>Ga0213872_10000142_pt1 | contig 64781 bp, 54 predicted proteins | sample VelepicomBERX_R2_FD_160071 | JGI IMG/M metagenome (GOLD analysis project Ga0213872, IMG submission 160071) | Rhizosphere microbial communities from Vellozia epidendroides in rupestrian grasslands, the National Park of Serra do Cipo, Brazil - RX_R2 | ecosystem: Host-associated > Plants > Roots >... | reverse complement strand
GCGCCCGCCTGGTAACGCTCCTGAATGAACAACGGCCCGGTCGAAAATTCGACCGGGCCGTCAAAGCCAGACCTCAGCGCTATACCGTTCGCGTTCTCAAACGAGACCTTAACTGAACGGCATTAGGGCAGAGCCCGGTTTTTTTTACGTCGTCAGCGGCTTGTAGCGGATACGCTTGGGTTTCGCGCCTTCCTCGCCCAGACGCTTCTTCTTGTCGGCTTCGTATTCCTGATAGTTACCGTCGAAGAAGGTAACTTGCGAGTCGCCCTCGAAGGCCAGGATGTGGGTGGCGATACGGTCCAGGAACCAGCGGTCGTGGGAAATCACCATCACCGAGCCGGCGAATTCCAGCAGCGCATCTTCCAGCGCGCGCAGGGTTTCCACGTCCAGGTCGTTCGACGGTTCGTCCAGCAGCAGGACGTTGCCGCCCTTGAGCAGGGTCTTGGCCAGGTGCAGACGGCCGCGCTCACCGCCGGACAGGTTGCCGACGATCTTCTGCTGGTCGCCGCCCTTGAAGTTGAAGCGGCCCAGATAGGCGCGCGACGGCATTTCAAAGCGGCCCACGCTCAGCACGTCGGCGCCGCCGGAGACGTCTTCGAACACGGTCTTGCCGTCGGACAGCTTGTCGCGGCTCTGGTCCACCAGCGAGATGCGGGCGGTCTGGCCGATGGTGACTTCGCCGCTGTCCGGCTTGTCCAGGCCGGCGATCATCTTGAACAGGGTCGATTTACCGGCGCCGTTGGGGCCGATGATGCCGACGATCGCGCCCGGCGGAATGGTGAAGGACACATTGTCCATCAGCAGACGGTCGCCGAAAGCCTTGGACACGTTCTTGAACTCGATCACATCGTTACCCAGACGTTCGGCCACAGGGATGAAGATCTCCTGCGTCTCATTGCGCTTCTGGTATTCGTATTCGCTCAGCTCGTTGAAGCGGGCCAGACGGGCCTTGGACTTGGCCTGGCGCGCCTTCGGATTCTGGCGCGACCATTCCAGTTCCTTCTGCAGCGCCTTCTGGCGTGCCGATTCGGTGGCTTCTTCCTGCTTCAGGCGGTCCTGCTTCTGGTCCAGCCACGACGAGTAGTTGCCCTTCCACGGAATGCCGTGGCCACGGTCCAGTTCCAGAATCCATTCGGCGGCGTTGTCGAGGAAGTAGCGATCGTGGGTAATGCCGACCACGGTGCCAGGGAAGCGCACGAGGAACTGCTCCAGCCATTCGACGGATTCCGCATCCAGGTGGTTGGTCGGTTCGTCCAGCAGCAGCATGTCCGGCTTGGACAGCAGCAGCTTGCACAGGGCCACGCGGCGCTTTTCACCGCCGGACAGCACGCCGATCTTCTGTTCCCACGGCGGCAGGCGCAGCGCGTCGGCGGCCATTTCCAGCTGCAGGTTCAGGTTGCCGCCGTCGGCGGCGGCGATGATGGATTCCAGGCGCTCCTGCTCCTTGGCCAGCGCGTCGAAGTCGGCGCCTTCCTCGGCGTAGGCGGCGTAGACGGCTTCCAGCGCGGCTTGCGCGCTGAAGGCTTCGCCCAGGCCCGATTCCACTTCCTGGCGCACGGTCTTTTCCGGGTCCAGCTGCGGTTCCTGCGGCAGGTAGCCGATGTTCAGGCCGGGCATCGGGCGCGCTTCGCCCTGGATGTCGGTGTCAATGCCTGCCATGATTTTCAGCAGGGTCGACTTGCCGGAGCCGTTCAGGCCCAGCACGCCGATCTTGGCGCCGGGGAAGAAGGACAGCGAGATATCCTTCAGGATCTGGCGCTTGGGCGGGACAATTTTGCCCACGCGGTTCATGGTATAGACGTAATTAGCCATTCAAATCTCGGTGATAGGTAAAAATTCGGGGACGGACGACAGGATACGATAAATCCCGCCGTCCCGGCACTCTTCCGCTACTATTTCGCGTTGCGGTTGCTCCACCAGCCCTCGATCACATACAGGACCAGCGCGGTCCAGATGATGCCGAAGCCGGCCATGCGCGCCGGAGAAAACGCTTCGTGGAAGAACCACACGCCCAGCAGCATCTGCATGGTGGGCGACATGTATTGCAGCAGGCCCAGCACAGACATGGGGATGCGCCGGGCGCCGGCCGCAAACAGCAGCAGGGGCACGGCCGTGATGGGACCGGCCGCCGCCAGCAGCCAGCGGGTGGACACTTCACTGCTGAGGAAGGTGTTCTGGCCGTGCGAAGTCAGCCACAGCACATAGACGAGGGCCGCCGGGAACAGGATCATGGTTTCCAGCGACAAGCCCTCCAGCGCGGCCAGGGCCGCCGTCTTGCGCAGCAGGCCGTAGGCGCCGAAGGTGCAGCCTAAAATTAAGGCAATCCACGGCAGCTGGCCCGCCTGCCAGGTCAGCCAGGCCACGCCGCAGGCGGCCAGGCCGATGGCGATCCACTGTCCACGGCGCAGCTTTTCCTTCAGCACCAGCAGGCCCAGCAGCACATTGACCAGGGGATTGATGAAATAGCCCAGGCTGGAATCAATCACATGGCCGTTGTTGACGGCCCAGATGTAGACGAACCAGTTGGCCGTCAGCAGCAGGGCGCTGGCGACGAAGCTGCCCAGCACGCGCGGCTGTTTCAGCACCTTGGGCAGCCAGCCCCACTGGCTGCGCGCCGTCAGCACGACGGCCAGGAAGACCAGCGACCACAGCATCCGATGGGCGAGGATTTCCAGCGCCGGCACCTGGCCGATGGCGTGGAAATACAGGGGGAACAATCCCCAGCAAAAGAAAGATAATGCCGCGTAAAGGATGCCGATATTCATAAAAATGCGAAAAACAGACGGTTTAGCCCGTCATTATCGCCCGGATTGTCAGTTTTGGTAGTGCAGGCGTACACTTCCGGAAATTGGATTCAGTCTCAACCTTCACATGCCAAAATATTCTTGCTATTTGCCGAAACCTAACCTATTGTGCAATGCACCAAAACAAAAACAGGTGCAATCTTGACCGCGCAACACAAGAAAAGTACGCTCGCCGCGCTGACCCTGGCGGCGGTCGGCATTGTCTATGGCGACATCGGTACCAGCCCCCTTTACACCCTCAAAACGGTTTTCTCCCCGGAACACGGCCTGGCGCTGACGGCGGATAATCTGCTCGGCATCATCTCCCTCATCTTCTGGGGCCTGACGGTGATCGTTTCGCTCAAATACGTGACCCTGGTCCTGCGCGCCGACAACCGCGGCGAGGGCGGCATCATGGCCTTGATGGCGCTGGCCCTGTCCTCCGTCAACCGGCTATCCAAGCGCCACTACCAGCTGATGCTGTGCGGCGTGTTCGGCGCAGCCCTGTTCTATGGCGACAGCGTGATCACGCCGGCCATTTCCGTGCTGTCGGCGATCGAAGGTCTGGAAGTGGCCACGCCGGCGCTGAAGCCCTACGTGGTGCCGCTGACCATCATCGTGCTGGTGGCCCTGTATTCCTTCCAGGCCCACGGCACGGCGGGTATCGGCCGCTGGTTCGGCCCCATCATGGTGCTGTGGTTCGGCGCGCTGGCGGCGATGGGCATCGTCAACATCATCGCCGCGCCGCAGGTGCTGGCCGCGCTCAATCCCTGGTATGCCTTCAAGTTCGTCATCGCCAACCGGTTCATCGCCTTCCTCGCGCTGGGCGCCGTGGTGCTGGCGTTTACCGGCGCCGAGGCGCTGTACGCCGACATGGGCCACTTCGGCAAGCGGCCGATCCGCATGGCCTGGTTCCTCATCGTCTTCCCCGCGCTGGCGCTGAACTACCTGGGCCAGGGCGGCGTGCTGCTGATGCATCCGGAAGCCATCTCCAATCCCTTCTACCAGCAACTGGGCGCGTGGAGCGTGTACCCGCTGGTGGTGATGTCCACCCTGGCGACGGTGATCGCCTCGCAGGCGACGATTTCCGGCACCTTCTCCATGACCAAGCAGGCCATCGCGCTGGGCTTCCTGCCGCGCATGCGCATCCTGCACACCTCGGCCAGCGAGATCGGCCAGATCTACCTGCCAATGGTGAACTGGCTGCAGCTGATCGTCGTGCTGCTGGCGGTGATCGGCTTCGGCTCCTCGGACAACCTGGCGGCGGCCTACGGCATCGCCGTGACGGCCACCATGCTGGCCACCACCGTGCTGACCTTCTTCGTGATCCGCTACCGCTGGAAGCTCAACCTGCTCGTCTGCTGGGGCGCCACCGGCTTCTTCCTGCTGATCGACGTGATGTTCTTCTCGGCCAATGCGCTCAAGCTGTTCAACGGCGGCTGGTTCCCGCTGGCGCTGGGCTGCGCCCTGTTCGTCACCATGCTGACCTGGCGTTCTGGCCGCGAGCTGGTGTTCCAGAATCTGCAGAAGCACGCCATTCCGCTGGAAGACTTCCTGTCCTCGCTGTTCATGGCGCCGCCCACGCGCGTGCCGGGCACCGCCATCTTCCTGCGCGGCGAAAGCGACGGCGTGCCGCACGCCCTGCTGCACAATCTGTCGCACAACAAGGTGCTGCACGAGCGCGTCGTGTTCTTCACCGTGCATATCGTGGAGGAGCCTTTCGTGCCGCCGTCGGAGCAGGTGTCCATCATCGACCTGGGCCACCAGTGCTACCAGCTGAACGTGCACTACGGCTTCAAGGACGAACCGGACATCCCGGCCGTGCTGTCCCTGTGCAGCGACTGCGGCCTGACCTTCGAGATGATGGAGACATCCTTCTTCATCGCCCGCCAGACCGTGATCTCCACCCCCGGCGCGGGCATGGCGCCGTGGCGCGAGCATTTGTTCGTGGCCATGTCGCGCAATGCGCGCGGCGCGGCGGACTACTATCAGATCCCGACAAACCGCGTGATCGAGCTGGGCACGCAGGTGGAAATTTGACGATTTTGACAGCCTGAATCCGTTCGGACTATTTGGTAAAACTATAATGTAAGTAAATGTAGCACTGGTAGCAGGTGCAGGTTGGTCTGCTACACTTCTGCTCCGATCGGCGCTGGCGCGCGCGAGCTCTTCGACCCTCGAACAAAAGGTAATTATGAAATCCAAGTTTCAACTGATTGCAGCAGTGTTATTTGCTGTGGTTTTGACGGCCTGTGGCGGCGGCAGCAGCAAGAACCAGAATACGGCGCCGGTGGTGGCGCAGCCTGACTTCAAATCCATCGACACCGTGACCGGCACTGGCGCGGTGGCGGCCAACAACAACCTGCTGGTGGTGAACTACGTGGGTTATCTGTACGACTCGACCAAGGCCGACTTCAAGGGCGCCAAGTTCGATAGTTCGGTCGACCGCAACGTGCCATTCTCGTTCACGCTGGGCGTGGGCCAGGTGATCGTGGGCTGGGACCAGGGCGTGGTGGGCATGAAGGTGGGCGGCAAGCGCACCCTGATCATTCCGGCCCAGCAGGCATATGGCGCCAATGCGCATGCCGCGCAGGCGCCGATCGGCAATATCACCTACGCCGCGATTCCAGCCAATGCGCCGCTGGTGTTCGATATCGAGCTGCTGAGCGTTCAGGTTGGTTCCAATCCGGTCGCCGTAGCGCCGCCTACCTCGCTGCAGATCCATGACACCCTGCCCGGCACCGGCGCGGTGGCGGCCAACGGCAATACCCTGACCGTGAAATACACCGGCTACGTGTATGACGGCACCCGCGTCGACCTGCGGGGCGGCATCTTCGACAGCTCCGTCGTCAAGGGCACCACCTTCGACTTCAAGCTGGGCGCCGGCCAGGTTATCGCAGGCTGGGACCAGGGCCTGGTGGGCATGGCTGTGGGCGGCAAGCGCACCCTGACCATTCCGCCCAACCTGGGCTATGGCGCGTCGGCGGTGGCAGCGGCGCCAGCATACAACGGCACAACCTTCGTCGGCATTCCGGCCAACTCCACGCTGATCTTCGACGTCGAGCTGGTGGCCATCAAGTAAAAAAAGCGCCGTTTGGCGTGTGCGAAAGGCGGCCTCGGGCCGCCTTTTTTTATTCCGGGACAGGACGCACCATGTCGATGTGCATGATGCCGTCCTCGTCATAGGGCGCGGTGACGGTCTGGAAGCCAAAACCGGCGTAGAACTTTTCCAGATACTGCTGGGCGCCGATGCGGAAGGCGTGGCCTGGATGCTGCGCTTCCGCGCGGCGTATGCCCTGGGCCAGCAGCTCGCGCCCGATGCCGCCGCCGCGCGCCGCCTGCGTGGTCAGCACGCGGCCCAGCGACATTTCCTCGTATTTCAAACCCGGCGGCAGGCAGCGCAGATAGGCGGCCAGCTGGCGTTTGCCATCCTCCTGCCGCCATGCCATCAGGTGATGGCAGTCGAAGTCATAGCCGTCAAGGTCGGGATAGAGGCAGGCCTGTTCGAGGATGAACACCTGCTGGCGCTGCCTGGCCACCTCGTACCAGTCCCTGCGGGGAATTTCGTCAAACGCGAGCCACTGCCAGTCGATCATGTTGATCCCATAAAAAAATCGCACGTCCGGCATTGCCGGAGGTGCGATGTGTGTACCGGAAGACCGATCTTAAACGATGGTCAGGGTCACGTCGATGTTGCCGCGGGTGGCGTTCGAGTAAGGGCAGACGATGTGGGCGGCGGCAACCAGTTTCTCGGCGGTGGCGCGGTCCATGCCAGGCAGGGAGATCTTGTGCTCAACCTGAATGGCGAAACCGGTTGGCACGGGGCCGATGCCCACGGAGCTTTCGATCGATACGTCAGCCGGCACGGCGATCTTGTCGCGGCCGCCGACGAATTTCATGGCGCCGATGAAGCAGGCCGCGTAGCCGGCAGCGAACAGCTGCTCGGGGTTGGTGCCGTTGCCGCCTGCGCCGCCCAGTTCTTTCGGGGTGGTCAGCTTGACATTCAGTGCGCCGTCCGACGATGCGGATTGGCCTTCGCGGCCGCCGGTGGTTTTAGCGTGGGCGGTGTACAGAACTTTTTCGATCGACATGATGATTTCCTTTCGGTTGGGTGGTGCAGCGGAATTTAAATATAACTTGCTATCAAATAGCGTGCTATCTACAAAAATGTATAGGTGATACCAATTTACTACTATTTGGCGCCGTTTGCGCGTCGCCCATGTACACACTATAGATCGTGTACTATGTAATAGCAAGCGATATTTTCAAAAAAATCTGAAAATATTCAGACCTGATAGGACTTAAGTTCTGCACATTCCGTCTTGGACAGACATAACTTCATTATCTAGACTGGGTTCATCAAGCAGTCATTCTTACTTTCCTAAGGAGTTCACAGCATGAGCATCAAAGATAAACTGATCGGCACCAATCCCCTGGGCTTCGGCGCAGCCCCACTGGGCAATATGTTTCGCAACATTCCGGAAGACGAAGCGATCGCCACGGTCGATGCGGCCTGGGAGCAGGGTATCCGTTACTTCGACACGGCGCCTTTCTACGGCGCGGGCCTGTCGGAAATCCGCATGGGCAAGGCGCTGGCCAAGCGCAAGCGCAGCGATTATGTGCTGTCGACCAAAGTCGGCCGCGTGATCCTGGATGAAGTCGAGGACGCCAAAGCGCGCGACCTGGGAGAAAAAGGCGGCCTGTTCGAACATGGCCTGCCGAACAAGATTGTCAACGATTACACGGCGAGCGCCACCCAGCGTTCGATCGAGGACAGCCTGAAGCGCCTGGGCACCGATCATCTGGATATCGTGTACGTGCATGACGTGGCGCAGGATTTTTACGGCGACGAATGGCTGACCAAATTCGAAGAAGCGCGCACGGGCGCCTTCCGCGTGCTGTCGCAGCTGCGCGAGCAGGGCGTGATCAAGGCCTGGGGCCTGGGCGTGAACCGCGTCGAACCGATCGAGCTGCTGCTGGACCTGCAGGAATTCAAGCCGGACGGCTTCCTGCTGGCGGGCCGCTACACGCTGCTCGACCATGAGCGCGCCCTGCAGCGCCTGATGCCCATGCTGGCCGCGAGCAATACCGAGCTGGTGGTGGGCGGTCCTTACAGCTCGGGCATCCTGGCCGGCGGCGCGACCTTTGAATACCAGAAAGCTTCGCCGGCCATCATCGCCAAGGTCGAGCGCATCAAGGCGCTGGCGGCCAAGCATGGCATCAGCGTGAAGGCGGCGGCATTGCGCTTCGTGCTGGCCAACCCGGCGGTGGCGGCGGTGATCCCCGGCGCTTCGCGTCCGGAACGCCTGGCCGAAGACCGCGCCGCCCTGGCCGAGCAGATTCCCGCGCAGTTCTGGCGCGACATGCGCGAGCAGGGCCTGGTCGCCGCCAACGCCATCCTGCCAGCGTGAGGTGAGGCCATGGCTACTGCATCTGCACACATCGAGATCGCCGCGACGGCGGACCAGGTATGGCAACTGATCGGCGGCTTCGATTCGCTGCCGGACTGGCTGCCCTATATTCCGCACAGCGCGCTGAGCGAAGGAGGGCGGGTCCGCACCTTGGGCAATCCTGACGGGGAGGCCATCGTCGAGCGCCTGCTGTCCTTCGACGAGGCGGGACGGAGTTATAGCTACGCCATCCTTTCCGCGCCGTTCCCGGTCATTGGCTACCGTTCCACGCTGCGCGTGGTCGACGCGGGCGGCAAGGCGCGGGTGGAATGGTCGGGCCAGTTCACGCCGGCCGGCGTGTCCGACGAGGAAGCGTCGCGCCTGTTCCGCGGCATCTACGAGGATGGCCTGAAAGCCCTGGCGGCCGGCTTCGGCGGCTGACGCTCACAGCGCCGTCTCGAAGCCTTCCAGGACGTTGACCACGTTGACGCCCAGCTCCTTGACGGCGTAGCCGCCTTCGAAGACGAAGGCGGTGGGAACGCCCAGCCAGGCCAGCCTCTCGCCAATGCGCAGGTAGTCGGCGCTTTGCAGGCTGAATTTGGACAGGGGATCGCCGGCGAAGGTGTCCACCCCCAGCGACACCACCAGCGCATCGGGCATGAAGCTGGACAGGCGGATACAGGCCGTCTCCAGCGCCGTGAACCAGGCGGTGGATGTGGTCCCCGCCGGCAGCGGCAGGTTCATGTTGAAGCCCAGGCCCGCGCCTTCGCCCTTTTCATCGGCGTGGCCCAGGTAGAACGGGTATTCGAAGCGTGGATCGCCGTGGATGGAAACGAACAGCACATCGTCGCGGCCGTAGAAGATGCTCTGCGTGCCGTTGCCGTGGTGGTAGTCGATGTCGAGGATAGCCACCTTCTTCGCGCCATCGTCCAGCATGTGCTGGGCGGCCAGTGCGGCATTGTTGAGGAAGCAGTAGCCGCCGAAAAAATCGGCTCCCGCGTGGTGGCCCGGCGGCCGCGTCAGCACGAAGGCGCCCCGCTCGCCCAGGCGCAGGGCGTGGGCGGCGTTGACGGCGCAGTCGGCGCCCGTCTTGGCGGCGGTCCAGGTGCCGGCCGTCAGCGGCGTGCCGCTGTCCATCGAATACAGGCCCAGTTTGGCGCAGAAATTGTCCGGCTCGATGTCGTCGCGCAGCGAGCGCACGGGCCAGACGGCGGGGAAGGCGTCCTTGCCGGCGTTGGCCGGATCGAGCGCCAGCCACTCGTTCCAGGCATTGCGCAGGAAGTGCAGATAGCGCGGCGTGTGGATGCGCTCGAGCGACATCAGCGGCACGCCGTGCGGGGTGACGATGCGCCCCAGTCCGCGCCGTCCCAGCTCGGCCAGCACGTTGTCGGCGCGCTCGGGCTTTTCAAAGCAGGGCACCATTTCGCCGCGGAAGATTTCAAAGCGGCCCCGGTGCTGGCTGTGGGCTTCGTTGTAGAAGGTGAGCACGGGGCCTCGCTTATTTAACGCTCAGTCGCACTCGTGCGAGGTGTGGCACAGATTGCTGGCGCGGTAGGCGGCGACGTAATCGTCGAACTGACTTTGCGGCGCCGCTTCCATTTCCGCCTGCTCGGCCAGCGAGGCGGCAGCCAGCTGGTCGAAGTAGGCCGCTTCTTCCGCCGTCGGTGGGTGCGCACGGAAGTAGGCGGCATGGGCCTCGCTCTGCTTCAGCGCGAAGGCGGCGAAGGACTTGCCGTTGTTGCGCAGCGCGGCCAGCACCTTGGCCGACGGCGTCAGTTCCGGATCGGCCAGCTTGGCGGCGGCATGGGCCAGCGCGTCGGCGTGGGCAGTGCCGCCATGCTTGGCGTCCAGCAGGGCGGCCACGGGCGCCATGCGCGCCAGCAGATCGCGGCCCCAGTCCTGCAGGCTGATGTCGCGCTCGCCGTTATGCAGCATCAGGCCGGGACGGCGGCCTTCCTTCACCGTGCGGGCGAAGTTTTCCATATTGCGGTCGCCCTGCTCGGGCGAGATCTCGGGGCTTTCTTCCAGGGCGCAGAACAGGAGGAAGGTGTCGAGGAAGCGGCCCGTCTGCACGCTGATGCCGACCGGCTCGAAAGGATCGACGTCCATGCAGCGCACTTCGATGTACTGCACGCCGCGCGCGCACAGCGCCTGGATGGGACGCTCGCCCGTGCGGATCACGCGCTTGGGACGGATGGTGGAGTAGTACTCGTTCTCGATCTGCAGCACGTTGGTGCTGAGCTGTATCCATTCACCGTCGCGCTTGGTGCCCAGGGCCGCATACGGTTCATACGGCTGGTTGACGGCCTTGGTCAGCGCGGCCACATAGGCGTCCAGGCAGTTCTCGTGCGGACGCAGGCCGGACTGGGCATCGTTCTGATAGCCCAGATCGCTCATGCGCAGGCTGGTGGCGTAGGGCAGGTAGAGCGTGTCTTCCGACAGCGTCTCCAGCTGGTGCGGACGGCCGCGCAGGAAGCCACTGCTGAGCACGGGCGAGGCGCCGAACAGGTACATCAGCAGCCAGCTGTGGCGGCGGAAGTTGCGGATCGTCGCCAGGTAAGCCTCGGACTGGTAAGCCATGGCCGACTGCTTTTTCTCGCCGGGCTCGCTGGCGGCCAGGACCTTCCACAAATCTTCGCTCAGCGAGTAGTTGTAGTGGATGCCGGCGATGCATTGCATGGCCTTGCCGTAGCGCAGGGCTAGGCCGCGGCGGTAGACGTGCTTCAGCATGCCCATATTCGACTTGCCGTACCAGGCGATCTCGATGTCTTCCTCGGCCGGCAGCTGACAGGGCATGGACTGGCTCCACAGCAGCTCATCGCCCAGCTTGCTGTAGGCGTAGCGGTGGATGCCGTCCAGCTTTTGCAGGGTGTCGGCGATGTCGTTTTCCGCCGGCGTGATGAATTCCAGCAGCGTTTCAGCGTAATCGGTGGTGATCTGAGGATGCGTCAGGGCCGATCCCAGCGGGAGTGGATGCGGGGTCGCGGCCAGATGGCCGCGCGGGTCCACCCGCAGCGTTTCCCGCTCGATACCGCGCAGGCCACCCAGCACAGAATGGTGCTCAGTCTGGGACAGCAGGGCCAGGCGGCGAGTCAGTAGATTGGACAATTTGATCTTCCCTTTCTTGCGTCGTGTCAGTGCTACAAACAATGAGGTGCGAGAGTAACCGAAAACAAGAAAACGCGTCGGCGAGGGCTCCAATCTTGCCCATTTTCCGGCGGCTGGTTGGTAGTTTAACAAATAGTGGGAGCGGGGGCCGAACAGGCCCGCAGCGTGGGATCGGTCCGGACGCGGCCTGGACGCGGCTTATGAGCGGGCCAGGCGGCCGCCGGTCACGCGCTCGATGCCGGCCAGGTCGGTCCAGCTTTGTACTTCCTGCCAACCTTGCCCATTCAGCATGGCGCGCACGGCGGCGGACTGGTCGTAGCCATGCTCCATCAGCAGCCAGCCGCCCGGCTGCAGATGCCGGGGCGCGCCGGCGATGATGGTGCGCAGGGCGGACAGGCCGTCCGCATGGTCGGTCAACGCGCCGACGGGCTCGAAGCGCAGGTCGCCTTCGGACAAATGGCGGTCGCCGCTGGCGATATACGGCGGGTTGGAGGCGATGACGTCGTAGCGCTGTTGATCGAGCGTGCCGTACCAGTCGCTTTGCAGGAAGCTGACGCGGGCGCCGTTGGCGGCGGCGTTGCGGCTGGCGACGGCCAGCGCATCCGGGCTGACGTCGAGCGCCGTGACCTTGGCGTCGGGGCGACTGTGGGCGACGGCGACGGCGATGGCGCCGCTGCCCGTGCCCATGTCCAGCGCCTCGCCCTGCGGCGGCAGGCGTTCGATGGCCAGCTCGACCAGCAGCTCGGTGTCGGGACGGGGAATCAGCACGGCTTCGCTGACTTCAAACGGCAGGCCATAGAATTCGCGGCTGCCGACGATGTAGGCCACCGGCTCGCCATCGAGACGGCGCTGCACCAGGGCGGCGAACTGCCGCGCTTCCTCATCGGTGAGTGCGCGTGTGGACTGGGTGATCAGGGCCACGCGGTTCAGCTGCAGCGCGTGGCACAGCAGGACGCGGAAATCGAGCGGATCCAGCAGCGACTGCACTTGCAGCGCCGCCAGCGTGACCCCGGCGCGGATCTGTTCCGCCTGCCCGATGCGCGTCATGGCTTCAGGCGCGGCTGCGGCGGATCAGCAGCCAGGCGGTGGCCAGCGCGAACAGCGCGAACCACAGGAAAGACCACTGGGGAATCGACAGGCCGTACCACGGCGCGGTGGCGTCTTCGCACAGGCCGTCAGCCCTGAACAGGAAGGGGAGATAGGTCGCGGTGGGGATCTTGTTCAGCGCCGTCTCCATCGGGTCAATGCCGCAGGACAGGCCTGGATGCGCCAGCACCCACAGATGCTTGCCCGCCACGCCCAGTCCGCCCAGCGCGGCCAGCAGGCCCAGGCCTGCGCCCAGCTTGGGCTTGCGGGCGAAGGCGCCGATCAGGCAGACGATGGCCAGTGCCAGGAACAGGTAGCGCTGGATCACGCACAGCGGGCAGGGCAGCATGTCCAGGCCGTGCTGCAGGTAGAGGGCGACGCCGATCAGGGCCAGCGAGACGGCGGCGATGATCAGCAGCAGGGTACGCGATTGCATCATGGGTGGTGTCCGGTGAAAGCGGTGAAAGAATGGGCGGGCCATTCTCGCACAAAGTTGTCATTTCGGCTTAGTGCGGACTTAATCACCCAGCGCGGCCAGCTGTTCGGCCTGGTGTTCGGCCGACAGGGCGTTGGTCAGCTCGCTCAGGTCGCCGTCCATGATGAAGTCCAGCTTGTACAAGGTCAGGTTGATGCGGTGGTCCGTCATGCGGCCTTGTGGGAAATTGTAGGTGCGGATACGCTCGCTGCGGTCGCCCGAGCCGATCAGGCTCTTGCGCGTGGCCGCCTCCTTCGACTGCTGCTCGCGCAACTGCACGTCCTTGATGCGCGCCGCCAGCACCTTCATGGCCTGGGCCTTGTTCTTGTGCTGCGAGCGGTCGTCCTGGCACTCGACCACGATGCCGGTCGGCAGGTGGGTCAGGCGCACGGCGGAATCGGTCTTGTTGATGTGCTGGCCGCCCGCGCCGGACGCGCGGAAAGTGTCGATGCGCAGGTCGGCCGGGTTGATGTTGACGTCTTCCACCTCGTCCGCTTCCGGCATCACGGCCACGGTGCAGGCCGAGGTGTGGATGCGGCCCTGGGTTTCCGTGGCCGGTACGCGCTGCACGCGGTGGCCGCCCGACTCGAACTTCAGCCTGGAATACACGCCCTGGCCCACCAGGCGCACGATCACTTCGCGGTAGCCGCCCAGGTCGGACGGCGATTCCGACACCATCTCCACTTGCCAGCGGTTGCGCTCGGCGAAACGGGTGTACATGCGCAGCAGGTCGCCCGCGAACAGGGCCGATTCATCGCCGCCCGTGCCGGCGCGGATTTCGAGGAAGATGTTGCGCTCGTCGTTGGCGTCCTTAGGCAGCAGCATTTTCTGCAGTTCGATGTCCAGCTCCGCCATGCGCGCCTTGGCCGCTTCGATTTCCTCCTGCGCGAAATCCTTCATGTCGGGATCGGACAGCATTTCCTGCGCGGCGGCGATGTCGCCGTTGACCTTCTGGAAGGCGTGGTAGAGCTCCACCAGCGGGCCCAGCTCCGCATGCTCGCGCGTCATCTTGCGGTAGTTGTCCATGTTCGACGTGGCGTCTTCGGACATCAGCAATTGATCCAGTTCGACCAGGCGGTTGGCCAGTTGGTCCAGCTTGGACAGCATAGAAGGTTTCATAGCGTGTTCGGTAAAGAGAATTCGGGGAGGCGGCGCGTGGAGCGCGTCGCGGGAGCGCCCGCTCGGGGCGCGGCGCAGGCAGTGCGGAGTGGGCGCCGCTAACGGCGGCCGCGGAACAGCTGGGGCAGCAGGGTGGCCAGGTGGGTGCGCTCGTCGCCCTGGGCTCGGTGCAGCGCCTGCTGCGGACCGTGCATGAACTTGGCCGTCAGGCCCTTGGACAGGGCTTCCAGCACGGCGTCGATATCCTCGCCCTTGGCCAGCATCTTGCGCGCGCGCTCCAGCTCCAGCTGGCGCAGGGCTTCGCCGTTCTCCTGCAGGCTCTGGATGACGGGCACCACGGCGCGGTCGTCGATCCAGTGCATGAAGGATTGCACGCGGGTTTCGATGATGGCTTCCGCCTGGGCCACGGCGGCCTGGCGGTTTTCCAGTCCGGCCTGGACCACCTTGCCCAGGTCGTCCACGGTATAGAGGAAGACGTCGTTCAGGCGCGCCACTTCCGGCTCGATATCGCGCGGCACGGCCAGGTCGACCATGAACATGGGCTTGTGGCGGCGGGCCTTGATGGCGCGCTCCACCAGACCCTTGCCGATCAGCGGCAGCGAGGAGGCGGTGCAGGAAATGACGATATCGTATTTGTGCAGCTGGTCCGGCAGCTCGCCCAGGCGGATCGCCTTGCCGCCGAAGCGGTGGGCCAGCAGCTCGCCCCGCTCCATGGTGCGGTTGGCGATGGTGATGCTGGCCGGGTTCTGCGCGGCGAAGTGGGTGGCGCACAGCTCGATCATCTCGCCGGCGCCGATGAACAGCACGTTCTGCTCGGCGATGCGGTCGAAGATGCGCTGCGACAGACGCACGGCGGCCGCCGCCATCGACACGCTGTGGGCGCCGATCTCGGTTGTGCTGCGCACTTCCTTGGCCACGGCAAAGCTGCGCTGGAACAGCTGGTGCAGATAGGTGCCCAGGCCGCCCGCCTCGTCGGCGGTACGGATGGCGTCCTTGATCTGGCCCAGGATCTGCGTCTCGCCCAGCACCATCGAATCGAGGCCGGAGGCGACGCGGAAGGTGTGGCGCACGGCCTCGTGCTGGGGCAGCATGTACAGGTGAGGCCGCAGCTCGCCGTAGTTCAGGCGGTGGAAGTCGGCCAGGAAACGGGCGCCCGCGTCGAGCGGGTTGGGCGCGTCGCTGGCCACGTACAGTTCCGTGCGGTTGCAGGTGGAGAGGATGGCCGCCTCGTCGCCGCCGCTGGGCGCGATGCGCTCGAACCAGCCACGCGCCGCCGTCACCGCCTGGCCCAGATGCTCGGGCGCGAACGCCAGCTGCTCGCGCAGCGAGACAGGCGCAGTGTTGTGGTTGAGGCCGACGGCGAGGACTTGCATTTCGGTGCGGACAAAGGAATTGGCAAACGACATTATAGCGTGATGTGTCCGTATCCTGCCCGGGAGCTGCCTAAAGTATTGGCAGCGGCATTAGCAACGGCCGGCAATAGTGCTTATGCGCCAAGCTTTTCCAGACGGTAGCCATAGCTGTAGACGGGCACCAGCCTGAAACCGTTTTCCGGCTTCAGCTGCAATTTATTGCGCACGCGGGAAACGTGGGTATCCATGGTGCGCGAGGGGACTTCCGTTTCGCGTATCCAGACCGCCTCGTGGATGTAGGCGCGCGACAGGGGACGGCCAATGTTGCGGAAAAATAACAACGCCAGGTTGAATTCCTTGTGCGTGACGTTCAGGACAATTCCATCCATCAGCAGGCGGCCGGGACGGGTCTCGAAGATGTATTGGCCGAACTGCAGCTGTTCGGCGCCGTTCTGGGCCGGGTAGGCGCGGCGCAGCAGGGCTTGCACGCGGGCCACCATTTCGCTGCGGCGCAGAGGCTTGATCATGTAATCGTCGGCGCCGGCGGCCAGGCCCGCCACGATGTCGTCTTCGCCGGAACTGGTGGTGAGGAAGAGCACGGGCGCCGTCTCCGGCAGCCGCTCGCGGGCGCGGCGCATGACTTCGGCGCCGCCCATGTCGCCCACCTGCCAGTCGAGGATCAGCATGTCGTAGCTGTCCTTGCGCAATTGCGCCAGCAAATCCTTACCTGTCTGGAAGCTGTGGCAGGCGTGGCCGGCGGAACTGAGTACCTGGCAGATCAGGTCCGCCTGGCTGCGGTCATTATCAAGTACGGCGATTCGCATGATATGGACGGTTCAAACTGCCCTGGACAGACATGAAAGCTGCCTCTTGGCAAATGTTAAGGAATAGTCACTTTGAATATAACAGAGATTTACAATATCGGTTAATAAAAAAGATAACTGTTTTCTTAAAAGACACAAATATTCTCGGCGCCGGGAGGATACTCCGCCGTTTTCCCCTGTGCGCTCGCCGGCGGCCATTACACGGTACACTGCTTAAACGCCGAATTCAATCCACAGCTTGGGGTAGAGCAAGATTTCCCCGGCCAGGCCAGGAGCGCGTATGCGCAGCAAAAAAGACACAAATTGGACCCTGATCCCCGGATCGGAACAGGACATCGCGGCCGTGCGCGAGCGCTGCCGGCGGCTTGTGCGCAAGCGCGCGCTGCTGTCGGCCGGGGTCTCGGCCCTGCCCGTGCCGGGGCTGGACGTGGTCACCGACCTGCGCCTGTTTTCCCTGCTGATCGACGACATCAACGAGGAATTCGGCCTGTCCCCGGCCCAGATCGACCGCCTGAAGCCGGAAATGCGCATGATCGTCTATGAGGCGGCGATGGGCGTGGGCGGCATCCTGGTGGGCAAGCTGATTACGCGCGAGGTGATGGTCAAGCTCTTGCAGCGCACGGGATTGCGTTCGATGGCGCGCCAGGCGGGGAAATTCGTGCCGCTGGTGGGGCAGACGGTGTCGGCGGCGATTGGTTTTGCCGTGTTCCGGCAAATCGGCTACCAGCATGTGGACGCTTGCGCCGAGGTGGCGCAGGAAGTGCTGGTGGCAAAGACGGTGGAAGCGGCTCCCTAGGGGAACCGCTTCCGGACGGCATCAGGCGTCCGGCAACACCACGTTCACGTCCAGCACCTCCAGATTGCCCTGGCGGTCGAGCGAGATCTTGATGTCGTCGGCATTGACCTTGGTGTACTTGGAAATCACCTCGATCAGTTCCTTGTGCAGGGCCGGCAGGAAGTCCGGACCGGCGCGGCCATTGCGCTCGCGCGCGATGATGATCTGCAACCGCTCCTTGGCCGCCGTGGCGGTCTTGGGTTTCTGCGGGAACAGGAAGGAAAGCAGAGCCATGATTTACTTGCCCCCAAAGATGCGCTGCAGGAAGCCCGGCTTCTCGTAGGAAGTAAAGCGCAGCGGCACTTCCTGGCCCAGGAAGCGCGAAACCACGTCTTCGTAGGCTTCGGCCACGTCGGTGCCCTTGAAGTGGATGGCCGGGTTGCCCTGGTTGGAGGCGTGCAGCACGGATTCCGATTCCGGAATGATGCCGATCAGCGGGATGCGCAGGATTTCCTGCACGTCGCCGTGCGACAGCATTTCGTCCGCTTCCACGCGTTTCGGCGAATAGCGGGTGATCAGCAGGTGTTCCTTGACCGGCTCGGAGCCGGACTGGGCGCGGCGCGACTTGGCCTGGATGATGCCCAGGATGCGGTCGGAGTCGCGCACGGACGACACTTCCGGATTGGTCACGATCAGCGCCTCGTCGGCGAAGGTCAGGGCCATCAGCGCGCCGTGCTCGATGCCGGCCGGCGAATCGCAGATGATGTATTCGAAGCCCATGTTGATCAGCTCGTGCAGCACGCGCTCGACGCCGTCTTCCGACAGGGCGTCCTTGTCGCGCGTTTGCGACGCGGGCAGGATGAACAGGTTGTCGCAGTGTTTATCCTTGATCAGGGCCTGGTTCAGCGAAGCTTCGCCGTTGATGACGTTGATCAAGTCGTAGACCACGCGGCGTTCGCAACCCATGATCAGGTCCAGGTTACGCAGGCCGACGTCGAAGTCGATAACAACGGTCTTGTGGCCGCGCAGGGCCAGACCGGTGGAGAAGCTGGCGCTGGAAGTCGTCTTACCGACACCGCCCTTGCCGGACGTTACAACAATAATTCTTGCCACGAAAAATCCTTTTCAGAGTGCGCGGGTTGCGGAGTTGACAGATAGTATATCGATTCGGTCGCCGTTCAAACGAATTTGCGCGGGTTTGCGTGCAAATTCCGTTGGAAAACCGTCTTCGAAAGTGCGGTAAACGCCCGCGATGGAAACCAGTTCCGGCGCCAGGTCCAGAGCGAAAATACGGGCATTCGGGTTGCCCGAGGCGCCGGCCAGGGCGCGTCCGTTCAGCGTGTTGTAGACGTGGATGCTGCCGTCGGCAATGATCTCGGCGCCATTGTTGACCACGGCGGTGATGACCAGGTCGCAGCCGCGGGCGTAGATGCGCTGGCCCGCGCGCACGGGGGTGTCGATGATCATCACGCCGCCGCTGGCGGACGCTTCAGCCGCCGCCGGCGCCGCCGAAGCGGCAGGGGCCGCAGGAGCCGCAGCCGGGACGGGCGCCGCTTCCTGCTCCTCGCGCGGCTTGACCGCCGTTTCCAGGCTCAGGCCGTGGGCGGCGATCTCGGCCGCCATCTGGGCCGGCGCATTGCGCACGGCGACGGGATTCAGGCGGTATTTCTTCAGCAGGCTGATGATGCCGGCCCAGTCCACCGGCTCGCAGTTTGGCGGCAGGCCGGAAACGTCGATCACGGCGAGGTCGTCTTCAAAGAAGTCGGTGCTGCCGCCCGTCATTTCATTGAGCGCGGCGTCGAGGGCGATGCGGTCGGCCGTGGCCAGGATGGCGGAGACGGCGACGACGGTGGAAATCTTGATTTCGATGGGCTTTTGAAACAGGCTCTTGGACATGGGCGAATGGGATAGAGGGTTAACCTCGCGCGCATGCGCAGGCCCCCGCATTTTACTGTGGAAAACGGCCGCTGGGGAGGGGCGCGGGCCGCCGAAGTTGCGCTCTTGTCATCGGCATTTCATATTGTTGCGCTAGAGTGTGCGGCATCCCGGATCTATAATCATAAAGAAAGATTTTGCGCTACAGCGTGAAATAAATGCATAGGCCATGCTAGAGATTCGCCACTTACGCACCCTGAGCGCTCTGCGTTCGGCGGGCAGCTTGGTCCGGGCTGCCCAACTGCTGAACCTGACCCAGTCCGCGCTGTCCCATCAGATCAAATTGCTGGAGGACCGCTACGGCGGTCCGCTATTCGAGCGCAAATCCGTGCCCATCGGCTTCACCGCCACCGGCGCCCGCCTGCTCAGGCTGGCCGATATGCTGTTGCCGGAAATCGAGGCCGCCGAGCGCGAGGTGGCGCGCCTGATGCAGGGCGACCAGGGCCAGCTGCGGGTGGCGCTGGAATGCCATACCTGCTTCGACTGGCTGATGCCCGTCATGGACGAGTTCCGCAAGCGCTGGCCGGACGTGGAAATCGACCTCGTGTCCGGCTTCCACAGCGAACCGGCCGAGCTGCTGCGCGCGGGCGAGGCCGACCTGGTGATCGGCGCCTCCTGCGGTTCGGACTTCGCCGCCTTCCCCCTGTTCCGCTTTGAAACCCTGGTGGTGATGGCGCAAAAGCACAGGCTGCAAGCGCAGCGCCGCCTGCAGGCTTCAGATTTCGAAGGCGAAACGCTGATTACTTACCCCGTTGCCGAGCAGCGCGTCGACCTCATCCGTGAAGTGCTGAGGCCGGCCGGGGTGCATTTCCACCGCCGCACGGCCGAGCTGACCGTGGCCGTGCTGCAGCTGGTCGCCAGCCGGCGCGGCATCGCGGCCCTGCCCAACTGGGCCATTAAAAACTATGTCGACTACGACTATGTCATCGCCCGTCCCATCGGCGAGCAGGGCTTGTGGAGCGATCTGTTCGTTTCCGTGCCGGAAGCCATCAAGCAGAAGGCCTATGTGCACGACTTCGTCAACGTGATACGCGAGCACTGCGCCGCCTCGCTGGACGGGATCAGATTATTGTCGTGACAAATTGACATTGTTTCTTCAAAATGCAGTAAGGTGTTCTTGATGCAAATCAAAGTCCCGTATTGATCCGGCGCATAGGATGAATGGCTTGCACAATTGAAAGCTATTCCATGCCGGCGGGCTTGAGGCGTATGATCGGAATGCGTGCCGCGCGGGTGGTCGTCGCGGCAAGTACCGCTGTGGCAAGTAAGTTGCAGGTAACTTGATTTAAGGCAAGTAGCTATAACTTTAGCCGGCTCCCGCTGGCGCATTGGAGAAACCATGGATGATGTAGTAATTGTGGCCGCGGCCCGCACCGCGGTAGGCAAATTCAGCGGCAGTCTGGCCAAAATTCCCGCCTCGGATCTGGGCGCCCATGTCATCAAGGGCCTGCTGGCCAAGACGGGCCTCGATTCCAACCTGATCAGCGAAGTCATCATGGGCCAGGTGCTGACGGCCGGCGCCGGCCAGAATCCGGCCCGCCAGGCGGTCATCCGGTCCGGCCTGCCCAACACCGTGCCCGCCATGACCATCAACCAGGTCTGCGGCAGCGGCCTGAAGTCGACCCACCTGGCGGCCCAGGCCATCAAATCCGGCGACGCCGACATCATCATCTGCGGCGGCCAGGAAAACATGAGCGCCGCGCCGCACGCGCTGCCGGGCTCGCGCGACGGCTTCCGCATGGGCGAAGTGAAGATGATCGACACCATGATCATCGACGGCCTGTGGGATGCCTATAACCACTACATGATGGGCATGACGGCCGAGAACGTGGCCAAGAAACACGAAATTTCGCGCACCGAGCAGGACGAGTTCGCCCTGCATTCGCAGCAGAAGGCGGCCACGGCGCAGAAGGAAGGCAAGTTCAAGGACGAGATCCTGCCGCTGGAAATCGCGCAGAAGAAGGGCAGCATCCTGTTCGACAGCGATGAATACATCAAGCACGACGCCACCCTGGAAGGCCTGGCCGGCCTGCGTCCCGCCTTCACCAAGGATGGCGGCTCGGTCACCGCCGGCAACGCCTCCGGCATCAACGACGGCGCCGCCGGCGTGGTCATGATGTCGGCCACTCGCGCCAAGGAACTGGGCCTGCCCGTGCTGGCCAAGATCAAGGCCTACGCTTCCTCCGGCCTCGATCCCGCCTATATGGGCATGGGTCCCGTCAGCGCCACCCGCCTGTGCCTGAAGAAGGCCGGCTGGGCGCCCGGCGACCTGGACCTGATGGAAATCAACGAAGCCTTCGCCGCCCAGGCCGTGGCCGTGAACAAGGAAATGGGCTGGGACACCAGCAAGATCAACGTCAACGGTGGCGCCATCGCCATCGGCCACCCGATCGGCGCCTCCGGCTGCCGCATCCTGGTGACCTTGCTGCACGAAATGGTGCGCCGCGACGCCAAGAAGGGCCTGGCCTCGCTGTGCATCGGCGGCGGCATGGGCGTGGCGCTGGCCGTCGAGCGCCCGTAAAGGAGTAGCAGGAGTTTAGGTTGGAGACAAGACCCGCGACCGGTCCAATATAGGGCCGGCGCGAGCGAACGGTAGGTTTCTGGTTTTTTGTGAACAAGCAGAGGGGACAAAAATGGCAAGAGTTGCACTGGTAACTGGCGGCATGGGTGGCTTGGGCGAGGCGGTCTGTTTCAAACTGTCGGCGCTGGGTTATTGCGTAGTCACGACTTATTCCCCGGGCAATCCCAAGGTCGAGCAGTGGCTGGCCACGACGCGCGACCAGGGATACAATTTCCGCGCATATCCCTGCGATGTGGCCGACTTCGATTCGGCCCAGGCCTGCGTCGCGGCCGTCGAAAAGGACATCGGTCCCGTCGATGTGCTGGTGAATAACGCCGGCATCACGCGCGACATGACCTTCAAGAAGATGGACAAGACGAACTGGGATGCGGTGATGTGCACCAACCTGGATTCCGTCTTCAACATGACCAAGCCGGTATGCGACGGCATGGTCGAGCGCGGCTGGGGCCGCATCATCAATATTTCGTCGGTGAACGGGCAGAAGGGCGCCTTCGGCCAGACCAACTATTCGGCCGCCAAGGCCGGCATGCACGGCTTCACCAAGGCGCTGGCGCTGGAAGTGGCGCGCAAGGGCGTGACCGTCAACACCATCTCGCCCGGCTATATCGGCACCAAGATGGTGATGGAGATCCCGCAGGACGTGCTCGACACCAAGATCATCCCGCAGATCCCCATGGCCCGCCTGGGCAAGCCGGAAGAAGTTGCGGGCCTGGTGGCCTACCTGGCGTCGGACGAGGCGGCTTTCGTGACGGGCGCTAACATCGCCATCAACGGCGGCCAGCACATGTCCTGATAGTCCGTCGCGACTATAGCGAAAGGCCGGGCCTGCACGCCCGGCCTTTTTTTCTTGGCAAGACGGTACAATCCGGTATCGCCCACAAGGATACCGCCATGCATGACGCCTCTTCGCCCCTGTTCCCGCCCATCGTGCCCAGCCGGCACGGCTTCATGCAGGTCGACAGCCTGCACACGATCTACTGGGAAGAGGTGGGCAATCCGGACGGGGTGCCGGTCATCTTCCTGCACGGCGGACCGGGCGCCGGCCTGTCGCCCCAGCACCGCCGCTTCTTCGACCCCGAGCACTACCGCGTGATCCTGTTCGACCAGCGCGGCGCTGGCAAGTCGGCGCCGCTGGGCGAATGCCGCAACAACACCACCCAGCTGCTGGTGCAGGACATCGAGCGCCTGCGCATGGAATTCGGCATCGACAAGTGGCTGGTGTTCGGCGGCTCCTGGGGCTCGACCCTGGCCCTGGCCTATGGCGAGGCGCATCCCGAGCGCTGCCTGGGCTTCGTCCTGCGCGGCATTTTCCTCTGCACCAAGCCGGAGATCGACTGGTTCATCGAGGGCGTGCAGTGGTTCTATCCCGAGCTGTACGAGGAATTCGCCGCCCTCATTCCCGAGGCCGAGCGGGGCGACCTGCTGCAAGCCTATGTGGCGCGCATCATGAGCGAGGATCCGGCCGTGCATTGGCCCGCCGTGCGCGCCTGGAGCCGCTACGAGGGCCGCCGCGTCTTCCTGCTGCCGCAGCCGGAAGATCCGCCTTCGGACGCGCTGGACCTGGGCGTGGGCCGGCTGGAATCGCACTACATGGCCAACCTCGGCTTCTGCGAGGACGACCAGCTGGTGCGCGACATCGGCCGCATTGCCCATCTGCCCTGCGTCATCGTGCAGGGCCGCTATGACGTGATCTGCCCGCCGCTGTCGGCCCATCGCCTGCACAAGGCCTGGCCCGGCGCCATCATGCAGATGATTCCCGACGCCGGCCACGGCGCCATGGAAAAAGGCATCTCGCGCGCCCTGGTGGCGGCCACGGAACAGTTCAAACGGCTGGGCCATTTCGAGTAAAGCTATACTACGGAAAGAACATCATCAGCCTGCCTTCCTACATGAATATCCAGATCGGCGACGTCGGCCACATCATTCAGCTGGCCATCGCGCCCGTTTTCCTGCTGAGCGGCGTCGCCACCACCCTGACCGTACTGATCAACCGCCTGGCGCGCATCATCGACCGCTCCCGCGTGCTGGAAGAACGTCTTGACGTGGCCTATAACGACGCCTATATCGGCGAGCTCGATGTGCTGTACAAACGCTCGCACCTGATCAATATGTCGATCGCCCTGTCCACCGGCTGCGCCCTGCTGGTGTGCGTGATCATCGGCTGCCTGTTCCTGGGCGACGTCACCAATCTGCCGCTGGACAAATACATCGCCGGCATGTTCGTGTTGGCGATGCTGTGCCTGATCGGCTGCTTCATCTACCTGATGCGCGAGATCTTTATCGCTTCGTCGGCCATGCGCGCGCAGCGCCATCGCCACGTCCATCCCCCGACCAAATAACTTAATAAGAGTTTCATCATGCACGACTACCAACGTCCCCCCACCCTGCACCGCTACGGTGTGCGTGAAGACCTGGAACTGGCCCTGAGCCAGGGCCAGTTCATCCTGCGTCCCGCCTCCAATTGCCTGACGCTGAGCTTTTCCCAGGCCTGGGACCGCAAGCTGTTCGAGCTGTTCAACGCCGACAGCTGCCTGATCATCCATAACACGGAAGAATTCGGCGAACGCCTGCACCGCGCCGTGCAGCGCACCCTGCCCAGCTGGGCGGGCATCGACGGCGCCGTGGAATACGGCGCGCGGGCAGCCCTTGGCGCCGCCTTCACCAAGACGGCGCACGAGGCGCAGGAGCATGAATGGCAGTTCGCCTGGCGCGCCGTGCAGGCGCAACTGAGCCTGAATCCGGTGCTGATCAAGATGGGCAGCCTGGAGAACTTCGCCGAGCTGCGCGCGCGCGACGCGTATTTGGCCTAAGTCTTGGCTTAGAGCCGAGACTTAGTTATCGCGCCTGGTGTCCATGCGCGAGAGGACGGCGCCCATCATGCGCTCGATATCGCCGCGCACGATCTTGGCGCCGATCAGGCCCGGCACGTAGAAGTTGGGGACCAGCCGTCCGCTGTAGACGACGCGCGTGCCGCCCGTCTCCGGCACGGGGATCAGTTCCCAGTGCGATTCGTAGTGCTTCATGTCGCCCGAGATGAGGGCGATGTCGATCGAGGACAGGGGATTTTCCGTGGCGCGCACGATCAGGTGGATGGACTTCGACATGAACAGGAAGCGCGCCATGCCGAACTGCTCCAGGATCACTTCGTTGCCGTTGCGGGACAGGACCTTGCAGGATTCCATATCCGGCACGAACTCGCTCATGTGTTCATAGCTGGTCAGGGTGCGCCAGACGGCGGCCGGCGGCGCCGCCACTGTCGCCGTGGCGTCGACCTCGAACATATGCAGTGCATCCAGCTCCACCCGATTGACCGACACCTCCAGCTTGGGCAACTCAAGCTTTGGTGTTTGCGCCATGGCGGGGGCGATAACACCCAACAGCAAAAACAGAAGGAATCGCATCATTTTTCCAGCGTACGGGAAAGGGTGGCAGAATACAAGAGCGCTAGCGCACGCTTTACAAAATTTGACGGGGGAGTTTAGAAGCCCGGATCTAGAGATTTAGGTTTTAATGCGGGCATTGTCACGCCGACCATTTCAATAACGATAATGAGCACTTCGAGCTATCCGCACCTGCTGGCCCCTCTCAATCTTGGCTTCACCACCCTGCGCAACCGCGTCATCATGGGCTCCATGCACACGGGGCTGGAGGACCGCTTCTACAACTATGGCAAGCTGGCCGCCTTCTACCGCGAGCGGGCGCGCGGCGGCGTGGGGCTGATCGTCACCGGCGGCATCTCGCCCAACCGGGCCGGCTGGCTGCTGCCCTTCGGCGGCACGCTTAATTTCAAGGGCGATGTGCTCAACCACCGCCGCCTGACGGGCGCCGTGCACGAGGAGGGCGGCAAGATCCTGATGCAGATACTGCATGCGGGCCGCTACGGCTATCAGCCTTTCGTGGTGTCGGCCTCGGACAACAAATCGCCGATTTCACCTTTCAAGCCACGCGCGCTGAGCGATGCGGGCATCGAGCAGACTATCCGCGACTACGCCCGCTGCGCCAGGCTGGCGAAGGAGGCCGGCTATGACGGCGTGGAAGTGATGGGCAGCGAGGGATATCTGATTAATCAGTTTCTGTGCGCGCGCACCAATCTGCGCACCGACCGCTGGGGCGGCAGCATCGAGAACCGCATGCGGCTGCCGGTGGAAATCGTCAAGCGTATCCGCGCCGAAGTGGGGCAGGACTTCATCATCATGTACCGCCACTCGCTGCTTGACCTGGTCGACGGCGGCAATACCTGGCAGGACGTGGTGGCCGTGGCCAAGGCGCTGCAGCATGCGGGCGTGACCATCCTGAACACGGGCTACGGCTGGCACGAGGCGCGCGTGCCGACCATCGTCACCTCGGTGCCGCGCGGCGCCTTCAGCAGCCTGGCGGGACGGCTGCGGCGCGAAGTGACCATCCCCGTGGTGGCGTCCAACCGCATCAATATGCCGCAGGAGGCGGAGGGAATTCTGTTGCGCGGCGAGGCAGACATGATCTCGATGGCGCGTCCCTTCCTCGCCGATCCTGACTTTGTGCGCAAGGCGGAGCAGGGCAGGGCGGACGAGATCAACACCTGCATAGGCTGCAACCAGGCCTGTCTCGACCACACCTTCTCCAACAAGCGCGCCAGCTGCCTGGTGAATCCGCGCGCCTGCCATGAGACGGAGCTGGTCTATCGCAAGGCCGTCAAGCCGCGCCGCGTGGCGGTGGTGGGCGCGGGACCTGCGGGCATGTCGGCGGCCACGGTGGCGGCGGAATGCGGTCACGATGTGACCCTGTTCGACGCCAGCGACAGCATCGGCGGCCAGTTCAAGATCGCCATGCAGATTCCGGGCAAGGAGGAATTCGCCGAGACCATACGCTACTTCGGCCGCAGGATCGAACTGACGGGCGTGAAGCTGCGCCTGAACCAGCGCGTCACGCGCGAGCAGCTGGCGGCGGAAGGGTTTGACGATGTGGTGGTCGCTACCGGCATCAAGGTGCGCAAGCCCAAGATCGAGGGCATCGACCATCCCAAGGTGCTGTCCTATCTCGATGTCCTGCGCGACAGGAAGCCTGTCGGCAAGCGGGTCGCCATCATCGGCGCGGGCGGCATCGGCTTCGACATGGGCGAGTTCCTGCTGCACGATACGCAGCATGCGCTGCCGCTGGCGCTGGATGTCTGGGCCAGGGAGTGGGGCGTGGACATGCGGGTGGAGACGGCGGGCGGCGTGCTGCCGCCGGCGGCGCCGGAGCCGGTGCGCCAGCTGTATCTCCTGCAGCGCAAGACGACGAAGCTGGGCGCGGGCCTGGGCAAGACCTCGGGCTGGGTGCACCGCGCCGTGCTGGCGCGGAACGGCGTGGTGATGCTGGCCGGCGTGCAGTACGACCGCATCGACGACCAGGGCCTGCACATCACCATCGGCGGCGAGCAGCGCCTGCTGGCGGTGGACCACGTGGTGGTGTGCGCGGGCCAGGAAAGCCTGGCCGAGCTGATGCCATCGGAAGCGGAAGCGAAGACGGGACCGCGCTTCCACAAGATCGGCGGCGCCGCGCTGGCGTCGGAACTGGACGCCAAGCGCGCCATCAAGGAAGGCGCCGAGCTGGCCGCCCGCCTGTAAAAAAACCGGGGTCAGTTCCGGCAATCGGACACGAGTTCAACAGCTGAGTGCTGAGCTCGTGTCCGATTGCCGGAACTGACCCCGGGTTGGCTTACATGCGGCGGACGACCACCGCGCCGATGGAGTAGCCGGCGCCGAAGGAGCAGATCACGCCCATCTGGCCGGGCGCCAGATCGTCCGAATACTTGTGGAAGGCGATGATGGAGCCGGCCGACGAGGTGTTGGCGTATTCGTCCAGGATCACCGGCGCTTCCTGCGGCTCGGCGTCGCGGCCGAGGATCATGCGGCTGATCAGCTGGTTCATGTTCAGGTTCGCCTGGTGCAGCCAGTAGCGGCTGATCTGCGGCACTTCCAGGCCGGCGCTGGCGATGGTTTCCTTGATCATCTCGGCCGCCATCGGGCACACATCCTTGAACACCTTGCGGCCCTGCTGGCGGAACAGCTTGTCCGGCTGGCCCACGCCCGCTTCGTCGAAGCGGTTCATGAAGCCGAAGTTGTTGCGGATATTGTTGGAGAAGCTGGTCTTCAGCTTGGTGTCCAGGATCTCCCAGCGGTGCGCGCCCTTGGCCGTCTCGGCCGCCTCGACCACGATGGCCGTGCAGGCGTCGCCGAAGATGAAGTGGCTGTCGCGGTCGCGCCAGTTCAGGTGGCCACTGGTGATCTCGGGATTGAGCACCAGCACGGCGCGCGCTTGGCCGCTCTGCACCGCCGCCACCGCCGTCTGGATGCCGAAGGTGGCCGAGGAGCAGGCCACGTTCATGTCGAAGCCGTAGCCGTCGATGCCCAGCGCCGACTGCACTTCCACCGCCATCGCCGGATAGGCGCGCTGCATATTGGAGCAGGCGACCAGCACCATGTCGATATCGGCCGCCGTGCGGCCCGCGCGGTCCATGGCCTGGCGCGCGGCGGCGACGCAGATTTCCGCCTGCAGCGACAGCTCCTCATCGCCGCGCTCGGCAATGCGCGACACCATGCGCGACGGGTCGAGGATGCCTTCCTTTTCCATCACATAGCGCGCCTTGATGCCGGACGCTTTTTCGATGAAGGCCACGCTGGACGGTTCCAGCGCCGTGACCGTGCCTTCCGCGATGGCGGCGGCGTTGTCGGCATTGAATTGCTCCACATAGGCGTTGAAGCACGTAACCAGTTCTTCGTTCGAAATCGACTGCGACGGGGTAAACAGTCCGGTACCGCTGATGACGGCTTGTTTCATAATTAATCTTTCTATTTTTATAATTGGCAAAAGCCGGGAATGAGCAAATTCTACACAATGTGCCGCCAAAAGAAAGCGGCGCCGCTGGGGCGCCGCCTCTATTGACAGGACAAACGGGATTTATTTTTTTGCCAGGTCTTTTTTCACGGGACCGTCCGCCTGTACCAGTTTGGCTTCCGCCTTGGCCAGCTGCACGGGCAAGCCTTTCAGGTGGTTCAGGGCCTGGCCCAGCTGGAAGTCCTCGTTGCTGCCGTATTCCAGCGGCTTGCGGTTCTTTTCCGCCGCCAGCACGCGCAGCTGTTCTTCCAGCTCGTCGTGGTTGGACTTGGCGCCTTCCTGGTCGCGGTCGTTGCTGAGGTGCTTGTCGAGGTCGGCTTCGCGGGTGCGCAGGGCGTTCAGACCGTCGCCGTCCACGTTTTCATCGACTTGCAGATCGGGCGTGATGCCCTTGGCCTGGATCGAGCGGCCGTTGGGCGTGTAGTAGCGGGCCGTGGTCAGCTTGACGGCGGTGTCGGCCGTGAGCTGACGGATGGTCTGCACGGAACCCTTGCCGAAGGTCTGGCTGCCGACGATGGCGGCGCGCTTGTAGTCCTGCAGGGCGCCGGCCACGATTTCCGAGGCGGAGGCGGAGCCGGTATTGACCAGCACCACCAGCGGCACATGCTTGACCGCTTCCGGCAGCTTGGCCAGCGGGTCGCTGTCGGCGCGCAGGGAATAGTATTCGGGACGGCCGTAGAAGATCTGCTTGGAATCGGGCAGCTGGCCATTGGTGGAGACGATGGCCGCATCCTTGGGCAGGAAGGCCGCCGCCACGCCGATGGCGCCTTGCAGCACGCCGCCCGGATCGTTGCGCAGGTCGAGGATCATGCCCTTGATATTCGGGTCTTGCTTGTACAGTTCGCCGATCTTGGCCGCCAGGTCGTCGACGGTCGGCTCCTGGAACTGGGAAATGCGCAGCCAGGCGTAGCCGGGCTCGACCATCTTGCCCTTCACGCTTTTCTGGTGGATTTCCTCGCGCGAGATGTTGAACACCAGCGGCTCCGGCTCGCCCTTGCGCAGGATGGTGAGGCTGACCTTGGTGTGCGGCTCGCCGCGCATTTTCTTCACCGAGTCGTCCAGGGTCATGCCCTTGACGGGGGTGGAGTCGAGGCGGGTGATCAGGTCGCCCGCCTTGATGCCCGCGCGGTAGGCGGGCGAATCCTCGATGGGCGAGACGATCTTGATATAGCCGTCCTCGCTCTGGCCGATCTCGATGCCGAGGCCGACGAACTTGCCCTGGGAGCCTTCGCGCAGTTCGGCGTAGGCCTTCTTGTCCAGGTAGGCGGAATGGGGATCGAGCGAAGCCACCATGCCGGAAATGGCTTCCTGCAGCAGCTTCTTGTCTTCGACAGGCTCGACGTAATCGGACTTGATCAGGCCGTACACATCGGCCAGCTGGCGCAACTCTTCCAGCGGCAGGGCCGGCTCGACGGGCTTTTGCGCCATCGCGGAGAATTGGAGGGAGATGGCAATGCCGGCCACCACGCCCAGGCCCACCAGCCCGGAATTCTTGAGTTTCTTGCCCATGTTTCCACCTGTCAAACACGGCGTAACTTGCTTGAAGGAGATGCGGTTACGCTGAGCTCAGTATAAACCTGATTCCCGGAAAACTGAGTGTCCTTTGCGAAATCATTTACACCTTTTTTCGCGGATTTTCATTCCCTGCGCCACAGTCGATAGAAGGCTGTCAATCTTGCCCTTTGTAGCGCTCTGTATCAGCGCCCCCGGCGACGGTAAATATTTGTAAGAATCCCGGTAACAGTAAAAATCGCGTCCTACACTGGACTCGTATTTCTCTCTACCCTGAAGTGGTTTTCAGCCTGCGCTTAATCCCGCAGGCTTTTTTTTGCGATGGAGATTTGCATGCCTGTGTTGTCCCGTGTTTTGCCCCGCTTTATTCCCCGCCTCGCCGCCGGCGCCCTGTCGGCCCTGGTTTTCCTGGCTCAACCCGCCCATGCGCTGCCGCTGATGGACATGCACGCCGAAGACTTGCTGCCCATGGTGGTCGAACTGAAAAAGTCGCTCAACCTCACCCCCAACCAGCAAACCCTGTGGCAGCAGACGGAGAGCAAGACCCGCGCCCTGCTGCACGAGCGCCAGGCGCGGCGCGAGCGCCTGCAGACGGCCACTAGCGCCGGACTGAACGGCAGCAATGTCGAGCTGCGCGACCTGGTGGGCGCCGTCGACGCGGAAACGGCTGCCTCGGCCGCCGAGGAAAAACAGATGCGCGGCTGGTGGCTGGACGTCAACGACGCCCTGAGCGACGCCCAGCGCAAGCAAGTTGTTCAATTGATCACGGAACAGATGCAGCGCGTGCCCGATAGCGGCGCCCGCAGCGGCGGCGATTCGCACCCGCCCGCCGAGGGTGATCACAGCCGTGGTGGCCATCGCCGCGGCGGCATGGGCGGCGCGGGTGGTGGCAACGGCGCCAGCGTCAGCCTGCCCGGCAGCTGATACAGGGGCAGCGGCAAGGCCCTGTGAATGTGTATCCTAAAGTAAAAAAAAGACCACAAACAGGCTTCCTGGCGGCATCCACCGGTACAATTCGGGCGCGGATTTATCCGCGCTTTTTTTGTCCACTTGATGAAGCTATGAGCAAACTGATTTCTTACACCTGCCTGGCTTTGTTGGGTGCTGCCTCCGGCGCCTATGCGCAAACAACGGAAGTACAACCAGCCCCAACCGAGTCGAATTCCCCAGCCAAGCCAGCCATCAAGCCAGCCAGCAAATCAAGCAACACCGACAATAAATCCGCCGACAAGCCCGCCATCGGGCCGGACGGCAAGCCCGTGCAGCAGGTGACCATCACCGGCGGCCGCGATGACGACATGGCCGAGCGCCGCCGTTCCGTCGCGGGCAAGCAGATCTACGGCCGCGAAGAGCTGGACCGCAACGGCGACACCAGCCTCAGCGACGTGCTCAAGCGCCTGCCCGGCGTCACCATCGGCGGCCGTCCCGGCCGCGGCGGCGATATCCGCATGCGCGGCCTGGGCAGCGGCTATACGCAGATCCTCGTCAACGGCGAGCGTCCGCCGGCCGGCTTCTCGCTCGACTCGCTCTCGCCCGACCAGGTGGAGCGGGTGGAGATCATGCGCGGCCCGATCGCCGAGCACAGCACGCGCGCCATCGCCGGCACCATCAACATCATTCTGCGCGACGGCTACCAGCAAAAGGACAACCAGCTCAAGCTGACCGACTCCATCGAACAGGGCCGCAACGCGCCCAATGTCTCGCTGGTCGTTCCCGGCAAGACGGGCAACCTGACCTGGCTGCTGACCGGCACCGTGTTCGAGAACCGCCAGCACGACCAGAGCGAAACCCACAACCTGGACACGCGCGAGGACGGCGTGGCGGTCAAGGACGAGACGGTGATCAACGAGACGGGACGCAAGACGCGCGGCATCCACTTCACGCCCCGCCTGTCCTACAAGTTCGACGACGGCGACCAGCTGAACTTCCAGCCCTTCCTCGTCGCCAGCCGCAGCGACAGCCATTCGCAAAGCGACCTGACGCAGAACAGCGGCCTGGTGCCGCCGTCCCTGCTGCAGCCGCCCGAATACAATCTGGCGCTGACCGACGGCCATTCGGAGTCGACCTTCCTGCGCGGCTTCGGCAACTGGGTGCACAAGCTGGGCGGCGCGGCCAAGCTGGACGTCAAGTTCGGCTTCGGCACCGGCCACAGCAACAACGATTCCCTGCGCCTGCAGTACGACAACGCGGGCAATCTGCTGCAGCGCTACACGGACACGGCCTCGATTCGCGACCGCAGCTTCAACACGGGCGGCAAGTACAGCACGCCGATCGGCAAGGATCATACCTTCGCCGCCGGCTGGGACCTGGAATCCAGCCACCGCAACGAGACCCAGACGTCGGTGGACAAGAACGGCAACGCCCAGTTCGCCGATTCGGGCGACAACCTGACGGCCGACACGCGCCGGGCCGCCCTGTTTGCCCAGGATGAGTGGGATATCTCGAAGGAATGGTCGGGCTATGCGGGCGTGCGCTGGGAAGGCATACGCACGACGAGCAACCGTCCCAGCGGCGAGATCGACAATACCAGCAGCGTGTTCAGCCCGCTGCTGCACGCCGTCTACCGCATCCCCGACCACGAGCGCGACCAGGTGCGCGCCAGCCTGACCAAGAGCTACAAGTCGCCCAATGTGCAGGACCTGGTGGCGGCCACCTTCCTCTCGCGCCTGAACAGCGCCACGGCGCCCGACCGCACGGGCAACCCCAACCTGAAGCCGGAACTGGCGACGGGCCTGGACCTGGCGTACGAGCACTACCTGGGCCACGCGGGCATCATCAGCGTCGGCGGCTTCGTGCGCGACATCGACGACCTGATCCGCCGTACCCTGTCGCTGCAGAACACGACGCTGGGCCAGCGCTGGGTGTCCACGCCGACCAATATCGGCCATGCCCGCACCAAGGGCATCGAGCTGGAAGCCAAGTTCCAGCTGGTCGAGCTGGTGGCCGATGCGCCGGCCATCGACTTCCGCTCCAACTACAGCCACTTCTGGTCGGACGTGGACGGCATCCCCGGCCCCAACAACCGCCTGGACGCCCAGCCCAAGCAGACGGCCAACGTGGGCCTGGACTACCGCATGAAGGACGTGCCGCTGACCGTGGGCGGCAGCCTGAACTGGACCCCTGAAACGCTGATCCAGAGCAGCGCCGAGCAGCTGATCTACACCAGCCGCAAGCGTTCCTTCGACGCCTACGCGCTGTACAAGTTCGACGCGCGCAACCAGCTGCGCATTTCGGCCAACAACCTGGTGGCGGAAGACGCCGTCGGCGCCAACACGGTCACGGCCAACGGCCTGACCCAGTTGGCGAACACGGTCAATCAGACTTACACTGTGTGGAGCGTGAAATACGAAATGAAGTTCTGACCCTCCCAACCGCAAAGGACCCCGGCATGAAGAAGCGTTTTCCGTTTAGTACCCTGACCTTGAGCATGCTGGCGGCCTTTGCCGTCAATACGGCCGGCGCCGCGCCCACCTCGGGCATCGACACGCAATTCATCGACAATGGCGTCAGGGCGCAGGACGACTTCTTCCGCCATCTGAACGGCGAATGGCTGAAAACGACGCAGATCCCCGCCGACAAGCCCAGCTGGGGCACCTTCTACAAGCTGCGCGACGACACCCTGGGCCAGCTGCGCACGGTGATCGACGCCTCCCAGCAGGACAAGGCCCGCAAGCCGGGCAGCGAGGCGCAGAAGATCGCCGACCTGTACGCCAGCTTCATGGACGAGAGGAAGCTGGAACAGCTGGGCGTGCGTCCGCTGGCCGGTGAACTGAACAGCATCCGTGCCGTCAAGGACAAGAAAGCCTTCCCCGCCCTGATCGCCCACCTGCAGCGCATCGGCGTGCCCACGCCTTACGCTGTCTACGTCAGTGTGGACGCGCGCGAATCGACCAAATACGCCGTGGGCCTCACGCAAAGCGGCCTGGGCCTGCCGGACCGCGACTACTACCTGAAGAAGGACGACGCCAAACTGGCCGCCGTGCTGGCCAAGTATGAAGCCCACGTGGCCAGGGTGCTGGGCATGGCCGGCGACAAGCGCGCGGCGGCGGACGCCAAGGCCATCGTGGCGCTGGAAACGGCGCTGGCCGAGGCGCAGTGGACCAAGGTGGAGAACCGCGACCCCGTCAAGCGCTACAACAAGACCCTCATCGCCGAGCTGTCCAGGCTGGCGCCCGGTTACGACTGGCAGCATGCGCTGGCGGCGGCCGGCGTGGCGACCAAGGTCGACTACGTGATCGTCAACCAGCCCAGCTATCTGAGCGGCTTCGACAAGGTGATGGCGTCCACCGACCTGGCCACCTGGAAGGCGTATTTTGAATGGCAGCTGCTGCGCGCCACCTCGCCCTATCTGTCGCAGGAATTCGCCGACGCCGACTTCGCCTTCTACGGCAAGGTGCTGACGGGCGTGGCCGAACAGCCGCCCCGCTGGAAACGGGGCGTAGGCCTGGTGGAGGAAGCCATGGGCGAAGGCCTGGGCAAGCTCTACGTGGCGCAATACTTCCCGCCCGAGCGCAAGGCGCGCATGGAGCAGCTGGTGGCCAATCTGCTGGCCTCCTACAAGACCAGCATCGACAGCCTGGACTGGATGAGCCCGGAAACCAAGAAGGAAGCCCAGGCCAAGCTGGCCAAGTTCTCGCCCAAGATCGCCTATCCCAACAAGTGGCGAGACTATAGCGGCCTGGCCATCTCGCGCAGCGACCTGATGGGCAATGTGCTGCGCGCGGAAGACTTCGACTACAACCGCAACCTGAACAAGCTGGGCAAGCCGGTCGACAAGGAAGAGTGGGGCATGACGCCGCAGACGGTCAACGCCTACTACAACGCGACCAAGAACGAGATCGTGTTCCCCGCCGCCATCCTGCAGCCGCCCTTCTTCAACGCGGACGCGGACGACGCCGTCAACTACGGCGCCATCGGCGCCGTGATCGGCCACGAGATCAGCCACGGCTTCGACGACAAGGGCAGCCAGTCCGACGGCGACGGCAATCTGCGCGACTGGTGGACCAAGGAAGACCGCGCCAACTTCAAGGCCAAGACGGACGCCATGGTCAAGCAGTACAGCGGCTACGCGCCGCTGCCCGGCTATAACGTCAACGGCGCCCTGACCCTGGGCGAGAACATCGCCGACAATTCCGGCATCGCCATCGCCTACAAGGCGTACAAGGTGGCGCTGAACGGCCAGCCGGCGCCCGTGATCGACGGCTTGACGGGCGACCAGCGCTTCTTCATGGGCTTCGGCCAGGTCTGGCGCAGCAAGATCCGCGACGAGAAGCAGATCGAGCTGATCAAGACCGACCCGCACTCGCCGGGCCAGTTCCGCGCCAACGGCACCCTGGTCAACCAGCCCGCCTTCTACGATGCTTTCGACGTCAAGCCGGGCGACAAGATGTACGTGCCGCCCGAGCAGCGCATCAACATCTGGTAAGCACATCCGTGCGGCAAAAAGGCTACGAAAAAGGCTGCCCCGCGTAGCCTTTTTGTTATCAATGCCCGTTTGTCATGCTAGAGTCCGGATGAACTTCTGGAGATCCCGATGAAAGCCCATCCGTTCAGTGCTATCGCGCTGGCATTGCTGGCCGGCGCCACCAGCGCCCTTGCGGCCGGTCCGTCCTCCGGTATCGCCGTCGAGTACATTGAAAGCTCGGTGCGCCCGCAGGACGATTTTTTTGGCCATCTGAACGGCAAGTGGCTGGCCAAAACGGAGATCCCGGCCGACAAGTCGAGCTGGGGTTCCTTCGATATCCTGGACGACAGCATCAAGCCCCAGCTGCGCGGCATCATCGAAGCGGCGGCCGCCGATCCCAACAAGGCGCCCGGCACGGACGCCCAGCGCATCGGCGATTTCTTCGCCAGCTATATGGACGAGGCGCGGCTGGAACAGCTGGGCCTGAGCCCGCTGCGCGGCGAGCTGGACAAGGTCGCCGCCCTGCGGGATAAGCAGGACATTCCCGCCCTGATCGCCTGGTTCAACCGCGCAGGCTATACGGCGCCCTACGGCTTCGCCGTCCACCAGGACAACAGGGATTCCACCAGATACGTGGCCGACATCGGCCAGGACGGCCTGGGCCTGCCGGACCGCGACTACTACCTGAAAAAATCCGACGCCAAGCTGGCCGACACCCTGGCCAGGTATCAGAAGCACGTCACCAGGATGCTGGCGCTGGCGGGCGACGGCAACGCCACGGCGGACGCCAGGGCCATCGTGGCGCTGGAGACGGAACTGGCGCGCGTGCAGTGGACCAAGGTGGAGAACCGCGATCCCGTCAAGGCCTACAACAAGCTGGAGCTGCCCAGGCTGTCCGCGCTGGCGCCCGGCTACGACTGGGACAGCTATCTGCGCGGCAGCGGCCTGGCGGGCAAGGTCGATTACCTGATCGTCAGCCAGCCCAGCTATATCACCGGCTTCAACAAAATCCTGGGCAAGACGCCGCTCGAGACGTGGAAGATCTACTTCCAGTGGCAGCTGATCCACGCCAACGCGCCCTATCTGTCGCAAGCGTTCGCGCTGGAGAATTTCGCCTTCTACGGCAAGGTGCTGAGCGGGGTGAACGAGCAGGAGCCGCGCTGGAAGCGCGCCGTCAACGCCACCGACAACGCGCTGGGTGAAAGCCTGGGCAAGCTCTACGTGGCGCAATACTTCCCGCCCGAGCGCAAGGCGCGCATGGAGCTGCTGGTGAAGAACCTGCTGGCCGCCTACCAGCAAAGCATTTCCAGCCTGGACTGGATGACGCCCGCCACCCGGGAGCAGGCCCAGGCCAAGCTGGCCAAGTTCACCACCAAGATCGGCTATCCCAACAAGTGGCGCGACTACTCCAGCCTGGTGGTCAGGGCCGACGACCTGGTGGGCAATGTGCGCCGGGCGAATGAGTTCGCCTACGACTGGCAACTGAACAAGCTGGGCAAGCCCATCGACCGCGACGAGTGGGGCATGACGCCGCAGACCGTCAACGCCTACTACAACCCCGAGCTGAACGAGGTCGTCTTCCCCGCCGCCATCCTGCAGCCGCCTTTCTTCAACGCGGACGCGGACGACGCGGTCAACTACGGCGGCATCGGCGCCGTCATCGGCCACGAGATCAGCCATGGCTTCGACGACCAGGGCGCGCAGTACGACGGCGACGGCAATCTGCGCGACTGGTGGAGCAAGCAGGACCACAAGCAGTTCGCGGCCAGGAGCAGGATGCTGGTGCGGCAGTACAGCGCCTTCAGCCCCGTCAAGGGCTACCACGTCAACGGCGAGCTGACCCTGGGTGAAAACATCGCCGACAATTCCGGCATCGCCATCGCCTACAAGGCTTACCAGCTGTCGCTGAACGGCCAGCCCGCGCCCGTGATCGACGGCCTGACGGGCGACCAGCGCTTCTACATGGGCTTTGCCCAGGTCTGGCGCAGCAAGATCCGCGAGGCCCAGGCCATCGTCTACCTGAAGGTCGACCCGCACGCGCCGGACCAGTTCCGCGCCAACGGCGCCGTGCGCAACCAGGCCGGCTTCTACTCCGCTTTCGGCGTCAAGCCGGGCGACAAGATGTACTTGCCGCCAAAGGACCGCGTCACCATGTGGTAGGCCTGCCTCGGGCGCGGCCGCTGTGATACAGTGCAGACGGCTCGGAGCCCGAGTGGGTCTCTGTTCAATTTTCTTCGTTAAGGACTTTTCTGTGAAACGTCATCTGTTAAGTGCAATCACCCTCAGCCTGATCGCCGGTTGGGCCGGCGCGGCGCCGACCTCCGGCATTGACACGCAATACATCGAATCCGGCGTGCGCGTCCAGGACGATATGTTCACCCACCTGAACGGCAAGTGGCTGGCGACGACGGAAATCCCCGCCGACAAATCCAGCTGGGGCACCTTCGCCAAGCTGCGCGACGACATCCAGCCGCAGCTGCGCACCATCATTGAAGGCGCGGCCAATACGCCCAACAAGGCGGCCGGAACCGACGCCCAGCGCATCGGCGACTTCTACGCCAGCTTCATGGACGAAGCCAAACTGGAAACCCTGGGCCTGGCGCCGCTGAACGGCGAGCTGGCCAAAATCGCCGCCCTGGGCGACAAGAAAGACATCCCGGCCATGATGGCCCACCTGAACCAGATCGGCGTCGGCACCCCGCTGTCCTTCGCCATCCACCTGGATAACAAGGATTCGACCAAGTACGTGGCCGACCTGCAGCAGGCCGGCCTGGGCCTGCCCGACCGCGACTACTACCTGAAGAAGGACGACGCCAAGATGGCCGACGCCCTGGCCAAGTATGAACTGCACGTGGCGCGCATGCTGACCCTGGCGGGCGATCCGCACGGCGCGGCCAGCGCGCACGAGATCGTGGCCCTGGAAACGGCCCTGGCGCAAGCCCAGTGGACCAAGGTCGAGCTGCGCGACCCGGTCAAGGGCTATAACAAGGTGGAACTGGGCAAGCTGAACGGCGTCGCCGCCGGCTTCGACTGGACCGGCTGGCTGAAGGACACCGGCATCGCCGGCAAGACCACCTATGTGAACGTGGGCCAGCCCAGCTATGTGAAGGGCTTCGACCAGATCCTGGCCCAGACCCCGCTGGAAACCTGGAAAGCCTACTTCCAGTGGCAAACCATCCACGCCTCCGCGCCTTACCTGAGCAAGGTCTTCGTCGACGAAAACTTCGCCTTCTACGGCACCGTGCTGAGCGGCGTGACCGAGATGCGTCCCCGCTGGAAGCGCGGCGTGACCGCCACCGAAGGCGCGCTGGGCGAAGCCGTCGGCAAGCTCTACGTCGAGCAGTACTTCCCGGCCGAGCGCAAGGCGCGCATGGAAGAGCTGGTGAAGAACCTGCTGGCCACCTACAAGACCAGCATCGACAAGCTGGACTGGATGACCCCCGTCACCAAGAAGCAGGCGCAAGCCAAGCTGGCCAAGTTCACCACCAAGATCGCCTATCCGAACAAGTGGCGTGACTACTCGGCGCTGGACGTGAAGTCCGACGACCTGATGGGCAACGTGCTGCGTTCCAACGTGGTCGACTACAACAAGGAACTGAACAAGCTGGGCAAGCCGATCGACCGCGACGAGTGGGGCATGACGCCGCAGACGGTGAACGCCTACTACAACCCGGAAATGAACGAGATCGTGTTCCCGGCCGCCATCCTGCAGCCGCCATTCTTCAATGCGGACGCCGACGACGCCGTCAACTATGGCGCCATCGGCGCCGTGATCGGCCACGAGATCAGCCACGGCTTCGACGACCAGGGCGCCCAGTACGACGGCGACGGCAATCTGCGCGACTGGTGGAGCAAGAAGGACCACAGCGCCTTCTCCGCCAAGACCAGGATGCTGGTCAACCAGTACAACCAGTTCAGCCCCATCCCCGGCTACACCGTCAACGGCGAGCTGACCCTGGGCGAGAACATCGCCGACAACTCCGGCGTGGCCATCGCCTACAAGGCCTACAAGCTGTCCCTGCACGGGAAGCCGGCGCCGGTGATCGACGGCCTGACGGGCGACCAGCGCTTCTTCATGGGCTTCGCCCAGGTGTGGCGCTCGAAGATGCGCGAACCGCAGCAGATCGTCCTGCTGAAGACCGACCCGCACTCGCCAGGCCAGTTCCGCGCCAACGGCACGCTGCGCAACCAGCCGGGCTTCTACGACGCCTTCGGCGTCAAGCCGGGCGACAAGATGTACCTGGCGCCGAAAGACCGCGTCATCATGTGGTAAGCGCGTGCAGTAAAATACGAGGCCGCAGCGATGCGGCCCGCCAAGGCCGGCATTGCCGGCCTTTTTTCATTCTTACTCTGACCGATCATGCGCTTGCGCCATTTGATGCCCCTTGGCCTGCTTTCCCTGGCCGCCTGCGACTCCTACCAGCCCGACCATCTGTACATGGCCGATACGCCGCAGTGCGCCACCTGGCAGGAAAGCTCGCTGTTCAAGCTGCCGCGGGGGATGTCCGTCTCGACTTCGCCGCCCGTCACGCTGGAAGGCGGCGGGGCGGAATTCACCCTGGTCTACATCCTGCCCAGCGGGGAGCGGGCACGCTATGTCACGCGCGGCTATAACGTGACGGCGCCGCACGGCCCCGTGCTGGCCAAGGCCGAGCTGGTGACCTTCTACCAGCGCGCCACCACGGGGCCGGCGAATATCGTCGACTCCATCGAAAAAGTGCCGGACATGCTGGTGGCCGGCGCCAGCAGCGACGACACCATCTGGCGCGTGCGCCTGCGGGTGAAGGACAAGCTGCCCGAGCGCTTCGACCTGGTGTCGCCGGAGTTCGAGATTGTCGGCCACAAGTATCCCGTGCGCACCTTCACCTACCGCTACTTCCCCGAGCGCAAAGCCTTCGGACTGTGCAGCTAGGCGAAAAAAAACCGGCCTGAGTGGCCGGTTCTTTTTCAGGCGGAGCCTGGATTACTTGGCGGGAGCGGCGGCCGGTGCGGCGGGCACTTCCGGCTCCTTGAACTTGGCGCCGCCCTTGTTGGCCATATAGACCATGGCGCGCGCCACTTCGACGTCGTCCAGGTCGGGATTGCCGCCCTTGGCCGGCATGGCGCGCAAGCCTTCCAGCGCGTGTTTCAGTACGGTGTCATAGCCCTGGGCGATGCGCGGGCCCCAGGCGGCGGCGTCGCCGAACTTGGGCGAGCCGGCGGCGCCGCTGCCGTGGCAGGCGGCGCAGGTGGCGTTGTAGACGGCTTCGCCGGTCTGCAGCACTTTCGGCGCGTTCACATCTTTCAGGGTAAAGCCTTCATCGGCGACGGGACGCAGGCGGGCCGCCACTTGTTCCGGCGACTGGCTGTCGGAGCCACGGCCGGTCAGCTTATCGGCGGTGACGAACTGGACCAGCAGGATGATGCCGAAGATCGTGACCCCGAAGAAGCCGATCACGGCAGCAACGAGTTGCTTGGGAGTTCTAATGGCGGATTCGTGTTCTTTGTGTGCGTCGCTCATGATTTCCTTATTACAAGTTTCAAAGCTGAGGGAGTACCGAATACCACTTTGGCATGCTGAAAAAGCAAACCTTGCCAAACGGCCGATTATAGACCAAACCCTTGTGAATGAAACCTAAATGATGCCTGATACGACACTTTTCATGGACGGCGTGGGTTAAAAACTGTATCCTTCGTGTCACTTCCGACATTCCCCCCGCGCGGCTGTAGCTCAGTGGATAGAGTATTGGCCTCCGAAGCCAAGGGTCGCTGGTTCGATCCCAGCCAGCCGCGCCAGAATTCCCCGTAAAATCAAAAGCTTATTGCGCGAACTGTATCCTGGCTGCGCGAAATGCAGAGCTCAGTGGAAAGGCGTGTAGGCAAATCCCTGGCCGATCTGGCCGAGCAGAGCCGCCTGGTTTTCCGTGCTTTCGCTGAAACTGACCAGCAAGTCGACTTGCGACATGCCGTGCTGGAGCGCATTCACCCAAAAGGCCAGGCCGTCCGGGTCTGGCGCACGGTGCAGCACATTGTTGTACAGCAGAGTGGTAAAGGCTTCGTTGCTGGCGTTGGCGCCATACAGCTGCACGAATTCCGAGCTGTGCACGAAGGAATTGGCGATGTCATGCAGGCTGCCTCCCTTGTCCTGCATGGCCATCCAGTAGCCGATACCGGACAGATCCGGGGTACGATCGAATGCCGCCTGATACAGGCGATAGACCTGGCCAGCCGCGCCGTCGATATCGAGAGCAATGTTCTGATCGCCGAATTGTAGCCGCTGCACGTGGGTCAGGGTATCGGTTCCCTCGACGCCCGTATTGTCGCTGACGGTCCAGCCAGTGGCCGTTTTGGTCAGCGTGTAGCTGGCGCGGGCGCCCTGGTAGACGGCTTGGTTGACGCCGCTTCCGCCATCCAGCGTATCGTTGCCGCCGCCGCCTTCCAGCACATCGTTGCCTGCACCGCCTTGCAGGACGTTGTCGCCGGCATTGCCAATGAGATGGTCGTCGCCATTGCCGCCGATGGCGTTCTCGATCTTGCTGCCGTAGTTGATGGTCACCTGGCCCGCCGCCGTAATGCTGGCGCCCTGGCTGCCCAGGTAGTCCCAGTGGCCAGGGTCCAGGTGCAGGGTCAGGTTGCTGTCCAGGCCGGCTGCGCTGATGGTGTCCGTGCCGCCGCCATCCCAGATGAAATTGCTGCTGGTGGCGGACAGCTGGTAGGTATCGTTGCCCGCGCGTTGGGCCGGGTTCGGGCCGTACAAGTATTGCAGCGCTGCGATGTCGAGCACGCCCAGGGACTGGATCCCGCTCGTGGCCGTGGTCGCTGCGCCAGGGGACATCAGCGAGAAGTTGCTATGGTCGTCCGCTGCGGGCAGCTCGGATTGCTTCAGTCCCAGCGCCAGTCCCAGTGCCTGCAGCAGGGCGCCCGAATTGGCCGTCTGATTGGCACTCGAACCGTCGGCGCCGAACGAGAAGTAGACATTGCCGCCGCCACCCATATCGATTGCCGTGGCCGCGCTCTGGCCCGCCGCCAGCTGGGGCGAATTGTGCAGGTTCAGGTCCAGCCCATCGCTGCCCAGTTGCAGGCCCGTTACGCCGGTCAGCTTGGCCAGTACTTGCTTGAGATAAGCCTGGTCTGCTGCGGAATAGGCTGGCGTACCGGCGTCCGCCACAAAATGCAGGTCAAGATGGTGGGTGCTCCCGATCAGTTCGTTCAAGCGTGCGCTCAGCTGCTGCGCGCTCTCATCGCCCGCGCGATGGAGCAGGCCGTCGATCCAGTACGGAACCTGGGCCTGGTGCAAGGTGACCTGCGTGCTGGCCTGGTCGGACAACTGGCCGTCGCTGAAGGTCCAGTTCAGCGTGACCTGATCTCCGTCCGCGAACGCCGAGCTGTTTTGATAAACGATGCCGTGCAGCGCGCTGTTGACCAGGTCCTGCGTCGCCTGACCGTTGAACACGATGCGCAAGCTGCCATTGGCATTGGTGAGGCTGCCGATATCCACGCCGTTGACCAGGGCGTGGCCGTTGCTGAAGCTGAGCGCGCCGCCCGCCAGGAACTGGTCGGCCTTGTCCGCGCCGCCATCCCGCGCCAGGGTCACGCTGGCGCCCGCATAGCCTGTGCTGTTGAGCTCGTTGTCCGTGACGCTGATATGCGGATTGAGATATTGGTCCAGATGGCCTTGCTGGTAGTCGAGCTGGCTGTCCTTGATGCTGGTCAGCGCCGGTCCAAAGTCGCCGTCCGGCTGGCCGTCGGCGGCGAACTTGTAGATGGTGGGCGTCAATCCGCCGCCGGCCTTGGGAACGCTCGCGCCGTGGATAAAGATTTCGCCCTTGGCGTTGACCGCCATGCCGCTCAGCTCCAGATCGGTGCTGCTGTCGGTTGGCATGATCGCCAGACCATGATCGCCAAAGTGCGTGTCCTGCTGCCCATTGCTGAGGATGCGCGTCAGGACCAGCTGTTCTTGCCCCAGGCCGGTATCCGACAGCGTCGCCACCAGGATGCTGCCGTCTTCGTTCAGGTGCATCATGCGCCCGCTGTTGCCGCTGGTATTGGGCAGAACCCCGGCCAGTACGCCAGCGCTGGCAAAATCGGCGTCCGGGCTACCGTCGGCGTTCAGGCGCATCACGACCAGCACGTTGTCGTACGGCGAAGTGGCGGTCGCCATGACGGCACTTCCCACCACCAGGATCTTGCCATCCGGCTGCACCGCGATATCGTTGGCCAAGCCATTGCCGGTGAATTTTTGCTGGACCAGGCCGTGGTCGCCGAAGCTGTCGTCGCGGCTGCCGTCTGTGTTGTAGCGCACCACGCCGAAGTCGTAAAGGCCTGGATTGGCGGCGTTCACCACCATACCGGAGATGAGGACTTTGCCGTCGGCCTGCACGCTGACGGCGTTGGCGTGAAACTGCTGGTCGTCGATCACCGTGCCCTGCGTGCCGAACTTGCTGTCCACCGTGCCATTGGCCAGGATATGGGTCAGGGAAACGTGCTGCGGGGTGGACTGGCCGCGGTCGCCCTGGGCATCGTGGTCCCAGTTATTGGTGACAACCATGACGCTGCCATCTTTCAGGATGGCGCTGCCCGCCACGCTGAGATAGGCGTCGGCATTGGTCACCGCGTGCACCTCGGCCTTGCCGCTGCCAAAGCTGGTGTCCGGGCTGCCGTCTGCATTCAGACGGATCACGTCGAGGAACTCCGAGACGGTGCTCTTGGTGGCATCGCGAGCGGTGCCCACCAGCAGCATTTTCCCATCCGGAAGCATCACGGAATGGTCGATCTGGCGGAAGTTCAGTACACCGCTGACATTTATGGGAAGGCGCACGGCGCCGCCGAAATTGAAGCTGAGGTCAGGACTGCCGTCGGCCAGCCAGCGATTAAGGCCCAGGGAGGAGCTGGTTTGCAGGTCGCCATTCGGCAGCAGCGCGATGTCGCCGGGGAGGTAGCTGCCAATATTCAGTTCGACATAGCCTTGGTCATGGGCGGCAAGGGAAGGAGCGGTGTCAGTGGCGGCAGCAGTCATGAAGCGGATTTTTAATATTTATTAATTAGCCGTCAATGATAGCGGAGAAGCAAGCCGCCAATCCTCACCAATCCTCACGGAAGGCCGTTGCGTGGTCCCATGGGCGTATTTGCCCAGTGGCTGACGGGGCAAATACGCGCAGCGGCCGTGCCGCTTACTTCACGCTGATCAGCTCCACGTCGAACACCAGGGCCGCGTTGCCGGGGATGCTGGCGCCGGCGCCGCTGGTGCCGTAGCCCAGATTGCTCGGGATGAGCAGGGTGCGCTTGCCGCCAACTTTCATGCCGGCCATGCCCTGGTCCCAGCCGCCGATGACCTGGCCCGCGCCGAGGGTGAAGCTGAAGGCGCCCCGTCCCACCGAAGTGTCGAACTGCTGGCCCTTGAAATTGGGCGCGGACGGGTTATACAGCCAGCCCGTGTAATTCACAGTCAGGGTCTGGCCGGCCGTCGCCGCCGCGCCGCCGCCCACCAGCGTATCCGTCACCGTCAGCTTGGCCGGCTGGGCGGAGGCGGGCGTCTCGGTGTAGACCAGGTGGATGCTGTTGGAGTACACCTCGTCCACGCCCAGCTGGTCCAGCGAGCCATTGGTGCCGATGCGGTAGCTGGTGCTGCGCGTGAGCAGGGTATTGCCCAGGGCGTCGGTTTGAACGACGCTCAGCTTGAGAATGGCGGTGGTGGCGGAGTTGCCGTCCGCAGTCAGCGCATAGCTCAGGACGCGCTGGCCGGGATTGCCTTGCTTGCTGTTGTCGCTGTACAGCAGCTGCGTGGCGTAGACGCCGCTGTCGCCCACCTTGGCCACCTGCGGCAGGCTGCGCTGGGCGCCCGTGCTGACGTCGTAATCGGCGCTGCTCTGGGTGTGGCCCAGCAGGGAATCATTGCTGTCGAAGTAGTCGCTCGTCGTCCAGGCCAGGCTGGACGGGGAGCAGGTGGTCAAGCCCAGGCTGACCGTGGATTGCGCCAGCAGCGCGGCGCTGCCCTCGAACGTGCTGCTGCCCGGCGCCACGCTGGAGAAGGCCGCAAAGCCGCTGCAGTCGCCGGAAATGGTCAGGTAGTCCGTGCCTGGCGTATTGATGCGCTGGTGATAGGCGGAGCGCAGCAGGAAGGTATGGGCGGTGCCGGGATAGTTGACGCCGTATTCCAGATAGGCGATGCCGTTTTGCACGGCGCTGGCCGTGCCGTCCTTGTTTTCCTGGCTTTCGCTGAAGCCCGTCAGCACGCCGGCGATGGTGCTGGCCTTGTTGTCGAGGATCTGGGTCCAGAAGGCGATGCCGTCGGGATCGCCCGCGCGGTTGAGCACATTCGAGTAATAGCGGTTGACGATGGCGTTATTGGTGGTGGCGTTGGCGTACAGGTTTTTGAATTCTCCCGAGTCGACGAAGCCCTGCGCCACCGTGCCCAGGCTGGCGCCATTGTCGATCGCGCCGATCCAGAAGCCGAGACCGCCCAGATCGGGCGTGCGGGCAAAGGCGGCGCGGTACAGGCGGTAGGCCTGGCCGGGCGTGCCGTCGATATCGAAGGACAGCGACTGGTCGCTGAAGCGCAGGCGTGCCGTGGCCGCCACCGTGCGCGCAGGCTCGCTGCCCGTATTGTCGGTCACCAGGTAGCCGCCGGTGGCGGCGGTGATGCTGTAGTTGGCCCGTAAGCCATTGAAGATAACGAGGGCGCCGGTGCTGCTGGACTGGACTTCCGCCGCCTGGCGCATGCGTTCCGGGGCCACCGTCGCCGACTGTTCGCCTTTCCCGCCGCCGCAGCCGGCCAGGGTAAACGCAGTAATCAGACCGGCACAGAGCAGGGTGGGACGCATATCGTTTCTCTCCAGGGAATTAAAAGCCGGTAGTGTAGCGTATGTAATTTTCAATGCAACAATTACGCTGCCAGCACCGGCGCCTGAAGGGGAATGCGTAGCGTGAACGCCGCACCATTCTGTGCGGACGCCCCCGCCGTGATCTCGCCGCCGAGGACGGAGGTCACGATATGGTGGATCGTGGTGAGGCCCAGGCCAGAGCAGCCGCGGCCGAAGCGGGTGGTGAAGAAGGGATCGAAAATCCGCTCCAGGATTTCGCCGGCGATGCCGCAGCCGTCGTCGCCAAAGTACAGCACCAGGTGCGGGCTGTCCGCCTCGACATGTCCGCTGAGCGTGATCTGGCCGTAATCGCGTCCTTCAAATCCATGCTGGACGCTGTTCTGCACCAGGCTGGCGATGACTTTCTGCATTGCTTCCGGATAGCTGTCCATGTTCACATCGGCGGGCAGCTCGACGGAGAACTGCCAGCGCGGATCGGCCCGCTGTTCCGTGGCCATGGCTTCCCGCAGCAGTGGCGCCAGTTCAAAACTATCGCGCCGCCAGGAGACGGGGTCGGTGGAAATCTGGCGGAAGGAATCCACCAGCGCCGCCGCCCGGTCGGAGGCGCGGTTGGCCAGATCGGCAATGCGTATGCCTTCGTCCAGAAAACTGTCCATCTGGCTGCGCGTCAGCGTGCCGTCGCGGCAGCTGCGCTGTATGTCGAGAATCCGGTCGCGCAAGGTGGACAGGGCCAGCTTGCTGTTGCCCAGCGGCGTATTCAATTCATGCGAGATGCCGACCACAATCGAGCTCAGCGCCGACAGCTTTTCCATCTTGCGCCGGTTGCTGGCGGCGTCCTGCCGCATCTGGGAGGGCGCGGCCGGGGGAATGGCTTGCATCTGCAGCATGCGTTGCGTAGCCAGACTGGCCACAGGCCGCGGCGCCGCATTGCCCGCACTGACAAACTGCCCCAGATCGTTGGCCGACACGTTCAGCAGCGTGCCGATTGGCATACCCATGATGGCGCCGAAATGCTGCTGCGCGCTGCGGTTGTGGCCGACCACCCGGCCGTTGCCGTCGAGCGCGATCAGCATTTCCGGCGCGTTCCCGTGGAGCAGGCGCAGCGTCCAGTCGTGGCGGAAGTGGTGGCGGAAGTAGGCGTTCTCCATGCGCTGGGCGGAGACGTTGGCCAGCTGCAGCGCCAGATGCTGGCTGTGCTTGGCCTCGGGCGAGACCAGGGCCGACAGGTCGAGCACGCCTTTCAACTGGCCGTCGACATCGAACAGGGGCGCGCCGCTGCAGGTCAGCGGAATATGGGTGGCGTCGAAATGGTCTTCCTGATGCACGGTGACGGGGCAGCCCATGGCGATGCAGGTGCCGATGCCGTTGGTGCCGGCCGCCGCCTCGCACCAGTCCGCGCCCAGATAAAGTCCCGCCTTGTGCAGATCGGCGTCGCTGTGTTCGTCGCCGACAAAATCGACGGTGGCGCCGCGCGCGTCGGTGAGCAGGATGCAGTAGCCGGCGCCGGCGATCTGCTGGTACAGGGATTCCGTTTCCGGCCGCGCGATATGCAGAAATTCTTCCATGCCCTCCTGCCGTTCGCGCAGCTGGGAGCACGGCAGGATGATGGGCTCCTGCATGCGGGTCGGGTCCAGCTCGTGCTCGTGCACGCAACGGCGCCAGGACGCGACGATGGCCTCGTCATACGACGAGATGGCCGGCGTCTCTTCGGCTGCGACTTCAATGACCGTCGCAATATGGTTGCGTTGCTGAGTTCGCATGGCGGAAGAGGGCTCGATTGGTTGAGAGAAATTTTAGGATCGTTCTCTTTGCGGCTTCCAATAAAATTTCCCTATAGTGATTTGCGCGTCGATTGAATTTCATTTTTACATCAATAAACTCGCATACGATGCAATCGAATACGCTTGACAAGGCAAATTGGCTGGCTATACTGCACACATCGCATGCAAGCTGATCGAATACGATGTTAATCCCAACCGCAATCAATAGGAGCCCAACCATGAGCAAAATCACCCAAGTCCTCGTCACTGGCAAAACCCGCACCACCGGCGCCGATTCCGCCATCTTCTCCGGCAACCACGAAGGCAAGCTGAACATCGCGCTGACCTCGCCCGGCAACCCGGCCGCCCGCGAGCACAAATTTGACGCCATCGAAGCCCATCCGACCGCCGAGCAGCTGTTCGCCGGCGCCTGGTCGGCCTGCTACAGCGCCGCCGTGGGCATTGTCGCTAAGCAAATGAAAGTGACGCTGCCAGCCAACACCGCCGTGGAAATCGAAGTGGACCTGGGCCTGGGCGGCAGCGACTACTTCATCCAGGCGCGCCTGAACCTGATCGTGCCCGGCATCGCCCATGACGTGGCCACCGCCATCGCCCACGGCGCCGACGCCATGTGCCCCTACTCGAAAGCCACCAAGGGCAATATCGACGTGGCCCTGAACGTGGTGACCGCCTGAAGGCCGCAGAGCTCCCTGTTCCGTTTTTTGACCGTCGCGGCGGAGGCCAAGGCCGCCGCCGCCGCGGAAGACGCTGAATATTTCTTTCAAACGGGCCTGGCAACGGCGGCGGGGGACAAGGCAGCGCGTCCCTTTCTGCTGCCCAGGCAGGCAAAACGGCGGCTGGAGCGGTCGCCACTTTCACTAAGGAGCGTACAGAATGAATACGAATGAGATGAAGGCCGCAGGCAGCTTCGATCGCCGCCGCTTCATGCAGACGGCCGCCCTCGGCATCGCCGCCGTTGGCGCTGGCAGCCTGCTGCCCGGTCTGGCCGCCGCCAGCGGTGAGGACGCCATCCGTCCCTTCCACTTCAAGGCGCCGCAAGCCGATCTGGATGAGCTGCGCAAGCGCATCCTGGCCACCCGCTGGCCGGAGCGGGAAACGGTGACGGACACGTCGCAAGGCGTGCAGCTGGCCACCATGCAGGCCCTGGCCCACTACTGGGCGCATGACTACGACTGGCGCAAGATCGAGGCCAGACTGAACGCGCTGCCCCAGTTCATTACGAAGATCGACGGGCTGGACATCCATTTCATCCATGTGCGCTCGAAGCATGAGAACGCCTTGCCGCTGATCGTGACCCACGGCTGGCCGGGTTCGGTCATCGAGCAGATCAAGATCATCGACCCGCTGGTCAATCCCACGGCCCATGGCGGCAGCGCGGCCGACGCCTTCCACCTGGTGATCCCTTCGATGCCGGGCTACGGTTTTTCCGCCAAGCCCGCCACGGCGGGCTGGGACCCCGTGCACATCGCCCGCGCCTGGGCTGCGCTGATGAGCCGCCTCGGCTATACGCGCTATGTGGCCCAGGGCGGCGACTGGGGCGCCATCATCACCGACCTGATGGCGGTCCAGCAGCCGGCCGGCCTGATCGGCATCCACACGAATATGGCGGGCGCCGTGCCACCGGCCATCGACGCGGCGCTGTGGGCCGGCAATCCGCTGCCGGAAGGCCTGTCGGCCGAGGAGAAGCGCGCCTGCGATCAGCTGAGCTTTGCCTACAACCATGTCGGCTTTGCCCGCCTGATGGCTTCCCGCCCGCAGACCCTGAGCGCCCTGGCCGATTCGCCCGTCGGCCTGGCGACCTTCATGATCGACCACGACGCGGCCAGCCAGGCCTTGATCGCGCGGGCTTTCGCCGGCCAGCCCGGCGGACTCTCACGCGATGATGTGCTGGATAACATCACTCTGTTCTGGCTGACGAATACGGCGATCTCGGCCGCCCGCCTGTACTGGGAAAACAAGACGGCCTTCTTTGCCGCCAAGGGCGTGCGGATTCCCGCCGCCGTCAGCGTCTTCCCGGACGAGATGTACACGCCGCCGCGCAGCTGGGTGGAAAAAGCCTATCCCAAGCTGATCCACTACAACAAGCTGGACAAGGGCGGGCACTTCGCCGCCTGGGAGCAGCCGGCGCTGCTGGCTCAGGAAATCCGCGCAGGCTTCCGCTCGCTGCGCGGCTAAACAATGCAACACAACTCGCATACGATGTAATCGAATACGCTTGACATCGCAAAATGCCCGGCTATACTACATACATCGCATACGACTTCATCGAATACGATTTTAATTCAACCCGCAATCAATCATAGGAGCCCAACCATGAGCAAAATCACCCAAGTCCTCGTCACTGGCAAAACCCGCACCACCGGCGCCGACGCCGCCATCTTCTCCGGCAACCACGAAGGCAATCTGAACATTAACCTGACCTCGCCCGGCAACCCGGCCGCCCGCGAACACGCATTTGAAGCCATCCAGGCCCACCCGACGGCCGAGCAGCTGTTCGCCGGCGCCTGGTCGGCCTGCTACAGCGCCGCCGTCGGCATCGTCGCCAAGCAGATGAAAGTGACGCTGCCGGCCAACACGGCCGTGGAAATCGAAGTGGACCTGGGCCTGGGCGGCAGCGAGTACTTCATCCAGGCGCGCCTGAACCTGATCGTGCCCGGCATCGCGCATGACGTGGCCACCGCCATCGCCCACGGCGCCGACGCCATGTGCCCTTACTCGAAAGCCACCAAAGGCAATATCGACGTCGCGCTGAACGTCGTCACGGCTTAATCCTGGCGCGGCCGCTGCATCAGCAGGCGGCCGCTTCACTTACAAAACAAAGGGGAAAACCATGTTCAGTCACGTTGTGGTCGGCACCAACGACCTGCAAAAATCCAGGCAATTTTACGACAGCGTGCTGGCCACGCTGGGCTACGGGCCGGGTCTGCCGCGCGAAGCGGGCGGCTACGTCTACCTGGGCGGCGGCAGCTTCTTCATCATCACCCCGCCGCGCGACGGCCAGGCCGCCACGCCGGCCAATGGCGGCACGGTCGGCTTCGCCTGCACCTCGCCCGAAGCGGTGGAACGCTGGCACGCGGCTGGTATCGCCAACGGCGGACTGTCGGTGGAAGAGCCGCCCGGCTTGCGCGAGACGCAGTTCGGCAAACTCTACCTGGCCTATATGCGCGACCCCGACGGCAACAAGCTGTGCGCGCTGCATAGCCTGTGAACGGATCAGAAAATGGATACTCACGCTGCGCAAGCCGCCGCCCCGGCCCAGGCCGGGCAGGCGCTGGTGGATTTTCTCTGCTTCGCCATCTACTCGACCAACCTGACTTTCGGCAAGGCGTACAAGCCCATCCTGGATGAGCTGGGCCTGACCTATCCGCAATACATCGCCATCGCCGCCCTGTGGGATGAGGATCTGCAAACGGTGACGGGGCTGGGCGAAAAGCTGTTCCTCGAATCGAACACGCTGACGCCCGTGCTGAAGAAGCTGCAGACGATGGGCTATGTGCACCGCCAGCGCGACAGCCTGGACGAGCGCCAGGTCCTGATCAGCCTGACCGCCAAGGGACGCAGCCTGCGCGAGCGGGCTTTCGAAATGGACTTGTCCGAAGCCTGCGGCCTCAGTGCTGAAGAGTTCGCCGCGATACGCCAGGCCGTGATCCGCCTGCGCGGCAATTTACGGGCATCGATCCGCAAATAAGAAAATTCAATCGCGGAGCCTGCCTGGGATGCGCGTAAGATTTCAGCTGCAGTCCCCAGCTGAAGTCCCTTCACAAGTGAGGCGCAACCATGAGCAAAATCCAAAAAGTACTGGCCACCGGCAGAACCCGCACCACGGCCGCCCATCCCGGCCACTTCCACGGCAATCTGAACATCAGCCTGACGGCGCCGGGCAGCACGGCGCCAAGGCATGATTTCGCCAACGTCATACCCCATCCCACCGCCGAGCAGCTGTTCGCCGGCGCCTGGTCGGCCTGCTACTCGGCTGCCATTGCCCTGGTGGCGAAAGAGCGCAAGATCACCCTGCCGCCCGATACGGCGGTCGAGATCGAAGTGGACCTGGGCCAGAACGGCAACGACTACTTCATCCAGGGCCGCCTGACCCTGGTCGTGCCTGGCCTCGACCAGGTGGTGGCGACCGACCTCGCCCATGGCGCCGACCAGATCTGCCCCTACTCGAAAGCCACGCGCGGCAATATCGACGTCAGCCTGACCGTCGTCACCATCAGAAACGAGAACTAGCGCTTAGGACGCCTACACGGGATCCGTTTCGCCGAAACGCAGCTCGACCATCTCGCGCTTGCCCGATGCGGCGCCGCAGCCGCAGACGGCGATCACGGCATGGCGCAGATGGTCCAGCTGCAGCGCCTGCTCGATGTCGGCGTCGTTGATGGCGGCCGTGATGAACGCGGCCAGTCCCGCCTCCGCCGCCAGCAGATAAAAGGTCTGCGACAAATGGCCCGCGTCGAGCGCCAGCGCGCGGTAAGCCTTCTGGTGATTGCGGTATTTCCAGAAGCTGCGCTCCGTGCGCGCCACCAGCACCACCTGTAGCGGCGCGTCGGCCAGCCAGTGCTGGTCGGACACCATCTGTAAGGCCAGCGCGGCCGCTTCCTCTTTTTCCATCGTGCGCAGTGGACGCAGCTCATGCTCGATCGGATGGTAGTGGTAGAGGCCGGGCGCCACGCCGTCGATGCGCTGCGCCAGCACGAAAGCTTCCACCGGATGCAGGCCGCCGCCGGACGGGCTGCACTTCTTCTGCACCGAAGCGTAAGGCCCCAGCTGGCGCAGTTCCTGCGCGCCGAAGGCGCGATGCAGCAGGCGCGCCGCCACGTCCAGCGGCAGCGTGGCCTGCGTATCGAAGTTGCGCCCCGTGTAGCGCTTGAACATGGTCTCGTCGAGGATGCCGCTGGCGGGCGCGGGCAGTTTCAGCGCATCGCCGCAAGTGTCCAGTTCCAAAGTCGGCGGCGGTGGCGGGCCATAGTTTTCCACCAGCTCGTCGAAGCTGGGCGCGTGCATGCCCGTTTCGGCCCGCACATCGCGCCAGCGGCTGAAGGTGTGGGCCAGCGCCGATACGGGCCGCCAGTGCAGGGAGCGCAGCGTCTCGTCGCGCTCGCGCTGGGCCGCGTACTCGGGACCGTCGCCGATCAGCAGGCCCAGCTCCAGCAGGCGCGCGACGGGTTCCGCGCCCATACGCTGTTCGCATTCGCCGCGCTCGCTCCATACCGTCTGCCCCATATTGCCCAGGACAGCAAGTTCCGCGCCGTCGATCTCGATCTCGCGGTCGAGATGCGGGGCCAGCGCCACCCAGCGCACCGTGGCTCCCAAGCTGCTAGTGCCTGAGAGGAGGGCGGTCCAGTCGATGGCGAGTTCTTCGCGTGGTTCCAGATAGAGTACGGCGCAGCGTCTGATCTTCATGGCGGATAGAGAGAAAAGTGGAAGGGATGGCGGGCGGCGTGCATTGAGTCTAGCGTATTTTGCGCGCGCCGGATCATCGGGGTCCGCACATTGTTTCTTATTCATGGACATGCGCTCTACAATTCCGTATCCTGTGTGAGACGCCATCCCATTGCTAGCAAGCATAAAATATTGGCCCGCTCACTATTGCTCTTTTTGTGCGCCATCTTATCGACCCATCATCCGTTGCCCGTCGCGGCAACCTGACCAAGCGCCGCCTGGTTTCCTTGGCTGTGGCGCTGGCGTGCTTGCAGGGCGCGCCGGCCGGCGCGGACACGGCGTCCGAGCGCTGGCAGGCATTGGCGCCGGCCCTGTTCGAGCATCTGATGCCGGCCGAGCACGGCTTCCCCAGCCCGATCACCATGTGCGTGGCCCAGGATGGCGACGGCTTCATCTGGTTCGGCACCCAGGCCGGGCTGGCGCGCTGGGATGGCTACCACACGCGCAACTTCTTCTTCAGCGCCGACGATCCCCATTCTCTGCCCGGCGACTTCATCCAGACCCTGCATGTGGACCGCCAGGGCCGGCTGTGGATAGGCACGGCCGCCGACGGCCTCGCCATGTACGACAAGCAGAGCGAGGGCTTCGTGCGCTTTGGCGCGGGGCCGATGGGCCTGAGCAGCCCGGCCATCGGCGCCATCGCCAGCGATGAGAAGGGCGGCGTCTGGGTCGGCACGGCGGCCGGCCTCGACTACATCGACACGGCGCATGGCAATGTGATCCGTCACTTCAAGCGTCCGGCCCCGCCGCCGTTCAACCAGATCCGCGCCCTGCTGCTGGACCGCGGCGGCCAGCTGTGGATAGGCTCCAACGGCGGCCTGTCGCGGCGCGACACGGCCGGCGGCGGCGTGACCGACGTCGCCCTCGGTGAAGATGTGCACGACGCCGTGCTGTCGCTGGCCGGCAACGCGCGCGGCGAGCTGGTGTTCGGCACGCTCAAGAGCGGCGTGGGCGTGGCCAGCGTGGCGGGCGGCGCGCATCTGCTTGCGCTGGACAAGGTCAAGGACGCGGCCGGCGCCATGGTGCTGTCGATTACGGAGAGCACGCCCGGACAGTGGTGGGCCGCCACCTACGGCGGCGGCATCATCGAGTTCGACGCCAGCGGCCGTGGCCGCCGCCTCACGCACCGCACGGCCATCCCCACCAGCCTGGCCAGCGACCGCGTGGCCGCCGTGTGGCGCGACAGCAGCGGCTTGCTGTGGGCCGCCAACGAGCGCGGTGTCGACATCCATAATCCCGCTAACCGCACGGTGGAGACTGTCCTGGACGGCGAAGGCTTGCAAGAGATATCCGCCTTCGCCTTCATGAGCGACGCGGGCGGCCGCCTGTGGGTGGGCCTGGGTGACCAGGGTATAGACCTGATCGAGGCGGACGGCACGCGCAAGGCGGGCCTGCGTCCCGACCCGGCGCATCCGGAGAGCGCCTTGCCCAACCGCCTGATCCTGTCCATCGCGGAAGCGGAGCCGGAAGAAGCCTGGATCGGCACCCTGCTGGGCCTCTACCACACGAGCGGCCACGGCAGCCGCGTCACGCGCGTGCCGCTGCCGCAGGGCGAGCCCTTGCCGCGCATCGGCGGCATCCTGCCCCAGGGCGACGTGCTGTGGCTGGCCACCCTCAACGGCCTGCTGCGCTACGACCGCAAGGCGGCCACGGTGCAGCCATTTCTGCTGGGTCCGGCCTCGGCCGGCGGCCTCAGCGACAGCCGCATCACCACCCTGCTGGCGGGGCCGGACGGCGCTCTGTGGGTCGGCACGCGAAACGGTGTAAACCGTTTCGATCCCGTCAGCGGCAGGGCGGAGCAGATGCTGCCTTCGCCGGGCAGTCCCACGGCCTTGCCGAACGGTTTCGTCAACTCGCTGGCCTTCGACCACCAGGGGCGGCTGTGGGTGGGCACCAATGGCGGCGGCATCGGCGTTCTGCTGGGCCGCGCGGCCGACGGCGCGCCCCGCTTCCGCCAGCTGGGGCTGGACAGCGGCCTGCCGAACAAGGTGGTCGCCGCCCTGCGCGTCGATACCGCCGGCCGCGTCTGGGCTTCGACCTCGGGCGGCATCGCCGTCATTGATCCGCTCACGCTGAAGGCGCAGGCCCTGGGCCGGGCGGAAGGCCTGGTGTTCCAGCCTTATGTGGTGGGCGCCGTGGGCCAGACGGGCAAGTCCGACCTGCTGTTCGGCACCTCGGGCGGCTATGCCGTCGTGCATCCGGAGCTGCCCGTGGAATGGCGCTACAAGCCGCCGTTGGTGGTCAGCTCCGTGCGCCTGGACCGGCACACGGTGGCGGCGGCGCCGCTGCTGGGGCCAAGCGGCGCGGGACTGGAGGTGCCGGCCGGCACGCGCCGGGTCGAGGTGGAAGTGGCGGCGCTCGACTTCTCCGCCAGCCAGCGCAACCGCTACGCCTTCCGCCTCGACGGCTATGACAAGGATTGGGTGGAGACGGACGCCAACCACCGCGTCGCCACTTATGGCAACGTGGCGCCGGGCCGCTATCTGCTGCATATGCGGGGCAGCAACCGCGACGGCGTGTGGAGCCCGCAGGAGCTGGTGATGGAGCTGAACTTCCTGCCGGCCTGGTACCAGACCTTGTGGGCGCGCACGGGCGCGGGCATGGCCCTGCTGGGACTGGGATGGATGCTTTACCGCTGGCGCGTGCGCCAGCTGCAGCACACGCAGGTGGTGCTGCAGCAGCAGGTATATTCGCGCACGCTGCACCTGGAACGGGTGCACGCCATCGTCAAGTCGATCAACGAGGAACTCGATTTCGAAGCGCTGCTGCACACGATACTGCGCGAATCGAGCGCCATCGGCCAGGTGCGCGCGGCCTCCGCCCTGATTTCCGAAGACTGCGGCGGCCAGCTCGTGCTGCGCGCCAGCTGGCAGCAGGGCGCGCAGCCGCCGCGCCAGGGTATGACGCTGGACGAGGCGCAGGCCCTGTTTGTGAACGGCGCGGAATCCATCTCGCCCGCCATGTACCTGAGCCGCAAGGGCACGGTGCTGGCGGTGCACGTCTGCGTCGAGCAGCAGGTGCAGGGCTATCTGGTGTTCGAGCAGGACACGCCCTTCGCCGCCGGCGACCTGGAATTGTTCAAGGCGCTGAAGGAGCCCTTTGTCTCCGCCTTCCACAAGGCCAACGCCATCAGCGCCATCCAGCGCGCGCGCGCCGACGCGGAAGCGTCCGCCCGCGCCAAGAGCGAATTCCTGGCCAATATCAGCCACGAGATCCGCACGCCGATGAACGCCATCCTCGGCTTCGCCGACCTGGGCACCCACCTCGACCTGCCGCCCAAGCCGCGCGACTACTTCAACAAGATCGGCCGCGCGGGCCAGAACCTGCTGGGACTGATCGACGACGTGCTGGACTTTTCCAAGATCGAATCGGGCAAGCTGCAGCTGGAGGCGGTGCCGTACAACCTGTCCGACGTCCTGAGCCAGATCGCCGACCTGTTCTCCTGGCGCGCGGCGGAAAAAGGCCTGGAGCTGCTCGTATGGGCCGTGCCCGACGTGCCGCTGCAGCTGGTCGGCGATCCGCTGCGCCTGAGCCAGGTGCTGGTCAACCTGGTCGGCAATGCGCTCAAGTTCACGGCCAGCGGCCAGGTCGTGCTGCGCGTGGAGCTGGCCGGCGAGGCGCCTGTCGAGGGACAGCTGGCGCAGCTGCGCTTCATGGTGGAAGACTCCGGTGTAGGCATCCATCCCGAGCAGCAGGCGCGCCTGTTCCGCGCCTTCTCCCAGGCCGATTCCAGCACCACGCGGCTGTACGGCGGCACGGGACTGGGCCTGGCCATCTCGCAGCAGCTGGTGCAGGCCATGGGCGGCGTGATCGAGATCGACAGCGCGCCGGACAGCGGCAGCCGCTTCCATTTCACGCTGGCCCTGCGCTGCCAGGCGGAGCAGGATGGCGCGCGCCTGCAGGCACCCGCCGCCGCCCAGGGCAAGCAGATCCTGGTGGTCGACGACTGCCCCGCCACGCGCGATATGCTGGAGCGGCAGCTGCGCAGCTACGGCTTCGCGGCGCGCGCCGTGGAGTCAGGCGAGGCTGCGCTGGAACTACTGCAAACGGAGCGCGCCGACTTGCTGCTGATGGACTGGGACATGCCGGGACTGGACGGCATCGAATCGGCGCGCCGCATCCACAGCGATCCAACGCGCGCCGCGCTGCCCGTGCTGCTGATGGTGACGGAGTTCGCGCGCGAGCCCATCGTGCAGGCGGCCGAGCGGGCCGGCATCCACGCCTGCCTGGCCAAGCCCATCGAGCCGGCGCAGTTGCTGGACTCCGTGCTCGACGCGCTGGGCTTCGAGACGATGGGCCTGTCGGCGCCGGCCTTCGTGCCGCCCGCCTTGTCCGAGGCGGCGCTGCACATCAGCGGCGCGCGCGTGCTGGTGGTGGACGACAACGTCATCAACCAGCAGGTGGCGCGTGAAGTGCTGATGCGCGCCGGCGTGCAGGTGGAACTGGCGGGCAATGGCGTCGACGCCGTGCATCTGGTCGACCACGGCGACTTCGACGCGGTGCTGATGGACATCCAGATGCCGGGCATGGACGGCTACGAAGCGACGGCCCGTATCCGCGCCAAGGAGCAGCACGCGCGCCTGCCCGTGATCGCGATGACGGCGCACGCGGTGGCCGGCTTCCGTGAAAACAGCATGGCCATGGGTATGAACGATTACGTGACCAAGCCGATCGAAGCGGAGCGCCTGTTCACCGTGCTGGCCGGCTGGATCGAGCCCAAGCCTCAGCGCGCCGCACCCGTCCTTGTTCCGGTGGCGCCGGCGCCGCCTGCCGTGCCGCCCGTGCCCGGCATCGACATCGTGGCCGTGCTGGACCGGCTTGGCGGCAACGAGCAGTTGCTGGGTCTTCTGCTGGAAAAATTCGTGGAAGAATTTGAACCAAGTCCGCAACGCTTGCTGATTGCAATCGAGGAGCATGCGTACGAACCGGCGGCGCTGCTGGTGCACAAGGTGCGCGGCGCTGCGGGCAACCTGTCGATGCAGGAATTGCACCGCGCCTCAGGCGAGCTGGAACTGCTGCTGCTCTCGCCGCCGCTGGGTAAACTCGATGAGGCGCTGGCCGCTTTTGGCGCCGCATTGGAGACGGTGATTGATGGCATACGCGCGCGCGATAAGACTTCAAAAAAGCAAGCTGCACCGGTATCGCCTTGAGGCCCCAACTCTCGCTTGGCAAGCGATGAAGTTTGCCGTAGCATGGATTTGCAGCCGGGCTGCACGCGCGTTTTCACTCACCAACCGGAAGGATTCCCATCATGCAAACTCCAAGCGAACTCAGTGCTGTCCTCGAAAAACTTACTGAAGATGATTTCCGTGAGCGCCTGTTGGGCGACCCGGTAGGCGCCCTGCGCGATATGGGCATCACGCTGCGCCAGGACCAGGTGCCGGCGGTGCGCAGCCTGCCATCGAAAGCCAGCATCGCGGCTGAACGCCAGTCGCTGCATAGCAAGCTGGTAGCCAATGAACGGATGGTACCGTTCCTGCTGTCGGGCAGCATTTAAGGTCTGGCGCAGTACCCAAGGCGGCCTTTATCAGCAGGCCGCCTGCATCCGTAAATGTCCCCGCCTTATTCCCCCAAATGATCAGGGCAAGGTCTGCTTGCCCGGCACCTGCTGCGCCCGCGCTTCCTTGCGCCGCTGGACCAGATAGGCTTTCAGATCGTCGAAGCTGATCGCCCCCTTGTGGGCCGTGTCGATCTGCTCGAAGTGATTGACGACGAAGCCCAGTCCCGCCTTGCGCGCTTCTTCCTTGGTCAGATTGCCGCTGGCGTCGAGGTCCGCCTGTTCGAAGCGCTGCTTGAGTTTTTGTATCGCCTGCTGGTGCAGGGCGGGACCGGAGGCGGCTGGCTCCGAAGACGGCTTGCGCTTGTCCGGCGGCAGATAGGGACCGGGGCCGCGAGCGGAATCCGCTTGCGCCGACGGCGTCTCCGTTTGCGCGCCGGCGCGCACGCTTGCGCCCAGCAGCAGCGCGGCCGCCACGGCGATCAGCAGGACTGGTTTGTTCATTGCTGTGCTCCTCAATGCAGGTAGAAGTTGATCAGGTCCAGCTGCTGCGCGCGGCGCGCGATATCGTCGAGATAGATCATGTGGCCGCTACTGTAATACTTGTAGCTGACAGGTTGGCTGGCGCCCAGGCGGCCCAGATCCAGCTCGGTCTGGTGGAAGGGCGTGGCGAGGTCGTCGTAGCCGTTCAGGCTCAGCACCTTCAAGCCGGGATTCTGCGCCAGCGCAGCGGCCAGGTCGGGCACCGTATCGGGCAAGCCCTTGCCGTCGTGGCTGAAGTTCCAGCGATTGACGATGTCGACGAAAGCGACGTAGCCGGAGCGGGCAGTGTAATGCAGCTCGCCCGCCACGTAGCTGGAAATGGTGCTGACGAAGTTATCGTTCACTACCGCCAGTGAAGGATCGCCACCTGCCGCCAGCCCGCTGTTGGCGCCGGCGGAGACGCGCGCATCGTAGCGTCCCACCAGCTGGCCAGGCAGCACGGCGGATTGGAATTTATCCGGCCCCAGGTCGAAGTTCTGCAGCCACACCGCCGTGGGGATGCCGGTGAAATTGACCAGCTGCGTGAACACGCCCGCCGGCGCCGTCGCCTTGCTCGCGAGCCAGGCTGTCATCGCCGCGTGATAGTCGCCGTCGGCAAAGGCGCGCGCCTGCTGCACGTAGGCGCCAAAGTCGGCCGGTATGGACGGCGTGCTGCGCTGGTAGTAGGCGCCGATGGCGGCATAGCTGGGCACATAGCCTTCACAGCCGATGACGCCGGGATCGAGCACGCCGCAATTGCTGTTGTAGTTCATGATGGACGATTGCAGCATGATGCCGTTCAGTTGCACGCCCGCCGTCTCCAGCAGGTTGGCCAACACGGCGGTGCGTGGCGCGCCATAGGATTCGCCGTACAGATACTTGGGCGATGCGCCGCGCTTGTTGACGGCGATATAGCGCAGCACGAAATCGCGGAAGCTGGCGGCGTCCTTGTCCACGCTCCAGAAGTCGGCGTTGGCGCTGGGCGCGATGGCTTGCGAATAGCCCGTGCCAACGGCGTCGATGAAAACGAGGTCGGAGTTGGCCAGCAGCGTCTCCTGGTTGTCCACCAGCTGCGCGGGCGCGATGGTGGCGCTGGGGATGGTGCTCACCAGGCGGCGCGGACCGAAGGAGCCCAGGTGCAGCCACAGCGAAGCGGAACCGGGCCCGCCGTTGTAGAAGAAGGTGAGGGGACGCTGGGCCGGATCCGCCGCCGCCGTGGTGTAGGCGACATAGAACAGCGAGGCAGACTTGCCCGTCTGCGCATCGGTGGCCGTCAGATGGCCGCTGGTGGCGGTGTAGTCGAATTGCTTGCCGTTGAGCTGGATATGGCTGGCGATGACGGCGGCGCTTTCGTTCGGCGCCGCCAGCGAGCCGGTGGCGCTGCTGTCGTAGGTATTGCTGTCGTCGAAGGCGCCCGCCACTGTGCTGGGCGGCGTGGGCGTCTGCGCGGGCGGAGTCGAAGAAACGGCGGCGCTGCCACCGCCACCGCCACCTCCTCCTCCGCAGCTGCTCAGCAGAAGCGCCGCAGTAAAGGCTGCGGCAATGGTATCCAGTCCCCAGGGATTTTTTTTATGTGCCACTTTCATTCTCCGGTGAGATAACGAAGCGTGCATGCACGTCAGTATAATCTTCCCCATTACTTCTGGGCTGGGGGAATAGCGTGTGGCATGTACAGGTGGAACCTAAGGGACTGTCGTTCGAGACGGATGGCGTCTCCACCGTGCTGGAAGCGGCCGATCGCGGTGGCGTGCGTATGCCCAGCTCCTGCCGTAACGGTACCTGCCGCACCTGCCTCTGCCTGATGCTTAGTGGCGCCGTGCGTTATCGCATCGAGTGGCCGGGCCTGAGCCCGGACGAAAAGCGCGATGGCTACATCCTGCCTTGCGTGGCGATTGCCACATCCGATCTGGAACTTGAAGCGCCGGCCGCTCAAGCCGTTTCAGAACCGCGCCTGCGGTAAGCGCCAGGTCCCACGCCGTACTGGCGCTTGAAGGCGCGGTTGAACGCCGCCTCCGACAGATAGCCCACCGATTCCGCGATCGCCGCCACGCCTTGCCGTCCCTGGTCCAGCAGACGCGCCGCCTGCGCCATGCGCAGCTGGGCCAGCACGTCGGCCGGCGTGGCGCCCGCTGCCTGCTTGAACAGGCGCGCGAATGTGGCGCGCGACATATGGCAGACGGCTGCCAGGTCCTCCAGCGCCCACGGCTTTTCCGGCGCGGCCAGCATGCCTTGCAGGGCCGGCTGCAGACGCCGCTCTGCCAGCACGGCAAACAGTCCCGGCACCGACAGGGTCTGCGCCATCCACGCGCGGATCAGCAGCGCGAACAGGGCCGACGCCAGCTGGCTGACGATGGCGCTGGAGCCGGGACGCGCCGCTTCCGTCTCCGTCTGCAGCATGCCGATCAGATGACGCAGGCTGGCCGCGTCGGCCTGCTCGGCGGTGCGCACGATGAGCACGTCCGGCAAGGCGGCCAGCAGGCCCGCGCCGCCATTGCCGTCGAAGCGGAATTCGCCGCACAGCACATTGGTGGACGGCCCCTCGCCGTCATTGCGCACCTCCACCAGCACATGCTCGCCGGGCACTTCGTGCTGCGGCTTGGCCTTGTCGGGATCGCCCAGGTAAAGCCGGTGCGCCGTCCCGTGCGGGAAAAAGGCGATGTCGCCGCAGTGCAGCTCGACGCCCTTGAGCCCGCCCGAATCGAGCCTGGCGCTGCCTTCCACGATCAGGTGATAGGGCGCCACGCCGGGCGCCATGGCGGGATGGTCGAGCAGCCAGGGCGCGCCGAACTGGCAGCGAACATCGAGCGCCGTTTGCAGCGGATAGAGGGTGAGCAGGCGGCTGAGCGCGTCCATAATGCTTTCTCGGTGAGACGAAAGAGCAAATTATAGCGCATTTAAGGCATTAAAAATTACATCCTGGCGGCCTAAACTGCTGTTCATGGCATCGACATCCAAACGCGGTGTTGACCTTACTAAACAACCTTGAAAGGAATCATCATGACCCGTCTGCATACTCTGCCTGTTTCCGAAGCTACCGGCCAGGCCGCTCAACTGTTCACCGCCATCAAAGGCGCGATTGGCATGGTGCCTAACGCTTTCGCCAACATGGGCGTTAACAGCCCTGTCGCGCTGGAAGCCGCGCTGAGCATGGACAGCTCCCTGCGTAAAAGCAGCCTGAACGTAAAAGAGATCGAAGTGATCAAGCTGGCCGTCAGCGAAATCGCCGGCTGTGACTATTGCTTGGCCGCGCACACCCTGATGAGCGGCAAAGCTGGCCTGAGCGGCGACACCATCATGGCAGCTCGCAAAGGCGGCAGCACCGGCGATGCCCGTCTGGACGCTCTGGTCGCATTCACCCGCGTCCTGGTGAAAACCAGCGGCACCGTGCCTGCTGAAGCTGTGGCAGCCGTGAAAGCGGCCGGCGTGACCGACGCACAGATCGCCGACGTGCCACTGGCGATTGCCAGCATCACGCTGACCAATCTGTTCAACCGCATCAACGACACCGTGCTGGACTTCCCGGCCGCTGCCAAGTAATTGACCAGCAAGCTGCTCAGCCGCCTTGTCCGAGTCGGAAGAGTGCATGCTCAGCCTAGACAGCTGATTAAAGCTCGCTTGAAACTTTGAACAAACGCTGTACTTATAGGCTGCGCTTGTTTCTGAATTGTTCCGCAATTCTGGTCGTGTTCCGCAAAAGTCATTTTGTGGGCGCGACCACCTTCCCCCTGCGCAGATAGTGCCTCTGTGTCGTCCGGATACTATCGTGCCCCAACAAATCACTTGCCGCTTGTTCCCCGCGCTGCTCCATTGTGTCGTCAGCCGCCTTCGCGCGCAAATCATAAAACCAGAATTTTTTAATCTGATCGGCTAGCTCAGGATTGTCTATGGCAGCCTTCTTTCGCGCTTTAACGAACTGGCTGCTAAGCAGCTGCTTATTCATTCGGTTGCCGTTTTCGCATACAAGGAGCGCCGATGTCGCGGCTCCCAGTATTTTTTTTCGTGCCCGGATTCGCTCTATAAGAGCATTGAGATGACCAATGATCTGAATTCGTAGCGGCTGTTTCGTCTTGAACTGCGTGACAGTCAGCACCCCATCGATAATGTCATGCTCAGACATGCTAAGGGCGTCGCCAGGCCTCTGGCCGGTTAGGTATGCGAGGTCAAGCGCATCTTGCAACGAAGGGGGGGCGGCCGCGTGCACGGCATCGAAGACTGCATCCGTGATGTAGACCGTGCGTTTCGGTAGCGAATGTGTTTCCACGCCCAGGCATGGGTTTGGTGCATCGGTATAACCCCAGCCCCTTGCTTTGTTCCATATTGAACTCACAATGCGTTTGCAGCGGTTTGCCGTGGTCGGTTTATCCTTGTGATTTGCCAGAAAGCGAGCGATGTGCGTCGGCTTTATCTCATCCATGGGGGCATCCTTGAAAAATGCCTCAACGTGTTTAAGATCAGATAGTTGCACGCGGATAGTGTTTGCTGACAACGTGGGTAGTACGTCCGTTCTATACTTGGTAATTGCATCACGTAATAGAATCTTCTTGGGAAGAGGTTCGTTTTGGTGCTTGTCAGCATATTTACGGAGCGCCAAGATATAGTCGGTGCCGAGTGAGAGTTCTTTGCGCGGCCGACCGCCGATTTCGTAGAAATAATAGATCCTCTTTCCGCGCACGCGCTTGCGCATGCCGGGCGGGAGGGTAAGATTAACAGTCGGCTTTCTGCCCATAATTATTACTCCGATGGTTCCCATGTCTTTTTAACCGGCTGCGGCGCAATTCCCGATCTCCCATCTATGGCGGAGCGGGGCACAATTGGCCGACCTGCGGCGTTAAGGAAAAATGGCACTCCTTGCTTGCGCAAGGTCTCAATTTGCAGCTTGTGAGCGCGGCGCCCAGTCAATTCTGATATCTCGGCGGGGGATAAGAATGTTCCCAGCGACTTCGCTGCGACCAGTTCCGCAATGCGCTCGATCTCCTGCTCGCTCATCATCATGGTGCAATCTCCTGGCCGGACAGCGCACCGCCTTTCCCGCTAGCAGTGAGCACAGCGCGAGCGAACTGGATGACCAGTGGCGGGCATTTAGGTGCTACGCGTGCGCACTCGGGATCTCTTTCAAATTCTCGTTTGTAGATGGCCGCGATCTGCTCATCGCTCAGATCAACAGCTTGCTGCGCTGGCGGGGCGATGTAAATCGGTTCCCATCCGTGACCGCCAATAACTCGCACAAAAGCCGAAAAGCCATGATGGTGACAAGCTAGCCGCTCTAAGTCATAAGCTTTTATATAGCCAAAAACCTTCCCATCGCCATGCGCTGGCGGGGAGGTGTAAAGCTTATCGCCTGCTTTGACGCTGCCGGTGATGGTAACGAGAGGTCGCATCCTGTCGCCATAGTCTTCGTAGCCTTCAAAGACTGCTACCCGTACCTGGTCGTTGCGGCCAAGGCCTGGGGTCAAGTTGCACTGAAGGGTATGAGTGCAATTCGCCCCACCGTGCTCAAGCCAGACAACATCAACCACGCCAACCCGCTGGGCATGTTCGGCT
>Ga0213872_10000141_pt1 | contig 64990 bp, 58 predicted proteins | sample VelepicomBERX_R2_FD_160071 | JGI IMG/M metagenome (GOLD analysis project Ga0213872, IMG submission 160071) | Rhizosphere microbial communities from Vellozia epidendroides in rupestrian grasslands, the National Park of Serra do Cipo, Brazil - RX_R2 | ecosystem: Host-associated > Plants > Roots >... | reverse complement strand
CGACGGAAGTGACGATCGCCGGCGTGCTCCACGAGTACTCGGCCATCGACGGCGTGCAAGAGGACGTGGTTCACATCATGCTGAACCTCAAGGGCGTGGTCTTCCGTCTGCACAATCGCGACGAAGTCACCCTGGTCCTGCGCAAGGAGGGCGAAGGCCCGGTGACCGCCGCCGACATCCAGTGCCCGCACGATGTCGAGATCATCAACCCCGAGCACGTGATCGCCCACCTGAGCCAGGGCGGCAAGCTCGACATGCAGATCAAGGTCGAGAAGGGCCGCGGCTACGTGCCCGGCACGATGCGCCGCTACGCCGACGAGCCGACCAAGGCGATCGGCCGCATCGTCCTCGACGCGTCGTTCTCGCCGGTCAAGCGCGTGAGCTACGCGGTCGAGAACGCGCGCGTCGAGCAGCGTACCGACCTCGACAAGCTCGTCATGGAAATCGAGACCAACGGCGCGATCTCGCCCGAAGAAGCGATCCGCGCTTCGGCCAAGATCCTTGTCGAGCAGCTCGCCGTGTTCGCGCAGCTCCAGGGCACCGACATCGTCGACGCGTTCGACCAGCCGGCCCAGCGCTCGAGCAGCTTCGACCCGATCCTGCTGCGTCCCGTCGACGAGCTCGAGCTCACGGTCCGTTCGGCAAACTGCCTGAAGGCCGAGAACATCTATTACATCGGCGACCTGATCCAGCGTACCGAGACCGAGCTGCTCAAGACCCCGAACCTGGGTCGCAAGTCGCTCAACGAAATCAAGGAAGTCCTCGCTTCGCGCGGCCTGACCCTTGGTGCGCGTCTCGAGAACTGGCCGCCCCAGGGCCTCGACAAGCGTTGATTTTTTGAAAGTGGGCGGGGCAGGTGCCTCGCCCGGTGCGCCCGGCAGTACCTGATACGGCTGCTGGTATTAAATCGTAGGAAAGGATAAGCACCATGCGTCACGGTAACGGACTCCGCAAGCTCAACCGCACGAGCGAACACCGCAAGGCGATGTTCCGCAATATGTGCGTCTCGCTGCTCACCCACGAGGCGATCAAGACGACCCTGCCCAAGGCCAAGGAACTGCGCAAGATCGTCGAACCGCTGATCACGCTGGCCAAGGAGCCGACGCTGGCGAACCGCCGCCTCGCGTTCGACCGCCTGCGCGACCGCGCCGTCGTCACCAAGCTGTTCAACGAACTCGGCCCGCGCTTCAAGGCGCGTCCGGGCGGCTATACGCGCGTCCTGAAGATGGGCTTCCGCGTCGGCGACAATGCCCCGATGGCCTATGTCGAACTGGTCGACCGTGCCGAAGGCGCGACCACCGGCGAAGCCGCCGAATAAATCGAGCGCTCGACCCGAGCGTGAGATCCCGAGAAGGCCAGCCTCAGTGCTGGCCTTTTTCTTTTTTGCGACCGCTACCCGCATGCCGCTGCTCATGATCCGCCGCCTCCGATCCGTCCTGTTCGTGCTTGCCGCCGGTCTCGGCGTGTTTGGCGGTGCCGCCGCGCAGGCCTCCGACTTCCTCGACCCCGAGCAGGCCTTCAAGGTCGCCGTGCGTGTCGTCGACGCGCACAGCGTCGTGGCCGAATGGACGATCGCGCCCGGCTACTACATGTACCGCGAGCAGTTCAAGGCCGGCATCGACGGCGGCCTGCTGGGTGGCCCCGTGCTCGGCAAGCCGCAGAGCAAGTTCGACGAGACCTTCCAGAAGACCGTCGAGATCTACCACGACCGGCTCGAGGCGGTGCTGCCGGTCACGGCCAAGGGCCCGTTCACGCTGACGCTGACGGGCCAGGGCTGCGCGCTCAAGGGCCTGTGCTATCCGCCGATGACGACGCGCTGGCGCGTCGACCTCGGCGCCGGCGCGGTCCAGCGCCTGCCCGACGACGACGCGGCGCCCGCGCCCGCCCAGACGGTCACGGCGGCCGACCCGCCGGCCGCGACGGCGGCCGCGGCCAAGCCCGCGGCCAGCGCGGCGGAGCCGGTGGCAGCGACGCACGCGTCGGCGAGCACGCCCGGCGCGGCTGCGGCGCCCGCGTCGGCGGCGACTGACGCATCGGCGTCGACGCCTGCTGCGGTCGAGGCCGCTCCGGCGGCGGCCGTGGCGCCCGCGGCGTCCGTCGGCGCGAGCGGCGGCGACGACCAGCTCGCCGCCGCGCTCGAGCGCGGCCGTTTCTGGCCCCTCGTCTGGGCCTGCCTCGGCGTGGGCCTGGTGCTCGCGTTCACGCCCTGCGTGCTGCCGATGGTGCCGATCCTGTCGAGCATCATCGTCGGCAGCGGCGCGGCGACCAGCCGCACGCGCGGCTTTGTGCTCGCGTTCGGCTATTCGCTGGGCATGGCCGTGGTCTACACGCTGCTCGGCATCGCGGCGGCCCTGGCCGGCCGGGGCCTGGCCGCCGAGCTGCAGAACCCCTGGGTGCTCGGCACCTTCGGCATCGCGCTCGTGCTGTTCGCGCTGTCGATGCTGGGTGCGTACGAACTGCAGCTGCCGGCGGGCCTGTCCGGCCGGCTCACCGAAACCTCGCAGAAGCTCCCGGGCGGCAAGCTGCTCGGCGTCTTCGTCATGGGCGCGGTCTCCGCGCTGCTCGTGAGCCCCTGCGTGACGGGTCCGCTCGCGACCACGCTGGTCTACATCGGCAAGACCGGCGACGTCGTGCTCGGCGGCAGCGCGCTGTTCGCGCTGGCCTGGGGCATGAGCGTGCCGCTGCTGATCACGGGCGCCTCGGCGGGCGAGCTGCTGCCGCGCGCCGGCCCGTGGATGGAGACGATCAAGCATGTGTTCGGCCTGCTGATGCTCGCGGTGGCCCTGTACACCGTGCAGCCAATCCTGCCGCTGGCCGTGGCCCAGCTGCTGTGGGGCGGCCTGCTCGTCGGCACGGCGGCCATGCTGGGCCTGTTCGAAGCGGCGCCGGCGCTGCGCCCGCTCGCCTGGCTCAGGAAGAGCCTGGCCGTCATGGCGCTGGTCTGGGGCGGCGCGCAACTGATCGGCGCGGCCCAGGGCGGCACCGACGTGCTCAAGCCGCTCGGCGGCTTCGCGGCGGCCGGCGCGGTCGCCAAGGCCGAGGGCAGCGGCGAACTGCGCTTCGAGCCCGTGCACAGCGTCGCCGAGCTCGACGCGAAGCTCGCCGCGGCGGGCCGTCCGGTGATGCTCGACTTCTACGCCGACTGGTGCACCTCGTGCAAGGAGATGGACCGCGACACCTTCAGCGACGCCGGCGTGCGCGCGCGGCTGGCCAAGGCCCTGCTGCTGCGCGCCGACGTCACGGCCAACACGCCCGACGACAAGGCGCTGCTCAAGCGCTTCCAGCTGTTCGGCCCGCCCGGCACGATCTTCTTCGACGCGAAGGGCCGGGAGGGCTCGCGCGTGATCGGTTTCGAGGATGTCGCGACCTTCGGCGCTTCGCTTTCGCGGGCCGGAATTTGATTGGCGCCCTCAAAACGTGCTATAGTCCAATTCTTCAGTCGCGGGGTGGAGCAGTCTGGTAGCTCGTTGGGCTCATAACCCAAAGGTCGTAGGTTCAAATCCTGCCCCCGCAACCAAATTCCGGTGCTGTGAAGCACCTTCGCAAAGCCCGCCTCGAGCGGGCTTTGGTGTTTTTGCGTCGTCCTAGCAACGTGTGACGTCGAATCGCCCGTGCCACAGGTCACACCTGACGCGTCAAAGCAACAGGGCGTCATGCAAATGACTTCAAACACCCGGTGCTAACCCGTAGGCGAAACCTTCCAGCAACATGCCGCGCAAGTTCTTAGCCGAGGTCTAGGGACACTCGTCACGCCCTCCAGAAAAGACTGTTTGATCACCAGCAAGCAGTCCCCTCGGCGGGTCAGCGAACGGCCTCACAGGGCTTGCTTGTGTACGACGACGTGCGATGCGTGCAGGCCTGGGTCCGAGAGCTGATTCCGACGGAGGTTTTCGTTCCCCCGCTCGGCTCGATCCTCGACGCCGGCTTTCAAAACCAGGAGAGTTTCGCGTGAAGTCGCACTCAACATCACACAATACGTTCGCGCGCTCGGCGATCAGCCGCGCCGCACTGCTGTCGATCTCCGCGCTCGCCGGCGCGCTGGTCAGCCTGCCGAGCTTCGCTCAGGGCACGGCCACACCGCAGGCCGATGACACCCAGCAGCTCGACAAGGTCGTCGTCACCGGCACCATGATCCCGCGCACGACCAAGGAGACGGCCGAGGCGCTGACCGTCATTTCGGCCGACAGTCTCAAGGAGATGGGCGTCACGACGATCGAGCAGGCGCTGCAACAGATCGCCTCGAACCAGTCGGGCATCCTGACCGCGAGCTCCGTGTCCTCCTGGGGCACGGGCGGCGGCTCGTTCGCCAACCTGCGCGGACTCGGCGCGTCCAAGACCCTCGTGCTGCTCGACGGCCAGCGTCTCGCGAACAACGTCGTGCTCGGCAGCGCCGTCGACCTGAACGGCATCCCGTTCGCGGCGATCGACCATATCGAAGTGCTGCGCGAAGGCGCGTCGTCGGTGTACGGCGCCGATGCGATCGCCGGCGTGATCAACTTCATCACGAAGAAGGACTACGAAGGCGGCGAGTTCAATATCGGCGGCGCGAGCCCCAAGCGCGCGGGCGGCAGCACCGCGAATACCGACATCACCTACGGCAAGGGCAACCTGGCGTCTGACGGCTACAACATCCTGTTCTCGGCCAACTACACCCAGACCAAGGAGCTGACTGCGTCGCAGCGCTCGTTCGCGGCGACCGGCCTGAACGTCGCCGGCGGCCTGAACAACCAGAACGGCCCGATGGGCACGTTCCCGGGCAGCTACCAGGACGCCAACGGCAACATCTTCCAGGTCGGCTACCCGACCTGCACGGGCAATACCCAGCTGAGCAAGCTCGCCGGCAACTGCGCGTTCCTGTACTCGGCCGTCGTCGACCTGATCCCGCCGTCGAGCGAACTGTCGGGCATGGTGTCGCTGACCAAGGCGCTGCCGAACGACAACACGCTGAACGTCCAGTACTTCTACACGCGTTCGAAGGTCAGGTCCTGGGCCGGCCCGCAGACCTATTCCTTCCCGATGAACTCGACGGAGGATACGACCTACTACCCGACGGCGGCCAACTCGACGCCCTTCGGCGGCGGCACGGCGACGCCCGACCTGACCGACCCGATCACGGTCGGCTGGACCGACCCGAACAACAACCGCTACAACGTCGACGTCAACACCGAGCAGCGCTTCCTGATCGGCCTGACCGGCGACGCGGGTGGCTGGCACTACGCAACCAACTTCAACTACAGCGTCAACCAGAACACGCTGTCGGTTGATGGCGGCTACGCCGACTACGCGCTGCTGACGAATCCGGACGGCTCGCTGAGCAACCTGATCAACCCGTTCGGCGCCCAGTCGGCCCAGGGCCAGGCGTTGATCAACAGCGCCTACATGAACGGCCCGCTCGCCTCCGGCGGACTGTCGCTGATGGACCTCAGCGCGCAGGCCAGCCATGAGCTCGGCGACTACTTCCACGCCGGCCGGCCGTTCACGCTGGCCTTCGGCGTCGACGCGCGCGAAGAGCGCATCGGCTTCAACCCGACCGCGCTCGCCGCGACGCTGTACACGGCGACCTACTACCCGCCCGCGATCGTCCACGGCAACCGCAACGAGGAAGCGATCTACGGCGAGCTGAACATGCCGGTCACGAAGGACCTCGAGTTCACGCTGTCGGACCGCGAAGACCGCTACAGCGACTTCGGCAGCACCAACAACGCCAAGCTCTCGTTCCGCTACCAGCCGCTCAAGGAACTGACCTTCCGCGGCGCCGCCTCGACCGGTTTCCGGGCCCCGTCGTTGGTCGACCTGTTTGCGCCCCAGACCCTCGGAGCGGCTTCTGGTTCGATGATTGGCCCGGGCTGCCCGGCCGGCAACAGCCAGCAGTACGGCCAGATCTTCACAGCAGCGAACTGCGCGGCCCAGGGCATGGCACTTTACGGTGGCAACCCGCAGCTGCACCCGGAAAAATCGAACAACTACGACCTCGGCATCGTCGTCGAGCCGGTCCGCAACCTCGGCGTGACGCTTGATTTCTACAAGGTTACGGTCAGCAACGAGATCCAGGCGATCCCGGACAACGCGATCTACGCCAATCCGGGTCAGTTCATGAGCGAATACGTGCTTAACAGCTCTCATTCGCTGACGCAGGCGCCGGTCGCCAACACGGCCTGCCCGACGCTCACGGCGCCGACTTGCGGCTACATCCTGCTGAACACGCAGAACACCGGCGGCATTTCGACGAGCGGCGTCGACTTCAGCACGAACTACCTGCTGAAGACGTCGGTTGGCCGCTTCCGCTTCGGGCTCGAGGGCACCTGGGTGACCTCGTATCGCCTGCAGGAGTACCAGGGCGCGCAGTGGCTGAGCCTGCGTGGCCAGTTCAACCAGGGCAACGAACCGGTCAACACGTGGCAGCACCTGCTGACGCTCGACTGGAACAAGGGCGACTGGGGTGCGGGTCTGACGAACAACTACACGTCCAGCTATGTCGACCAATACGCTGACGGCAACGGCAACGTGCGTCGCGTCGGCGCCTACTCGATCTGGGGCATCCACGGCTCGTACAAGCCGACCCAGTCGGTCTCGGTGCTCGTGGGGGTCCGCAATCTGTTCGACACCAACCCGCCGTTCTCGAACCAGACGAACAACTGGCAGGCTGGCTTCAACCCGCTCACGGCCGACCCGACGGGCCGCGCCTACTACGCGAAGGTCACGTACGACTTCTGATGTCGACGTGATCGACCGGCGCCGGGGCCCTGGGCCCGGCGCCGGTCCGTAGCGCTGCTTGGGAAAGCGGCGAATCCAAAAAAATCGGCGCCTTCAAGGCGCCGATTGCATTTGCGGACGGGTCTGCTTCAGAAGCTCGCCGGCCGCCACTTGAGCAGGCGCTTCTCGAGCGAGGTCAGCAGGAAGTCGGCGCCGAGCGCGACGACGGCGAGCACGATCATCGCGGCGAACACGCCGGCCGCGTTGAACGAGCCCTGCGCCGTCGAGATCAGCAGGCCGATGCCTTCCTTCGCGCCGAGGAACTCGCCGACCACCGCGCCGACCAGGGCGAAGCCGAAGCTCACGTGCAGGCTCGCGAGGATCCACGACATCGCCGACGGGATCACGACGGCCGTGGTCAGCTGGCGCGGCGACGCGCCGAGGATCTGCGCGTTCGCGATCATGTACTTGTCGGCCTCGCGAACGCCCTGGAACGCGTTGTTGAACACGACGAAGAACACCATCACGACGGCGAGCGCGACCTTCGACGCCATGCCCAGGCCCAGCGCGATCACGAAGACCGAGCCGAGCACGACGCGCGGGATCGAGTTCGCGATCTGGATGTACAGGCTGAACACGTCGGACAGCAGCTTGTTGCGGCCGAGCACGATGCCGCACAGCACGCCGCCGACCGCGCCGATCAGGAAGCCGATCACGGTTTCCTCGAGCGTGACCTCGACCTGGCGCCACAAGGAGCCTTGCGAGGTGCCGTTCTGCACCCAGTCGACGATCTGGTCCCAGATCGCCGAGGGCTGGGCGTAGAAGAACGGGTCGATCCACTTGCGCCGCGCCGCGATCTCCCACAGCGCGAGGCCGGCGATCAGGATGGCTAGGCGCAGGCCGACGATGAGCCAGCGGCGCATGCGGATCTGCGCCTGGGCGGCTTCGGATTCGCGCGCGAGCGCCGCGTCGCTGAGGGCGGCGGGCAGGGCAGCCGATTGCGTCATGTCAGTCTCCTCCTCAATGCAGGACGGCTTCTTCGCGCAGATCGTTCCAGATCTGCTTCGAGAGCTCGATGAAGGCGGGCTCGTAGCGCACCTGGGCCATCACGCGCGGGCGCGGCAGGTCGACCTGGTAGACCTGCTTGAGCCGCGCGGGCCGCGCCGACAGCACGAACACGCGGTCGGCCAGCGCGATCGCCTCCTCGATATCGTGCGTGACGAACACGACCGAGCCGCCGCTCTCGGACCACAGGTTCAGCAGCTCGTCCTGCATCAGCGTGCGGGTCTGCATGTCGAGCGCCGAAAATGGCTCGTCCATCAGCAGGATCTCGGGCTTGTTGATGAAGGTCTGGGCCAGCGCGACGCGCTTGCGCATGCCGCCCGAGAGCTGGTGCGGGTAATGCCTGGCGAACTTGCCCAGGCCCACGCGCTCGATCCAGCCCTGCGCGAGTTCGCGCGCCTCGGCCTTGGACTTGCCGCGGAACATCGGGCCGGCCGCGACGTTGTCGAGCACGCTGCGCCACGGGAACACCGCGTCGGCCTGGAACACGAAGCCGATGCGCGGGTCGATGCCCTTGACCGGCTGGCCCATGACCTTGACCGAGCCGACGGTCGGCTTGAGCAGGCCGGTGATCATGTTCAGCGTCGTGCTCTTGCCGCAGCCGGTCGGGCCGCAGATCGCGACGAACTCGCCGCGCGCGACGGCCATGCTGAAGTTGCGCAGCGCGACCGTGGCCTGGCCGTCCTGAGAGATGAAGCGCAGCGAGACGTCGTCGAACTCGATCGCGGGCGGGGACTTCAGGGACTCGCTCATTTGATGTCCGCCGGGATGTAGGCGTTGCTGTAGGTCTTGGCGAGGTCGATGTTCTTGCTCTTGATCAGCGGCTTGTAGGTCGACAGCACCTGCAGCACATGCTCGGGGCCGCCGGCCGGCATGCGGCCGTCGCTCGTGAACATCGGCAGCGAGTTCTGCAGCGCCGTCACGTACAGCGCCTTGTCGCTGCCGTAGTAGTCCTTGGGCATTTTCTCGGCGATCTCGGCGCCGCTGTGCGTGCTGATCCACTTCATCGTGCGCGCGAACGCGCGCGCGAGCTTGGTCGCCTCGGCCTTGTGCGACTCGGCCCAGCTGTTCTGCACGTAGAAGCTCGCGGCCGGGTAGATGCCGCCGAGCGCGGCGACCGTGTCCTTCTCGTTGCGCAGGTCGACGAGGACCTTGCCGTCGCCGGACTTGACGAGCTCGGAGACGGTCGGCTCGGTCGTCATGCCGGCTTGGATGCGGTCCTGCTTGACGGCGGCGATGAAGGTGCTGCCCGCGCCGACCGGCAGCAGCGAGTAGTCCTTGGACGCGACGCCCTGGCGCTCGACCAGGAAGCGCGTGAGGAAGTCGGTCGACGAGCCGAGGCCCGTGACGCCGAGCGTCTTGCCCTTCGCGTCGGCCATGGTCCGGAAGCCCGCCGCGGCGGCCTTGGTCGAGACCACCTCGACCTCGCCGGGGACCTTGCAGAACACCGCGATCGCCTGGATCTCCTTGCCCTTGCTCTGCAGGTCGATGGTGTGGTCGTAGAAGCCGACGACGCCCTGCACGGCGCCTGCGATCAGCTGGTTCTCGGCGTCGACGCCGGCCGGCTGCGACTGCAGCTCGACGTTCAGGCCCTCGTCCCTGAAGTAGCCGAGCGACTCGGCGAGCTTGGCCGGCAGGTAGATGATCTTGTTGATGCCGCCGACCATGATCGTGATCGGCTCCGCGGCCTGGGCGCCGGCGGCCGCGAAAACGGCAGCGGCGGCCACGAGCGTGCGGCTGAAAGTGCGCATGAATGTCTCCAGTACGAGGTTGTTGTAGGCTGAGTCTAGAAATCGCGTTCTTTCGGTCCGCTTTCACCCGCGTGCACCGCGCCTAAGTGATATCCCTATGAAAGTACTGCTCGTCGAGGACAACCCCGAGCTTTCGCTGTGGCTGGCCAACCTCCTGCGCGAGCAGGGCTTCGGCGTTGATGCCGTGCCCGACGGCGACGCCGCCGACCTGCTGCTGCGCGAGCATGCCTACGACGTCGTGCTGCTCGACCTGAACCTGCCCGGCGGCGCGTCGGGCAAGCACGTGCTGCGGCGCCTGCGCGAGCGCCGCGATGCCGTGCCGGTGCTGATCCTGACGGCGAGCGCCTCGCTCGACCAGAAGGTCCAATGCCTCGAGATCGGCGCCGACGACTACCTGGTCAAGCCGGTCGAGATCCGCGAGCTCGTCGCGCGCATCCAGGCGCTCGTGCGGCGCCAGCTGCCGGGCAAGACCAACATCATCGAGTGCGGCGACCTGCATTACGACCTGCGCACGCGCCAGTTCGCGCTGCAGGGCGCCGAGCTGGCGCTGCCGCCGCGCGAGCGCTCGCTGCTCGAGGCGCTCGTGCTCAAGCTCGGCCAGACCGTGTCCAAGACCGCGCTGCAGAGCAGCATCTTCGGCCTCGACGAGGACTCGAGCGCCGACGCCGTCGAGCTCTACGTGCACCGCCTGCGCAAGAAGCTCGAGGCGAGCCAGGCGACGCTGATCACGCTGCGCGGCGTCGGCTACATCCTGCGCACGCGGGACGAGGCATGACGGCGAAGCCGCCGGGCCTGCGCGTGCGCCTGCTCGTCTGGCTGCTGCTGCCGATGTCGCTGTTCGTCGCGATCTGCTGCGGCCTGAGCTGGCGCAACGCGGCCTCGGTGGCCGACTACGTGCAGGACCACGACCTGCTGTCCTCGGCCGAGGTCGTGTCGGATCGCCTGATCTGGGAGGGCAACGACATCGCCGCGGCCATCCCGCCGTCGGCGCTGAGCCTGTTCGCGTCGCCCGCGCGCGACCAGGTCTTCCTCAGCGTCACGGCGGCCGACGGCCGCCTGCTCGCGGGCACGCCCGACTTTCCGTTGCCCGCCCGGCGGCCCGCCGGCGCCGCGCGCGCGAGCTGGTACGACTCGAGCTACAAGGGCATGGCCTTGCGCGTCGTCCTCACGCAGCGCTCGATGTACGAGCTCGGCGACACCGAGGTCGTGACGATCGCGGTCGCGAAGACCACGCGCAGCCGCGACGCGATGCTGCTCAAGCTCTGGTGGCCGAGCGTGCAGTACCTGCTGCTCGCGCTCGTGCTCGCCGCCGTCCTCGCGACGCTCGCGCTGACCTGGGAATTGCGTCCGGTCATGCGCCTGAGTCGCCAGTTGCGCGGCCACGACCCGTTGCACCTCGACGCCGAGCTCGATGCCGCCGGCCTGCACCGCGAGCTGCGGCCGGTCGCCGACACGCTCAACGCGTTCGCCGCGCAGCTGCGTGCGCATTCGCAGGCGCAGCGCCGCTTCATCGCCGATGCCGCGCACCAGCTGCGCACGCCGCTCGCGATGCAGGCCTCGCAGATCGAGTTCGCGCGCTATGCGCGCGCGCACCGCAAGGACGCCGACTGGGCGAACCGCCGCGCCGACATGGACGCGATGTGGCACGAGCTGCAGCAGAGCAACCGTCGCCTCGTCGCCGTGACGAACAAGCTGCTGCTGCTCGCCCAGGCCGAGCAGCACGACCTCGCGCAGGCGAACGAGCCGGTCGACTTGCGCGCGACCGCGCTCAAGGTGCTCGAGCAGTTCGCCGCGCTCGCCGACCGCCGCGCGATCGACCTCGGCCTCGACGCGGCGGACGACCCGCTCGTCGTGCCGGCCCAGCCCGCGCTGCTCGACGCGCTGATCGCGAACCTGCTCGAGAACGCGCTGCGCTATACGCCCGAAGGCGGGCGCGTGACGCTGGGCCTCGCGCGCCCGCCCGGCGCGGCCGAGTTGCTCGTCGACGACAACGGGCCGGGCATCGCGCCGGCACTGCGCGAGCAGGTGTTCGAGCGCTTCGTCCGCGCGGCGCCGGGCACCGAGGGCACGGGCCTGGGCCTGTCGATCGTGCGCGAGGCCGCGCGCGCATGCGGCGCCGCCGTGACGCTCGAGGACAACCCGTGCGACGGCCGCGGCCTGCGCGTGCGCGTGCGCTTCCCGCTGCCCGACGCGGCGGCGAGTTAATTGTTCAAGCCGAAACAGTTAAGCTGAGTTGCGATTCGACGAAACTTGTTTGGTCGTGCTAAGGTAAATCGCTTGCAACGAGTTCGAGATTCGTTCGGACTTCCGATTCACCCGCTGTTTCACTGCTGAGTAACGCAAATGGCCAAGTCACTGCCGCAAATCCTCGAACAGATCGAACGCCTGCAGCGCGAAGCGCAGACCATGCAGACCGAGGTCGTCAAGCGCATCCGCAAGGAGATCGCGCATTTCCGCCTGACGCCCGAGCAGCTGTTCGCCGACGCGAGCCCGGTCGGCCGCGTCGCCAAGGCGATTCGCGCGACCTCGCGCGCGGTCGTCAAGTACGCGGACGGCATGGGCAATACCTGGGGTGGCATGGGCAAGCGCCCGACCTGGCTGCGCCAGGCGCTCGAGGCCGGCCGCCAGCTCGAGGAATTCCTCGTCGGCAAGCATGCGGCTCCCGCGCAGACCAAGGTTCCCGCGAAAAAGCGCGGCCGCCCGGGCCGCAAGCCCGGCGCGACCGCCGCCGTCAAGCCCGCACGCAAGGCGACGGCCGCGAAGAAGGCCGCGGCCAAGCCGGCCGCCAAAAAGGCCGCGGCCAAGCCCGCCGCGAAGAAGGCCGCCGCCAAGCGCGCCCCGCGCAAGCGCGCGGCCGCGGCACCGGCCGCAGCGGCGCCCCAGGCCGACTGAGTCGATTGATCAGTCGGCGAGCGGCCATTCGGCCAGGCGCTCGTGCCGCGACAGCCCGACATGGCTGAGCACGAGCGCGCAGCGCCGCGGCCGCCATTGGATCGGCGCGATCTCGTAAGGGTCGAGTTCGCGGCCGTCGCATAGCAGCGTCATGTGCGCGAGCCGCGCGACGAAGACGTTGCAGGCCTGGGCGTGAGCGGGCATGGCTGGGCGGTTTTGCCCCAGTGTGCGCCCGTATCGCGCCGCCTAGAATCCTCGTCCGTGACACAGGCCACCTTCCGCCAGCCGCAGACCCGCGCGCGCATCGCCGTCGCGGTGCTGCTGTGCCTGCTGCTGCAGGGCTGGTTCGCGCTCGGCGTCGCGGTGCGCATGGCCGCGGGCGCCGAGGTCTGCTCGGTCGACGGCGCGCGCCGCGTCGCGAGCGCCGGCGCCGACTGCCAGCAGACCTGCTGCCATGGCGTCGCGGGCCAGGCGCTCGCGCCGACGCCGGCGCGCGTCGCGACGCTCGCGCGGCCGCCGCTGCCGCGCGCCGCGGTCCTGCCGGCGGGACGGTTGGCCCTCGAATGGGCGATGCCCCTGTCGCGCGGCCCGCCGCGCCTCGAAACGATCTGAACGCGGCTCCGCCCCCGCGCGGAGCCGGTCCGACCTTTTCGAGACGATTGACATGAACCTCAAGCATTTGCTCGCGGCGCTGCTCGCCGCCGGCGCGTTCGCGCCCACCCTGGCCACGGCCTGCTCGGCCTGCGGCTGCACGCTCAACGCCGACTGGGCCACCCAGGGCTTCCAGGGCAGCACCGGTCTGAGCCTCGACCTGCGCCATGACTATTTCGATCAGGACCAGCTGCGCAACGGCCATGGCCGCGTCGACATGGGCGCTATCAGCTACCCGAACGACGACGAGATCCAGCGGTTCACGCGCAACCACATCACGACGCTGACGCTCGACTGGGGCCTGAGCCCCGACTGGGGAGCAAGCGTCGCGCTGCCCTATATCGAGCGCAGCCATGGCACGACGGCCGCCGGCGACACCGCGCCGTCGTTCTCGCGGTCGAGCGGGATCGGCGGTGCGCGCGTGACGCTGCGCTACCTCGGCTTCGCGGCCCAGCGCGACTGGGGCCTGCAACTGGGCCTCAAGCTGCCGACCGGCACGACCGGCGTGCGCTTCCAGGCGGGCCCGCAGGCCGGCGAGGTACTCGACGCGGGCCTGCAACCGGGCACGGGCTCGACCGACCTCGTCGTCGGCGCATTTCGCTTCGGCTCGATCGGCGCGCGGCTCGACTACTTCGTCCAGGCGCTCGCGCAGTTGCCGCTCGCGACGCACGACGATTTCAAGCCCGCGCGCAGCCTGAATCTGAGCGTCGGTCTGCGCTACGTCGGCGCCGGCCCGGTCGTACCGAGCCTGCAGCTCAACGTGCGCCACGAGGGCCTCGAATCGGGTGCGAACGCCGACCCCGACAACTCGGGCTCGACGCTCGCCTACCTGAGCCCGGGTGCGACCTGGACGCTCGCCGAGTCCGTGCAGGCCTACGGCTTCGTCCAGCTGCCGGTCTACCAGCAGGTGCGCGGCCTGCAGCTCGAGCCGCGCTGGAGCCTGTCGGTCGGACTGCGCTACGGCTTCTAGCCATTGCGCGCTGCGATACTGACGCCAGTCCGACGAATCAAAGATCTGGCGTGGAGACAAGCAATCTCGAGCTATCGCTGAGCCCGCGCGGCGTCCTGCGCGTGCTGTTGAACCGGCCCGCGCGCTTCAACGCGTTCGACGAGGCGCTGATCGCGGCGCTGACGGCCGCGTTCGAGCGCGCCGCGGCCGACCCGGCCGTGCGCGTACTCGTGCTCGCGGGTGCGGGCCGGCATTTTTGCGCGGGCGCCGACATCGCGTGGATGCAGCGCGCGGCGACGCTGGCCGCGGCCGCGAACGAGGCCGACGCGGCGCGCTTCGCCGCGATGCTCGCCGCGCTCGCCGACTGCCCGAAGCCGACGCTTGCGCGCGTCCAGGGCCTGGCTCTGGCCGGCGGCGTCGGCCTGGTCTGCGCCTGCGATATCGCGCTCGCCGAGTCCGGCGCGCAGTTCGGCGTCAGCGAGGCGCTGCTGGGCCTGCTGCCGGCCGTGATCGCGCCCTACCTGATCAACGCGGTCGGCCTGCGCGCGGCGCGCATGCTGGGCCTGTCGGCGCAGCGGCTCGACGCGGCCGCGGCGCTGCGTTGCGGCCTGGTCCACGAGGTCGGCGACGACCTCGATGCGGCCGAGTCGCGCTGGGTCGATGCGCTCCTGAGCTGCGCGCCCGGCGCGCAGGCCGAGCTCAAGCACCTGTTCGCGTCGTGGGGACCGGGGCCGGTCACGCCCGAGCGCCGCGCGCTCGGCGCGCAAACGCTCGCGCGGGTGCGCCGGGGCGCCGAAGCCGGCGAGGGCCTGGACGCGTTCGTGGCCAGGCGCCGCCCGAACTGGCGCGAAGACAACAAGGAATGACGACGATGAAGATTGCAGGACTCGACGCGGCGCAGGCCGCGATCGGCGTGGTCGGTGCGGGCGTGATGGGCACCGGCATTGCCGAGGTCGCGGCCCAGGCCGGCCACGAGGTCTGGCTGCACGACGCGCGCGCAGGCGCGGCCGCAGCGGCGATCGAGACGATCGCGGCCCAGCTCGCGGGCCGCGTCGCGAAGGGCCGGCTCGGCGCAGCCGAGCGTGCGGCGATCGTCGCGCGCCTGCACGCGGCCCGGCAGCAGGACGAGCTCGCCGGCTGCGCGCTCGTCGTCGAAGCGATCGTCGAGCTCGCCGCGCCCAAGCAGGCGCTGCTGCGCGAGCTCGACGCGCTGCTCGGCGAGGGCGCGCTGATCGCGACCAACACCTCGTCGATCAGCGTGACCCTGCTAGCGAACGGCATGACGCGGCCCGAGCGCCTCGTCGGCATGCATTTTTTCAACCCGGTTCCCGCGATGAAGCTCGTCGAGGTCGTCTGCGGCGCCGAGACCGACGCGGCCGCAGCCGACGCCATCTGCGCGCTCGCGCGGCGCTGGGGCAAGACGCCGGTGCTCGCGCGCTCGACGCCGGGCTTCGTCGTGAACCGCATCGCGCGGCCCTACTACGCCGAGACGCTCGCGCTGCTGCAGGAGCAGGCCGCGGCGCCGGCAACGCTCGACCGCGCGCTGCGCGGCGCGGGCTTTCGCATGGGCCCCTGCGAGCTGATGGACCTGATCGGCCACGACACCAACGCGCTCGTCACGCGCTCGGTGTTCGAGGCGAACTTCGGCGACCGGCGCTACCAGCCCTCGATGGTCCAGCAGGCCCTCGTCGACGGCGGGCGGCTCGGCCGCAAGGTCGGGCGCGGCTTCTACGACGGGGTGCCCGCGCCGGCCGAGCCCGTCGCCGCGTTCGACGGCGCGCTGCCGCCGCTCGCGCTGGTCGGCACGGGGCCGCTCGTCGAGCGTCTCGGCGCCTGGCTGACCGTGCGCGGCCGCGCGTTCGAGCATGTCGAAGCCGATGGCGACGATTGGCAGGGCCTGCGCGTCGGCACGACCGAGGTCCACCTGAGCGCCGGACGCTGCGCGGCCGAGCTCGCGCAGGCGCGTGGCGTCACCGCGCTCGCCGTGATGGACTGGCCGCTCGCGCCCGAGCGTGCCGACGGCCTCGCGCTCGCCTACGGCCCGCGCTGTCCGGACGCCGCGCGCGCCGATATCGAGGCGCTGTGGGCCGCGCTCGGCTGGGCGCCGCTGGTGCTGCGCGACGTGCCGGGCCTGGTCGTCGCGCGCAGCGTCGCGATGCTCGTCAACGAGGCCGCCGACGCGGTCTGGCAGGGCGTGTGTACGGCCGACGCGGCCGACGCGGCGATGAAGCTCGGCGTCAACTATCCGCAGGGGCCGTTCGAATGGTTTGCGCAGCTCGGCGCGGCGCCGCTCGTCGCGTTGCTCGACGCGCTGTTCGACGCCTACCGCGGCGAGCGCTACCGCGTGAGCCCGTGGCTGCGCCGGCAGCTCTGGGCCTGAGCGCGAGCCGCCGGCCTCGTGAGGGCGGCGGCGCGCCGCCGTTAAGAGCGCGTTAAAGCGCGGGGCCGGCGCGCTGCGTCAGAGCAGCACGCGAAGGTGCTGTTGCGTTTGCTGCAGCGCGGACAGGCAATGCTCGACCAGTTGGTCGGCCGCGATGCGGGCGGCCGGCACACGCACGTCCAGCGCGGCGACGACCTCGCCGCGGTGGTTCATCAGCGGCACGGCGATCGAGCGCAGGCCGGTCTCGAGCTCCTGGTCCTCGGTCGCGAAGCCGGTATTGCGTACGCGTTCGACCGCGTGCCGCACGTCTTCGGGCTTGACCAGCGAATGCGGCGTGAGCGCCGTGCGCGGCTGGGTCGCGAGCCAATGCTCGAACTCGTGCAGCGGCAGCCCGGCGAGCAGCACGCGACCGAGCGCGCTGCAATGCAGCGGAAGGCGCGCGCCGGCCTGCAGCAGCGGCGAAACGACGCGCCCGGCGTTGCTCGCGACGATGCAGATGATCTCGTTCGCGTCGAGCACGCCGACGCTGCAGGCCTCCTTGAGCTGGTGCGACAGACTCAGCAGCTCGGGCTCGATGATGCGCGGCAGGCGCGCCGAATGCAGATAGCTCTGGCCGAGCCGCAGCACGCGCGGCGTCAGCGCGAACATCTTGCGGTCCTGGCTCACGAAGCCCAGGTGCGCGAGCGTGAGCAGGTAGCGCCGTGCGGCCGCACGCGTGAGGCCAGTGCGCGCGGCGACCTCGCTGATCGTCAGGCGCGGGCGCTCCTGATCGAAGGCCGCGATGACCATAAGCCCCTTCTCGAGGCCCGCGACGAGGTCGCGCCGATGCGGCGTCGAGCCGGGCTCGAGCGCCGCGTTCCCTTCATCAGGCGCGAAGCCCTGCGGGGAATCTTCGTATTCGCTTGCTGCGGACATGGATGGCTCTGGCAATCGGGGCCCCGAAAACGAGGGAGCCACAAGGCCGGCCACTATAGAAGCTCGTCAATGGCTCGCAAGCAAGGCGAGTACGCCTGAATCCGCACAGCGCACGGCTATCGACCTGATACGAACTTAGACCAGGAATTACGCGCGTTCAAGCAAGGCGGCGACCCCTTGTCCTACACCGACGCACATGGTGCAAAGGGCGTATCGCGCACCGATTTGTTCGAGCTGATGGACCGCGGTCGTCACCAGACGTGCGCCGCTCGCGCCGAGCGGATGGCCGAGCGCGATCGCGCCGCCCCAGCGGTTGACCCGCGGGTCGTCGTCCCGGAGGCCGAGCTCGCGCAGCACCGCGAGGCCCTGGGCCGCGAACGCCTCGTTGAGCTCGATGACCTCGATGGCCTCGAGCGCGACGCCGGTCTGCGCGAGCAGCTTGCGCACCGCCGGCACGGGGCCCATGCCCATCAGGCGCGGCGCGACACCGGCCGTGGCCATGCCGACGACGCGCGCGCGCGGCCGCAGGCCGTATTGCGCGGCCGCCGCTTCGTCGGCGAGCAGCAGCGCGCAGGCGCCGTCGTTGACGCCCGAGGCGTTGCCGGCCGTGACCGTGCCGTCGGCGCGCACGACCGGCTTGAGCCGCGCGAGCGCCTCGAGGCTGGTCTCGCGCGGGTGCTCGTCCTGCGCGACGAGCGTCGCCTCGCCGCGCCGGCCCGCCACGGCGACGGGCTCGATCTCGGCCGCGAGCCAGCCCGCGGCCTGGGCCGCGAGCGCCTTGCGCTGGCTCGCGAGCGCCATGCGGTCCTGATCGGCGCGCGCGATGCCGAACGCGGCCGCGACGTTCTCGGCCGTCTCGGGCATCGAGTCGGTGCCGTAGGCTGCGTGCATCTTCGCGTTGACGAAGCGCCAGCCGATCGTCGTGTCGTAGATCGCCGGGCTGCGCGCGAACGCCGTCTCGGCCTTGGGGCTGACGAAAGGTGCGCGACTCATGCTCTCGACGCCGCCGGCGAGCAGCAGCCGGGCCTCGCCGGCCTTGATCGCGCGCGCGGCCGTACCGACCGCGTCGAGACCCGAGCCGCACAGGCGGTTGAGCGTGGTGCCGGGCACGTCGATCGGCAGGCCCGCGAGCAGCGCGGCCATGCGCGCCACGTTGCGGTTGTCCTCGCCGGCCTGGTTTGCGCAACCGTAGATCACGTCGTCGAGCGCGGCCCAGTCGAGCTGCGGGTGGCGGCGCAGCAGGGCAGCGATCGGCACGGCGCCGAGGTCGTCGGTGCGGACGCCGGACAGCGCGCCAGCGTAGCGCCCGAACGGCGTACGGATCGCGTCGCAAACAAAGGCTTGGCGGCTCATGGCTTTCTTTCCGGGTCTTCTCGGGCGGCCAGCATAAGCCGGTGCGCCCCTCGCTAATCCGCATCGGGATGTTGCATATCTGCCGAGGCCGGGGCGAAAGTCGTGAGAATTCGCACTGCTGCACGGAGGAGTTCGTAGGCGAAGCCGCGAAATTGCAGCAGAGTCCTGAGTTCGGAGAGGTCGGTGCGCGCGCCGGCAGAGGGAAACGAGCCAGGTGGCCCCGCATGGCGAGGCCGGACAAGAATGAAGGACAGGACCACAGATCCGTTGATCGACGTCGACAAGCTCAAGGTCGGGATGTATATCCATCTCGACCTCGGCTGGATGTCGCATCCGTTTCCGTTGTCGAGCTTCAAGCTCAGTTCGGAGGACCAGCTGCTGGTCCTGCGGCGCCTTGGCCTGACCCAGGTGCGCTGGAGCCCCGGCAAGAGCGAGCTGATGGTCGACGCGACGCCGATGGACGCGACGCTCGCCGCGGCCGACGCCGCCGTGCCGCCGCCCGAGGCCGCCGCGAAGACGGCCGAGGAACTCGAGCGCGAAGCCCATATCGCCGCGCTCGCCGCCCAGCGCGAGGCGCTCGCCGTGTGCGAGCGCCAGTACGGCGAGGCCGGCGCGGCCTTCCACCAGATCATGCAGCTCGTGCCGACCGCGCCGGTCGACTCGCGCGACCAGTCCGAGGCGCTCGCCGCGGCCCTGCTCGACAAGATGCTCGTCGCGGGCGACCTCAACATTCGCCTGCTCAACGAGGCCGCCGGCGACCGCGTGACGGCCCATGCGCTGAACGTCTCCATCATTTCGCTGCTGCTCGGCCGGGCCTTTGGCCTGAGCCGCGACGAGATGATGGACCTCGGCGTCGGCGCGCTGCTGCACGATGTCGGCAAGCTCGAGCTGCCGCCGCGCCTGCGCCACCGCGAGGACAGCTTCTCGGCCCACGAGACCCAGACCTACCAGAGCCACGTCGCCAAGGGCGTCGCGATCGCCCAGGGCATGGGCCTGAAGCCGGGCCCGCTGCTCGTGATCGCGCAGCACCACGAGAACGCCGACGGCAGCGGCTTCCCGCAGCGCCTCAATATCGACCGCATGAGCACGGGTGCGCGCATCGTCGCCCTCGTCAACCGCTTCGACGGCCTGTGCAATCCGCTCCAGGTGTCGCGTTCGCTGACGCCGCACGAGGCGCTGTCGCTGATGTTCGCGCAGGGCCGCAACCGCTTCGACGCGACCATGCTCAACGCCTTCATCCGCATGATGGGCGTGTACCCGCCGGGCTCGGTCGTGCAGCTGACCGACGACCGCTACGCGCTCGTCGTCGCCGTGAACTCGTCGCGCCCGCTCAAGCCGCGCGTCATGATCCACGACGTCAAGGTGCCGCGCGAGGAAGCGCTGATCCTGAACCTCGAGCTCTACCCCGACCTCGGCATCCGCCGCAGCCTCAAGCCGCAGCAGCTGCCGCGCGCCTCGCTCGACTACCTGAGCCCGCGCACGCGCGTCGCGTACTTCTTCGAACCCGTCGGCCCCGGTGATACCGCGGCAGGAGAGTTGGCTGCATGAGCGCCCGCCCGGCCGCTCCGAAGGGCGCGCGTCCCCGCTCGGCGGGGCCGCGCGCAGCGCGAGGGGCGCCTCAATGAGCCGCGCCCTGCCGGTCCGCCTGGTCGCGGACAACACGGCGAATCCGGTCGGGGCGGGACCCGACGTCAGCCTGTTGCAGGGCTTGCTCGAGGCCGTCTGGGTCGTCGACGCGGCCAGCCATGTCGTGATGGCCGCAAACCCCGCGGCCGAAGAGCTGCTGGGCCTGCCGGCGGCCGAGGTCGTCGGCGCGCCGATCGAGAACTACGTGAGCACGCCCGAGGACGCGATGTTCTGGGCCGAGGCCGGCCAGCCCGGCGCGGCCGCCCAGCTCGACTCCGAGACCCTGATGCGCCACGCCGACGGCCGCATGCTGTGGGTGCAGCGCCGCGTGCGCTTCGCCGCCGGCACGGGCGCCGGCTGCTGGATCGTGGCGATGAACGACCTGACGCGCCAGCGCCAGGTCGAGGAGGAGCGCGAGGCGCTCGTCGCGGAGTTGCGCGCGACGCTCGAGTCGACGGCCGACGCGATCCTCGTGACCGACCTGGCCGGGCGCATGCGCTCGTTCAACAAGCGCTTCGCGACGCTGTGGGATCTGCCCGAGGACCTGCTGCTCGAGCGCAACGACGAGGCCGTGCAGATCTGGATGCGCCGCTCGGTCGCCGACGCGGCCGCCTACGCGCAGCGCCTGACCGCGATCCAGGACGCGCCGCTGCTGCAGAGCTCGGACGTCGTCACGCTGATCGACGGCCGCGTGATCGAGCGCGTCTCGCTGCCCCAGTTCAGCCGTGGCCGCCCGGTCGGCCGGGTGTTCTCGTTCCGCGACCTCAGCGAGAAGCTCGCCGCGCACCAGCGCATCGAGGAGCTCTCGCATTCCGACCTGCTGACCGGCCTGCCGAACCGCCGCGCGCTCGCCGAGCGCGTCGACTACGCCCAGGCGATGGCGCGCCGCGACGGCCTGTGCTTCGCGCTGCTCAACGTCGACCTCGACCGCTTCAAGCAGATCAACGAAACGCTCGGCCAGAGCTACGGCGACCGCGTGCTGCGCGAGGTCGGCGAGCGCCTGAAGAAGGCCACGCGCGAGGTCGACACGGTCGCGCGCCTCGACGGCGACGCGTTCGGCCTGCTGATCCACCAGGCCGACGTGCGCGCCGCCGAATCCGCCGCGCAGCGCGTCCAGGAGGCGATGTCGCGGCCGTTCTGCTTCGACACGCTGAGCTTCACGGTGACCTGCAGCACCGGCATCGCGATGTTCCCGAGCGACGGCAGCAACGCCGACGAGCTGATGGCGAGCGCCGAGCGCGCGATGCACTGGGTCAAGGAAAGCGGCCGCTCGGCGTTCCACTTCCACCGCCCGCGCAAGGACGTCGACCTGCTGTCGCGCATGCGCCTCGATCACGCGATGCGCCAGGCGCTCGTGAAGAACCAGTTCCGCCTGCACTACCAGCCGCAGATCGACCTGGCGACGGGCCGCGTGATCGGCGCGGAGGCGCTCTTGCGCTGGCGCGACCCGCTGCGCGGCGAGATCTCGCCGGCCGAGTTCATCCCGGTCGCCGAGGAGAGCGGCTTCGTCGTCGCGATCGGCGAATGGGTGCTGCAGCAGGCGGTCGAGCAGGCCGCGGCCTGGCTGCGCCGCGGCACGCCGATCCAGATCGCCGTGAACGTCTCGGCCCTGCAGTTCCAGCAGCCGCATTTCGTCGACACCGTCGCCGACGCGCTGCGCGCGAGCGGCCTGCCCCCGGCGCTGCTCGAACTCGAGCTGACCGAGTCCGTGTTGCTGCGCGACGCCGACGAGGCGCTCGCGCGCATGCAGGCGCTCGCCGCGCTCGGCGTGTGCATGTCGATCGACGACTTCGGCACCGGCTACTCGAGCCTCGGCTACCTCAAGCGCTTTCCGATCCAGCGCCTGAAGATCGACCGCAGCTTCATCCAGGGCCTGCCCGGCGACGCGAGCGACGCGGGCATCGTCAACGCCGTGATCCAGATGGGCCGCGCGCTGCGCCTGCAGGTGATCGCCGAGGGCGTCGAGACCGACGCCCAGCGCGACTTCCTCGCGCGCCTCGGCTGCGACGAGTACCAGGGTTTTTTGTTCGCCCAGGCGCTCGACCCGCGCAGCTTCGAGGACCGCGTGTGGCGGCGCCCGCGCGCCGCGCTCGCGCCGACGCTGTAAACACCGGCAAACACTGGCGGGGCGGTTGTGGCGGAACGGTCACAATCGCTCCACCATGTTGTACAAGTTCAAATCCAAGGCCGGCGGCGACGTCGTCATGCTCCAGGCCCAGGGCGACCAGGTGCTGCGCGCGGCCGGGCGCGAGCCCGCGCCCAGGGGTATCGTCCAGGCCGCCGAACTCGCCGCCGCGATCGCCGCGGTCGAGCGCGCGATCGCGGCCGACGAGGCCGCGTTCGCCCAGGCCGTCGCCGACGCCCGGGCGGCCGGCGCCGAGCCACCCAAGCGCCTCGGCGTGCAGCTGCGCCAGCGCGCCTGGCCGCTGCTCGAGCTGATGCGGCGCGCCGCGGCCGAGGGCGCCGACCTGGTCTGGGGCGTCTGATGAGCACGCGCCTTTTCGTGATCCGCCATGGCGAGACCGACTGGAACCGCGCGGGGCGCATCCAGGGCTTTACCGACATCCCGCTCAACGCGACGGGCCTCGCCCAGGCCGAACGCGTCGGCGCCGCGCTCGCGGGCGAGCCGCTCGCGGCCATTTACTGCAGCGACCTGCAGCGGGCGCGCCAGACCGCCGCGGCGATCAGCGTGCGCACCGGCACCCCGCTGATCGAGGACGCGGGGCTGCGCGAGCGCGGCTTCGGCTATTTCGAGGGCCATAGCTGGGACGAGATCGCCGCGCGCTGGCCCGAGGCGAGCCAGCGCTGGCGCCAGCGCGAACCTGCGTTCGCGCCCGGCGACGGCGAGTCGCTCGAGGTGTTTTACGCGCGCTGCGTGGGCGCGCTCGAGCGCATCGCGCGCGCCCACGCGGGGGGCGACGCGACGGTCGCCGTCGTCGCGCATGGCGGCGTGCTCGACTGCTTCTACCGCGCGGCGACGCGGGTCGCGCTGCAGGCGCCGCGCGCCTGGGCGCTCGGCAACGCGACGCTGAACCGCCTGCTGTGGACCGGCGAGGGCTTCACCCTGGTCGGCTGGAACGACGACCAGCACCTGCAGCAGGCGAGCCTCGACGAAGCGGCCTGACGACAAATACAAGAGACCGAGGAGACCCATGCATCCGTCCCAAATCATCGTGCTCGCCACGCCGGTGTTCTTCCTGATGATCGCGATCGAGGCCTGGGTCGGCTGGCGGCGCCGGCGCGTGACGATGCGCTTCGCCGACGCGATGGGCTCGATCGGCGCGGGCATGCTGTCGCAGCTCGTCGGCCTGCTGACCGGGGCGATGACGCTGGGCATCTATGTCGCGTGCTACGAGCATTGGGCGCTGTGGCGTCTGCCCGACGACAAGGCCTGGGTCTGGGCGGTCGGGCTGATCCTCTACGACTTCCTGTACTACTGGGAGCACCGGCTCGGCCACGAGGTCGCGCTGTTGTGGGCCGCGCACGCGGTGCACCACCAGAGCGAGGACTACAACCTCTCGACGGCGCTGCGCCAGACCAGCAGCGGCTGGATCGCGGGCTGGATCTTCTTCGTGCCGATGGCGCTGCTCGGCTTCTCGCCGCTGCTGTTCGTCGTCGTCGGCCTGGTCGACCTGCTCTACCAGTACTGGGTGCACACGCAGCAGATCGGTAAATTGGGCTGGTTCGACCGCTGGTTCTGCGCGCCGTCGAACCACCGCGTGCACCACGCCGTCAACGAGGTCTACCTCGACCGCAACTACGGCGGCATCCTGATCGTCTGGGACCGCCTGTTCGGCAGCTTCCAGGAAGAGCTCGACGAGCAGCCCTGCGTCTACGGCACGCGCGACGCACTGCAGAGCTGGAACCCGATCGTCGCGAACTGGCAGGTTTACGCGCGGCTGCTGCGCAAGACCTGGATCGTGCCGGGCCTGCCCAACAAGCTGCGCGTGTGGTTCAAGGCCGCGCACTGGATGCCGGCCGGCATGGAGCCGCCGAAGGCCGAGTACGACCCCTACGCGCGGCCGCTGTACGCGCCCGAGGTGTCGCGCGGCCGACTGGTCGCCGCGATCGCGCTGTTCACGGCGATGCTCGGCGTGGCGACCGTGCTGCTGTGGGACGCCCACCTGATGAGCTTCTGGGCGCAGTTCGCGGGCATGGTCGCCGTCGCCGCGGGGCTGTCGGGCGTGGCCTGGCTGACCGAGGCGCGCCGCGCGCCGCAGCCGGACGCGCGCGCTGCGACGGCCTGAGCGCGCCGCCGGCACGGTTGCTGGCGCGCGACGCTCGGGGCCGGAAGTCCCCGCCGGCTGTCGCCTGAACAGGCCTGACCGCACCCTTGTTGTTCCATTGCAAGCGCCGCGCGCGAGCGCCGCGCTGTGATGGGGTGCGCCCGGCGTGGGCGCGCCGATGACAGGGGCGAACCATGAAGCGACTCGCGTGGCTGGCGATGGCCGCCGTCCCGGCCGGGGCGCTCCCGGCGCAGGCCCAGGACGATGTCGAGATCTACGGACGCGTCAACACCAGCGTCGAGAGCCAGCGCAGCGGCGACGCGGGTCGCGTCGTCGTGCTGCAGAACAACGCGTCGCGCTTCGGCCTGCGCGGGCGCGAGGACCTCGGCGGCGGGCTGCAGGCCGGCTTCAACCTCGAGAGCGGCTTCGATTCGACCAACGGCGCGCAGACCGCGGCCAGCCTGTTCAACCGGCAGTCAGAGCTCAATCTGCGCGGCGACTTCGGCACCCTGCGCCTCGGCAACTGGATCCCGGATTCCTACTTCGCGACGGCCGACGACGTGTCCATGCACAACCACGATACGGGCACTTCGGCCGACGCGTTCTACGGCGGGCCGTTTCCACGCACCGACAAGTTCGGCTATGTCTCGCCGCTGCTGGCCGGCGTGCAGGTCTGGGCCACGCTGCAGACGGCCAACGCGGCGCCCGGCGACCGGCGCGGCGTCGACCTCGCGGCGCGCTACGACCAGGGGCCGCTGCACCTCGGCGCCGGCTACAGCCAGCAGGACCGGCCCGACCCGCTGCGCGCCGGGGCCCTGAGCGACTTCAGCCAGTTCGCGCTGCGCGGCCGCTACGTGCTGCCCTATCTGGTCTTCGGCGGCTACTACCAGCGCATCGACAACGGCGCGGACGGCCGCCGCAGCGTCTACCGGGCCGCCGCGATGGTTCCGGTCGGCGCGCTCGAGTTCCACCTGAACGTCGGCCTCGCGTCGCGCACGGTCACGCTGCCGCGGGCCGTGCAGCACACGCTCGCGTGCAACTACAACTTGAGCCCGCGCACCAAGGTCTACGCGTTCTATACGGCCCAAGACGCGCGGCACGTGGTCGACCGCGCCGGCGACTTCAACGCGCTGGCCCTGGGCGTGCGGCACAACTTCTGAGCCGCGCCGGCGACGCGCCCGGCTACTCGTCGAACAGCGCGCCCGCGCTCGCCGGCGGCGCGACGCCGAGGTGGCGGTAGGCCGCGAGCGTCGCGACGCGCCCGCGCGGCGTGCGCTGCAAAAAGCCCTGCTGGATCAGGTAGGGCTCGATCACGTCCTCGATCGTGCCGCTCTCCTCGCCGATCGCGGCGGCGACGTTGTCGAGGCCCACGGGCCCGCCGTCGAAGCGGTGCACGACGGCCTCGAGCAGCTTGCGGTCCATCAGGTCGAAGCCCTGCGGATCGACGTCGAGCATCGCCAGGGCCTGGTCGGCGACCTCGCGCGTGATGCGGCCGTCGCCCTTGACCTCGGCGTAGTCGCGCACCCGCCGCAGCAGGCGGTTCGCGATGCGCGGCGTGCCGCGCGAGCGCCGCGCGATCTCGAGCGCGCCTTCGGCCGCGATCGCCGCGCCGAGCAGGCCCGCCGAGCGCGTGACGATGCGCGCGAGCTCGTCGGCCGTGTAGAACTCGAGCCGCGCGACGATGCCGAAGCGGTCGCGCAGCGGGTTCGTCAGCATGCCCGCGCGCGTCGTCGCGCCGACCAGCGTGAACGGCTGGAGGTCGAGCTTGATCGAGCGCGCGGCCGGGCCCTCGCCGATCATGATGTCGATCTGGTAGTCCTCGAGCGCGGGGTACAGGATTTCCTCGACGACCGGCGAGAGCCGGTGGATCTCGTCGATGAACAGCACGTCGTTCTTCTCGAGGTTGGTGAGGATCGCCGCGAGGTCCTTGGGCTTCTCGAGCACCGGCCCGGAGGTCTGGCGCAGGTTCACGCCGAGCTCGGCCGCGATGATGTGCGACAGCGTCGTCTTGCCCAGGCCCGGCGGGCCGAACAGCAGCACATGGTCGAGCGCCTCGCCGCGCCCGGCCGCGGCCTTGATGAAGATCTCGAGCTGGGCGCGCGCCTTGGCCTGGCCCACGTAGTCGTCGAGCAGCTTGGGGCGCAGCGCGCGCTCGAGCGCCTCTTCCCTGGGCGAGCCCGGCTGGCTGCTGACCACGCGCGGCGGCGGGGCGAAATCGTCGGTCTGGATGCTCATGGCCGGCCAGCTCAGGACAGTTTCTTCAGCGCGAGCTTGATGCCCTCGCTGACGCCGACGTCGGGCGGCAGCGCCTTGAGCGCGGCGCCGGCCTCCTTCTCGGAATAGCCGAGCGCGACGAGGGCCTGGACGATGTCGCCGTGCGCGGCGCCGCCCGCGGCCTGGGCCGGCGCGGCGAGGTCGGGCGCGAAGCGGCCCTTGAGCTCGAGCAGCAGGCGCTCGGCCGTCTTCTTGCCGATGCCGGGCACCTTGACGAGCCGCGCCGCGTCCTGCGCCGACACGGCCTGGGCGAGCTCGGCGACCGACAGGCCCGACAGCAGCGCGAGCGCCATCTTCGGGCCGACGCCCGAGATCTTGATCAGCTCGCGGAAGGTCTGGCGCTCCTCGTGCGTGAGGAAGCCGAACAGCACGTGCGCGTCCTCGCGGATCGACAGGTGCGTGAGCAGCGTCAGGCGCTCGCCGAGGCCCGGCAGGTTGAAGAAGGTGCTCATCGGCACGTCGACCTCGTAGCCGACGCCGCCGACGTCGACGAGGATCTGCGGGGGCGTCTTGGCCGCGAGTGTGCCGGTGAGTCGTCCGATCATCGGGCCATTATCGGGCCCGACGACGGCCTCGCTCGCGGGCTCAGTTGCGGCCGAACAGGCCGAGGCGCTGCGCCTCGAGCGCGGCCTCGGCGCGCGAGCTCACGTTGAGCTTGCGGTAGATCTGCTTGACGTAGTCGGCGATGGTGTGGCGGCTCAGGCCCAGCTGCACGCCGATCTCGGGCAGCGTGAAGCCTTTCGCGACGCGCAGCAGCACCTCGGTCTCGCGATCGGTCAGCGACACCTCGTGGAGCAGGGCGGCCTGGTTCGGGCGCTGCTGCGAGGTGAAGTAGGCGATGACCTTGCGCGCGATCGACGGCGACAGCGGCGGCTCGCCCTGGCTGATGCGCTGCAGCTGCTCGACGAGCAGCTCGCGCGACTGTTCCTTGAGCAGGTAGCCGAACGCGCCGGCCTGCAGGGCCGGGAAGATGTGCTCGTCGTCGTCGTGGATGGTCACGATCACCGACTGCACCTCGGGCTGCTTCTCGCGCAGCGCGCTGACGACGTCGACGCCGGAGCCGTCGGGCAGGCCGAGGTCGAGCAGCGCGAGCGTGAAGCGCTGGCTGCCGACCTGGGCGATCGCGTCGGCGACGCGCGAGCATTCGGTGATCTGCGCGTTCGCGAAGACCTGCTTGATCAGCACCTTCAGCCAGGCGCGGATCTCGGGGATGTCTTCGAGCAGCAGGATGTTGTTCATGGATAAGTCCCTCGGAATATTGTTATGGAGGACGATGCTCCGTGCATCGTCGAAATTAGCGGCAATCGCGGCGCTTGCCAAGCCGACGCGGGCGCCCGCCGACACCTGTTCAGAGCGGAATCGTGAGACGGATCACGGTTCCCCAGCCGGGACCCGACTCGACCAGGCACTGGCCCTGCATCTGCTTGGCGCGCGACTTCATGCTCGCCATGCCGTGGCCGCGGTCGAGCCGGCCCTCCTGCTCGGTCGAGATGCCCTGGCCGTCGTCCTGGATCACGACGAGGAAGTCGCCCTCGTGCACGGCGCAGCTGACCGTGCAATGGGTTGCGCCGCTGTGCTTGATGATGTTGGAGACGGCTTCGCGCAAGATCCGCGTCGTCTGCACGTAGGAGCGCGCCTGCAACGTGTGGATGATGTCCTCGGCCGGGCTCTTCCACTCGGCCATGATGTTCGCCTGGCCGAGCCGCGAGACGACCTCGGCGCGCCAGTCGCCGAGCGCGTCGAGCAGCTGCACGGGCTTGCCGGTGAGGCCGCGCACCGACAGGCGCATCTCCTCGAGCGCCTCGCGCGCGAGCGTCGAGATGCGGTCCGACTCGCTCGTGTGCACGATCGTCAGCAGCTTGGCGCCGAGGTCGTCGTGCAGGTCGGCCGCGATGCGCTTGCGCTCGCGTTCGGTGACCTGCTCAATGCGCGTCTCGGCCTCGCCGACGAACTTGCGCTCGGCCTCGGCGAGGCGGTCCTGCATGAGCCGGTCGAGCTCGACCAGGTGGCGCTCGGCCGCGAGCCGCGCGCGTCCGCCCGTGACGAGCAGCGCGAGCGCGAGCGCGAGCAGGAACAGCGGCCAGGCGAGCCCGGCCGCGCCCGGGTGCGGCAGCCACGGCGCGAGCGCGTCGAGCAGCACCGCGACGGCGCCGAAGCCGAGCAGCCAGGTCGCGCCGCGGCTCTCGAGCTCCTCGGCCGGGTCGGCGATCGCGTGGGCGTGCAGGCGCTCGCGGCGCAGGCGCCGGTGCGTCCAGAACAGCGCCAGCCATTCGAGCGCGAGCAGGCCCGTCGCGCCGTGCGCGACCGGCCCCGCCGCCTCGCCGCCGAGCGCGACGGCGCCCGGCAGCAGCAGGCATTGCGCGATCAGCAGGCCGTCGAGCGCCGAGTGCGCGCCGTCGACCTCGCGCAGCAGGTATTGCGCGCCGCACAGCAGCGCGAGCGCCTCGAACAAGGCGTGCGGCCAGCCGGGCACCATGCTGCCCTGCTCGAGCACCCAGGCGACGAGCAGGCCGGCGAGGAACCAGGCGTGGCGTTCGCGCCGGTGCAGGCGCGCGGTCACGGCGGCGGCCACCGCCATGATCAGCAGCATGGCGGCGAGCCAGCCGTGCACGCGCCCGGCCAGCGCCGCCAGGTCGATTGCGGGGGCATCGTTCATGGCCGCGGATTGTGTCAGGCGACAATCGCGGCCACTGCCAACAATTTCGCCCTTTTCGTGATCCTCAAGCACGCCCTGCTGCCTCCCGACAACAAGCGGCTCGCCCACCTGTGCGGCAGCCTCGACGAGCACCTGCGCACGATCGAGCAAGGCCTCGGCGTCAGGCTGTCGCGCCGCCAGGAGCTGTTCCGCATCGAAGGCCCGAAGGCCGCGGCCGAGCGCGCCCAGGCCCTGCTCGACACGCTCTACGAGCGCGCGCGCCGCGCGATCGCGCCCGAGCAGCTGCAGCTCGCCGTGACCGAGGCGGCCGGCGAGCTCGCCGCGAGCGCGCGGCCGCGCCGCGCCGCCGCGAACGGGGCGGCCGACGACGCCGCGCCCGGCGCGGAAGGCGCTGCGGCGGCCGCCGGTGCGCCGATCGTGCTGCGCACGCGCCGCGCCGACCTCGCCGGGCGCACGCCACGCCAGCACGAGTACCTGCGCCAGATGCTCGGCCACGACATCACCTTCGGCCTCGGCCCGGCCGGCACCGGCAAGACCTTTCTCGCCGTGGCCTGCGCGGTCGACGCGCTCGAGCGCTCGGCGGTCCAGCGCATCATCCTCACGCGCCCGGCCGTCGAGGCCGGCGAGCGCCTCGGCTTCCTGCCCGGCGACCTCACGCAGAAGGTCGACCCCTATCTGCGCCCGCTCTACGACGCGCTCTACGACCTGATGGGCTTCGACCGCGTCGCCAAGGCCTTCGAGAAGGGCCTGCTCGAGGTCGCGCCGCTCGCGTTCATGCGCGGGCGCACGCTCAACCACGCGTTCGTGATCCTCGACGAGGCGCAGAACACGACGCCCGAGCAGATGAAGATGTTCCTCACGCGCATCGGCTTCGGCAGCCGCTGCGTCGTGACCGGCGACCCGAGCCAGGTCGACCTGCCGCGCGGCGTCACGAGCGGCCTCGGCGACGCCGAGCGCGTGCTCGCGCGCGTGCGCGGCGTCGCGATGACGCGCTTCACGAGCGCCGACGTCGTGCGCCATCCGCTCGTCGCGCGCATCGTCGAGGCCTACGAGCGCGACGCCAAGCGCGAGGCGCGGGTAGAGGCGAAGACCGAGACCCATGGCGACGCGAGGCGCGCGCACCGCGCCGGACGTGCCGCCGGAGGCCTCGCATGAGCGCCAAACCCAGGCTGAGCCTGTCGCTGCAGTTCGCCGACCCGCGCCACAAGGCGCTGCTGCCGCGCCATAGCGTCGCGCGCTGGGTCCGCGCCGCGCTCGAGTTGCCCGGCGAGATCGCCGTGCGCATCGTCGACGCCGAGGAGGGCCGCGCGCTGAACCGCGAGTTCCGTGCGAAGGACTACGCGACCAACGTGCTGACCTTCGACTACGCGCACGAGCCGGTCGTCGCGGCCGACCTCGTGATCTGCGCCGAGGTCGTCGAGCGCGAGGCGCGCGAGCAGGGCCTCGACGTCGCCGCCCATTACGCCCATCTGCTCGTCCACGGCACCCTGCACGCGCAGGGCTACGACCACGAGGACGACGACGAAGCCGCGTGCATGGAGGCACGCGAGACCGCGCTGATGCTCGAGCTCGGCTTCGCCGATCCCTACAACTGCTGATGGCGGCCGGGGTGAGGCGGACGCGTCCGCGCCGGAGTTTGCCGGGGCTTGCGCAAATCCGGCCTCGGAACAGGTACGCTAGCATTCATTGACGCACAGGCAAACGCCTTGCCAACCCGTGCCCCGGAGCCCATGCTGGACGCCCTTCACGCCGCCGCCGCGCTGCATGTCGCCGTGCTCGACGACGAGCCGGACGTAACCCGCCTTGTCGCGCGTTACCTCGGCAACCATGGCTTTCGCGCGAGCGAGGTCCACTCCGGCCCCGCCCTGATGGCGCTGATGGCCGCCGACCCGGCCGCGCTCGTGCTGCTCGACCTCGGCCTGCCCGGCGACGACGGTTTCGCGGTCGCGCGCCAGCTGCGCCAGCACTGGCATTGCGGTCTCGTGATCGTGTCGGGGCGCGGCGACTCGGTCGACAAGGTCGTCGGCCTCGAGATCGGCGCCGACGACTACGTGACCAAGCCCTTCGACCTGCGCGAGCTCGTCGCGCGCATCAAGGCCGTGCTGCGCCGCCTGCAGCCCCAGCCGGCCGCGCCGGCCGCCCTGACCGTCCTGGGCGCCCCGGCCGCGCCCGTGCCCGCGGCGCCGGCCGGGGCCGTGCGCGACTGCCTGGCCTTCGATGGCTGGCGCCTCGACCCCGGCGCGCGCGTGCTCAACGACGCGCAGGGCGCCGAGGTTTCGCTCACGCACGGCGAATTCGAGCTGCTGCTCGCGCTCGCCCAGCATCCGGGCCGCGTGCTGTCGCGCGACTTCCTGCTGATGCGCATGCGCGGGCGCGAGGGCGGGCCGCTCGAGCGCACGATCGACGTGCTCGTCGGCCGCCTGCGCCGCAAGCTCGAAGCCGACCCCGAGCGGCCGCAGCTGATCAAGGCCGTGCGCAGCGCCGGCTACGTGTTCGTGCCCAGCGTCGAGAGCGTCGCGCGCGCGCCGCGATGAGCATGCCGAGCGACGCGCCGCCGCCCGACGCCGGCGCGTCCGTCTACCGGACGCTGTTCGCGGCCTGCCCCGACGCGCTGCTGCTCGTCGCCGCCGACGGCTGCATCGCGCTCGCGAACCCGGCCGCGGCCGAACTGCTCGGCTACGCGTCCGACCAGCTCGTCGGCCTGTCGGTCGACGCGCTCGTGCCAGATGCGATCCGGCCGCGCCACGCGGCCTACCGGGCCGGCTACGCCGAGGCGCCGCACGCGCGGCCGATGGGGGCGCAGACGGACCTCATCGCGAAGCGCCGCGACGGCAGCGAGGTGATGGTCGAGATCGCGCTGAGCCCGCTGCGCGAGCAGGGGCGGCCCTATGTCGTCGCGGCGATCCGCGGCATCGGCGCCTACCCGCGCGTGCGCCAGGCGCTGCGGCGCGCGCGCTATGGCGAGCACCTGGCCCAGCTCGGCCGCCTCGCCGTCGACGCGCGCGACCCGAGCGAGCTGCTCCAGCAGGTGCCGGCGATCGCTGCGGCCGGGCTCGAGGTCGAGGTCTCGCTGGTCTACCTGCTCGAGGGCGACGGCCAGCAGCTGCGCCTTGCCGGCGGCGTCGGCATGATCGCCGGCGAGGCGCTCGGCACCCGCTGGCCGAACCGCCCCGACAACCCGCCCGGCTACGTCGTCGCCGAAGCCCGCGCGGTGCTGATCGAGGACTACCGGCGCGAGCCCCGCTTCGCCGTGCCCGAGGCCTATCTGCGCGCGGGCCTCGTCAGCGCGCTCGGCGTGCCGCTGACCGACCGCGGCCGCGTGATCGGCGCGCTGACGGTGCGCTCGCGCACGCCGCAGCGCTTCGGCGCCGACGAGGAGCGCTTCCTGAGCTCGCTCGCGAACCTGCTCGGTACCTGCTTGCAGCGCGCGCGCACCGAAGAGGCGCTGAACCACGCGCAGCGGCTCGAGAGCGTCGGCCAGCTGACCGGTGGCATCGCCCACGACTTCAACAACCTGCTGACCGTGATCCAGGGCAATCTGCAGGTGCTCGAGGAGCTGCCCGGCGTCGCCGGCGACGCCCAGGTGCTCGTCCAGGCGGCCGCCCGCGCGGCGCGGCGCGGCGCCGAGCTGACCGGCAAGCTGCTCGCGTTCTCGCGCCGCCAGATGCTGCAGCCGAGCCGCGTCGACCTGTCCGCGCTGCTCGATTCGCTTACCGACATGCTGCGCCGCACGCTCGACCAGCGCATCGCGATCGAGCTCGAGGTCGCGCCCGGCTGCCCGGCGCTCCGCGCCGACCCGGGCCAGCTCGAGGCGGCGCTGCTGAACATCGCGATCAACGCGCGCGATGCGATGCCCGACGGCGGCACGCTGCGCTTCGCCGCGGCTGCGCTCGACGCGCCGCCGCCGGGTCTCGCGCCCGAGCTCGACGCGCGCGGCCGCTACGTGGCGATCCGCGTCAGCGACAGCGGCTGCGGCATGCCCGAGGCCGTGCGCGAGCGCGCGTTCGAGCCCTTCTTCACGACCAAGCAGAGCGGCCGCGGCACGGGCCTGGGCCTGAGCACCGTCTACGGCTTCGTCAAGCAGTCGAGCGGCGCCGTCACGCTCGACAGCGCGCCGGGCCGCGGCACGACGCTGTGCCTGGTGCTGCCAGCCGAGGCCGGCGGTGCCGTACCCGGCGCGACGGGCGCCGAAGGCCCCGACGCGCTGCCGCCGGGCCTCGCCGTGCTGCTCGTCGAGGACGATACCGAGGTGCGTGCGGTGGCCCGGCATTTCCTCGCCGGCATGGGCTGCGAGCTCAGCATCTGCGCGAGCGCCGAGGCCGCGCTCGCGCTGCTCACGCCGGACGCGCGCTTCGACCTGCTCGTGACCGACATCGCGCTCGGCGCGGGAATGCGCGGCACCGAGCTCGCGCGCGTCGCGCAGGAGCGCCTGCCGGGGCTCGGCGTGCTGCTCGTGTCGGGCTATTCCGACGAGCTGCTGCGCGCCGACCGCGAGGCCCCGGCGGCCTGGGAACTGCTGCCCAAACCCTATAGCCGCGGCGAGCTGGCGCAGGCCATCGCGCGTGTCATCGCGCGCTGAACGGTCCGGCGCGAGTCGTAGCGCATTGACGTGGCGGTCAGCGCTCGTCCCGGGCGTGGTGCCGCGCCCACGCAGGTCATGGCGCTGGCCGACTGCGTGGGGTCGAAGCGTTTATGGTGCGGAGCTCCGTTTTTTCATGGGTTGCGCGTGAACCGGCCAGGGGCCTAGCCGCCGGCCGTGCCGCTCGTGCTGCGCTCGCGCACGTAGGCGTCGAGGCGCGCCGCGTCGTGCACCGTGATCTCGCGTCGGCTCTTGTCGTCGATGCTGATTACGCGGGCCTGGGCCAGGCGCGACAGGGCGCGGCTCGCGGTCTCGAGCGTCATGCCGAGGTGGTTGCCGATCTCGGCGCGCGTGAGCGGCAGGTTGATCAGGTCGGCGCGCAGGCCGCGGCGCTCGAGGGCGTTGATCCAGCGGTGCAGGAACTCGGCCATGCGCGCGTCGGCCGGCAGGGTGTAGGCCGACATCGCGGCCTCGCGCTCGCGCAGGATCTCGCCGCTCATCGCCACGACGACGAGGCGCAGCAGCGCCGGGCGGCGCGCGCAGGCCTCGAACAGCTCGGCCTGGCCGACGCTCCAGACTTCGCAGGTGTCGAGCGCAACGGCGTCGCAGGTATGGCGGCCTGCGTCGATCTCGCCGAGGCCGAGCCAGTCGCCGCGGAACTTGAACGCGGCGATCTGTTCGCGCCCGTCGGTGCTCACGCCGACGAGCTTGAACATGCCCGAGTTCAGCAGGTAGATCTGGCTCAGCGGCGCGCCGATCTGGTAGAGCCGCTCGCCGCCGCGCATGATGCGGCGGCGCGGCGCCATCGCCTCGGCGACGAGGTTCAGCGTGTCGGCGATATGGTGGCCGGCGTCGGGGCGCGGCGCGGAGGGGGCGGCCTCGCGCGCGCCGTGGGCGTCGCTGCCGAGGGTTTCGAGGGCGGAGGAAGCGATGAAGTTGGTCATGGTTTCGCACGCAGCATTGGCATGGAGAAATCCTAGGGAAGCCAGGCAAATGCCGATGCAATGAGCGACGTCACTCGGTCGCAAGGTGTCAATCGACGGTAAACGGACGCCGCCGAGCCGGGTTTTTTTGTCAACGGCCGGTATGGGCGCGCGCTGGCTTGACGCACGACAAGGGCGCGGCGCGGGCGCGAATTACTGTTGCCGGACATGCACCCTGCCGCCATGTCCGATCGCCGCCCCGTCCCTCGCGTCCTGCCGAGCGAGCCCCGCGCCGACGCGCTGCACGCGCTGGCCGGCCGCCATGTCGCGCTGCTGTGCGCCGACGCGGCGGACCCGGCCGTGCGCCGGCTCGTCGAGGCGGTCGAGGGCCTCGGCGGGCAGGTCGCGCAGCTGCCGCCGCCGCGACCGGGCCAGCGCGTCGACACGCTCGCGCGCGTGCTCGGCCAGCTCTACGACGCAGTCGACTGCGTCGGCCTGCCCGCCGCGACGGTCGCCGCGCTCGCGCGCGCGAGCAACGTGCCGGTGCTCGACGCGCTGGCCGACGCCGAACGCCCGCTCGCGCGCCTGCTCGACGCGCTCGCCGGCGGCGGCGCGGACGGCGCTCAGGACCGCGGCTCGGGCGCGTCGTCGAGGTAGCGCTTGCGCCAGAAGTAGACGGCCAGCCCCGCGGCGAGCAGCGCCATCAGTCCCATCGCGAGCCAGAAGCCGTCGGCCAGGTGGATCAGCGGCAGGCGGTCGAAGTTCATGCCGAAGATGCCGGTCACGAGGTTCAGCGGCAGGAAGATCGCCGTGAGCACGGTCAGCGTCTGCATGATGCGGTTGGTGCGTTGGCCGAGCGCCGAGAAATGCATCTGCACGGCCGAGTCGGTCGTCGCGTCGAGGCGGTGTACATGGGCGAGCACGCGCTCGACATGCTCGAGCACGTCGCGTCCGCGCACGCGCAGCAGCTCGCGCTCGCGGCGCGCGGGCGCGGTCACCGGGTCGCCCCATTCGTCGAGCGCATCGAGCCATTCCTGCACCGCGCCGCGCTGGTCCTCGCAGGTCTCGGCGACGCCCGCGAGCGCCTCGCGCGCGGCGAGCACGAGCGGCCAGTCGTCGAAGCGCCGGCGCGGGTCGAGCAGGCGCCGGTGCAGCGCGGCGAACTCGCGCGCGAGCACGCGGCGCAGCTCGAGGTAGCCGTCGACCATGTGGTTGAGCATGCGCAGCATCAGCTCGTCCGGGCTCGTCGGCAGGCGCGCCGCGCCGCGCTGGCCCTGGGCGTAGGCGCGCAGGCGCTCGACGAAGAAGTCGCGCACGCGGCAGTCGTCCGGATGCACGCTGACGAGCACGCGCTCGTAGACGACGAAGCCGACCGGGCGCGTGTCGATCGCGGCGGCCAGCGCGGCCGGCGTCGCGTTGATCGGGGCTTCGGCGGCGGCGTCGGCGCTCGCGAGGCGCCGGAACACCATCAGGTCGTACCAGGACGTCGGCTCGAAATGCGCGGGCAGCTGTTCGCTCGCGAGGTCGTGCGCGTGCAGCTCGACGATCGCCGCGAGGCCCCAGTCCTGCAGCGTCGCCTGCAGCCGCGGCAGCTCGCGCTCGAGCTCGCTGCGCGCGAGGCTGAGCCAGACGAAGCCGGGCTCGGCGGGCAGCACGGCCGGCGCCGCGTCGAGCGCGCGGAAGTCCTCGGCGCCGATCGCGAAGCAGCGCATCGCCGGTCTCGCCGCCTCAGCGCCGCGCGAGCAGCCGCGCGGCGTCGAGCGCGAAATAGCTGAGCACGCCGTCGGCGCCGGCGCGCTTGAACGCGAGCAGCGACTCCATCATCACGGCCTCGCCGTCGAGCCAGCCGTTCGCGGCCGCCGCCTTGAGCATCGCGTACTCGCCACTGACCTGGTAGGCGAAGGTCGGCACCGCGAAGCTTTCTTTCACGCGGCGCACGATGTCCAGATACGGCATGCCGGGCTTGACCATGACCATGTCGGCGCCCTCGGCGAGGTCGAGCGCGACCTCGCGCAGCGCTTCGTCGCTATTGCCTGGGTCCATCTGGTAGGTCTTCTTGTCGGCTTTGCCGAGGTTCGCGGCCGAGCCGACCGCGTCGCGGAACGGGCCGTAGAAGGCGCTCGCGTACTTCGCGCTATAGGCCATGATCTGCGTGTCGATATGGCCGGCGGCCTCGAGCGCCTGGCGGATCGCGCCGACGCGGCCGTCCATCATGTCGCTCGGCGCGACGATGTCGACGCCGGCCGCGGCCTGGACGAGCGCCTGGCGCGTGAGGATCGCGACGGTCGCGTCGTTGAGGATGCGGCCGGCCGCGTCGAGCACGCCGTCCTGGCCATGGCTCGTATACGGGTCGAGCGCGACGTCGGTCAGCACGCCGAGGCCCGGTACCTCCCGCTTGAGTGCGGCCACGACGCGCGGGATCAGGCCGTCGGGGTTGCAGGCTTCGGCGCCGTCGGGCGTCTTCAGGGACGCGTCGATGACCGGGAACAGCGCGATCGCCGGGATGCCGAGCTGCGCGGCCTCGGTCGCGAGCGGCAGCAGCGCGTCGAGGCTCAGGCGCGCGACGCCGGGCATCGACGCGACGGGCTCGATGCGCTGCGTACCTTCGTGGACGAAGACCGGCCAGATCAGGTCGCCCGCGCACAACTGGTGCTCGCGCACAAGGGCTCGCGTGAAGGCCGTGCGGCGCTGGCGGCGCGGGCGGTTGGCGGGGAAGGCGGCAAGCGGGGTCGTGAATTTCGGCATGGATGCGACGGCAATGGCAGGCGAATGACGGTTCGAACGCCACATATCCCCCTAGGTTATGGGGTGTAGCGCGCGCAAGCGTGCAGTTTGCGCGTTTCCCCCAAAGCCGTGCTGTGACGGTTTGACCCGGACGCTGCTAAACTTGCCAGCGAATGATAGCCGTGAGGTTGTCGTTCCCTGCTTTTCCTCCCTGAGCAGGAGCCTTAGCGTAATGACAGCGATAAGGCTTTGCAGCCCCGACCTTGGTCGGGGCTCTTTTTTTAGCGCGCAATAATGGCCCGATGCTCTGGGTCAAAGCCTTCCACATCGTCTTCGTCGCGAGCTGGTTCGCGGCGCTGTTCTACCTGCCGCGCATCTTCGTCAACCTCGCGATGGTGCCGGCCGACAGCCACGCCGAGCGCGAGCGCCTGCTGCTGATGGCGCACAAGCTCCACCGCTTCGGCTCAGGCCTGATGGGCGTCGGGCTGCTGCTGGGTCTCGTGCTGTGGCTGTACTACGGCGTCGGCCGCGGCCCTGGCAACGGCTGGCTGCACGCGAAGCTCGCGCTCGTCGTCGCGGCGATCGGCTACCACCACGGTTGCGGCGCGCTGCTGCGCCGCTTCGAGCAGATGGCGAACCGGCGCAGCGAGCGCTGGCTGCGCGTGTTCAACGAGGTCGCGGTGCTGCTCTTCGCGGCGATCGTCGTGCTCGTCGTCGTCAAGCCCTTCTAGGGCCTGCTAGCGCTACGGGGACCCGATGCGCCACCGCAGCAGCACCTGGTGGCTCCTGCTCGGCTGGTTCGGGCTCGTGCTCTACGCGAGCCTGTATCCGTTCGCGCCGTGGCGCTGGCCGCCGGGGCTCGCCGCGGCCGACCTGCTCGCGCTGCCCTGGCCGCGCAAGCTGTTCGGCTACGACGTGCTGATCAACGTCGTAGGCTACGCGCCGCTGGGTCTGCTGCTGTTCGCCGCGCAGCTGGGCCACGGCGGCCGGCTGCGCGGCGCGCTCGCGCGCGGCCTGCTCGTGCCGACGCTGCTGTCCTACGCCATGGAGGTGCTGCAGACCTTTCTCCCCGGGCGCGTGCCCTCGCTGTCGGACTGGCTGTTCAACAGCCTCGGCGCTTGGGCCGGCGTGGCGATCGGCCTCGCGCTGCGCGCGGCCGGCGGGCTGCGGCGCTGGGAGGACGTGCGCGCCGACTGGTTCGCGCCGCGCACCGGCGCGGCCCAGGCGCTGCTCGTGATCTGGCCCGTCGGCCTGCTGTTCCCGACGCCGCTCCCGCTCGGCGTCGGGCAATGGCTGCCGCGGCTCGAGGCGCTCGCGTTCGACGCGCTGGACGGCACGCCCTGGGCGCTCGCCGACCCGTTCGATCAGGCGCCGCCGCTGGCGCTGCCGCCGGGACTCGAGGCGATCGCGACGGCGCTGGGCCTGCTCGCGCCGGCGCTGCTCGCGCTCGCGATCGCGCGGCGCGGCGGATGGCGCCGCGTCGTGCTGATCGCCTGCGCGCTCGCGCTCGGCATGCTCGGCATGAGCGTCGCGACGGCGCTCAGCGTCGGGCCGCAGCACGCGTTCACGTGGATGACGCCGCAGGCCGAGGCCGGCCTCGTGCTGGGCCTCGTGCTCGCGCTCGTCTGCGTGCCGCTGGCCGGCCGCGTCGCCGCGGCGCTGGGCCTCGTCGTGCTATGCGCGTTGATCGCGCTCGTGACCCAGGCGCCGAACGACCCCTATCTGCTCGCGAGCCTGCAGACCCTGCAGTTCGGCCGCTACATCAACCTCTACGGCATGGCGCAGTGGATCGGCTGGGTCTGGCCGTTCGCGGCGCTGGCCTGGCTGCTAGTCCACTGTGTCGGGGAAATGGCGCCCCCGTGATGGCCAAGGCCGGCCCAATCCAGGCGCGAGACGCAGCCGGGGTGGTACCCCGGCGAGGCCGAGCAACGCCGAGTGGGCCGGCCTTGGCCTTCACCCGGCGGGGGCGCCATTTCCCCGACGCAGTGGACTAACGCGTCGCCGCGCGCGATCCCGGATAATGCCCCGATGGATTCGTACTACCAGCGCCACGTCTTCTTTTGCCTGAATCAGCGCGACAACGGCGAGAGCAGTTGCGGCGACCATGGTCCGCAGGCCGGCTTCGACCGCTGCAAGGCCCAGGTCAAGGCCGCGGGCCTCGCGGGCAAGGGCGGCGTGCGCGTGAACAAGGCCGGCTGCCTCGACCGCTGCGCGGGCGGGCCCGTTGCCGTCGTCTACCCCGAGGCGGTCTGGTACACGTTTGTCGACGCGAGCGACATCGACGAGATCGTCGACCGTCATCTCAAGCATGGCGAGGTCGTCGAGCGCCTCGTGCTGCCCGACCATGTCGGCCGCTGAGCCGTGCCGGTCACGTCGATGAACGCGCAGACCGAGAAGTTGCTGATCGCCGGCCCGGCCGGCGCGATCGAATGCGCGCTCGACCGCCCGGCCGACGGCCTGGCGTCGCGCGGCCTCGCGCTGATCTGCCACCCGAACCCGACCCAGGGCGGCACGCTCGACAACAAGGTCGTGCAGACGCTCGCGCGCGCGTTCCTGCAGCTGGGCCTGCGCACCGTGCGCTTCAACTTCCGCGGCGTCGGCCGCAGCGAAGGTTCGTGGGACGAAGGCCGCGGCGAAATCGACGACGCGGCCGCCGTGCTCGCCGCGCAGCAGGGCGCGGATGAGCCGCTCGTGCTCGCCGGCTTCTCGTTCGGCGGCTATGTCGCGTCGCGGCTCGCCCAGCGCCGCGACGCCGCCGGCGCGCCGGCGCGCCGCCTCGTGCTCGTCGGCCCCGCGACGAGCCGCTTCGACGTCGCGCCGACCGTGCCGGCCGACACCCTCGTGATCCACGGCGAGGTCGACGACGTCGTGCCGCTCGCCAGCGTGCTCGACTGGGCGCGGCCGCAGAGCCTGCCGGTCGTCGTCGTGCCCGGCGTCGGCCATTTCTTCCACGGCCAGCTGCCGCTGCTGAAGAACCTCGTCGCCTCTTCCTTCACCGCTTTTCCGATCTGAAGTACCGATGAAACGCTTTCTTGTCGCCGCCGTATTCAGCCTGAGCGCCGCCACCTCCGTCTGGGCGCAAGCGCCGCAGGCGCCCGAGATCGCCGCGCGCAACTACATCCTGATCGACATGACGGCGAACCACCGCGTGCTCGCCGAGCGCGACGCCGACGCGCCGCAGGACCCGGCCTCGCTGACCAAGCTCATGACGGCCTACATCGTCTTCAATGCGCTCAAGGACAAGCGCCTGACGCTCGAGCAGACGCTGCCGGTGTCCAAGCGCGCGTGGGAGGAGTCGCGCGGCGGCAGGAGCGGCGAGTCGGTGATGTTCATCGACACGACCATGACGCCGACCGTCGACCAGCTGCTGCGCGGCCTGATCGTGCAGTCGGGCGGCGACGCGGCCGTCGCGCTCGCCGAGGGCACGAGCGGCACGGTCGAGAACTTCGTCGCGGCGATGAACAAGCAGGCCGCGGCCTGGGGCCTGAAGAACACGCATTTCGTCAACGTCGGCGGCATGACCGACCCGAGCCACAAGAGCAGCGCGCGCGACGTCGCGGTGATCGCGATGCACATCATCGAGGACTACCCGCAGTACTACGCGTACTACTCGCAGAAGGAATTCACCTTCAACAAGATCCGCCAGGGCAACCGCAACATCCTGCTCACGCGCGACCCGAGCGTCGACGGCATGAAGACCGGCTACACCGAGGCGGCCGGCTACTGCCTGGTCGCGAGCAGCCATCGCGCGTTCCCGAACGGCGAGCGCCGCCTGCTCAGCGTCGTGATGGGCACGGCGTCGAAGACGGCGCGCGCCGACGAGAGCCAGAAGCTCCTGAACTGGGGTTTCGCGGCCTGGGACGGCCTGCGCCTGTACGCGAAGGACCAGGCGATCGCGACCGTGCCGGTCTGGAAGGGCCAGGCGCCGACGGCCAAGCTCGGCGTGGCCGGCGCGGTCTTCGTCGACGTGCCGCGCGGCGAGAGCGCCGAGCTCAAGACCGAGATCCAGCACACCGAACCGCTCGTCGCGCCGCTCGTCGCAGGCCAGCGCGTCGGCACGCTCAAGGTCAGCACCAAGGCCGGCGCCCCCGTCGCCGAGGTGCCGCTGGTCGTTCAGCAGGACGTGCCGCAGGCCGGCCTGCTCGGCCGCGCCTGGGACGCTCTGCGGCTCTGGATCAAGTAACCATCGGTGCCGTCGGGTGACAGCGGGGCATGCCGGGCTTAAGCTCGGGACCTAGCCCCCAGCCGCCATGAACCTCATCGCCGACCTGCCCAGCTACCTCGACGGCGTGTTCCAGCCGCTCGGCGACGCGCGCGTCTCGCCGATGGACCGAGGCTTCCTGTTCGGCGACGGCGTCTACGAGCTGATTCCCGCCTACGGCGGGCGCCTGTTCCGCTTCGACGCGCACATGGACCGACTCGAGCATGGCCTGGCCCGGCTCGGCATTCGGAACCCGCTCACGCGCCCGCAATGGCTCGCGATGCTGCGCGAGCTCGTCGCCGGGCTGGCCGGCGTCGACCCGGCGCCGAACCAGGCGCTGTACCTGCAGGTCACCCGCGGCGTCGCGATGCGCTCGCACATGCTGCCGCCCGACCTGCCGCCGACGGTGTTCGCCTACGCGAACCGCCTCGTGCCGGTCGCCGACGCCGACCGCCACCAGGGCGTCGCCTGCGTGACCGCGCGCGACTGCCGCTGGGAGCATGGCGACATCAAGAGCGTGTCGCTGCTCGGCAACGTGCTCGCGCGCCGCGTCGCGACCGAGGCCGGCGCGGCCGAGACCATCATGCTGCGCGAGGGCTTCCTGACCGAGGCCTCGAGCGCGAACGTCTGGATCGTCAGGGAGGGCGCGCTGCTCGGCCCGCCGCGCAGCGAGCATGTGCTCGAGGGCGTGCGCGCCGAACTGCTGCGCGAGCTCTGCGAGGAATGCGGCATCGCGTTCAACCGCTGTCCGGTCGCCGAGGCCGAGCTGTTCGGCGCCGACGAGATCCTGCTGAGCTCGGCCGGGCGCGAGGTGCTCGCGGTCACGCGGCTCGACCGCGAGCCGGTCGGCCATGGCGCGCTGCACGGCAAGCCGGGCCCGGTCTACGCGCGGCTCTACGAGGCCTACCAGCGCGCCAAATCCTCGCCATTGAACCTGATATGAACCAGCCCCCCGAGATTCCGCCCGAACAATCGCTGATCGAATACCCGTCGCGTTTCCCGATCAAGGTCATGGGCGCCCAGGTCGACGGCTTCGTCGAGGCGATCGTCATGGTCGCACGCCAGTTCGACCCCGAATTCGACGCCGCGACGGTCGAACGCCGGCCGAGCAGCAGCGGCAACTACCTGGGCCTGACGATCACCGTCACGGCGACGAGCCGCGAACAGCTCGACGAGCTCTACCGCACCTTGACGACCCACCCCATGGTCAAGGTCGTGCTTTGATCGTCAAGTCGATCCGACCGGCCGACTACGCCGCGACCGAGGCCGCGATGCGAGCGTTCAGCGAGGCGCGCGCCCCGGACACGCCCGACGAGCTGTGGCTGTGCGAGCACCCGCCGACGTACACCCAGGGCCTCGCGGGCAAGCCCGAGCACCTGCTGAACCCGGCCGGCATCCCGGTCGTGCAGACCAACCGCGGCGGCCAGGTCACCTACCATGGGCCGGGCCAGATCACCGCCTACCCGCTCGTCGACCTGCGGCGCCTCGGCATCTTCGTCAAGGAATACGTCTACCGGCTCGAGACCGCCGTGCTGCAGACGCTCGAGCATTTCGGCGTGACCGGCCACCGCGTCGCGGGCGCGCCGGGCATCTACGTGCGCCTGGCCGACCCGGGCGGACATGCCCAGCTGCGCGGTCCCGCGCGCGACCCGTTCGAGGGCCTCGGCAAGGTCGCTGCGCTGGGCATCAAGGTCACGCGCCACTGCGCCTACCACGGCGTCGCGCTCAACGTCGCGATGGACCTCAAGCCCTTTGCCGGCATCAACCCATGCGGCTACGCGGGGCTCGAGACGGTGGACCTCCTAAAATTGGGCGTTCACACGGATTGGCCGACCGTCGCGGCCACCTTTGGCGCGCGCCTTGCGGCGCAGCTGAGCCCTTAAAAAGAATTGCCGACCATGGCCACCGAAAACGTCACCCACGAAGCCGCGAGCGCCGCGCAGTACGACGCGTCCGCGAAGCAGAAGTCCCAGGCCAAGACCGCGCGCATCCCGATCAAGATCGTGCCGGCCGAGGTGCTCAAGAAGCCCGACTGGATCCGCGTCAAGGCCGGCAGCCCGACCACGCGCTTCTACGAGATCAAGCAGATCCTGCGCGAGCACAAGCTGCACACGGTCTGCGAGGAGGCGTCCTGCCCGAACATCGGCGAATGCTTCGGCAAGGGCACGGCGACCTTCATGATCATGGGCGACAAATGCACGCGGCGCTGCCCGTTCTGCGATGTCGGCCACGGCCGCCCGGACCCGCTCGACGCCGACGAGCCGCTCAACCTCGCGAAGACGATCGCCGCGCTCAAGCTCAGCTATGTCGTGATCACGAGCGTCGACCGCGACGACCTGCGCGACGGCGGCGCCGGCCATTTCGCCGAGTGCATCCGCAAGGTCCGCGAGCTGAGCCCGACGACGCAGATCGAGGTGCTCGTGCCCGACTTCCGCGGCCGCGTGGACCGCGCGCTCGACATCCTCAAGGCCGCGCCGCCCGACGTGATGAACCACAACCTCGAGACCGCGCCGCGCCTCTACAAGGAAGCGCGCCCGGGTTCCGACTACGCCTTCAGCCTGAACCTGCTCAAGCGCTTCAAGCAGGCCGTGCCGGGCGTGCCGACCAAGAGCGGCATCATGGTCGGCCTCGGCGAGACCGACGAGGAGATCCTCGCCGTGATGCGCGACATGCGCGCCCACGACATCGACATGCTGACGATCGGCCAGTACCTCGCGCCGAGCGGCCACCACCTGCCGGTGCGCCGCTACGTCCACCCCGACACCTTCAAGATGTTCGAGGCCGAGGCCTACAAGATGGGCTTCAGCCACGCGGCCGTCGGCGCGATGGTGCGCTCGAGCTACCACGCCGACCAGCAGGCGCACCAGGCCAGCGAGAACGCGGCGGCCAGGGCCGGCGCGGCCTGAGGCCCGGGCGGTCGGCGCGATGAACCGCCGCATCGCCTGCCCGCAATGCGCGGCGCCGATGGACGGCTTCGCGCTCGAGGGCCATTACGGCCAGCCCGTGCCGACCGACCTGTGCGGGCATTGCAACCTGCTGTGGTTCGACGCGTTCGAGTCGGTCAATCTGTCGGGCCTCGGCTGGGTCCAGCTGCTGCGCCGCATGCAGATCGCGACGGCGACGCCGACCGAGCCGCTGCGCCCGGCGCTCGACTGCCCGCGCTGCGCCAGCGCGCTCAAGCTCGTCCACAACCAGTCGCGCGCCGGCCGTTTCGGCGAGCTCGAGTGCCCGCGCTGCCGCGGCAACCTCGCGAGCTTCGCGCTGCTGCTCGCGCGCTGCGGGCTCGTGCGGCCGCTGTCGAAGCGCGACCTCGACACGCTCGCGCTCGAAGGGCGCGAGGCGAGCTGCCTGAACTGCGGCGCGGGCCTCGCGCGCGAGCGATGCGCGACGCCCGACGCGAGCGAGGCGCGCTGCCCCTGGTGCACGAGCCCGCTGCTCGCGATCGACATGCCGCGCTTCGTCGACGTGCTGCTGCGCCGCCACGCCGAGAACCTGCCGCGCGAGGGCCGGCGTCTCGCCTGGGCCTGCCGCGGCTGCGGCGCGCCGCTCGAGCCCACGCATAGCGCGGCCTGCGTGCAATGCGGGCATTGGGTCGTCGTGCCCTCGCTCGTCGACCTGCGGCCCGTGCTCGACGCCGTCGAGCCGCAGCTGCACGCGGCGTCGCGGCGCGGCGCGCGGCCGCATATCAGCGCCCGGCGCCGCGGCGACTGGCGCGAGACCGCGCTCGCGCGCTACCTGCTGCGCCTGGGCGAGTGGCTCGGCGGCGGCGGCTGACGCGGCGCGCCGCCGCGCCGGTCTTCAGAACGTCGCCCAGTCGTCGCTGTCGCCGCCGGCAACGGCGGTGCGGCGCTGCGCGGCCGCGTCGCCTGCTTCGTGCCGGGCCTGCAGCGGCGTCGCGGCAGGCTGGGCCGGGCGGGCGGGCCTGGACGAACCCGCCGCGGCGACCGGCCGCGAGGTCGTGCGCGCGGCGTCGAGCGCCGCGGCCGCGGCCGCCTGCGGCGCGGCGTGCGCCGCCGGCCTGTGGGGCAGCGTCCGCTGCGGACGGTGGTGGCGCTGCTGCGCGGCGTCGGCGCCGAGTTTGAACGCGCTGACCGCGTCGACGAGCTCGTGGGCCTGGCGGCTCAGGTGCGTCGCGGCCGCGGCCATCTGCTCGACGAGCGCGGCGTTCTGCTGCGTCGTCCGGTCCATCTGCGTGACGGCCTGGCCGACCTGACCGACCCCGCTGCTCTGCTCGGAGCTCGCCGCGCTGATCTCGCCCATGATGTCGGTGACACGGCGGATGCTCGAGACCACGTCGCCCATCGTCGTGCCGGCGCGGTCGACGAGCTCGGTGCCCTGCTCGACGCGCTCGACGCTGGTCGTGATCAGCGACTTGATTTGCTTCGCTGCCTCGGCCGAGCGTTGCGCGAGCAGGCGCACCTCGCCCGCGACGACCGCGAAGCCGCGGCCCTGTTCGCCGGCGCGCGCGGCTTCCACGGCCGCGTTGAGCGCGAGGATATTGGTCTGGAACGCGATGCCGTCGATCGTGCCGATGATGTCGACGATCTTCCGGGAGCTCTCGCTGATGCCGCGCATCGTCTCGACGACCCGCGAGACGACCTCGCCGCCCTGCACGGCGACCTCGCTCGCATTGAGCGCGAGCTGGTTGGCCTGGCGCGCGTTGTCGGCGTTCTGGCGCACGGTCGAGCCGAGCTGCTCCATGCTCGACGCGGTCTGCTGCAGCGCGCTCGCCTGGCGCTCGGTGCGCGTCGACAGATCCTGGTTGCCCTGGGCGATCTCGCCGCTCGCGTTCGACACCGACTCGCTGCCCTGGCGCACCGTGCCGACGAGCTTGACGAGGTTGCCCTGCATGGTGCCGAGCGCGTCGAGCAGGTGGCCGAACTCGTCGTCGCGCGTGACCTCGATCGTGCCGCTGAGGTCGCCGCCGGCGACGCGCGAGACGACGCCGACCGCCTGCTCGAGCGGTCGCATGACGGCCGGGATGATGAACCAGGCCGCGCCGATCGCGATGCCGATCACGATCGCGCAATAGGCGATCAGGCGCCACTTGCGCGCGTCGTAGCTGGCCTGCGCGTCGGCGACGATCTCCTTCGAGCGCGCGATGTTGTAGTCGTTGTAGTCGTCGGTCGCCTTGGTCAGCGCGGCGAGCAGCGGCCGGCACTGCTTGTCCATCTTCTCGATTGCGCCGGCCTGGTCGCCCGCGAGCACCTTGCCGACGATGTCGAGCGCGACCGGCTCGTACTGGCCCTCGATGCGCACGATCTCGGCGATCCTGCCCTTGGCCGCGTCGGTCACGCCTTCGGCCTGCGCCAGCTCCTTGAGCCGGGCCAGGCGCGTGCGCACGTCGCCGACGGCCTTCTCGACCGAGGCCATCTCGATCGCCTTGTCCTCGGGCGTCGTCACGAGCACGAGGTTGCGCGCGGCGATCGCGCGCACGTCGATCGACTCGCGCACCATGTGCGTCGCGGTCGAGCGCTGCGCGATGCCGTCGATATAGCCGCGGAACGCGTCGTTGGCCTGACTCATCTCGCGGACGACGACGCCGCAGATGAGCGTGACCAAGGCGATCAGGATGCCGAACGCGAGCAGCAGCTTGGTGCGGATCGTCATTGCTTTTTGCATGGCCATGCGAAAACTCCTCGAGATGACAAGGACGGATGACCACGCGCCGGGCCTCGCGACGGGACGCGACGCGGCGGCGCGTGCGCGACGCCGACGGCGTCGCCTTCGCAAACAAAATAGCCCGATTTCCCTGCGGCTGCCCCGGGGCGGGTGGCGCCGTTTATCTGCTGCTGTCTTGCCCCGTGCCGACGGGCCCGCTCTGGTCGGACCCATGGTCGCGCGAGGCCGCGCAGCTGGGGTTATTGAAGCACGAATGGCCGGCGCGCGAAACTATCCCGCGCCGCCTTCCGTGCTACCAGCGCCCGGCGATGTTCTTCAACAACGTGTCGAGCGCGGTCAGGCGGTTGCTCTGTACCGTGAGCAGCGACTGCTCGGCCTGCAGCAGCGCGGTCTGCGCGGTCACGACATTCAGATAGCTGACAGTGCCGGCGCGGTACTGGTCCATCGTCAGGTCGAGGTTGGCCGCGGCGGCGGCGCGCGCCTGGTCCTGCAGCGTTGCTTCGGTCGCGAGATGGTCGGCTTGCACCAGGTTGTCTTCGACCTCTTGCAAAGCCGTCAGCACGGTCTGGCGGTAGGTCGCCGTCGCGGCGTCGGCGCTCGCGCGCGCTTGCGCGCTCGCCAACTGGTGCTGGCCGCCGTCGAGGATGGTCTGGGTCAGCGTCGCGCCGAGCGACCAGACCAGGTTCGGCGCACTGATCAGCTGGCTCATCGAGCTGTGGCGCCAGCCGCCGGTCGCCGCCAGGTCGATCGCCGGGAAGAAGGCCGCGTCGGCGACGCCGATCTGCAGGTAGGCCGCGACGACGCGCGCGCGCGCCGCACCGATGTCGGGGCGGCGCTCGAGCAGCGTCGACGGCAGGAACGCCGGCAGCTCGGGCGCGCCGGGCAGGGCCTCGGCCGGCGCGAGCGCGAAGGTCGACGGCGACTCGCCGAGCAGCACCGCGAGCGCGTGCTCGTAGGTCGCACGCTGGGTCTTCGCCTCGAGCGCCTGGGCGCGCGTCGTGTTGACCTGGGTCTCGGCCTGCAGCACGTCGGTGCGCGCGGCGACGCCGCTGTCGAAGCGCGCGCGCGTGAGGTCGAGCGAGCGCTGGTAGGCGGCGACGCTGCGGTCGAGCAGCGCGGCCTGGAGTTCGGCCGAGCGCAGCGAGAAATAGGTCTGAGCGAGCAGGGCCTGGGCCGACAGGCGCGCGGCCGCAAGGTCGCCGCGGCTCGCCTGGTAGTCGGCCCGGGCCGCGTCGGCAGCCTGGCCGAGGCGGTCCCAGAGGTCGATCTCCCAGCCGGCCGTGAGGCCGAGGTTCACGCTGTTCGACGGGTTGCTGCCGTTCGCGACGGCCTGGCCGCCGTTGCCCGAGACCGCGTTGCGGTTGCGCGTGCCGCCGAGGCTCGCACTGAGCGTCGGCAGCAGCGCGGCGTGGCTCGCCGTGACGGTCGCGAGCGCGCTCGCGACCTGGCTCGCCGAGACCTTGAGGTTCTCGTTGCCGATCACGAGGCGCTGCTCGAGCTCGTCGAGCACCGGGTCCTTGAACAGCTGCCACCAGGCCTCTGGCGCCGGCTCGGCCGCGACCGCGGGTTGCCACAGCGCGTCTTCCTTGAACTGCGCCGGCGGCTTGGCCGGGGCCGGCGGGTCGACGCGCGTGACGGCGCAGCCGCCGAGCAGCAGGACGAGCGCGAGGGAGACGGAGGTCAGCTTGAACATGGTGTTAGGCGGAGAGAGCGGGTTCGGCGGCGGCGCCCGCCGGCCGGGCCTTGCGGCGCCGGCTCAGGCGGTCCATCAGCACGAAGACGACCGGCGTCGTGTACAGGGTCAGCAGCTGCGACAGGATCAGGCCGCCGACGATCGCCATGCCGAGCGGCTGGCGCAGCTCGGCGCCGTCGCCGGTGCCCAGCGCGAGCGGCAGCGCGCCGAAGATCGCCGCGACCGTCGTCATCAGGATCGGGCGCAGGCGCAGCGAGGCCGCGCGCAGGATCGCCGCGCTCGCCGTCATGTGGCCGGCGCGCTGCCGCTCGATCGCGAAGTCGATCATCATGATCGCGTTCTTCTTGACGATGCCGATCAGGAGGATCACGCCGATCAGCGAGATGATCGAGAACGGCGTGTCGAAGGCCAGCAGCGCGAGCAGCGCGCCGACGCCGGCCGAGGGCAGCGTCGACAGGATCGTGACCGGGTGGACGAGGCTCTCGTAGAGCATGCCGAGCACGAGGTAGATCGCGACGACCGCGGCGAGGATCAGCAGCGGCTGCGACGACAGCGACTGCTGGAACGCGTTCGCCGTGCCCGCGAACACGCCGCGCACCGTGACCGGCACGCCGAGCTCGCTCAGCGCGTTCTGGATCGCGACCGTAGCGTCCGACAGCGACACGCCGGGCGGCAGGTTGAAGCTGATCGTCGACGCCGGCGTGCCGCTCTGGTGGCTGATGCCGAGCGGCGTGTTCGTGACCTGGTAATGCGTGAACGACGACAGCGGCACGTTGGCGCCGTTAGCGCCGCTCACGTAGAGCTGCTTGAGCACCTCGGGGCCCGTGAGCCATTGCGGCGCGAGCTCCATGACGACGCGGTACTGGTTCAGCGGGTTGTAGATCACGCCGACCTGGCGCTGGCCGAACGCGTCGTTGAGGAAATTGTCGACCGTCGTGACGTTGACGCCGAGCCGCGCGGCCGCGTCGCGGTCGATCACGATCGAGGTCTGCATGCCCTTGTCGTTCTGGTCGGTGTTGACGTCGGTGAGCTCGGGCAGCTTGTCGAGCGCGTTGCGGATGCGCGGCTCCCAGGTGCGCAGGTCCTCGAGGTTGTCGGACAGCAGCGTGAACTGGTATTGCGCGTCGGATTGGCGGCCGCCGATGCGGATGTCCTGGATCGGCACGAGGAACAGGTTCACGCCGGCCTCGTGGGCGAGCTTGCCGCGCAGCCGGTTGATGACCATGTCGGCCGAGAGCTTGCGCTCGGCGAGCGGCTTGAGCGTGATGAAGAAGCGCGCCGTGTTGGTCTGGCCGCCGCCGGTGAAGCCGTTCACGCTGTCGATCGCGGGGTCGGCCATCAGGATCGCCTCGAGGCGGTCGACGCGCGCGCGCATGACCTCGAAGGAGCTCGCCTGGTCGGCCTGCACGCCGCCGATCAGCATGCCGGTGTCCTGCTGCGGGAAGAAGGTCTTGGGGATCGTCGCGTAGAGGTGGAAGTTGAGCGCGACCACGGCGACGAGCGACAGCAGCGCGACCGGCTGGTGGCGCAGCGTCCACATCAGCGAGCGCCGGTAGCCGCGCTGGAAGAAGCGGCCGATGCGCGCGGCCGCGCGCGCGTAGCGGCCCGGCGCGCGCGTCTCCTCGGGGTCGGCGCGCAACAGCGTCGCGGCCATCATCGGCGTCGTCGTCAGCGACACCAGCATCGAGATGAGGATCGACGCGGACAGCACGATCGCGAACTCGCGGAACAGCCGGCCGACGACGCCGCCCATCAAGAGGATCGGGATGAACACGGCGATCAGCGAGATGCTGATCGACACGACCGTGAAGCCGATCTCGCGGGCACCGCGCAGCGCCGCCTCGCGTGGCGTCAGGCCATGCTCGATATGGCGGCTGATGTTCTCGAGCACGACGATCGCGTCGTCGACGACGAAGCCGGTCGCGACGGTCAGCGCCATCGCCGACAGGTTGTCGAGGCTGTAGCCGCACAAATACATCACGCCGAAGGTGCCGGCGAGCGAGACCGGCACGACGACGGCCGGGATCAGCGTCGCGCGCACGCGGCGCAGGAACACGAGCACGACGAGCACGACGAGGCCGACGGCGATCGCGAGCGAGCGCTCGACCTCGCGCAGCGACGCGCGGATCGTCGGCGTGCGGTCCATCAGCACCTTGAGCGAGATCGCCGGCGGGATCGAGGCCTGCAGGTGCGGCATCAGCGCGCGCACGCGCTCGACGGTCTCGATGATGTTCGCGCCGGGCTCCTTCATGATGAACAGCATCACGGCGGGCCGGCCGTTCGCGATGCCGTAGTTGCGCACGTCCTGGACCGAGTCGGTGACCTGGGCGACGTCGCGCAGGCGCACGGCGGCGCCGCGCGCGTAGTTGAGCACGACGGGCGCGAAGTCGGCCGCCGTGCGCGCCTGGTCGTTCGCGCCGATCTGCCAGTTCTGCGCCTTGTCCTCGAGCACGCCGAGCGGGCGCTTGCCGTTGGTGTTCGTGAGCGCCGTGCGCACGCTGTCGAGCGCGATGCCGGTCGACGCGAGCTTGGCGGGGTTGAGCTCGACGCGCACGGCCGGCAGCGCCGCGCCGCCGACCGTGACCTGGCCGACGCCGTCGACCTGCGACAGGCGCTGCGCGAGCACCGTCGACGCGGCGTCGTACATCTGGCCGCGGTCGAGCGTCGCCGAGGTCAGCGCGAGGATCATGATCGGCGAGTCCGCCGGGTTGACCTTGCGGTAGCTCGGGTTGCTCGGCATGCCGGTGGGCAGCAGGGTGCGCGCCGCGTTGATCGCGGCCTGGACGTCGCGCGCGGCGCCGTCGATGTCGCGGTCGAGGTCGAACTGCAGCGTCACGCTCGTCGAGCCGAGCTGCGAGCGCGAGGTGATCTCGTTGACGCCGGCGATCGCGCCGAGCGCGCGCTCGAGCGGCGTCGCGACCGTCGCGGCCATGGTCTCGGGGCTCGCGCCGGGCAGCGAGGCCGACACCGAGATCGTCGGGAAGTCGACCTGCGGCAGCGGCGCGATCGCGAGCTTCGCGTAGGCGAGCAGGCCCGCGAGCAGCAGGCCCAGCGTGATCAGCGTCGTCGCGACCGGGCGCGCGATGAAGGGGGCCGAGATATTCATGCCGCCGTCGCCTCAGACCGTCTTCGCGCGCGGCTTGGCCAGGCCCCAGCGGCGCGCGAGCGCCGCGAAGCCGAGGTAGATCACCGGCGTCGTGTACAGCGTCAGCAGCTGGCTCACGATCAGGCCGCCGACCATGGTCACGCCGAGCGGGTGGCGCAGCTCGTGGCCCGCGCCGGTGCCGACCATCAGCGGCAGCGCGCCGAGCAGGGCGGCCATCGTCGTCATCAGGATCGGGCGCAGGCGCAGCAGGCAGGCCTGGTGGATCGCCTGGCGCGGCGCGAGGCCCTGCTCGCGCTCGGCCTCGAGCGCGAAGTCGATCATCATGATCGCGTTCTTCTTGACGATGCCGATCAGCAGCACGATGCCGATGATGCCGACGATGCCGAGGTCGAGCCGCGCGGCGAGCAGCGCGAGCAGCGCGCCGAGGCCGGCCGAGGGCAGGGTCGAGAGGATCGTCATCGGATGCACGTAGCTCTCGTAGAGCACGCCGAGCACGATGTACATCGTGACGACCGACGCGAGGATCAGCAGCAGCGTGCTCGACAGCGAGTTGCGGAACGCCTCGGCCGCGCCCTGGAAGCTCGTCTCGACGCTCGCGGGCAGCTCGAGCTGGGCCTCGGCGGCCTTGATCGCGTCGACGGCCGCGCCGAGCGAGGTGCCGGCCGACAGGTTGAACGAGATCGTCGCGGCCGGGAACTGCGCGACATGGTTGACGACGAGCGCGGCCGGCTGCTCGACGAGGTGGGCGACGGCCGTCAGCGGCACCTGGACCGTCGTGCTCGTGCCGGTCGGGCTGAGCTGGGTGCCGGGCACGTAGAGGCCGTCGAGCGCGTCGGGGCCGCGGCGGAACTGCGGCGCGGCCTCGAGCACGACGCGGTACTGGCTGTTCTGCGTGTAGATCGTCGAGATCAGGCGCTGGCCGAACGCGTCGTAGAGCACCGCGTCGATGTTGGCGACGGTCACGCCGAGACGGCCCGCGGCCTCGCGGTCGATCTGCACATAGGCCTGCAGGCCCTGGTCCTCGAGGTCGCTCGCGACGTCGGCGAGCTCGGGCAGGGCCTTGAGCCTGGCGAGCAGGGCGCGGTTCGCGTTCGTGAGGTCGTCGCTGTTCGGCGAGGACAGCAGGAACTGGTACTGCGTCTTCGCGACGCGGTCCTCGATCGACAGGTCCTGCACCGGCTGCATGTAGGCGCGGATGCCGGCGACCTTGGCGGTCTCGCGGTTCAGGCGCTGGATGATGTCGCTCGCCGACAGGCTGCGCTGCTCGAAGGGCTTGAGCGTGATCTGCATGCGCCCGGTGTTGAGCGTCGCGTTCGCGCCGTCGACGCCGATGAAGCTGCTCAGGTGGTCGACGTCGGGGTCCTTGAGGATCGCCTCGGCGAGCGCCTGCTGGTGCTCGGACATCGCGTCGAAGGAACTGCTCTGGTCGGCCTCCGTGATGACCTGGATCAGGCCCGTGTCCTGGACCGGGAAGAAGCCCTTGGGCACGAAGGTGTAGAGCAGGCCCGTCACGGCGAGCGTCGCGACGAACACGAGCAGGGTCGCGCGCGGGCGGTCGAGCACCCAGTCGAGCGAGCGGCCGTAGCCGGCCACGGCGGCGTCGTAGCGCGCGCCGAACCAGGCGCCGACGCGCGTGTGCTTGTGCTCGACCTCGGGGCGCAGCAGGCGCGCGCTCATCATCGGCGTGAGCGTCAGCGAGACGAAGGCCGAGATGAGGATCGACACGGCGAGCGTGATCGCGAACTCGTGGAACAGGCGGCCGACCACGTCGCCCATGAACAGCAGAGGGATCAGCACGGCGATCAGCGAGACCGTCAGCGAGATGATCGTGAAGCCGATCTGCTTGCTGCCCTTGAGCGCGGCCTGCAGCGGCGTCTCGCCCTCCTCGACGAAGCGCGCGATGTTCTCGACCATCACGATCGCGTCGTCGACGACGAAGCCCGTCGAGATCGTCAGCGCCATCAGCGTGAGGTTGTTGATCGAGAAGCCGGCCAGGTACATCACGCCGAAGGTGCCGACGAGCGACAGCGGCACGGCGACGCCGGGGATCAGCGTCGCGCTCGCGCTGCGCAGGAACAGGAAGATCACCATCACGACGAGCGCGACGGCGAGGATCAGCTCGAACTGGGTGTCGAGCACCGACGCGCGGATCGTCACCGTGCGGTCGGAGATCACCTGCACGTCGAGCGAGGCCGGCAGCGAGGCCTGCAGCTGCGGCAGCAGCGCCTTGACGCGGTCGACCGTCTCGATCACGTTCGCGCCGGGCTGGCGCTGGACGTTGAGGATCACGCCGGGCGTGGTGTCGCTCCACGCGGCGAGGCGCAGGTTCTCGGCGTCGTCGACGATGGCGGCGACGTCGCCGAGGCGCAGCGCGTTGCCGTTGCGCCAGGCGATCACGACCTGCCGGTACTCGGCCGCGCTCTTGAGCTGGTCGTTCGCGTCGATCGTCGACGCGCGCTGCGCGCCGTCGAAGCTGCCCTTGGCCTCGTTGACGTTGGCCGCGGCGATCGCCGCGCGCAGGTCCTCGAGGCTCAGGCCCAGCTGCGCGAGCTGGCGCGGGTCGGCCTGGATGCGTACGGCCGGGCGGCGCCCGCCGGCGATCGACACGAGCCCGACGCCGTCGACCTGCGAGAGCTTGGGCGCGAGGCGGTTCTCGACGAGGTCGTGGACCTTGATGATCGGCAGCGAGGGCGAGGTGATCGCGAGCGTGAGCACCGGCGCGTCGGCCGGGTTGACCTTGCTGTAGACCGGGGGCATCGGCAGGTCGCTCGGCAGCAGGTTGCCGCCCGCGTTGATCGCGGCCTGGACCTCCTGCTCGGCGACGTCGAGCGACAGCGTCAGCGAGAAGCGCAGCGTGATCACCGACGCGCCGCCCGAGCTCGTCGAGCTCATCTGGCTCAGGCCCGGCATCTGGCCGAACTGGCGCTCGAGCGGGGCGGTGATCGTCGTCGCGATGACCTCGGGGCTCGCGCCCGGGTACAGGGTCGTGACCTGGATGGTCGGGTAGTCGACCTCGGGCAGCGCCGACAGCGGCAGCAGGCGGTACGCGAGCAGGCCGGCCAGCAGGATGGCCAGCATCAGCAGCGAGGTCGCGACCGGCCGCTCGATAAAGGGGCGGGACGGGTTCATGGCCGGGGCTTAGTTGCTCGCGCCGCTGGCCGCGCTCGCGCGATGACCCCAGCCACCGGCCGCGCCGCTCGCCGCGCCGCTCGCCGCACCGGCGCCGTGGCGGCCGCGGTGCTGGGTGGGCTGGGCGCCCGCGCGCTGGTTCGGGTCCTTCGCGATGACCTCGACCTTCGCGCCGTCGCGCAGGCGGTCGATGCCGTCGATGACGACGCTCTCGCCGGGCTGGACAGAACCGTCGATGCCGGTCCAGTCGCCGTCGACGACGCCGGGCACGACCTTGCGCGCGCTGACCGACTGGTCGGCGCCGACGACGTAGACGTAGAAGCCGTCGGCGCCGCGCTGCACGGCCGCGGTCGGCACGGCGAGCTGCTGCGGCAGCGTGTCGAGCTGCAGGCGCACGCGCACGGCCTGGTTCGGGTACAGGCTCTCGTCGCGGTTGTCGAACAGCGCCTTGAGCTTGATCGTGTCGGTCGTCGGATCGATCGCGTTGTCGCGCGACGCGACGCGGCCTTCGGCGAGCTTGTGCTTGCCGTCGCGGCCCCAGGCCTCGACGACGAGGGTCTGGCGCGCGTTCATCGCGGCGGCGATCTTCGGCAGGTTGGCCGAGGGCACGGAGAATGTCAGCGCGATCGGCTGCGTCTCGGCGATCACGACGACGCCGTTCGCGTCGCTCGGCGACACGACGTTGCCGAGGTCGACCTGCTTGAGGCCCGCGCGGCCCGAGATCGGCGCGACCACGTTGCAGTAGCCGAGCTGCAGGCGCGCGGTGTCGACGGCGCCCTGGTCCGAGCGCACGGTGCCGACGAGCTGCTGCACGAGCGCGACCTGGGTGTCGAGCTGCTGCCTGGGCACGGCGTCCTTGGCGACGAGGTCCTGATAGCGCTTGAGGTCGACGCGCGCGTTGTCGAGCTGGGCCCTGTCGCGCAGCAGCACGCCTTCGGCCTGGGCCAGCGCGGCCGCGAACGCGCGCGGGTCGATATGCGCGAGCGCCTGGCCCTTCCTGACGGGCTGGCCTTCCTTGAACAGCAGGTCCTGCAGCACGCCGCTGACCTGGACGTGGACGGTCGCCGTGTTGTTCGCCGCGAGCGTGCCGATCGCCTCGACGTTCACGTGCATGTCGCGGCGCTGCGTGGTCTCGACCGAGACCGGCTGGGCGCGATTGCCGGCGGCGAAGCGGCGCGCCGCGCCGCCGCCCGGGCCACCCTGGCTGCCCGGCGCGCCGCCCTGCGCCGACGCGGCGTCGGCCGCGGCCTTGTGCGCGTGGTGCCACCAGCCGCCGGCGATCAGCAGCGCGACGACGCCGAGGCCCCAGACCCAGGCCTTGCCTTGCTGGCGCGAACGGGTGGAGCGGGGGACAGCGGAGGAGGCGGGATCTTGGCGCAGCATGCTGGGCGACGGGGCGATGTAAGCGGAGTCAGCGACTCTACACGCCGCTACCCGGGGCCCGGATTGCCTCTTGGAAAAGTTCGCCTGATCCAACCCGGCCCGAACCCTGTCCAGGGTGCCGTTCGGCACTGCCCGGCGGCGCGTGCCCGTGCTAGCTAGTCAGGCCGCGAGCAGTTGCTCGATCTGGGCCTGCAGCGCGCCGAAGTCGGGTTCGCCGACGAAGCGCTTGACGATGCGGCCGTTCTTGTCGATCAGGAAGCTCGTCGGCGTCATCCGGACCTGGCCGAAGGCCTTGGCGAGCGTGCCCATATTGTCGATCGCGACGCCGAAGGGCAGCGCGCGCGAGGCCGCGAAGTTCGACACATAGGCGGGCGGGTCGTAGCTCATCGCGACGGCGAGCGTGTCGAAGCCGCGGCCCTTGTACTTCTGGAAGGTCTGGACCACCTGCGGCATCTCGTGCACGCAGGTCGTGCAGTCGGTCGCCCAGAAGCTCACGAACATGACCTTGCCGTGCCACTGGCTCGAGTCGGCCGGTTTGCCGTCGAGCAGCACATAGTGCACCGCCGGCGCGGCCTCGCCGGCCGGGGCCAGCGCGACCCAGGCGCCGACCGCGAGCGCGGCGCCGACGACCGCGGCGATGAGGGCGGGCTTGGACGGGCGACGCGTGTTCATGGCCGGCAGTGTACGCCGCACGCGCGCGGCGTGCTCAGTGCGACTTCGACAGCTCGAAGGTCAGCAGCGACGGCAGCGCGTCGGCCAGGTGAGTGCGCGCGATGCGCGCGACGCCGTCGCCGGTGGCGGTGGACAGCTGGGTGACGCGGTCCTCGTCGTGGACCTCGACCCAGCAGAAGTCGGGGACCTCGACGGCGATCTCGGGTTGCAGCTCGGCGAGGATCGCGTCGCGCAGGCCGGCCTCGAACAGGATGCCGTGCGGCAGGCCTTCGGCGCAGAACTGGCCGGCCTCGGCGACGCTGTCGACGATGTCGACGATCAGGCCCATGTGCGCGACCGCGGCCTGGATCTGGCGGCGCAGCTCGACGCGCGGCGACACGATCAGCACATGGCTGCCCGCCAGCGGCTTGGAATTGGCCGAGGGCGGGTAATCGGGCAGGTCGTCGATCGAGTCGATGCCGGCGCGCGTGCTCGCGGCCGGCGGCGGGAGGTCGGCGGCCGGCTCGCCGGCCTCGTCGCCGACGGTGTACGGGAACTGCAGGGTCAGCACCGTGATGCCGGCCTCTTCCTCGCGCACCGGTCGCAGGTCCATCGCGAGCGCCGTCTGCTCGACGAGGCGCCAGGCCAGGGTGTCGGTCGTCGGCAGCGGCTCGTTGCGCGCGCGGCTCGACTCGAGCAGCTCGAGCGTGCGGTGGGCGAAGCGGCAGCTCAGGCGCGCGCGCGCGGGCCAGGGCGTGAGGTCGATGCGCAGGTCGATCGACGAATGGGTGCTCGCGAGCGCCCAGTCCATCATCGCGTTGAGCAGCGCGAACAGCAGCGAGCCGTCGGTCACGACCTCGACCGGCTTGAGCATCTGGCGTACCTGGATGCCGCGCGCCTGGGTCTCGCGGCTGCGGTGCGTGACGACGCCGCGCAGCAGCTGGGCCAGGTGCAGGCGCTCGCGCGCGAGGTTGAGCCGGCCCGACGCGAGGCGCGCGAGCTGCTGGCCCATGATGCCGGCCTCGCGCGCGGCCGCGACGTTCTCGCGCAGCGCGCGCAGGCCCTGGCGGTCGATCTGGCCGGTGCTCACGAGGCCGTGGATGCGCTCGAGCGCCGCGCTCAGCGGGCCGGCGATCTCGGCGCCGAGCTGGCGCACGATGTCCGCCCAGAGCTCGTCCTTCGCCGCCGGCTCATTGGCGGCGGGCGGCGCGGGCGGGGTCGGGGGCGGTGTCGACATGGCGGGTGGCGGGCTCGGGCGCACGGGTTTTGGCGGATTTTCTCGCGATCGCGCGAAGCGCATCTGTGCTAGCCGGTTGCAGGGTTTGCCATGCTGGGGGGCTTGGCCGCCAGCGTCCATCCCGCGAAAAGGGGAATCGTTTGCGGCTAACGCGCGACAAACTGCCCTCGCCAGCGCAGTAAGAACTCACTGCGCCGGCCCCGCCGCGCCCTTCAGGCCAGGACTTTTTGCGCGAGCAGCGTTTCGATGCGGTCCTCGGCGACCCCCGCCTCGCGCAGGATCTCGCGCGTATGCTGGCCGAGCAGCGGCGGCGCGTGGCGGTACTGGACCGGCGTGCGCTCGAGCTTGATCGGGCTCGCGACGAGCTCGAGCCCCGGGTGCTGAGGGTGGTCGAAGCGCGCCGTCATCGCGCGGGCCTGGACCTGCGGATCGGCGAAGGTCTGGGCGAGGTCGTTGATCGGCCCGCAGGGCACCTTCGCGGCCTCGAGCGCGGCGAGCCAGGCGTCGCGCGGGCGCTCGCGCAAGACTGCCTCGAGCAGCGGCACGAGCTCGGCGCGGTGGCGCACGCGCGCGGCGTTGCTCGCGAAGCGGGCGTCGGCGGCCCATTCGGGGCGCCCCGCGATATCGCAGAACTTCGCGAACTGGCCGTCGTTGCCGACCGCGAGGATCAGGTGGCCGTCGGCGGCCGCGAAGACCTGGTAGGGCACGATGTTCGCGTGCGCGTTGCCCATGCGGCCCGGTGCCTTGCCCGTGACCATGTAGTTCGCGCCGAGGTTCGCGAGCATCGCGACCTGGGTGTCGAGCAGGGCCATGTCGATATGCTGGCCCTCGCCCGTGAGGTCGCGGTGGCGCAGCGCCGCGAGGATCGCGACGCTCGCGTACATGCCGGTGAACAGGTCGGCCACGGCGACGCCGACCTTCTGCGGGCCGCCGCCGGGCAGGTCGTCGCGCTCGCCGGTCACGCTCATCAGGCCGCCGAGGCCCTGGATCGCGTAGTCGTAGCCGGCGCGGTCCTTGTAGGGGCCGTACTGACCGAAGCCGGTGATCGAGCAGACGACGAGGCGCGGCTGCGTGGCGCGCAGCGCCTGCGCGTCGAGGCCGTAGCGCGCGAGGTCGCCGACCTTGAAGTTCTCGACGAGCACGTCGCATTGCGCGGCCAGCTCGCGCACCAGCGCCTGGCCCTCGGGCGTCGCGATGTCGATGCAGATCGAGCGCTTGTTGCGGTTCGCGCCGAGGTAGTAGGCGGCTTCGGCCGTGTCGGCGCCGTGCGCGTCCTTCAGGTAGGGCGGGCCCCAGCCGCGCGTGTCGTCGCCGCTGCCCGGGCGCTCGACCTTGATCACGTCGGCGCCGAGGTCGGCGAGGGTCTGGGTGCACCAGGGGCCCGCGAGCACGCGCGAGAGGTCGAGCACGCGCACGCCGGCGAGCGCCTGGGGCGTCGAAGAAGGGGAGGTCGCTTCCATGGCCCGCGATTGTGCCGTGCCCATAATCGCGCATGCGCCGCGGACCGATCCAGTTCTTCGCCCTCCTATTCCCCGGCTTCGGCCTGCTCGCCGCCTGCACGCCCGCGCTGAACTGGCGGGAAGTGCAGCCGGCGGGCAGTCATCTGAGCCTGACGTTCCCCTGCAAGCCCGATGTCGCGGTGCGCGAGGTCGCCGGGCTGCGCCAGGGCCTCGCGCAATGCGACGCCGACGGCGCGAGCTTCGTGCTCGCGTGGAGCGAGCTGCGCGGCAGCGACGCGGGCCAGGCGGCCGCGACGCCGGATCCGGGCGCGGTCGACGCGGCGCTCAGGGACATGCGCGCGAGCGTGGCCGCGCGCCTGCACGCGACGGCAGGCGCGCCGCGGCCGTTCGGCGTCGCCGGCATGGACGCTCGCGCCGAGGCGCAGGTCCAGGACCTGGAGGCGCCGGGCCCGCGCCATGCGCGCGTCGCGAGCTTCGCGCGCGGCGCGCTGGCCTATGAACTGGTCGTCATTTCGGCGCGCCCGGTGCGCGCCGTCGCCTGGGACGGTTTCACCGGCTTGATGAGGCTCTCCGACTGACATTTCGGGACCGCCGGGCGAGAGGTCGTGGCTCGTCGGATAATGGCGCGATGCCCGGTCTGCTGTTGATCGCCCATGCCCCGCTCGCGAGCGCCCTCAAGGCCGTCGCCGAGCACACCTTTCCGAACTGCGCGCCGCAGCTGGCCGTGCTCGACGTGCGCCCCGACATGGGCGCCGAAGACGTCGAGCAGGGGGCCCGCACGCTGATGCAGGGCCTCGGTCATGGAGAATGGCTGGTCATGACCGACGTCCCGGGGGCCACGCCGCACAACGGCGCGCTGCGCCTGGCCGGCGCGGGACGGCGCGTGCGCGTCGTCACCGGGGTGAACGTGCCCATGCTCTGGCGCTCGCTGTGCTACGGCCAGCTCGGCGTCGACGAGCTCGCGCTGCGCGCCGTCGAAGGCGGGCACAAATGCATTGAGACTCTCGACCTGCAGGAATCGCCTAGACCTCCGCAATGATCAAGTCCACGCTCACCATCAGCAACAAACTGGGCCTGCACGCCCGCGCGTCGGCCAAGCTGACCAAGCTGGCCGGCTCCTACAAATGCGAAGTCTTCATGAGCCGCAACGGGCGGCGCGTGAACGCCAAGAGCATCATGGGCGTCATGATGCTCGCGGCCGGCATCGGCTCGCAGGTCGAGCTCGAGACCGAGGGCGAGGACGAGGCGCCCGCGCACGAGGCGATCACGGCGCTCGTCAACGACAAGTTCGGCGAAGGCCAGTAAGGCCCGAGCGGCCGGCGCGGCCGACCGCTCGACACCCTGCCGCGTCAGGCCAGGAAATGCTTGCGGTAGCGCGCCGGCAGCTCGTCGATGCGCATCAGCAGCGGCAGGTCGGCCGTGTTGAAGTCGGGGTCCCAGGCCGGCGCGCCGAGCACCTTCGCGCCGCAGCGCAGATAGCCCTTGATCAGCGCCGGCGCGTCGGCCTCGAGGTCGTGGCGAAGCTCCTCGACCGGCAGCGGCAGGCGCGGGCGCACCTGCAGGTCGATGCTCGCAAGGTGGGTCTGCTCGAGGCGCTTCCACAGGCTTGCCGCGTAGTGGCCGCCGTCGCGCATGCTCACGCTCGCGCAGCCGATCATGGTGTCGAGCTGGTTGCGCACCATGAACTCGGCGAGTGCGCCCCACAGCGCCATGATCGCGCCGCCGCTGCGGTGGTCGGGGTGGATGCACGAGCGGCCGAGCTCGACCATGCGGCTGCGCAGGCCGCGCAGGCGGGTCAGGTCGAATTCGGTTTCGGTATACAGGCCGCCGGTGCGCAGCGCGGCGTCGGGCGTCAGCACGCGGTAGGTGCCGATCACGCGGCCCGGGCGGCCGTCGGCGCCGACGCAGCGCACGAGCAGGTGCTCGCAATGCGCGTCGTACATGTCGACGTCGTGGCCGGCCGGCGCGTCCTTGGGCGGGTTCAGGCGCGCGCCCATTTCGCCGACGAAGATCTCGTAGCGCAGCGCCTGGGCCTCCCGGACCTCGTCGAGGTCGCGCGCCCAGCTGACCGACAGGCGACCGGTTGTCGCGGCCTCGGGCGCGCGCTCGCTGCGGTGGAGTTGGCCGAACGGCAGGGTCGTGGCGGACAGTTCGCGCATCGGTCTTCCTTGATCGCTTGATTTCTTCAATACGCAAATGCTCGATTCGAGCGATGACGCGACCGTGACGTACGCATTACGCGGCGGTGACGTTGTAAAGCGCCGCGCCGCCCGCCCGCGCTGCTAAAGTCGGCCGCATGAGCTTCCAGGTCTTCGGCATCCCCGTCACGCGCGGCGTGGCCATCGGCCGCGCCGTGCTCATCGCGTCGAGCCGCGTCGACGTCGAGCATTACTTCATCGGCGCCGACCAGATCGACTCCGAGATCGCGCGCGCGACGCGCGCCCGCGACGAGGTCGCCGCCGAGCTGACGGCGCTCAAGCAGGACCTGCCCGAGGACGCGCCGCACGAACTCGCCGCGCTGCTCGACGTCCACCTGATGCTGCTGCACGACGAGGCGCTCGTCGGCGCAACCGTGCAGTGGATCGTCGACCGCCACTACAACGCCGAATGGGCGCTGTCGGCGCAGCTCGAGGTGCTCGCGCGCCAGTTCGACGAGATGGAGGACGAATACCTGCGCGAGCGCAAGGCCGACCTCGAGCAGGTCGTCGAACGCCTGATCGGCGCGCTCGCGCGCGCCCAGGGCGGCGTGCGCGCGCCGGCCGAGGCCGTCGCGCAGCGCGATTTCGCGGGCGAGGACCCGTTGCTGCTCGTCGCCGCCGACATCGCGCCGGCCGACATGATGCAGTTCAAGCGCGGCGTGTTCCGCGGCTTCATCACCGACATCGGCGGCAAGACCTCGCACACGGCGATCGTCGCGCGCAGCATGGACATCCCGGCCGTCGTCGGCACGCGCGAGGCCTCGCGCCTGATCCGCCAGGACGATTGGGTCATCATCGACGGCGACGCGGGCGCGGTGATCGTCGACCCCTCGCCGATCGTGCTCGAGGAGTACCGTTTCCGCCAGCGCCAGGCCGAGCTCGAGCGCGCGCGCCTCGCGCGCCTGCGCCACAAGCCGGCCGTCACGCTCGACGGCGAGGTCATCGAGCTGCACGCCAATATCGAGCTGCCGAACGACGCGCACGCGGCCGTCGAGGCCGGCGCGACCGGCGTCGGCCTGTTCCGCAGCGAGTTCCTGTTCATGAACCGCGGCGGCGAGCTGCCGAGCGAGGACGAGCAGTTCGCGGCCTACCGCGCGGCGGTCGAGGCGATGAAGGGCATGCCGGTGACGATCCGCACGGTCGACGTCGGCGCCGACAAGCCGCTCGACCGCATGAGCGTCAGCGAGCTGCGCCACGAGCATGTGCTGAACCCGGCGATGGGCCTGCGCGCGATCCGCTGGAGCCTCGCCGAGCCGAGCATGTTCCGCCAGCAGCTGCGCGCGATCTTCCGTGCGAGCGCGTTCGGCAAGGTGCGCCTGCTGATCCCGATGGTCGCCCACATCGGCGAGGTCGTGCAGATCCAGGAGGCGATCCGGCGCGTCCAGCACCAGCTCGACGACGCCGGCCACGCCTACGGCCAGGTCGAGCTCGGCGTGATGATCGAGATCCCGGCCGCGGCGATCATGCTGCCGATGCTGCTGCGCCATGTCGACTTCGTCTCGGTCGGCACGAACGACCTGATCCAGTACACGCTTGCGATCGACCGCGCCGACGAGGCGGTCGCGCATCTTTACGACCCCTGGCACCCGGCCGTGCTGCAGCTGCTCGCGTCGACGATCTCGCACGCGCGCGCGGCCGGCAAGGGCGTCAGCGTGTGCGGCGAGATGGCCGGCGACCCCGATTTCACCGACCTGCTGCTGGCCATGGGCCTGCGCAGCTTCTCGATGCACCCGAGCCAGATCCCGACGGTCAAGCAACGCATCCTGCGTGCCGACGCGTCGCGCGTCGCCGACGGCCTGGGCAAGGTGCTCGCGGCGGAGGACCCGCGCCGTGCGGCGCTCGCGGCGTTCGCGAGCCAGGGGCGCTCTATATAGTAGACAGGGCGGCGGAAGACGATGCAGAAGGCGCGCGGCAGCGCCCCTTCGAGTTTTTCTGAAGACTTTCTCGCACGGCCAAAAATCTCATGCTATAGTGGCGGACTTCGCTGAACACAGAACTGCATTGCAGGTCCGGGGCGGCGAAGAAAAGCGGGTGCTTAGGCAGGCTTGGCTGAACCCGATGGGGCTGGGAGCTCCTCGAGGCGAGGCTGGTGAGTGGGATGAAAATTCTGCTCTGAAGTTTGAAAAGCACTTGACAAGCTGAAAACAGCAAGTCACAATCCCGCTTCTTTGCTGATCACGGCTTCGGTAGTGAGCAGCGAAGAGAAGGAGTTGAGAAGTTTTGAATGCTTCTTAAAACCTTGCGAGATGTTTTGATGTTTGTTCTGAATATCAAAAATATTTCGCAGCGTCGGCAGAAAATGCTTGACAGGGTTTTAAAAAGCGAGTCATAATCTCGCTTCTGTGCTGTTGAAAAGCAGCGCGACGCAGACGCAAGTCAGCGAGTTCTTTAAAAATTAACAGCCGATAAGCGTGGGCGTTTGAAGGCGAGTGATGATGTCGGGTGACCGGCATCGAGTCTCGATGACTTTAAACGCTCACGGAAATAGAACAGATGCTATGTAAATAGTTCTTGTTCGATTCCGTTGAGAAATCAAGATCGAACTGTAGAGTTTGATCCTGGCTCAGATTGAACGCTGGCGGCATGCCTTACACATGCAAGTCGAACGGTAACAGGTTAAGCTGACGAGTGGCGAACGGGTGAGTAATGTATCGGA
>Ga0213872_10000140_pt1 | contig 65308 bp, 60 predicted proteins | sample VelepicomBERX_R2_FD_160071 | JGI IMG/M metagenome (GOLD analysis project Ga0213872, IMG submission 160071) | Rhizosphere microbial communities from Vellozia epidendroides in rupestrian grasslands, the National Park of Serra do Cipo, Brazil - RX_R2 | ecosystem: Host-associated > Plants > Roots >... | reverse complement strand
CGTTCCTCTTAGGCCAGATGCGGCACGGCCTCCACCCATGCCCAGCCCTCGGCGCGCACGTCATCGGCCAGCGTTTCCAGCTTCTCGCGCACCAGCGTTTCCAGCACTGCGGCGTCGGTGAGGTAGGTTCCGGCATCGCCTTCGGCGAACAGGTCGCGGCGGATGCCTCCGCCTGCCTGCCGGTAGGTGTCCAGCCCGACGAAGCGCACCAGCGCGTGCGTGGCGTCGATTTCGCGCTCGGTGAGGCGTGCGCGCAGCGCGGACGGGCTGCGCTGCCAATCCGGCGCCGCATAGAACGCGGCTTCCTGCGCGGCGTGGTCGTCGGTGATGGTCAGGGCCATCAACTGTTCCAGCGTGACGGCTCCGGCGCGGTAGTCGGCCATCAGGCGCGGCGCGATGTGGGCCAGCTTCAAGCGGCGCTGCACCACCAGCGGGGACACGCCGAAGTCGGCGGCAATGTCCTCGATGGGGCGGCCTTCCTTGACCAGCGCGGCGAACGCCTCGAACTGGTCGGCGGGGTGCATCTGCTCGCGCATCAGGTTTTCCGCGAGGCTGACGGTGCGGGCGCTGCCATCGGCCACCAGCAGGCACGGCACCTCGTAGTCGGCGGGGATGCGGCGCTTCTTCGCCAGCAGCTTCAAGGCGGTCAAGCGGCGATCACCGGCCACCACCTCGTAATGCTCGCCATCGGCGGATGCGATCACGATCAGGTTTTGCAGCAGGCCGATGCGGGCGATGCTCGCGGCCAGTTCGGGGATGGACAGGCGCGGCATCTTGCGGGCGTTGCGCTTGGAGCGGCGCGGCAGCAACTGCGAGAGGGCAACCAAGATCAGGTTCTTGGACGGGTCGGCCATTTCCAGCGGTGCGGCGGTTTCGATGGCGCGGGCTTCGGTTTGGGTTACGGCGTTCATGGTGATAGCTCCTAACGATTCAGGGATGCAGCAGCGAGGGATGCGGCAAGGGCTGCTGCCTGCCCCTGCCGCGTGGGGATTCAGGCTTTCAACTGGCGCAGGCCATCGGCCAGCAGCCACAGGGAGCGATTCAGGCGCACGCTCTGGTCGATGCCCTGCACGGGCCGGGTGGTCTGGCGGCGGCCATTGGCAGCGCGGGCGGACAGGCCGCCTTTGATGAGGTTTTCCTGCGTGCGGTTGAACACGCTCCACAGGTCGCGGCGGTCGTCGTCGCCACGGCGCGGCATCAGGATTTGCGATTCCGTGACGGGTGCGGGCTTGTCCTCGTCGTACTTCAAGGCCAGCGCGGCGCGGGCGAACACTTCCGATTCCCCGGCGTCGAGGGTGATGGCGCGCATGGCATCGCGCGATTCCTGCGCCCGGTCGAATCCGTGCAGGACTTCGTAAGCGCCTTCGATGACGTGCCCGGCCACGTCGCCTTTGTGGGGCACGCGCACGTCGGCCACGGTGTCACCGCACACAAGGCCATTGCTGCACACGAAGCGGAACATTCCGGCCAGCATCTGATAGCTGCTGGTGCCGTCATGGGAGTTCAGCAGGATGATTTCGTTGGCCTCGCGCCCGTTGATCTGGCTGGCGTGGCGCAGGCGGATCATGTGCTTGGTGTAGTCGCGGCGGTCGTCTTGGCGCACGCGGGTCTGGCACACCATGAAAGGCTCGAAGCCTTCCCCGCGCAGTTCCTGCAACACGGTCGCGGTGGGGATGTAGCTGTACCGCTCGGAGCGGCTTTCGTGCGGGGCATCCGCGAAGATGGACGGGGCCACCCTGCGGATTTGGTCGTCGGACAGTGGGGAGTCGCTGCGCAGTGCGGGGGAGTGGGAAGCGAAACGGGATGCGAGTTGCATGATCTTTCTCCTGACAAAAAGAGGTTTGCTGTTCACACCGCACACCGGATTCCTAGATTCGGAGCCCAGCCTTTCGGCTGTTCGGTGCGGTCGGCACGAGGAACCCGGTTGGCCCTGTTGCCACCGTCTTTCCTGAGTTCATCGCCCGCGACGGTCAGGAGCGCGCGGACGGGGGCCGTCAAGGAGAAAAGCGCAGGGTTGGTGCGGCCCGCAGGCGCAGCCGAGGACACGGCCCTGCGCGCCTTGATGGCACACGGGAGCGGGCTACAGTCGCGGACAAGGTGATGAAGTCAGGGAAGACGGCTGGACATGGCAACGGCCTTCCCTCTTCGCTGACCGCACGGCAAGCGAAGCGCGCAGGCCCGAAGCTGGAAGCCGGGCCGGAGGCGTCAGCCGAGCGGAGCGAGGGAACGATGGAAGCCCGTCAGGGGCGAGACCCCGCAGGGGGCTCGATGCGCGGCACGACAGCGCGACCGGCCATCTCCCAGGTGGCCGGGGACGCCCATACTGCGATTGCGCAGGTACCTCAGAGCCTTGTCATCGACAGTCGCTCGGGTACCGACAAGCCCACCTTGCTTCGATACGCTGTGAAACGTCTAAACACCAACGACGGTGAGTTCGTCCCAAACCATGAATCCACAGCAAATTTGCGAAGACATCCTCTTGGAGGGGAAGCAGTACAACATCGAACACCACATCCTGCCCAGCGAGAATGCTGTCGCGGATCGGCTGTTGGCGCGCGGCATCGAGTTGAAAGACGCCTACGATGAATTGCACGGCAAGCTCCACGCGCGTCCGCCGGCGCTGCAGGTTTTTCTTGGCCTCGTGTTGAGCACTGCCGCCTTCTGGAATCCGCAGAAGATGCAGGAGGCACGCACAGCGCGCAGCGATCTCTCCAACGTCAATCGGCAAATCGCACGGAAGGCCGCCGAGTTGGCGACGCTGCTGGAGCAGCGCACCGATCTGCACAACACGTCCGGCTTCAGTACCGAAACTCACTATCACGCCATCGAGGTCATCGAATCTGCGTCCCGTGGCAACTATCTGTTCCAGTCGTACGTCCAGGAGAAATTGGACGCTTTACGCGGCCAATTCGACCTGAAGTATTGGCCCTCGTTGAGCGACTTCATGCGTGAACTGGCATCGGATGCAGAGAAGGCGGACACGGAAGCCACAGACCCACTGACGGCCGCCGCTACGTCGGCGGCACGTCCCTCCAAGGCCGACTTCTTCAAGGCGCTGTTCGCCTCGGTCGAGGAGAACAGCGCGGAGAACTATGGCCAACTGCCGAGAGGGTTCAAGCTCACCGGCCGGACACTGGCTTCACTGGCGAACTGCGCCTTGGATCTCGGCCCCGACGAACTGGTGGACGAAGCCTACGTGAAGCGTCTCCGTCAGCGTGAGCGCAACGGAACCGAATGACTCCCCGATCACCTCCAAGGGCTCGAAGTTGGAAATGGCAGCACGGCCACGACAACATCATTCGACATAGCTTGCGAGATTGGCGAGCGACGAGTTCATGCCGACCTCATGGTCTGCCGGAGAAATGCCAGACGGAACGTTCTCGGCAACGACCGTGACGGCTGTACCGCCCGCTGCCGCATCCAGCTCCCAGCGCATCGTCATCGTCCCGGCGAAAGCCGGATCGGGCGCATCGAACTCGAATGCCTGGACGATGCGCTGCCCCGGCACCAGCTCGACAAAGCGCCCGACAACCACATCGGTATTGGCCGTGGATTTGCCGGGCGCGGCAGCGAAGGTCAGCGTCATCTGGAAGCGCCCACCGACACGCGGCTCGAAGACCCGGACCGCCATCGTCGCACCCCGCGGCGGCAGCCACTGCACCACGGCCTCGCGCGTCACGAAGGCCTCGTAGATCGCCGAGGGCGATGCCTTGATGAATCTGGACGCCGTATCGCGCCTCACCGCATCGGTCATGGCCTTTCTCCAAAGGGCAACTCAAGTAACACTCTAGGCGATGAGCTTCAACCTAGCCGCCAAGGCGGGAAAAAGGGGCGCCTGGCGGCGCCCAAAGCCGGGTCAGGCAACGATCCGCCCGGCCAACCGCGCATCGCGCGCATAGACGCTCAGCCTCTTCTCTGCGCGGAAGTGCAGATCGCGCTCGACCGGCAACCCAAGCCGCCCGCGCACCGAAGCCAGCTCGGAAAGACTGACCCAGCCGATTTCCGGCATCCCCAGGCCTAGGTCGCAAAGACCAAAGGCATGGTCGTGGTCATCGGGATCCATCTCGGTCAGCAGCCAGGTCGCGCCGGCGTCCGGCGTGAACAGCTTGACCACGGGCGCCGGATCGAAGTCCGCGTTCCGGAAAGATTCGCGCCCGTTGGCCAGCAGCACGATGCGCTGCTCGTCAGTGATGAATGTGTTGTTCATGGTGAACTCCTTAAAGTTGCCGGGCGGAATTGCCCAGCCCTTCCAGGGCACGGCGCAGCGCAAGCAGTCAGGGGTCAACGACGGCCATCCGGACGCAAGCGCCAACGGCGCGCAGCCCTTGACCGCGAGCACGCCGTGATACCGTGAAGGGAACAGCAAGACCGCCCCCCACCGCCCACTGCACACCCTCGCTTTGGGCAGGCGCAGCGCGCAGGCCCAAAGGGCCGGAGGCGTCATGGAGCAAAGCCGGATGGTCGTGACTCGGCACGAGGCGCGGGGCGTAGCCCGCGAGTCCGAAGGGCGGAACGCCGGGACGCTTGCACCAAGGATATTGGAGGAACGTCAGATGAACTTAGATGCTTCGGAAAACTTCGAGCTGGATGAGCCTGCGGCAAAAAGCTATGCGCCCCCAGGCTGGCCCGTCCAGACGATTGAAATCACGCCCAGAGGTAAAGCCCCAAAAAAATACGGGCCGACCACATACCGCTTTGACGCCGCCCTGACGTTAAGCGTAATTCTGCCCAGGCGGGGCTGGACCCTCGTCAAGAAGACAAAAAGCTTTGTCTACCTCATTCCTCCGCCAGAACAGCCCTTGCCGCCATTCCGCATTTCCATAGCCGTTCCCACACCAGACGAATGCTTAGCACTTGCTCGCAGAAGCCATGCGAAAGGCCAATCCTGGATGGGCCAGTTGGGAGAGTGGCCTGCTTGGTATCTTCATGAGAGAAACACCGACATGCAGGAATGGCATCGCGACCCCGAGACCGGAGAAATGTTGTCCCGCGTTCATAAGAATCCACCCAAGTCGAGCCTGTCGATCGGCGAGTGGGGGGCATGGAGTATCGAAGTTACAGGAGTCGCCGGAGCGTTTGCGATCGGCGTACTACCTCCACCCCTTGGCCCTGAACCGACGCCGGGCGACGCGGCACCGCCGCTGCCTCTGACCGAAGGAGCTTTAAAAACCGTCGAGCTGACGATCTATGAGCGGAACGCAACCGCGCGCAGCCTGTGCATCGCGCACTATGGGCCAACCTGCCAGGCGTGCGGCCTGAACTATGAAGACAAGTACGGCGCCATCGCATCTGACCTCATCCATGTACACCACGTCACGCCGCTGTCAGCCATCGGTGAAGCGTATCAGGTGGACCCGATACGCGACTTGATACCGCTTTGCGCCACCTGCCACCACGTCGCCCATCGACGGGAGCCTCCATATTCCGTCGCCGAGATAAGGGCCGCTATAGAAGGCCAGGCCGCACGCGGCCTTGGCCGGGCGCCTACAGCCTAAGGGAAAGTTCATGCTCGAGACCCCAGTTGCCGATGCCCTGTTGTCCGCCCTTCTCAACGGTGATCCGGCCGCACTGGACGCCATTCAGACACACCGCGCTGCCGAATGTGCATCCATTCGTGCTGCTATTTGTACCGATGCTTCGGGAGCAGTCGATCTGGATCTCGGACTCAGCGTGTCCTCCAGCGAATATGTGACCCCATTCTTTGAGGGGCCGCGTGCGTTCTTCATGTCAGCCGGAACAAGCGTCCAAGCCAACCTTACCGGTGGAAAATCGAACGTGCTGATCGATTTTTCTCTCAGCTTCGACTCGAACTTCGCGGACGATCTACGTGCTGTCATCGCCGGTGAGAACATCCAGGCCGTCGAGCGCAACAGGGTCGTCGAGATTCTCATGCTCAAGGCGCGGGATCGTCGTGTGCAGTTCGATCTCTGGCCATTTCTCATCGAGAACACTCGTCTGGCCCGCGACGAGCCCTCCAACGAGCGGCCCCTGAATACGCTGATCGCGTTCCGAATGCTCGACCACTTGGATTGGGATGCCTTCCAAAATGATCCCGGCCGCTTCGTTTTCAAAGCGTCATCGGAGGATCTGAAAGCCCTGCTCCGGCCCAGTGCAGAAGCCTTCTTGACAGAGCTGCAAACCAGCGGCGAGGTCGCTCGTCACGAAGCAAAGAGCGCTGGAACACAGGCGCTGCTGCTGCGGTTCGCTCGACTCTGGCATGAGGAGCGCAAACGGGACAAAAGTCGCATCCTGCGTGAACTGCTCCGCTTCAGTGTCCATAGGCTCGGGGCAATTCCGCTCACCGAAATACGACTGATCTGGAGCGGTATGACCTCTAACCAGGGTTCACCGTTCTTCGGCCCCATCATGGGCCGTTCCCCAGAGATGTTGCAGAAGATTCGCGGCATGGCCTGGGACATGACGCTGCTCCGTGTCATGGAGCAAATCGCCACTGCCAGCCAGGTCGGCTCCTTTTTCATTCCCTATTTCGTGTCGGTAGATCGCCGCTGGCGCCACTTGCTGCGCCTGAATCCGGTGAGACTGATGCTGATCGACGACGCGTACCGCCGCGTACTTTTCGCCCGAACCGATGAGCTGGAATTCCAGCGCGTGCTGGGAGAATGCACGCAGACCGAATTTCAGTCGGAGATGACATCTGAAAAGATCGAGGCCCGCCGCAGGTCAGCGCAAGCGATTGAATTGAACGCAATGCAGGAACTCGTGGTTGAAGAGGAACGCCATTGGCTCGCCGTAAGCGCCGAGTGAGACCAAGCGACATCACAGCAGCGCGTCAAGTTCGCCCTTCTACGCCACAGCAAGTTGTCCCGATAGGTGCAGAACCTCACCATGTCTCCATGCAGCAAATACATGGAGTCCGAGGTGGAACAGCTATCGCAAGCATCCAACGCCGCCGGCATCGACGCCGGCCGGCCCCTCCCCTTGCCCGGCACGGAAGCCTATGAGGCGCTGCCACAATTTCCGAAGCGCAGTGCCCTCCCCTTCCGTCGGACCATCCGCCGCAAGGAGCTATGGCAAATCGTCCCCCTGGCCGAAACGACGATCTATGAAATGGAGCGACGCGGCGAGTTTCCGCGTCGCTTCAACCTGACGCCACGCTGCGTTGTGTGGGACTTGGCCGAAGTGGAGGCATGGGTCGAAGAACGAAAGCAAGCCCCTCGCGCCAGCATCTCGAAGCCGGATGTCCACCAACGAAAAACCCGCCCTGTTCGAGCGGGTTCGAGTGAGGGGTGAAGCCGGCCCCCCTTATTCGGACGATAGACGTTCGATGATTATTCGATACTGCTCCTCGCTAGTCGGTGGATCGTTGCGCCGAGATAGCCATTCATCGGGCAGGCCAGCGATCGCGCGGAACCGCGGATAGAAATCGCGCCGCCGATCGGGGTCGAGCATCGCAAGAGCTTCCTTGGCTTGTCGAGAGAGGCCTCGCGGAGACCAAATCTGGCCGCGTTCATCGATGACGACCACCAGCGATCGATGGGTAAAGCCGCTGGTGTCCCCGACGCGTCCGCTCGACTTCCCTCTATGGTATTTCTGGAGCGTGAGCGCGACGACAAGACTGCGCTCGGATACCTTGAGCAGGGAAAGCAATGCGCCACGACTGACGAGCAAACGGTATCCGGTCTCGCTCCAGGCGTACTCACCCCGTCCGCCCTCAGCACCCCAGGCTTCGGCGCGATACGCTGTTTTCCCACCGATTGACCAGCGGCGGATCACCTCATCATCCGCGACAGTCTCCAGCAGATCTCGCGTCCAATCCGATGGGAAAGGCCTGTCGAGTGCGGTAGCGGCACCGTAGGGATCATGCCGATCGAGTTGGCGCTCGGTGTTCGGTGTCTTTTCGACCCATGGCTGAACCGTGTGACCGTCGTCGCCGAAGTGACGGGCAATCTCATCTTCATCGTCAGGCAACCATCTGAAGAATGCTTCGGCTGACAGCACGGCCATGACCACCGCTCGCGCATCGCCGGCGTTCGCCAGTACGCTTTGAAGCGTGACCGTTGTGTCCCGCCCGATCGACCAACGCCCTGCGACCGGAAGCCAATCCGCCGCCACCTTGGCGTCCAGCACGCCTAGCAACGGTGCCAACAGATTGCTGTCTTCGCGGACGGTGCCTCTCTCACCGCTCTCCGGCATAGGCATGTCCGCTTCCTTGGTAAGGTCGAGCGGAAACGGATCGGTGAGATCGGCGAGCCAGAGGCCGTCGTTTCTTGACAGCGTGTATTCCTTCAGGAACGCGGCCCAAGCATCACCGCTCCAGTCCTCGCCGACAACCGCCCGCGTCGCCAGCAACTCACCAGCAACAAGCATGAGCGCGTGCCAACCGAGGTATCCCCCATACCGATCTCGGTCGGGAACATATCCCGAAGACCAAGATGCGTCATGGCTTCTGCTACGTGGGCAATCGTGCATTCCCCGAACTGTTGTGTCCCAACGCCGCACCCATGCGCTGATGCGGTCTTCCACCTCCCAGCCTGGACAAGCGAAGACGTGGCACAAGCGCTCGACCTGATATTTGTTGAAGTCGTAGTCGAGGTGGAAGCCGTCCTCCGGTCGCGGCGAGGCGTCCGGCCTGGCGGCATACCGGAACTCGCGATAGTGGGTTCGGGGAGTAGATGGAAAGGGCGATTGGTTTGCCGGGCCCAGCTTGGCGATAAGAGCTTCGCGCTCTTCGGGTGCCAGTGCATGTGCAAGCTCGCGAAGTATGTCCATCGCGAACGCGCGCATGACGACGTGCGGAAACTCATCGGAAAAGGCGATTCGCTCGAAGAACGCGCGATGGGAGGCAAATGCGCGAGCAGCGTCTTTCGCCACGCGAGCGAGCGCTATCAACAGCCAGAGCTGCGCATGCATTACATAAAAAGGCAGCTTCGCATCGCCGAAAGGCAAGCTCTGAGCGAACCCAAAACGCTCAATCAGTCGTTCAACGACATCGCAGCGTCCGGCCACCACCAAGCGCCGTACCGCATGGGCTGCGCGCCAGCGCATTGCTGCGATCGGATGGCCGAGCCTCGCCCACACGAGCCCCGCCACGAAAGTCGCCTCGTCGGAGGGAACCGCAAAACGAGTGTCCCAGGGCCCGTCCCCAACTTCGGACGGCAGCTTTTCACCTGTATTCGCCAGAAACCGTTCGAGGCCTTCCGCAATGGCGCTGGCACTGACGTCTGACGCCAGTCTCGCGGCGAGTGCGAGCCAGGCATTGCCACCAAGGCTGTCCGCGGTGCTCCGGAGCGCTGCAACTACGTGCTCGACAAGAGTTGCGCGGTCGGCATGGAAATGCTTCTCCAGTCCCCGCCAGCAGCCCCACGCGTCGGTGCTTGAACTGGCAAGTTCGGCGGCGTGCTTGCTGGCCAGGCGCAGTCCCAAGTCAGGCAGAGCATCGCGCATCGCCGCCGACGACCTACCCCATTCCTCCAAGTAGTCGTCCAGTGCGTGGATTTTGTCGGCAAGCGTGGCAGCGGTTGCTTCAACGACCGCGCGGACAAACCCGAGGCGTTCGGCGGGAGAGTTTGCTCGTCTGGCCAGATCAATCAGTGTCCGAACCGGCCAGCGCCGCCCCGTTTGATCAATCTCCTCGTTGAGAATCTGGCGGTCAATATCGTCCGAGTCCGTGAGGTCCACCGGGAAGACGACCGGCGGCTCCATCTCGGTTGACGAGGACATGACCGTTCGCGCTTCGGATTGGGGCCCAAGGCGAGTGAGCAGGCCCTCAATTCGTGTTCGAGCATGAGAAGTGACAGGAAGACTGCGCTCCGCGAGGTCATGTAGCCCTTCGATCGTCTCCCGTGTGGGAGACAGTTGATCCTCACGATCGATCTCGACCAGAAGGAGGTTGAAGAACCATTCCCGCCGCTCTTGAGGTAGGCGATGAATGACCTCTGACGCGAAGCCCGAGATGTGCCACGTCCACGTTTCGACTGGAGCAGCCAAGCCAAACAGAGCGACGGCGGCTTCAACTGAAAGCTTCGAATCACGAACGAGGACAGTTAACGCTGGGCCGAGCGACAGTCCGAGCCGAGCGGCGTCACGATCATCCAGCCGTGCCAACGTAGCCAACATCGCCCGACCAGCGATCGGCACCATCGTTTTCGCGTATTCAGTCCAAGGAAACTTGCCATCCTCGTTCTGATTCAGTTCGAGGATACGCGCCAGGGTGTGCGCTGCCGCCGGCGAAAGTTCGGGACCCGAATAGTGGCCGGTCAGCTCCAGCAAGTGATTGGTACGATCGAAGTCATCCGATCCAATGGCCTCGGCAAGATCGAGCGCACGGCGAAAATAGGCCGCAGCCTCATCGGTGCTCACTCGCCAGGCTGCACGAGCTAGGTCACCGTAGGATGAGATTCGGGATCCGACATCGGTATCGAGTTGGATCTTGTGCTCGACATGGCCAGCAAGGAGGAGCGCAGCATCATGGCACTGTGGGAGGCGCGATAGTCGAGCAACCGCCTGGGTAAGTTCCGGCGTGAAAAGGCCCGGCGCGCTCGCTGCCCACTCGACCATGCGCTTCGCCATCGCGGCATCGAGCGCACCTAGCGCGTCGGCAAGGTCGAAAATCACTCGAAAACCGTTCCGCGCGAGATACGCCTTCCCGTCCCGGTACGGATAGTTGGATGACTGCTCGACATCACGGACAAGTCGGTCAAACGCCGCGGCCACCATCTCGTCCCGTACCTTTCCACTCGGCGGACGAATGATGTCGGCGACATCCTGCGCATAGTTCAGCAACGGCAAGATCCGGCTGCTAAGCACGCGCGAATAGTCCGATCGCTTCTCCTCATCGAGTCCACCACGCCTCTTCCGCCGGTGCCGAGTGCCATCGAATTTCGGAGCGGCCAGTTTCTGGTTGAGTACCCGACTGAAGCTCGCAGGGCCCCGTGATCGAGCACCTGCAGGGACCAATCCAATGAATTCCGCCGGCGCCATGTCAATCAAGGCTGCGCGCTTCCGGCTCAAGGCAGCTCGAACACCGGCGGCCAGTACGGTCACGTGGATCGCACGGTCGCTCGGGTAGTCACTGGAATAGTCATAAACGCTTGGTGGTGTAAGTGCCGTTCCAGCGAGGATGCTTCCTGCCTCTTTCTCCATGCCGAGCTCTATCGCCATGGCCGATGCGAGCACGCTGGCCATCGCCAAGCCTTCGCTTTTGCCACTCGCAGAATTTTTGCCATTCGCAGAAGATGCGGCAGCAAGTGCAACGACAAGGCTTTTGGCGTGGGATGGGTCACGACCGACGAATGAAAGCGCGGCGGCGTAGAGTGCGCGAGATGGCAGTCGGCAACGTAACAGCCGCGTTGCGATGCGCGTCTTGGGCGGATGCGCCGAACGCTGGTGTCGATCCAGAAGCTCGAACAAGTCCCGAAACTTGGAGAAGGCCACATCGTCGTCTCGACGGGCGAAGAACTCTGCGACGCGCACGTCATTGCCCGCCAGCATCTCGACATAGGCGAAGCCAATATCGTCCCACTGCCTTGAGGTTCTTGATTCGCTAAAGCGCGCGCTGCGTTTGGTATGCGCGGCCCAATTGTGCCAATCGATTGATCGCCGAGCGTGACGACGAGCCTCGTCTCGGTCGCCTGCGAAGGCGTTCGCAAGCGCGAGCGCGGCGTGTTTCCCCCCCGGCCAGCCAACAGTGGTCGCGGAAAGCCGTCGCAAGGCTTCGGGGTCACCGGCTACTGCGGTGAGATCAGGATGCTCGTATAGGAAGCGGTCGGATCGCTCATGGCCCGCGGCAACGAGCGACGCTTCCAGCAGCAGCCGCAGAAGATCGTCGCGCCGGTTCAGCTCTCCCACCAGCGCTATCGCGGCAGTGATCCTCGACAGACGGATGTCGCGTGCGCTTACCTGTGAAGCGCCTCGGGGAACACGCAAGTCGTAGGCCAGTTGAATGAGCTGATCGGCATCACGTAGCGAGGTGAGCAACGCGGGCAGTGCCCGGGCTGCATAGTTCGAGATGAGCTGGCGTTCTTGGAGAGCGGCGATAACACGATCTCGACCGGCCTGGCTCGCTCCGTAGCTCGATCGGATCAGGGTCTCGGTCGGTTCATCTCGGAACATCAGGCCGTGTGGCGTTCGTTCAAGCAAGGGGGCGAGGTCGGCCGCGAAGCTCTCAACCTGCTCCTCGATCAAGCCGTGAGCCGCAGCAAGCTCTTCAATGGGAACTGGGGGCGCCAGCAAGGCGATGCCTGTGAGCAGGAGGTCAATGTCCGCATCGCTTGCACCACGAGCGCGTGCAGTTTCGCGCGCTTCGGTGAGACGCTTGCGAAGCAGCACGTCGAGCAGATCTTGCGGCTCTCCAGGGGTGTCAGGGAAAGACACGGGATCAAACGGCCGTCCTGTCGCAATCAGGTTGTCGAGACAGCGTGGATTTCGACCTGACCGAGTCAGCAAAGCGGCGATCTCGTCGGCCGAAGCATCCGGCACGCGCCGCTCGATGAGGGCACGTACTTCCGCGTCAGTGAACAGTGGAACCGTGAAAGAACGGTGCGAGGCACCGCCGGTCGCCAGCGCGAGCCGTTCGGTTCGGCACGATGCGACGATGCGAACGCCGTCGATTGGATCGACGCTGATGCTGCGCATGAGAAGATGTGCGAACGATGATGTCGCGGTGTCCTGCGCGGCAAGCCCGGCGTGGTCGATTGCATCGAGCACCAGTGAGACACATGCATCGCTGCGACTTCGCCGAGCCGTCTCCACCGATTGGGCGAGCCGTCGGCGGAACGCCCTCAGCAAGCCCGTTACGTCCGCCAGTGGCAACAGGATATCGCACAGGCCTTGCCCGGCCATGAGATTGGCAAGGTGGACAAGCGTCCTTTCCGGGAGGTGCCGACCGTCGGCGGGATCCCGCCAGCGACCGGCGCCGAAGCCATCGAAGAGCACCACAGGTCCATCGGCTCGCAATCGGTCCGCGAGGCCTTGCATCAAGACAGTCTTGCCCATCCCGCCCGCAGCATGGACAACGAGCGGAAAGCCAACTTCACGGGCGAGGGTTGCAATGCCGCCAAGAACGTCGCGCTGAATGACGACCTCAACCTCGGGGAACGCGTCAGGCGTGGGATACAGACGGTCCTCGTGCTCCACCTCCAGCTCAGCCAAAACCGCTACCCGATCAACTCGCTTGTCCGTCTCGCTACCGGGACCGGCCTTGATCCTGATGAGATTCCGCAGCTTGAGCAGGCGTTTCTCCGCATCCGGATCGCCTGGTTCGCTCCATGCGGCGAGAGTTGTTGAAATCGCACGCTCAGCCTCGGTCAAGCTTCCCTTGCTGCCGACCAACTCCAATCGCCGCAGCAGGTCAGCAGAGGGATGGGGATAGTCTTTCAGGGCTTGTGCGATCTGGCCTACTTGGCGAGCAACATCACCGGCTTCTTGCGTGCCCGCGACGACCGCTGAGATCGCCTTCCCTAGGTTCTCGTGGATGGGCCTGTTCGTCGCAAATTCATAGCGGACCACGGCGAGAACATGATCGTCGCCATGAGTCGCCCGAAGCTCGGCATCAGTCACGGCAAACTTGGCAAGAGTTGATGCCAGGTCAGCAGCTCGAACTGCCGTGTCGGCGCTTGCAATCGAGTATTTGAACTGAACGACCGTGACTCGATGCGCCCGGGCAACATCGGTGGCGCCGTGGTACCGGACGAGATCGGCAATCTCGACCGCACCGGTTCCCAAACTCTGCTCGTCCTGCTCGTCGAAACCCTCAAGCGTGATTGCTGTGAGGTCGGTCGACGGCGGCAGGAGTTCAAGAGCGGTGCGCGCGGCCCAAGCTTCATGAAAGGCATGACCTGCCTTTGATGCTCGAACTTTGTCGATCTCTATCGGCGTTGTGCTGGTATCGTCATCACTCATGGTCGGCTTGTCGTGCTTGCGTCACCCGACTAAGGCTTCCAGCGCCTTGGACGCCGAGCGCGGCAGGCGCTGCCCCTCCTTCGCCACGTTGACCTGTAAAGCCACCCGCGCCACGTCAAAAACGTCCTTGGCCAGCGCATAGCTGCCCTTGGCCTGCAGCCAGGCCAGCACGTCCGCCAGATGCCAGATCGACGCACTGCCCTCATGCACCGGCGCCGGAAAGCTGCCGGGATGGGCCAGCATCAGCTTGCGCATGTTCTGCCGCGACACGCCCACGATGTCGGCCACGTCTGTCAGCCCGACCAGATCGGGCGCCACCTCGATCAGCCGAGCCGACGGCGCAGCACGGCGCACATCGGCGAGCGCACTGCGCACCGCCTCGTCCGCATCAACAGCTTCACGGGTGAATTCCAGCGCCAGGCGCCCCGGCTGCCCGATACCGACCAGGGCGTCATCGCAGCCGGCTTCTCCCAGGCGCTCCACCAGCACATCCGTATCGCCGTCGTCGTCGGCAAGCTGGTACTTCAGGGTAAAGGTGTATTCCATCGCGCTACTCCTGGGCACCGTCGCCAGCCTCGTGCTGCTTACGATGCGTGGTGCAGTTGTCCACGACACGCCGCAAGGCGCGGGCGTGGTTGCCGGGGTTCTTCGGCGTGCTCCATACGCTGGTGATGCAGAACTCGCCGCAGCGACATTCCTCATCGTTGTACGGGCAGTAAATCCGCCCCCAGGCATGACTGCCGCCGACTTCGACGCGCCAGCCCTGCCCTTCGGCGTGCCTGAGAGCTTCCTCGACCTCCTTCTTCGGATGAGGGGAACGAGCCATCAGTGGTCTCCAGTATGGGGATGATTGCCAAGGTTGTCAAGTGACAACCTTGGCAAGATTTCAGGCTGTCGCGCTCAACGTCGGCACCACCACGTTTTCCGGCATCAGCTTCGGCACGTAGGTCTGGCCGTCGATCCAGGCATCGACCATGTTGGCCCACTCCTGCAGCATGTGGCGCCGCTGCTCGGCGTACTCGGCCTTGTTGTAGATCGAGCGCGAAGAACGCCCGTCCTCGTGCGCAAGGCACTTCTCGATCCAATCGCGGTTGAAGCCGATTTCGTTCAACAGCGTCGAGCCGGTACGGCGCAGGTCGTGGACGGTGAACGGTTCCAACGGCAGTCCAGCAGCCTTCGCTCGCTCCGCGACGATCTGCGTGACCCTGTTCAAGGTCGCGTTCGACATGCAGCGGTCAGCGTCGTACCGCGATGGCAGCACGAACTTGGAGCCGGCCGCGCAGGTGTGCAGGGCCACGAAGATGTCGAGCGCCTGGCGCGACAGGTAAACCACATGCGGGTTGCGCCCCTTCATGCGCTGCTTCGGGATCGTCCAGGTGGCGTTCTCGAAATCGACCTCATCCCAAGTGGCCTGGATCAGTTCGCTCTTTCGCACCAAGGTCAGGAGGATCATGCGCAGCGCCAAGCGGATGGTCGGATAGGTCGCCACCGATTCCATTTGCCGCGCCATCAGCCGGATCTCCAGCGGTGACAAGGCGCGATCCTTCGGCACGAAGGTCGCAATCGATGCGGCTCCCACATCCTCGGCCGGGTTGTCCACCTTCTCTCCATGCAGGATGGCGAAGGCATAGACCTGCTTCACGATGTCGCGGACGTGTACTGCGGTGGCGGGCGCACCGCGCGCCTTCACCTTGTTGCAGAGGGCGCGCAGGTCGTCGGCGGTGATCTCGTTGAGCTGCCGATTCTGGAAGGCCGGCAGGATGTCCCGATCAACGATGCTCTTGCGCATCGCTTTGGTGCTGTCGGCCATCCGAGCGCCGGCCAACCATTTCTCAGTCACGTCGCCGAAAGTCTTGGCGGCGGTCAGCCGGCGCTTGTCGCGCTGCTTCTCCAGCGCGGGGGACTTGCCCTGGGCGACGGCCTTCTTGGCGTCGATCAGCTTTTCGCGGGCCATCGCCAGCGATATGCCCGCTGGCCCATAGCGGCCGATGGTTAGGGTCTCACGGCGGCCGTTGAGACGGTAATCGTAGCGGAAGGTGACGGTACCGGTGGGCGATACCGTCACGTACATCCCATCTCGGTCAGAAGCCTTATAAGTCAATGACTTAGGCTTCAAATTACGCAGCGCGGTGTCGGTAAGCATCGAGGTTTTCCTCCTGTGCGTGACGGCTTTTACCGTCAGGGGCTAGGAGACCCGCTGATGCTCGGAAAGCCGCATGAAATCAGCTTTCCAGAGGAGACTTTTACCGTCAAAGACCGGTTGGGTCTCAATAGTGAACGGGAAGGTCTTGATCCGGCCTCCGGTTCTTACCGCCACATTTACCGCCAACCTGTTCCGCTGGCCGGCGATAGCCACCGATAGCTGCCGTAACGTATTTCTTTCTAAATCAACACGTTACGGCAGTTTTTCGATAGCTGGCGATAGTCCTCGAAGGACGTCAATTCACTCCCACTCGATCGTCGCCGGTGGCTTCGAGCTCACGTCGTAGGTGACGCGGTTGATGCCGCGCACCTCGTTGATGATGCGACCCGACACCTTTTTCAGCAGCGCATACGGCAGCTCGGCCCAGTCGGCGGTCATGAAGTCGCTGGTCTGCACGGCGCGCAGGGCCACGACGTAGTCGTAGGTGCGGCCGTCGCCCATCACGCCCACGCTCTTGACGGGCAGGAACACCGTGAAGGCCTGGCTGGTCAGGTCGTACCAGGACTTGCCGCTGTTGTGGTCGACGGTGGAGCGCAACTCCTCGATGAAGATGGCGTCGGCGCGGCGCAGCAGGTCGGCGTAGTCCTTCTTGACCTCGCCCAAGATGCGCACGCCCAGGCCCGGCCCCGGGAAGGGGTGGCGGTAGACCATGTCGTGCGGCAGGCCCAGGGCGACGCCGAGCTCGCGCACCTCGTCCTTGAACAGGTCGCGCAGCGGCTCCAGCAACTTCAGGCCCAGTTGCTCGGGCAGGCCGCCGACGTTGTGGTGGCTCTTGATGGTGACGGCCTTCTTGCTCTTGGCGCCGCCCGACTCGATCACGTCCGGGTAGATGGTGCCCTGGGCCAGGAAGGTGGCGCCCTTGTGCCCTGCCCCGCCGGCCTTCAGCTTGGCGGCCTCGGCCTTGAAGACGTCGACGAACAGGCCGCCGATGATCTTGCGCTTTTGCTCGGGGTCGGACACGCCCGCCAGCTTGCCGAGGAACAGCTCGCTGGCGTCGACGCGGATGACCTTGGCGTGCAGCTTGCCCTCGAACATCTCCATGACCATGTCTCCCTCGTTCAGGCGCAGCAGGCCGTGGTCGACGAAGACGCAGGTCAGCTGGTCCCCGATGGCGCGGTGGATCAGCGCGGCGGCCACCGAGGAATCGACGCCGCCGGACAGGCCAAGGATGACTTCCTCGTCGCCGACCTGCTCGCGGATCTTGGCCACCGCCTCTTCGATGTGGTCGCGCATGATCCAGTCCGCCTTCGTGCCGCAGATGTCGAGCACGAAGCGCTCCAGCAGCACGCGGCCCTGCACGGTGTGCGTGACCTCGGGATGGAACTGCACGGCGTAGAAGCGGCGCGCCTCGTCGGCCATGCCGGCGATCGGGCAGCTGTCGGTGCTGGCCATCAGCTTGAAACCGGGCGGCAGCTCGGTGACCTTGTCGCCATGGCTCATCCAGACTTTGAGCATGCCGTGGCCTTCGGTCGTCGTGAAATCGGCAATGCCCTTCAGCAGCGCCGTGTGGCCGCGCACGCGCACCTCGGCGTAGCCGAACTCGCGCGTGTGGCCGGCCTCGACCTTGCCGCCCAGCTGCTGGGCCATGGTCTGCATGCCGTAGCAGATGCCCAGCACCGGCACGCCGAGCGCGAAAACGGCGTCGGGCGCGCGGTCATCGACCTCGTAGACGCTGGCATGGCTGCCCGACAGGATGATGCCCTTGAGCTTGCCATCGGCCGCGTACTCGCGTACCCAGTCGCTGCTGACGTCGCAGGGGTGGACCTCGCAATAGACATGGGCCTCGCGCACGCGGCGGGCGATCAGTTGGGTCACCTGGGAACCGAAATCGAGGATCAGGACTTTTTCATGCATGGTTTCAATCTCCAAATTCGGTATCGGGCTTCAGTGCGCATCGGCCACGGCATGGCCTGGCACTGCCTGCGCCGCTGCGGCATGACTGAAATGCCGGCGCGCAAAGACCAAGGACAAGGCTTGCAAGACCGCGCAGAAGTAAAAGGGTGCACCGACGCGCCAGTCGCCCTTGGGCAGGTCGGAGACCAGGTACATCAGGCCCAGGCCCAGCACGGGCGCGATCACGGCCATCAGGCTGTTGAGCGACGAGATGGCCCCCATGGTCTCGCCCTGGGTGCGGTCGTCGGCGGCGCTCGAGATCTGCCCCTGCAGCGTCGGCCCGACCGCGTACGACAGCAGGCCGATCACGATGGCGGCATACATCATCCAGCCTTCGGTCGAAAAGCCCCAGATCAGATTGGTCAGCACCGAGAACAGCAGGCCCAGCGGCACCAGGCGCCGCACGGGAATGCGCTTGTTGAGCACGCGCAGCAAACCGCCCTGCACCACCACCGACATCAACCCGACCGTGAACATGGCCAGGCCGTTGTCGCGCGGCGTCCAGCCGAACTTGTAGCTGGTGTAGAGCACCCAGCTGCTTTGCAGCACCATTTGTGCCAGGCCGCTGAAGGCAATCACGTAGATCAGGCTGCCGACGCCCTTGAGATTGCGCACGCGCGTGAGCGCCGCCAGCGGATTGGTCTTGCGCCATTCGAAGGGCCGCCGATGCTCCGGCTTGAGCGATTCGGGCAGCACGAAATAGCCGTAGATCCAGTTGCAGACCGCCATGCTGCCGGCCACGAGGAAGGGCAGGTGCAGGTCGTAGTCGCCCAGGAAGCCGCCCAGCATGGGCCCGAGGATGAAGCCCATGCCGAAGGTCGCGCCCAGCATGCCGAAGCGCTTGGCGCGCTCTTCCGGCGCCGTGATGTCGGCCACGTAGGCGGTGGCCACCGCCGCGTTGGCCTGCATGGCGCCCGAGAACAGGCGCACCACCACCAGCATCCACAGTGCGTTGGCCAAGGCGGTGACGAAGAAGCTCAGGGCCAGGCCGCTGAAGCCGATCAGCATCACGCGGCGGCGCCCGAAGCGGTCGGACAAGGCGCCCAGAATGGGGGAGCCGAAGAAGTTGGCCAGGCCGAAGGCAAAGGACACGGCGAGCTGCGCCGCCGTGTGCTCGGCCTGCGTGTGCGTGAAGGTGCCCACCAGCGGCGCCAGCACCGGAATGATCAGGCCGATCGACATCATGTCGATCAGCACCGCGATCATGATGAAAACCATGCCCGGGGCCTTGCCCGGGCTTTTACCGGTAACTGACGGCGCGCTCACCAGGACTTACTCCGAACGGTAGTTCGGCGCTTCCTTGGTGATCTGCACATCGTGCACATGGCTTTCGCGCATGCCCGCCGAGGTGATCTGCACGAACTCGGCCTTGTTCTGCATGTCGGCGATGGTAGCGCAACCGCAGTAGTGCATGGACGCCTTCAGGCCTCCGGCCATCTGGAAGATCACCTGCACCACCGAACCCTTGTAGGGCACCTGGCCTTCGATGCCCTCGGGCACCAGCTTGGAGGTGTTGGGGTTGTTGCTCGATGTGTCCTGGAAGTAGCGGTCGGCCGAGCCCTTGGCCATGGCGCCCATCGAGCCCATGCCGCGGTAGCTCTTGTAGGTGCGGCCCTGATAGAGGATGGTGTCGCCAGGCGCCTCTTCGGTACCGGCGAAGGCGCCGCCCATCATCACGCTGTCGGCACCAGCGGCGATGGCCTTGGCCAGGTCGCCGGAGTAGCGCACGCCGCCGTCGGCGATCACCGGCACGCCGGAGCCGCGCAGGGCGGTGGCGACGTTGTCGATCGCGGTGATCTGCGGCACACCCACGCCGGCCACGATGCGCGTGGTGCAGATGGAGCCTGGGCCGATGCCGACCTTGACGCCGTCGGCGCCGGCATCGACCAGCGCCAGCGCCGCCGAGCCGGTGGCGATGTTGCCGCCGATCACGTCGACCTTGGGATAGTTTTTCTTGACCCAGCGCACGCGCTCCAGCACGCCAGCGCTGTGGCCGTGGGCCGTGTCGACGATCAGGGCGTCGACGCCGGCACGCACCAGCAGTTCAACGCGCTCTTCGGTGTCTTCGCCGAAGCCGACCGCCGCGCCCACGCGCAGCTTGCCCTGGGCATCGCGCGCGGCGAGCGGGAAGCTGGTCTGCTTGGTGATGTCCTTGACGGTCATCAGGCCACGCAATTCAAACGCATCGTTGACGACCACCACGCGCTCGAGGCGGTGCTTGTGCATCAGGGCCTTGGCCTCTTCGAGCGAGGCGCCTTCCCTGACCGTGACGAGCTTTTCCGCCGGCGTCATCATCTGGCGCACCGACAGATCCATGCGGGTTTCAAAGCGCAGGTCGCGGCCGGTCACGATGCCGACCACCTTGCTGCCCTCGACCACCGGAAAGCCCGACACGCCATGCTGGCGCGACAGTTCCTTGACCTCGCGCACGGTAGCGTCCGGCCCGATCGTGAAGGGGTCGAGCAGCACGCCCGACTCGTAGCGCTTGACGCGCGCCACTTCCCTGGCCTGCTGCTGAGCGCTCAGGTTTTTGTGGACGATGCCGATGCCGCCCTCCTGCGCGATGGCGATGGCCAGACGTGCTTCGGTCACGGTATCCATGGCGGCGGACACCAGGGGCAGGTTCAGCTGAATATTGCGCGACAGACGGGTCGCAAGGCTGGTGTCGCGAGGCAACACCTGGGAGAAGGCTGGCACCAACAACACATCATCGAAGGTGAGCGCATTTCCTAGAAGGCGCATGAGGAAGCTCCAGACGCAAAGCGGCATTATAGAGAAAACCGCAAAGCCGCGCTCGCCGCCGCTTCAACCGCGACCGCCGCAACGCCCTCCCCAGCAACAATCTGCGACCGAATTCACTCGTTCAGGACTTCCCATCGCCGCCCTGCCCGCTAAACTCGGACGCCTACGCCCTTGCGTATCCCCGCAGCAGCGCCGCCCCTAACGCCGAGATTGAGCCCCTATGCCCAAACAAGCCCCGCCTGCCACGAAAACCTGCTTCGCGCTGCTGATGGCGCTTGGCGGCCTGTGCATCGCGCTGCCGGCGCACGCGCAATGGAAATGGCGCGATGCGGATGGACATGTCCAGTTTTCCGACCGGCCGCCGCCAGCTTCGGTGCCCGACAAGGACATCCTGCAGCAACCGAGCCAGAGCACGCGCGTCGTGGTGCAAAACCTGAATGACGCCCGGGCAGCGGCCGCATCGGCGGCCTCAGCGGCGGCGGCCGCCGCGTCCAGCGCCAACGCCGCCAAGGCCGACGCCGACAAGAAGGCGAAAGAGAAGAAAGAAGCCGACGACGCCCAGCGCAAGAAGGACGAGGAGCGCGCCCGCCAAGCCGCCATCAAGGCCGACACCTGCAGCCGGGCGCAAAATCAGCTGCGCCTGATCGACGAAGGCACGCGCATCGTCACGACCAATGCACAGGGTGAGCGGATCTATCTGGACGACGCGCAAAGGCAATCCGAGCGCCAGCACGCGCAAGACCTGATCGGCAGCAACTGCCAGTAGCAGCCAGTAGCGGCTATTCGCGGCCTGCAAAGAAACGCCTACTCCAGGCCCGATTTGCTGGTCTTGCCGCCCATAGGCCGATGCCTGGAAATGATGCGCTGCCCCGTAGCCCGGTAACGCTGGCGGCGTGCCTCCTTGGGGTCCACCGTCAAGGGGCGATAGACCTCGATGCGGTCGCGGTCGCGCAAGACAGTGTCCAGCGGCTGCACACGGCCCCAGATGCCGATACGCGCCATGCTCAAGGTCCCAGACCCCAGTGCCTGGGTCAATTCAGGCAGTTGCGACAAGGCTTCGCGCAAACGCGTGCCGGGCGCCAGGTCGAGCCAGGCATGGCGCACATCGCCAGCGGCCGGACTCCAGACCAGCTCGACCCGCAGGCGCCGAGCTTCAGCGGCTGCCATAGACGCTCTCGGCCCGCTGCACGAAACTCTCGACAAAGGTGTTGGCGACGCGGTCGAACACCGGGCTGACCACGGCCTCCAGGGCCTTGCTGGAAAAGGCATAGCGCAAATCAAATTCGACCTTGCAAGCCTTGGATTCGCCCGCTTCGTCGACGCTGCCCAGCGGCTGGAACTGCCAGACGCCGTCGAGCAGCGAAAACGGCCCGTCGACCAGTGCCATGCGGACGCAACGCTGGTGCTCATGGCTGTTCTGCGTGGTGAAGGCATGCTTGATGCCGGCGTAAACCAGACCCAAGCGCGCCGTCATGCCGCCGTCGTGGCGCTCCAGCACCTCGGCCTTGTCGCACCAGGGCAGGAACTCGGGATAACGCTCGACCTGGGTCACCAGGTCGTACATTTCGCCAGGCGAGTACCAGAGCAGAACGGACTTTTTCACTTGCTTCATACAATGCTCGGATTGTATTGGGCTCCACCGCTCTCGAAACTCATTCCATGTCCATTGCTGAAAACCGGCGCGCCCGGTTCGAATACCACCTCGAAGAACAATACGAAGCCGGCGTGGTCCTGGAAGGCTGGGAGGTCAAGGCCATCCGCGCGGGACAGGTGCAGTTGCCGGACGGCTATGTGCACATCCGCAATGGCGAGCTGTACCTGATCGGCTGCCGCATCAACCCCTTGCGCACGGCATCGACGCACGTGAATCCCCTGGCCGACCGCACCCGCAAGCTGCTGATGAAGCGCGAGGAAATCCGCCGCCTGATCGGCAAGGTCGAGCAGCGCGGCTACACGCTGGTGCCGCTCGACCTCCACTACAAGGACGGCCGCGTCAAGGTCCAGATCGCGCTGGCCAAGGGCAAGGACAAGGCCGACAAGCGCGAAACCGAAAAGCAACGCGACTGGGAGAGAGAGCGGGGACGGCTGATGAGACATAAAGTCTCATCAGGTCCGAAGGACTGAGCCCCCTACCCCAAGACCCGCAGCGCCCGCTCCAGATCAGCCCGCAGGTCCTCCTCCGCCTCCAGCCCGATTGCAAACCGAACCAGGTGTCCGGGAGCGCAAGGCATGGGCAGCGAGCGGCTGCGCCGCATGTCATAGGGCACGGCCAGGCTCATGGGGCCGGCCCAGGAGTACCCGATGCCGAACAGCTCCAGCGCGTCGACGAAGGCGTCGACCTGCTTCTGGCTGTATTCGGGCTTGAAGATCGCCGTGAACAGGCAGCCGGCGCCCGCCGCACTGGTTTCGGCCCAGTGCGCATGCCCTGGCGAACCGGGCAGCGCCGGGTGCATGATTTGCGCCACCTCCGGACGAGACTGCATCCAGCGCGCCAGCGCGCGCGCGCATGCATCCTGGGCGCGGTAGCGCAACTCCAGCGTGGGCAGGCTGCGCAGCACCAGCTCGACATCGTTCTGGCCCAGGCCGTAGCCCAGGTGCTCATGCGCATCGTTCAGGCGATCGTGCAAGGCCGCATCGCGCGTGCACACCGAACCCATCAGCACGTCGGCCCCGCCCGAGGCGTACTTGGTCAGGGCCTGCATGGAGATGTCCACACCCAGGCCCGGCGCAATCTCGAAGGGCTTGAATGCGACGCCGGCGCCCCAGGTGTTGTCCAGCGCCGTGAGCACGCCGTGCTGTTTGCAGGCCTGCAGGATGCCGATCAGGTCGGGGAACTCCAGCGTGATCGACCCGGCTGCCTCCAACCAGACCAGCTTGGTCTGCGGCCCCAGCAGGACGGCGAAGCCCTTGGCGTCGAGCGGATCGTAATAGCGGTGGCCGATGCCGAACTGCGGCAGCAGGCCTTCGCTGAGGTGGCGGTTCTGGCCGTAGACATTGTCGGGCACCAGCACCTCGTCGCCCGGCCGCAGCAGGCCCAGGCTGACCAGCGTGATGGCCGACAGCCCGCTGGGCGTGAGCAGGCAGTGCGCGGCGCCCTCCAGGCTGGCCAGGCGCGCCGCCAGCGTGTAGGAGCTGGGCGTGCCGTGCAGCCCGTAGCGGTAGCTCGTGCCATCGCGCGGCCGGTGCTGGCGCAGGTCGGCGCAGTCCTTGAACAGCACGGTGGACGCCTTGTGGATGCCCACGGGAATCGCGCTCCAGCCTGCCGGCGGGCGGTAGGCATGGTGGATCTGCTCAGTCGACAGCGCCTTGGCGGGCCGCTTGCTCTCGGTCATGCGCAGCTCCCCGGTGCCTCAGATCGGCATCGCGATCAGATCGTGCCCCTCCGCCGCCACGATGCGTGCGCGGGTGAATTCGCCCACCTTGAGCGTCTTGCTGATCTTCTCGGGCGGCAGCAGCCGCACGGTACCGTCGATCTCAGGTGCATCGGCATAACTGCGGCCGACGCCGCCCTTGCGGCCCATGGCCGGCGCGCTGTCGACCAGCACCTGCATGGTGGCGCCCACGCGGCTGCGCAGCTTGTCGATGGACACCGCCTCGGCGACTTCCATGAAACGCGCGCGGCGCTCGTTGCGGATCTCGTCAGGCAAGGCGCCCGGCAGCTCGTTCGCCGAGGCGCCTTCAACGGGCGAGTAGGCAAAGCAGCCGGCACGGTCGATGCGGGCCTCGCGCATGAAGTCGAGCAGGTAGTCGAACTCGGCCTCGGTCTCGCCAGGGAAGCCGGCAATGAAGGTCGAGCGGATCACGATGTCCGGGCAGATCTCGCGCCAGCGCTGGATGCGCTCCAGGTTCTTCTCGCCGTTGGCCGGACGCTTCATGCGCTTGAGCACGTCGGGATGGGCATGCTGCAGCGGCGCATCGAGGTAAGGCAGGATCAGGCCTTCGGCCATCAGGGGCAGCACCTCGCCCACATGGGGATAGGGGTAGACGTAGTGCAGCCGCACCCAGGCGCCGTGCGCGCGGGCCAGCTCGCCCAAGGCGGCAACCAGATCAAACATGCGCGTCTTGACTGGCTTGCCGTCCCAGAAGCCGGTCCGGTACTTGACGTCCACGCCGTAGGCGCTGGTGTCCTGGCTGATGACCAGCAGCTCCTTGACGCCGGACTCGAACAGCGCGCGCGCTTCCGAGAGCACGTCGCCGATCGGGCGTGACACCAGGTCGCCGCGCATGCTGGGGATGATGCAGAACGAGCAGCGGTGATTGCAGCCTTCGCTGATCTTCAGGTAGGCATAGTGCTTGGGCGTGAGCTTGATGCCGTAGGCCGGCACCAGGTCGACAAAGGGGTCGTGCGGTTTGGGCACGTGCACGTGCACCGCGTCCATCACCTCCTGCGTGGCATGCGGGCCGGTCACGGCAAGCACCTTGGGATGGACCTCGCGCACCAGGTTGTTGCTGGTCTCGCCGGCTTTGGCGCCCAGGCAGCCGGTCACGATGACCTTGCCGTTCTCTGCCAGCGCCTCGCCAATGGTGTCCAGGCTTTCCTTGACGGCGTCGTCGATGAAGCCGCAGGTGTTGACGATCACCAGGTCGGCGCCGGCAAAAGTCTTGGAAGTCTCATAGCCCTCGGCGCGCAACTGCGTCAGGATGAGTTCGGAATCGGTCAGCGCCTTGGGGCAGCCGAGGCTGACAAAGCCGATTTTGGGGGCTGCAGCTGGGGCCGCAGTCTGGGAAATTTGTTCACTCATCCATCAATTTTCGCCGATGACACCGCCTTGCGCCTAGAACTTGCGTCGTTGGTCCAGCATTTGAGGGGCTTTTGCACGCATTGAACTGCTATTCACCGACCCGATCGCACGCGATTGCACGCCGCGAAAGCTTGTGGCCTACAATCTTCCACATAGGTTTGAACGACAAAGGCACACCCGTGCGAAAGCCGGGGTCGCAAAGCTTCCGGTCTAAAGCGGGCGCGATCATCAGATTGTGGCCGCGACGATAGCGGGGTCGCCGCACATGATGATCGACTGCTCCCGGCAGTGCGATCAGGTCACCATTGATCGGGGGCCGCTGCTGCGTCACCCCTCTCACTCGAACCGGCGGCTGGCCAGGCCCTTGTTGACGCAGACATCAACATCTGTTCTGGGATCGTCTACCAACATGTCCGCCGCCACGCATTCGATCTTCTCGCGCCTGACTGCGCTGATCATCGACGATCAGCGCCCGATGCAGACCCTGCACAAGAATCAGCTGCAGGACATCGGCTTCACCCAGATCGATCTGGCCACCGGCCCCAACGACGCGCTGGCGCTGTTGCGCAGCAAGAACTACGACCTGGTTCTCTGCGATCACGACCTGCGCTCGCACACCGACGGACAGCAACTGCTCGAACTGCTGCGCAACGAGAACATCCTGCCGCTGTCGACGATCTTCGTCATGATCACCGGCAACAATTTCCGCAGCGATGTCGCCGCGGCCAGCGAACACCAGCCTGACGACTACATCCTCAAGCCCATCACGGTGCGCAGCCTGGAGGACCGCCTGATGGCGATTCTCAAGCGACGCGCCGCGCTGACGCCGGTGCTGCAGCTGATGCGGCAAAACGACCTGCATGGCGCGGTTCAACTCTGTGACGAGCTGCTCGCCAAGAAGAGTGACTACCCGACCGAACTGCAGCGCCGCAAGGCCGAGTGCCTGCTCGACATGGGTCGCTTCGACGACGCGCGCATGGTCTACGAGGAGGTTGGACGGCTCAGCAGCCGGCTGGCCTGGGCGCGGCTCGGCGAAGCCCGGGCCTGCTTCCTAGGCGGGCAAGTCGACGCGGCCCGCGACGTGCTCAGGGCCTTGATCGCATCCAACGAACAGAATATGGCGGCCTATGAGCTGCTGGCCAAGGTGGCCGAGGAATCCGGTCAATTGGACGAGGCCATGCGAGTGCTGACCGACGCCGCCGCGAAAGTCGGCAGCGCGCGCCGGCATCGCGCGCTCGGCCACATGGCCTTGCGCACCGGCCAGCTTCATACCGCGAAGGAAAGCCTCAAGCAGGCCGTCAAGCTCAGTCGCGGATCGGCGGCCGCCCAGTCCGACGACGCACTGGTGCTGGCCCAGGTGCATGTGGATCTGGGCGAACCCAAGCTGGCACACCAGGTGCTCGACGAGGTTGGCGCCTCGCTCAAGGACGATCCGTCCGCAAGGTCCGCGCTGTCCGCGGTGCGCTCGCAGGCCTTTCGCGAGCAGGGCGAGCATGCGGCGGCCGGTGAATCGCTGCGCCGCGCGCTCGACGGCATCGAAGCCCGCGCCGATATCGCGTCGATCCTGATCGCCAAGGCGGCCTTGAAGAGCGGCGACCCGGCCCTGATCGAACGTGGCGCGCGCCTGCTCGAGCAGGCGGTCAAGGACGACCATGAAAACCTGCGCATCGTGTCGCTGGCGCGCCAGACCTTGGTCGACACCGGCCAGCAGGCCTTGATCGCCTCGCTGGTGGATGGCCCGGCCGAAGCGCTCAAGCAGCAGGTCGCGGAAGCCAAGACCCTGCTCAAGGAACGCGAATTCGCCAAGGCGGTCGAGCGTCTCGACGCTTTGCTGGCCAGCTACGCCGACAACACGGCCGTGCTGCTCGAGACCGTGCGGGCCTATCTGCTGGAGATGAGCTTCACAGGGGTGAACCCGGCCAAGATGAAGCGGGTGGTGGCGCTGATGGCTCGTCTCGACGCACTGATGCCGCACTCCGAGAAGGTCCAGCTCCTGCACCACTTCCTGGCACGTGTGCGCGCCAAGGAGCAGTCGAGCGCCGCGGCATGATGAACCCTGAACTCTCTGCCGCGATCGTGCACGATCTCAAGAACGCCTTGGGGCTGATCGAGGGCGAGCTCGAACTCATGGCGCGGCGCGACGATGCCAGCGAGCGCATCCGCTTTCTGTGGCAGCACGCGGCGGGCATGCGCCTGCGCCTGATGGAGTTTCTGACCCTGTACCAGGACGACCTGCAGGCCCTGCCCGTCAGCATCGACGAGCAGGTGCTGTCGGAGTTCCTCACCCAGGTTTGCGGCGCCCTGGTGTCGCCGTCGGGCCCCGAACTCAGCGTCGTGATCGAAGACGATTTGCGCATCGCCTACTTCGACGCGCGCCTTGTCTCGCTGGCGCTCCAGTCGGCCTTGTCGAATGCGCGAGCGTTTGCCCGCACCGAGATCATCCTCGGCGTGCGTCGCGTCTACAAGTCGCTGGTGTTCTTCGTGGCGGACGACGGTCCTGGGCCGAACAGCGGCCCCACGCCGGGCGGCACCGGGCTGGGCATGAAGGTCTGCCAGCTGGTGGCGCGAGCGCACTCGACCGGTACGTCGGCCGGCTATTGCGCGCTGAACCGGCGCGCGCCCGCGGGCGGCGCGGTGTTCGAGTTGAGCCTGCCGCAATGATTGCCGGCGCAAACTGCAAATCAGCGGTCGCGGCAGCGACGCTCAGCCCGCGTCCCCGGAGCCAGACGATCCGGTCTTGCCCGGCTTGGCGCCAAAGCCCGACATGCCGGGAAACAGCTGGCCGGCCTGCTGCATCTGCTCCTGCAGCTGCGTGAACAGGCTCTTGGACTGCTCCATCACATTGCCCATCAGCCCCTGCAGCAAGGGCGACTGGCCGCTCATGTACTGCGTCCACGCCTCAGGACTGAAAGGCAGGCCCTTGCTCTGCTCCATGAACTTGGCCTGGATGTCGGCGAAGGCCTGCATGTTCTTTTCCAGGTAGGAGCCCATCACGCCCTGCATGGCGTTGCCGTAGATGCGGATGATCTGCTCCAGCACCTGAGTCGAAAACATCGGCACGCCGCCGGTTTCCTCTTCCAGGATGATCTGCAGCAGGATGGAGCGGGTCAGCTCGTCGCCGGTCTTGGCATCGCGCACCTCGAAGGTCTGGCCCTCCAGCACCATGTCCTTCACGTCGGCCAGGGTGATATAGGCGCTGGTTCGCGTGTCGTAGAGCCGCCGGTTGGGATATTTCTTGAGCACGCGAACCGCGTTCGCCGTTGTCTCGGCCGTGGATGAGGCTGCCTTTCCTCGGCGGGCTGTGGTCATGAAATCTCCTTGTTGGTATCTTTTGATTCTAGAAGCCCTGGATACCCCATGGACATCCGCAGGATTCAGGGCTGAGTATGCTGCATGAATTCACGTACAGTGGCCGCCGGCACCGCATAGGTGATGCCGGTCGGCGCACTGAGGGCCGATTCGCGCGTGCCTTTCACCACCACCATGCTGACCACGCCCAGCACCTCGCCGGTTTCCGCATCGAAGACCGGACCGCCGCTGTTGCCCGGATAGGCGGTGGCGTCCAGTTGCAGGACGTCGAAGCTGCCCTCGCGCAACTGGCGTACCGCGCGCGTGCTCAAGGCATGCGAAGTCGGCGGCGGCTGCACGATGGCCGTGATGGCCGACACGATGCCGCGGTGCGTCACCACCGTGAAGCCGACCGTGCCGGCCAGCGGAAAGCCCATCAGGCCGATGCCCTGCCCCTCGCGCACCGGCGCGTCCGACAGGCGCAGGGCCGGCGCAACGGCGCCATCGATCTTGAGCTCGGCCAGGTCATGCGAAGGGTCGACCCGTACCGACTCCACCTTGCGCTGCGTCCAGTGCCCGTGCCCATCGGCCACCAGCACCGCCATGTCGGCGCTGACGGTCTCCACAGATTGGTCGGGCAGCACATGCGCGTTGGTGATCACGTGCAGGCCGTCGTCCACCACAAAGCCTGAGCCGCGAAAGCCAAAGCGCGGGCTGTCGGTGGCGCGATAGGTGCCGACCATCACGACCGCGGGCTTGACGCGCGGAATCAGGTCGGCCATATCGGCTTGGGCAGCGGCACACGCCAAGGCCAGCAACAGCCCCATACCGGCGCGAACCGCGTGAATCGACAGACGCATCACCCCCCCCCCAGACTACCATCCCCAGACATCTCGCCAAGCCTAGCAGAGCCGCCGGCCTTTCCGGACCCGGATGCAGCAAAATCCAGCCATGCCATTCCGACACCTTCCCCTGCCTCCCCCAGCTCCTGGCCGGCTCTGGCTGCAATCCATGCCCGGCCGGATCGAATCGTGGGCCAGCTTTCTCGACGAAGCGCGCCTGCGCGACCTGAATCTGGTGGTATGCCTGAACCCGCTGACCGAAGTGGCCGAGCTGTCGCCGCGTTATCACAAGGCCATCACCGAGGGCCGGCTGCCGTTTCGCTGGCTGCACCTGCCCTTGCGTGATTTCAGCGTCGGAATCGATCCGGCGCAGTTCCGCCAAGGCGTCGAGCAGGTGAGCCGCAGCCTGATGCTGGGCGACCAGGTGCTGCTGCATTGCGCAGCCGGCCTGGGGCGCACGGGCACGGTCGCCGCCTGCGTGCTCAAGCACCTCGGCATGGACACCGTGGGGGCGCTGCGCGCGGTGCAGCAAGCGGGCTCGAATCCGCAGTCGGCGTTGCAGTCGGGCTGGATCGAACAGTTCTGATGCTGGAAATCATTCACGCCGACGCCCACCGGGTGTTGGTCAACAAGCCCAGCGGGTTGCTGTCGGTGCCGGGCCGCGGCGAGGACAAGCAGGACTGCGCCAGCCTGCGCGTGCAGCAGCTCTTCCCTGACGCGCTGATCGTACACCGGCTCGACATGGCCACCTCGGGCCTGCTGCTGTTTGCGCGCGGCCTCGAGATGCAGCGCCGCTGGAGCGCGGCCTTTGCCACACGCGCCGTGCTCAAGCGCTATGTCGCCATCGTCTCGGGTTGTCCGGTCGAAGAGGCCTGGCAGATCGACCTGCCCCTGATCGCCGATTGGCCGCAGCGGCCGCGCCAGAAGGTCGACTTCGAAGTCGGCAAGCCGTCCATCACGCGCGTCCAAGTCCTGGCAACAATGCCGGAACAGAACTGCGCGCGGCTGCTGCTGGAACCCCTCACCGGGCGCTCGCACCAATTGCGCGTGCACTTGCAGGCGCAGGGACATGTCATCCTCGGCGATACACTCTACGCCTCGGCAGAGGACGCGGCACGCGCGCCACGCCTGATGCTGCACGCCAGCGAGCTGCATCTGCCCGCCATCGAGGACCTGGGCATCGCGCCGCAGCAGTTCAGCTGCCCGCCTGACTTTTGAGCAAGGGTTCGCGCAGCTGGCCGAAATCCTTGGGCGCGACGTACTGCAAGACCGCATGGCCTTGCGCATCGAACGCGACGGCCAGGCCCAGGGCCGGATAGAGCCAGTTCGACTGCGCCTGCGGTGCGCCGCCGTCCGGGTCGGGCACGCGGGTTTGCAACTGCTCGCCGGGCGCGCCAAAGCGTTGCGTCAGCAATGCGGCGTCCACATGCACAGAAGGCAACACGGTCAGGCCGGTGACGACCGCCTGCAGGGCGCGGGTGCGATCGACCGCAGCCAGGGTGTAGCGGCGTACCCCACTGGGCTGCAGCTGCGACTTGACGGCGTGCTGCTGCAAATCCTTGAGCGCGGCGGCATCCAGTTGCGCCGTGAACACCAGCTTGGCGCTGACGAAGCCGAGCTGCGTGCTGTCGACGAAAGCCTCCAGCGCGCCGATCTCGCCATCCCTGGCCAGCACCGCCAGCATCAGCTCGTCGCCCCAGTGCCGCTGGACGTCGGCAAGCGTGCTGCGCCCGAGGGTCAGGCCCAGCACGCGCGTGGCGCCGTCGTCCAGGCGATCGATCTGCCAGGGCAGGGTTTGCGGCGCCTCGACGGGTGCCACGGCGGCGGGATCGGCCAGCATGTGCCAGAGCACGGGCGCGAACGCCAGCGCGAACACGGCCAGTACCAAGCCCGCCACCCAGGCGAAGGTCGATTTCATCAGCCGAGCAAATTGGCCAGCGTCAGCAGCGCCAGCAGGAGCATCCATAGCACGACGGAGCGCCACACCAGGCCCACCACGCTTTGCAGATGGCCCAGCGCGGGCGGCTGACCGGGCGTCGAGCCGTCGGCCAGCGTGGCCTCCATGTCGCCACCCATCTCGAAGGTCTTGCTGCGATCCGGCGTGATGCCGGGCGCTGCCGAGCCGCCGAGCTGCACGCCCAGGGCGCCGGCCGCCGAGGCCAGGATGATGCCCTCGTTCGGATGCAGCCACAGCGAGGCATCGCGACGCCAGCCGTTCACGGCCTCCTCAAAGTCTCCGACGATGGCGAAGCCGGTGGCGGTGAGGCGCGCCGGGATGTAGTCGATCCCGCCGAACAGCTTGCGCGACAGCTGCAGCAAAGACTCGTTGGTCGGCGCCTCGATGGTGCGGCTCTTGAAGGCCCAGTAGCGGCTCGCAAACTCGGCCATGCGGTACAGGATTGCGCCCGCCGGCCCCAGACCCAGGGTCGACAGGAGGATGAACCAGAAGAACACGCCGAACACATGCCGGTGCGCCGCCAGCAGCGAATGCTCCATCACGTGGCGCAGCAGCTCGGTGCGCGGCAATTCACTGGCGTCCAGATGGCGCCACTCGGCCAGCAGGCGGCGGGCCTCCATTTCGTCGGCGCGCTCCAGGGCATCGCGGATGTCGGTGAAATAGTGGCTGAACTGGCGAAAGCCCAGCGTCAAGTACAGCACCACGACGTTGAAAACCAACGCCAGCAGGATGCTGAAATGATGAATGCCGGCGTAGACCAGCGCCGCCAGCAACGACGGCCCCAACACGGTGATGCCCCAGACCACATTGGCGTGGTGATCGCGCCCGGCGTCGAAATTGCGGCCCGTCCAACGCACCCAGGCGATCACACCCCGGTGCACTGGGTTACTCGCCCGCAAGGGCTTGAGCTGCTCACAGATCAGCGCGAAAAAGACCGCAAAGAAGTTCATGGCTCAGCATGATAGCGGCCCCCATCGGGCTAGGCCCTCAGAAAGGCATAGAAGTTGCGCAGCATCGCAGCCGTGGCGCCCCAGATGAAAAACTCGCGCGACACGCCCTCAAGGCCTGACCCCGTCCAGGGCATGGAGAAGAACTGCCGCTCGAACTGTTGCTCATCCTGCTCCCAGCGAAACACATGGCGCTGGTGATGTGCAGGCGTCATCAGGAATTCGAGCGGCACCTCAAAGGCCTCGGCGACTTCGAAGGCCTCCAGCGTCAGGTTGAAGCCGGGCCGCACCAGCGCCACCACGGGCGTGACCTGGAACGAGGTCACCGTGCTGTAAATCGGCAACTGTCCGATCACGTCGATGTGCTCGGACTTGAGGCCGATTTCCTCGTCTGCCTCGCGCAAGGCCGTGGCCCTGGCATCAAGGTCGTGCGCGTCGGTGCGCCCGCCCGGGAAGGCGATCTGCCCGGCGTGGTCGCGCAGATGTTGGGTCCGCTGCGTCAGCAGCACCTGCAGGCCTTGCGGCCGTTGCACCAGTGGCACCAGCACGGCGGCGGCGGCAGGTTCGCGTGCGGCAAAGGTGCCGCCGTCGCCCTTGAATTCAGGCGTCCACTCGGGAGGATCGACAAAACGCTGCCGGATGAAGGCCGCCGTCAGGCGCGCCGGATCCACCGCCGGCAGATGCGTGTCGTGACCGACCACGGGCACGGACTGGGGGTCGAAAATGGGTCTACGGCTCATGCGGCAAGCATAGTGGGCGCGGAAATGAAAAAACCGCCTCGGCTTGCACCGGGCGGTTTTTTGTCCTGCAAGTTCTCGCTGCAAGCAGCAAGCACCGGCTTTAGGCCAGCTTTTATCGAAAACGCGCTTAAGCGAGCTTTTCCTTGATTCGAGCCGACTTGCCCGAACGCTGACGCAGGTAGTACAGCTTGGCGCGACGCACATCGCCGCGGCGCTTCACTTCGATCGAAGCGATCAGGGGGCTGAACAACTGGAACGTACGCTCCACGCCTTCGCCGCTCGAGATCTTGCGCACGATGAAGCTGGAATTCAGGCCGCGATTGCGCTTGGCAATCACCACGCCTTCATAAGCCTGCACGCGCTTGCGGGTGCCTTCCACCACGTTCACGCTGACGATCACGGTGTCGCCGGGCGCAAATTCGGGGATGGTCTTGTTCAGACGAGCAATTTCTTCTTGCTCAAGGGTTTGGATCAGGTCCATGGTTTCTCCAAGTGATCGTGGCGGCGCCGAAAAATTTTTCGGAAAGCTTTTATGACCCGCCAGAGGATCGAAAAGCCGATCATTATAGCCAGACACGTCAGTTCGTCAAAGTTTTCAGGAATTTCTCGTCTTGCACACTGAGCTTGCCGGCCTGGCGGGCCGCCTCGATCAGGTCCGGGCGGCGGCGCCAGGTCAGCTCCAGCGAGCGTTCGCGACGCCAGCGCGCAATCTGCACATGGTGGCCGGATAGGAGCACGGCCGGCACGGGGAATTCGTCCACCTGCCCAGGCAGGCCGCGCAGGACCTCCGGGCGGCTGTAATGCGGGCAGTCCAGCAGTCCGTCAGAGAAGCTGTCCTGCTCGTGCGACGCGGCGTCGTTGAGCACGCCCTCTTGCAAGCGCGCCACAGCGTCCAGCAAAGCCAGGGCCGGCAGCTCGCCGCCCGACAGCACAAAATCGCCCAGGCTCAGCTCCAGCGTGACATGGCGATCGAGAAAACGCTGGTCCATGCCCTCATAACGGCCACACAGCAGAATGGCGCCCGGCCCCTGCGCCAGCGATTGCACTAGCGCTTGGTCGATGCGCCGCCCCGTCGGGCTGAAATGAATCACCATCGGCGCCGCAGATCCGGCGTCCGCCTGCGCCTCGACCCGCGCCTGCCGCACCGCCGCCATGGCGCGCTCCAGCGGCTCCGCCAGCATCACCATGCCGGGACCGCCTCCGTAGGGGCGGTCGTCCACGCGACGATAGTTGTCCTCGGCGAAATCGCGCAATTGCCACAGGCGCACGTCAACCTGCTTGCGCTCAAACGCGCGGCGCGTCACGCCCGCCGTCAGGTGCGGTTCAATCAGCTCGGGAAACAGCGTGATGAGGTCGAAGCGCATGGCGCAGGACGGGCAATACCTACCCGACGCTTCAGAAATCCAGGCCCCAGTCGACGGTGATGCGGCGCTCGGCCAGGCTCACCTCGTCGACATAGGCCGACACGAAGGGCACCAGGATCTCCTGGTCGGGCTTGACCGGCGGCGTCAGGCCCGGCGGCGTGATGCGCAGCACGGCATGCGGGCCGGTCTCCAGCAGGCCAGCCACTTCGCCCAGCAGCTCGCCCTGACGATTCACCACGCTCAGGCCGATCAGGTCGACCCAGTAGAACTCGTCGGGATCGGAGCTGGGAAATGCCGAGCGCGACACGAAGATGCGTGCGCCGCGCAGCGCCTCGGCGGCATTGCGGTCCGCGATGCCTTCTGCGCTGGCCACGATGCCATCGCCATGTTCGCGAACCGAGAGAATCTTGAGCAGCGGAGGCAAGGCCGCCTTGGAGGCAGCGGCCTTGGCGGCCGCCGCAACGGCACGCACGTCGTCAGAGGGTTTCAGGAACCAGCGGCGTGCGGCAAAAAGCGCCTGGGGATCGGTGGAATAGGCCTGGATCTTGAACCAGCCCTTGATGCCCCAGGCATCGAGAATGCGCCCGATCTCGACAGCGTCTTGCGGCCATTGCGACGCTGTAGCGTCGGTGGCGGGCAAACTGTCCTGATCGGGCATCACGCTCACAAGCCGAATCAGGCCTGAACTTAGGCAGCTGCTGCGGGAGCGGCAGCCGACTTCTTGGCCTGGTCGACCAGACGAGCCACGGTGGGCGACAGCTGTGCGCCAACGCCGGCCCAGTAGCTCACGCGATCCAGGGCGACACGCAGCGATTCAGCAGCGCCAGCGGCCACGGGGTTGTAGAAACCGACGCGCTCGATGAAGCGGCCGTCACGGCGCTGGCTGCTGTTGGCCACGACGATGTTATAAAACGGACGCTTCTTGGAGCCGCCGCGGGAGAGTCGAATCACGACCATGATGAATCCTTTGTTTCTTAGCGTTCCACCGCACCAGGAGACACTCAGGGCAAGCAGATCGAGAACGACCGGGTTTGTCTGCCATCATGGCCATCTGCCCATGAAAGCCGCTCACCCGAGCGCGGTAAATCTCGGCGCTGTAGATACGCCGGCGCACCTGCACCGACCAGCACCGAAACCCGGCATTATAAACTCGCGTTGAGCGCCTTGCAGCGCAATTTTGTAGGTCAACCCCGCATCTGACATGAACAAACCCGAAACCGCCCCGCTGGAGACGTCGAATTCAGCCGCTGGACTGCTGATCCGCCCCAGCGCCGAATCCGATCTGCCCCGTATCCATGCCATCTACGAATGGGCCGTCGTGCACGGCACGGGCACGTTCGAGACCGAGGTGCCCAGCGTCGAAGAAATGGGACGCCGCCGCGCCGAAGTGCTGGGCCGCGCCCTGCCCTTCCTGGTGGCCGAGCGCGGCGGCCAGGTGCTGGGCTATGCCTACGCCAACTATTTCCGCCCGCGCATGGCCTACCGCTACTGCCTGGAAGACTCGATCTACCTGCATCCCGACGCCCAGGGCCAGGGCGTCGGCCGGCTGCTGCTGGCCGAGCTGATGGCGCGCTGCGAAGCCGCCGGCGGACGCCAGATGCTGGCTGTGATCGGAGATGCCGACAACAAAGGCTCGATCGGCGTGCACACCGCGCTGGGCTTCGAGCACACCGGCGTGCTCAAGGCGGCAGGCTGGAAATTCGGCCGCTGGCTCGACGTGGTGCTGATGCAGCGCTGCCTGGGGCCTGGCGAGACCTCCAACCCGGCCTGAGCCCCAGCGAACGCAAAGAAATCCGCATGTCGACCTACAAGTCCAAGACCATCGCCACCTGGCTGGCCCTGCTGCTGGGCAGCCTGGGCGTGCACCGCTTCTACCTCTACGGCTTGAAGGACAAGCTCGGCTGGCTGCATCCCTGGCCCACGCTGGTGGGCCTGTACGGCGTGCAGCGCATGGGGCTGCTCGGGCAGGACGACCAGTTGGCCTGGGTGCTGATTCCCGTCCTCGGCCTGATGCTGTCGCTCAGCATGCTGATGGGCATCGTCTATGGCCTGACGCCGGACGACAAATGGAACCAGGCCCACAACCCCGGCCTGCCAATCCGCGCCAGCGGCTGGGGCATCATCATCGGCATGGTGCTGTGCCTGATGATGGGCGGCATCTGCCTGATGAGCACCATCGCCTTCAGCGCGCAGCGCTATTTCGAGTCACAGGAAGAGGCCGCCAAGGCCATCAGCCAGTAAGGTGCATCTTGAAACCTACCGCGCGGCCTCTGAGTCCTTTAAAACAGCACCAGACTGATCCAGTAGAACGCGCCGGCGACGAAACCGGCGGCCGGGATGGTCAGGATCCAGGCCCAGACGATGTTGCCGGCCACGCCCCAGCGCACGGCGGACGCGCGCTGCGTCGAACCCACGCCCACGATGGCGCCGGTGATGGTGTGCGTGGTCGAGACCGGCACGCCCAGGGCCGTGGCCAGGAACAGGGTCATGGCGCCGCCCGTTTCGGCGCAGAAACCGCCGGCAGGCTTGAGCTTGGTGATTTTCTGGCCCATGGTGCGGACCACCCGCCAGCCGCCGAACATGGTGCCCAGGCCGATGGCCGTGTAGCAGCAGACGATCACCCAGACCGGCGGCGATTTGTCGCCGGCGACGGCATAGCCAGACGCAATCAGCAGCATCCAGATCAGGCCGATGGTCTTTTGCGCGTCGTTGCCGCCATGGCCCAGGCTGTACAAGCCCGCCGACAGCAGTTGCAGGCGGCGAAACCAGTTGTCCACGCGCAAAGGCGCGCTGCGGCGAAAGGTCCAGGCCACCAGCACCATCATCAGCGATCCGAGCACGTAGCCCAGCAGCGGCGACAGGAAGATGAACAGCATCGTCTTGCCGATGCCCGAAGCCACCAGCTTGCCCGCGCCCGCCTTGGCAATCACCGCACCGGCCAGGCCGCCGATCAAGGCATGCGAGGAGCTCGACGGAATGCCGTAGGCCCAGGTGATCACGTTCCAGGCGATGGCGCCGATCAGCGCGCCGAACACCACGTGCTGGTCCACGACCGCGGGGTCGACGATGCCCTTGCCCACCGTGGCCGCCACCTTCAGCTCGAAGAAGCCGATCGCGACGATGTTGAAGAAGGCCGCGAACAGCACCGCCTGCTGGGGCTTGAGCACGCCGGTCGACACCACCGTGGCGATCGAATTGGCGGCATCGTGGAATCCATTCATGAAGTCGAACGCGATGGCCAGCAGCACCAGCAGGGCCACGACCCAGAACGACATTGGCACACCATTCATCGGTGCCACCCGCTCAGGAGTTCTCGAGGACGATGCCCTCGATCAGGTTGGCGACATCCTCGCAGCGGTCGGTGACGGTTTCGAGCAGCTCATAGATGGCCTTGAGCTTGATGAGTTCGCGCACATCAGGCTCCTCGCGGAACAGGCGCGACATGGCGGCGCGCATCACGCGATCGGCGTCGGTCTCCAGCTTGTCGATTTCTTCGCAAGTCTTGAGCGCGGCTTCGACCGTCTGGGCCTGGCTGAGCTTGGGCAGCAGCGACACGGCATCCTGGACGCGCGCGCAGCAACGCACCGACAGCTCGCCCAGCCGGAAGACTTCGTCGGTCACCTTGCGGATGTCGTACAGCGACATGGTGCCCGCAACGTCGTGGACCATGTCCAGGATATCGTCCATGGAATTGATCAGGCCGTGGATCTGCTCGCGATCGATCGGCGTGATGAAGGTGCGATGCAGCATGCGATTGACCTCGGCCGTGACCCGGTCGGCCTGCCGCTCGGCATCGCTGACTTCGGCCGCATACTTTTCGCGCAGCAAGGGGTCGTCGTAGTTCTGCAGCATGGCCATCAAGGCCTTGGCGCCCTCGGTGATCTTGCCGGCATGCTCGTTGAACAGTTCAAAAAAATTGCCCTCGCGGGGCAGCAGCTTGCCAAACAGCATGTGTTCTCCAGATCAGCGCATGCCCCAAGGCATGGAGCCGATTTCGCAGTTCAAATTTCGCGGTTCAAGAAAGGCCCATCGCCACCATCGACGGCCATGGGCAAAAGTGTAATCGTTCCGTCACAAATCAGCGCAGCGCCCGGCTCTCCCGAACCACGGCCTGATCCCGCGTCGCTGGCAGGTGATCGGCCATACGCCCCAGGCCCGGCAGGCTCAGATCGGGCGCCAGCTCCAGGAGGGGCTGCAGCACGAATGCGCGTTGATGCAGACGCGGATGCGGCAGCGTCAGGCGCGGGCTGTTCAGCACCCAATCCCCATAGCTCAGCAGATCCAGATCCAGGGTGCGCGGCGCGTTGAGATAGGGCCGCTCGCGCCCATGCGCCGATTCAATGGCTTGCAGGGCGTCGAGCAACTGCAAGGGAGCCAGCGCGGTTTCCAGCTCGGCCACAGCATTCAAGTAGTCCGGCCCACTGGAATCGACCGGCGCAGAACGGTAGAACGAGGAGCTTCGCAGCAGCCGCGTGCCCGGCAAGCCGGCCAGGGCTTCCAGGGCCGCCGCCAAGGTCGCGTCCAGGTTTCCCAGATTAGCGCCCAGGCCGACCCAGGCCCGCGCGGCTGGCGCAGTATTCATTCCCCCGCGCCAGCGTCACCGGCGCCAGGAGCGGCGCCCGCCTCCCCCTTGCCGGCGGGCTTGCGGCGGCGACGGCGACGCTTGGCCGGGCCATTGGACGAACCATCGACCGAACCGCCCTCTTCCGCCTCAGCCTTGGAACGCGGCTGTGCCTTCGCATGGCCGCCCTGGCCCGACACGCTGCCGCGCGCGACCTGATGCACCTTGGGTCCGCGGCGCTGGCGGTCTTCTTCGCGCGCCTCGTCGATCAGCGCGCGGCGCTCGTCGTCGTCACCCAGCGCAAAGTCTTCCCACCAGTCGACCAGATTGCCGCTGACCTCGCCGACCTCGGCGCGCAGGATCAGGAAGTCGAAGCCGGCGCGGTAGCGCGCCTGCTCGACCAGGCTGAAAGGCCCGCTGCCGCTGCGGCGCTCGAAGCGCGGCTGCATCATCCAGATCTCGCGCATATCGGCCGCCAGCTTGCCGCGGCCGGAAATGTCGCCGATGCGGGCGTCGAAGACCTGGTCGATGGCCTGCTGCAAGGCCGGCACCGTGGGTTCGCCGGCCTCGCGCAGGCTCAGCCAGCGCTTCTGCACCTCGTCCCACAGCATGCAGGCCAGCATGAAGCTCGGTGCGACGCTGCGGCCCTCGGCCACGCGCTTGTCGGTGTCTTCCAGGGCGCGGCGCACAAAGCGGCCCTGCGGCGAATCGCTCAACTGGCCCTTGTCGTCCAGCACGGCATCGAGAAACGGGAACACGCCGCGCGCAATGCCCTGCTTGCGCAGCTCGTCCAGACTGGCCAGCGAGTGGCCGGTCTGCAGCAGCTTCATCATCTCGTCGAACATGCGCGAGACGGGCACGTTGGCCAGCAATGCCGCCATGCGCTTGACCGGCGCCTTGGTCTTGGCCTCCAGCTCGAAGCCGAGCTTGGCGGCGAAGCGGACCGCGCGCAGGATGCGCACCGGGTCTTCGCGGTAGCGCGTTTCCGGGTCGCCGATCATGCGCAGCACGCGCTTTTTCGCGTCGGCCAGGCCGCCGTGGTAGTCGACCACGACCTGCGCCTGCGGGTCGTAGTACAGCGCGTTGACGGTGAAGTCGCGCCGCGCGGCATCCTCGATCTGCGGACCCCAGACGTTGTCACGCAGCACCCGGCCGCTGGCATCGACGACGTGGGACTTGCCGGCCAGCTCGTCCTTGGACGTCTTCTCGTTGCCGGCCACCTGCTCGGCCGCGTCGTTGGCCAGCAGCGCGCGGAAGGTCGAGACTTCGATCACCTCGTGTTCGCGGCCCCGTCCGTACACCACGTGCACGATGCGAAAGCGCCGGCCGATGATGAAGGCGCGCCGGAACAGGCCCTTGACCTGCTCGGGCGTGGCGTTGGTGGCGACGTCGAAGTCCTTGGGCCGCTGGCCCAGGATCAGGTCGCGCACCGCGCCGCCGACGATGTAGGCCTCGAAGCCCGCGTCGGTCAGCGTCCGTACCACGCGCACCGCGCGCTCGTCGAGCAGCTCGGGATCGATGCCGTGCTCGTTCACAGGCAACTCGGTGCGTTTGCCCAGCACCGTGCCTTTGCGTCCTTGCCCGTCGCTCGGCTTGCCCAGCAATTTGTCTATGAATTTCTTGATCATGCGAAGAGTTTCAAAATGGGCCAGCCGCGCGTGTGCGCCACCGACTCCAGTTGCGGGGTGGGATTGGTCGCCACCGGATGGCTGACCAATTCCAGCAAAGGCATATCGTTCATCGAATCACTGTAGAAGGTGACCCGCTCAAAATCTTCCAGGCGATGCCCCAGGCCCTGCAGCCAGGACTTGACGCGCACGATCTTGCCCTCCTGGAAAGACGGCACGCCGTGCACGGCGCCGGTGTAATGGCCCAGGCGGTCGCGCTCCAGTTGCACCGCCAGCAAATGCTCGACGCCAAAGGCCGCGGCGATCGGCTCGGTGACAAACTCATTGGTGGCCGTCACGATGGCGACCAGATCGCCCGCGTCCTGGTGCTCGCGCAGCAACGCCCTGGCATTGTCGCGCATCATGGGCTGCATCACCTCGCGCATGAACCGATCGCGTGCCGCCAGGGCTTCGGGCAGCGGCCGGTCGCGCCACACCGAGGTAGCGAACGCCACGTATTCGTTGAGGTCGAGCTGGCCCGCCTGATAGTGCGCGAAGAACTCGTCGTTGCGTTGGCGCCAGACGCCGCCGTCGGCCCAGCCGATGTCGATCATGAAGCTGCCGAAGGCATGGTCGGAGTCGCTGGGGATCAGGGTTCCGTCGAGATCGAATAATGCGAGATTCATCAAAGTTCCGAACAGTTCAAAGTCAATGTCAAAGTCCTTGGTCGTGCAGCATCTGGCGCAGCAGCGGCACGGTGACGGCGCGCTTGTGGACCAGGGCGAATTCGTCCAGGCGGTCCAGCAGGGCCATCAGGTGCTTCATGTCCCGCGAGAAGCGGTTCAGCACGTAATCCATCACCTCGTCGGACAGCACGATACCGCGCCGGTCGGCCTCGCGGCGCAAGGCCGCCCGCGTCTCCGACTCTGACAGGGGCTGCAGCGCGAAGGTCGGCCCCCAGCCCAGGCGGGTGCGCAGGTCCTCGCGCAGCGGCAGATCGACCGGCGGCGCCAGCCCTGTGGCGACGATCGCCAGGCCGTGGGTGGCCGCCTCGACGAACAGCGCAAAAGCGGCATGCTGCTGGCCGGCGTCGAACCGGTCGCAATCATCGAGCAGCAGCAGGCTCGGGTGGGCCGGCAGCTCCCAGGGCAAGGGGGTCTGGGCGTCATACCAGCCCACTTGCGCGCCAGCCTGCTGCCAGGCTTGTGCCAGGGCGCGCAGCACGTGCGTCTTGCCGCTGCCGGGCTGGCCCCAGAGGAACACCGGCGGCGCGTTCAGGCTCAAGGCCTGCAGGTGCGCCAAAGCCGCCTGGTTGGCACCGGGCAGCAAATTGTCGAAGGTGAAGGTCGGCTCGGGGCCGAGCGAGAGCGGAATCTGCTTCAAGGCCGGGGCGCCTTGTACAAGGCGCTGCCGAGATAGAGGCCGCGCAGGCGCCGACCCGCCACGACCAGCAGGGCCGACACCGGCAAGGCCACCAGCACGCCGATGAAGCCGAACAACTGGCCGAACGCCAGCAAGGCGAAGATCACGGTCAGCGGCGACAGGCCGATGCGCTCCCCCACTAGGCGCGGCGTCAGGATGAAGCCCTCCAGCACCTGCCCGATGCCGTACACCAGCCCGACGGCCAGCACGCCGTACCAGCTGCCGAACTGCAGCAGCGCCGACAGCAGCGCCAGGCTCAGGCCCAGGCCAAAGCCCAGGTAAGGCACGCACACCGCCAGGCCGGTGAACACCCCCAGCGGCAGGGCCAGGTCCAGCCCACCCACGGTCAAACCCAGGCTGTAATAAAGCGCCAGCACCAGCATCACCAGCACCTGCCCGCGCAGGTACTGGCCCAGCATCTGGTCGCACTCGCGCAGGAATCCGCCCACGGCAGCGCGCAAGCGCGGCGGCACCATGTGCCAGGCCCGGTTCATGAGCGAATGCCAGTCGAGCAAGAGGTAGAACAGGACCACCGGCAGCAGCACCGCGTTGCCGACCAGCGCCAGCAGGAAACTGCCGCCGACGCGCACCGAATTCAAGGTCGTCAGCAGCCAATCCTCCAGATTGGCGTTCATGTACTTCATCAGGAGGCCCTTGATGGCGGCGCCATCCAAGGTCACGGGCAGGCCGTGCTGGCGCAGCCAGGGCAGCACCTGGGTGTTCAGGGCATCGATGACGACGGGAATCTGCGCCTTCAGCAAGGGCAGCTCGTGGCTGAGTATCGGCACGATCAGCACGATCACCGCCACCGCCGCCACGACCGCCAGCAGCTCCACCAGCGCCACCGCCAGCAGGCGCGGCATGCCGTGGCGCACCAGGCGGTCCACCGCCGGGGCCAGCGCGTAGGCTAGCACGGCCGCAGTCACGAAGGGCGACAGCACCGGCGCCAAGCGCCACAGCAGCGCAGCACACAGCGCCGCCAGGGCCATCCAGGCCAGGGCGTATCGTTGGGCAGTGCTCAAGCTCATGGGATCAAGGAAAGCAAAGTGGCGGTCCGAAATTGACAAAATTCTAGAGGCAGGCCCGACAAAGCTCGTTCAGGCGCGATGCGCAAACTGGCGCAGGTTCAATCCGCCGACCGTCAGGACCAGAAAATAGACGACCGCCGAGACCGCCAGGCTGCCTGCCATGTACAGCGCGCGCAAGCCTTCATGGTGGCCCAGCGCGATCCAGTCGAGCCGCGTGGCGAGCCAATACTGCAAGCCCCCCATCGCCAGGCTGGCGGCGACGACGCGCAGCGCGAAGCCGAGCCAACCTGCGGCAGGCACGTAGCTGCCCAGCTTGCGCAGGCCGCGCAACAGCCAGAACGCATTCAGCAAGGCGCCCAGGCCGATCGACAGCGCCAGCCCCGCCACGCCGATGGTGGGCACGAACACCGCGTTCATCACCTGCGTGAGGATCAGGACGCCGATGGCGATGCGCACCGGCGTGCGCGTATCCTGCCGGGCATAGAAGCCCGGCGCCAGCACCTTGATGCTGACCAGGCCCATCAGGCCCATGCCATAGGCCATCACGGCCTGCGACACATGCGTCACGTCGACGGCGCGAAAGGCCCCGCGGTGGTACAGCACCGCCACCATGGGCTGTGCAAACACCAGCAGCGCCACGGCGCAAGGCAAGGCCAGCAGCAGCACCATGCGCAGGCCCCAGTCCAGCAGCGCCGAATAGGCCTGCACATCGTTCTTGGCCTGGGCGGCGGAGAGCTGCGGCGTCAGCACCGAGCCCAGCGCCACGCCCAGCAGCGCGATGGGAAACTCCATCAGGCGGTCGGCGTAGGTCAGCCAGGACGCGGCGCCCTCGCCCACCAGCACGGCAATCTGCGTGTTGATCAGCAGCGACACCTGGGCCACGCCCACGCCGACCACGGCCGGCCCCATCTGTTTGAGCACCCGCCCCACGCCGGGATGGGCGCGCGCCTCGCGCAGGCGCCGCAGCGACAGGCTGACATGCGGCATGGCGCCGATGCGCCGCAGCGCCGGCACCTGGATGAACAACTGCAGCAGGCCGCCCAGCATCACGCCGATGGCCATGGCGTAGATGGGCTGATAGCCCCAGTTCTTCAGCAGCGGCGACAGGCCGAAGCCCGCCGCGATCACCGACACGTTCAGCAGCACCGGCGTGGCCGCCGGCACCAGGAAGCGCTTCCAGGTGTTGAGGATGCCGGCCGACAAGGCCACCAGGGACATGCAGCCGATATAGGGGAACATCCAGCGCGTCATCACCGCGGAGATCTCGCGGCCCTGCGCCGGCATGCCCGCACCGAGCAGCCAGACCAGCAGCGGCGCGCCCACCACGCCCACCACGCAGGTCAGCAGCAGCGCCCACAGCAGCAGCGTCGCCACCGCGTTGATCAGCGCGTGCGTGGCCTCGTCGCCGTCGCGCGCGCGGGTGGCCGCCAGCACCGGCACGAAGGCTTGCGAGAACGCGCCTTCGGCAAACAGTCGCCGCAGCATGTTGGGAATGCGAAACGCCACCTGAAAGGCGTCGGTGATCCAATTGGCGCCGAACAGCGCCGCCACCATCTGCTCACGCACCAGGCCGGTCACACGGGAAACCAGGGTCAAAATGGAGATCGTCGACGCGGCACGCAGCAGATTCATGAAGGACTGAGCAGATTCAAGGATGGAACGAGGTGGCCCCAGCGGAGCGCTGCGATTATGTCTGCCCGCGCCGCGTTTTTTGCTGCCACAACTTTGTAATATCCAGACATTAGTGCTACACTCGCGGTCTTTGCACCAACTGGGTTTACAAAAATGGCAAGTTCCAAAGCCAAGAAGAAAACCGTCCGTTTGGCATCGGGCCGCAAGCGCGCCCGCCAGGACGTCAAGCTGAACGCCGCCAACACGGCGCTGCGCTCCAAATTCCGCACGGTCATCAAGAACGTGCAAAAGGCCGTGGTCGCTGGCGACAAGACCAAGGCTGCTGAATTGTTCAAGACCGCCCAGCAAGTGATCGACTCGGTTGCTGACAAGGGCATCTTCCACAAGAACAAGGCTGCTCGCCACAAGAGCCGCCTGTCCGCCAAGATCAAGGCACTGGCTGCCTGAATCACCAGTTCAGGTGCAAAGGGTCGAGGCCCGCAGGTTCAGCCTGCGGGCCTTTTTCATGGCCGATGCAAACCTTCGCACAAACCTTTGCACAAACCTTTGCACAAACGTTCAAGTCACGCGCCGGGCATGGGCTCGCCAGCCAGCCAATCGCACACGGCCTGGGCCACCCATGGCCCGTCGTCCAGCGGCAGGTCGTGGCCGGCGCGCTCATGCGTCACCAAGGGCACCTGCCAGGCGCGGCTGAGCTGCTCGGAACAGCGGTAATTGACCAGTCCATCCGAGCGGCTGCCCAGGATCAAGATCGGCACCGGGATCGGCTGGCGCGGCGCCACGTAGCGCATCGCCGCCAGCAACTGCCGCAGCGCGTTGAGGGTCGACACCGGCTGGCGCGACTGCAAGTCCACCCACCACGCGATCACGCCTGATTCGTCCGCCACCCGCCTCGTCGTCAGGCGCAGCACCACCGACTCGCGCGCCTGCGGGCTGCGCGCCAGCAGCAAGCCGACAAGCCTCAGATAGTTGGCGGGCCTCAGTCGCTGGTAAAAGGCGCTGAACGGCCGCAGGCTGGTGTTGATCAGCACCACGGCGCGCAAGTCCTGCGCAAAGCGGTGCGCCCAATCCGCCGCCACCATGGCACCCAGGCTCATGGCCAGCAGATGGATGGGTCCGGCAATGCCTCGCGCGCGCAGCTCGGCGCGGCAGAAGTCCACCATCTCGTGGACATGGGTCGGGCTGGGCATCCGGTAAAGCGAGCCATTCCCGGGCAGCTCCAGGAGGACCAGGCGCACGCCTCCCTGTCGCGCCTGAAGCCGCTGCTCCAGCAGTGCTGGAAATCCGCCCCAATGGCCGGCGCCGCGGGTGAGGCCGCGCAGCAGGACCCAGGTGGCGACAGGAGCGTTCACCTCCATCCTCACCTCGCCTTGTTACGGTACCAGCGGCTCAAGGCCCGCTCCTGCAGCGCCGCGCGCTGATCTGGGCGTGGCAGCCAGTTTTCGGCACTGGCCACCGCCCGGGCGCAGAAGTCCAGCCACCACAGATGGCGCCGCAGCACGCGCTGCTGGCGATGGCTGATCAGGGGATTGAAGATGCCGTGGCGCGAAAACACCTGCCTGGGATTCTTCTTGACCCAGATCCACGAGCCCATCTCCAGCGTCAGCGGCAACAGCATGTGGCCCGGCGTCTTGCAAGCCTGCTGGTACAGGTGGTCCCACAGGTCCCCATGGGTCAGGTATTGCAGGGACTGCGGTTCGAAAACATAGGTGTGCTGCGCATGGGTCTGGTTCAACAGGCTGCTGAACGAGAGCATCTCGGGTAGATGGGCGATGGGCTGCGCGGTGTGGGCATAGGGGAACCAGATGCGGTCGCTCATGCCAAAGCCCGAATGGCAATCGACGCTCAGGGCAAAGCGATGCGGCAGCAGCTCCTGCTGCACCAACTCGCACAGCATCTGGCTCTCCACCTGCATGGGCTGCCCCGACGGCCCCCTGTACCAGGGCAATGCGGCACTGATGCGCTGCCCTCCCAGCAGAAAGGGCACGCTGTGCACGGCCTCGACCGGCGCATTGCGCATCAGGTCGACACCCTGCGGATTGGCCCGCGTGCCGCGCCACAGGCCGCCTGGATTGACCACGGGCATGAACACCATGCGCATGCATTCGAGCTGCTGGTGCAGAAGCTTGTCCCAACGCAGCCGCACGACCAGATTGCTCAGGTAAGCCAGCACGACCTCGACACCGATGCGCTCCAGGCCATGAACGCCGCCGAAAAAGCCGATCGCGGGCAGCTTGGGGTCCGGATTGCCCAGCGTCACCGCCAACACCGGAAAGCGGCGCACACCGGCGCTGACCTCGCAAAGCTGGCGCGCCTGCAAATGCGGCTGCCCGGCCTCGATCAGGCGTTCGAGTTCTTCGAGTTCGGCCAACCGGGCTGGCGGCTCAGGTGTGGTCACTTGTGGAGGCGGCGCGTTACTGCAAGGCGCGCAGCATAGCTCGGCCTGAAGAAGGGCTGCAAGATCCTGCCTGCCGCGCCAATCTTCGCAAAACTGTCATCAAACCCCCATACGCTTGATGCACCTCTGCTCATCAAGCCCAGCCGCCATGACGTTCTCGCCCCGCCGCCTTCTGCTCCCCGCGCTCGTGCTGGGCAGCGCTCTGGTGCTCGGCATTTCGGAGTGCATCGCGCTGTGGCGCTCGCACCACCGCGAGGCACGCGAGTTGCGCCGGGTCTGAGCCCCGATCAGGACGAAGAGCGCTCCGGCAGCAGGCAGGCCTCGGCCACCTGCAACTGGTTGTCGCGGGCAAAATTCATCACGAAATCCCAGGCCATGGGCTCGATCGCCTTCAGCTCCTCGTTAACGATCACGCATTTCACGCCGTTGATCACCGTCGGCACGCAGTAAGGCGAGTAGCCGATGTGCGCGCTGATGCCGGGCTTGACGCCTCCAGGGCGGAAACTGCACATCGCGCCTGCCAACCGTTCGGCCCAATCGCTGGGTCTGAAGGTGCGTCCTTCCAGGGTCAGGCCCAGGATGAACACTTCGCGGGATTTGGAAGGCTTGCTCATGTGGATTCGAACTTGCCGCAATGACAACGGTGTTTGCGGCAGCCCGGTATTGTGCCTTGGATGTGTTGCGCCGCAGCACACATCAGCCCAGAAGACGGACTTTTGCCCAAATACGCCACGCCGTAGGCTTGATGCAAAGATCGAACCGTAGAATCGAACACTCCCCCTCAACCTCACTCGTCCTTGACGAAAGACTCGATGAACGCTGCGCTATCGTCCCCCGCTCCCGCCGATCCTCATGTGATGCAAACCTATGGCCGCCTGCCGATCGCGCTGGCCCACGGCCAAGGTTGCCATGTCTGGGACGTGAACGGCCGACGATACCTGGACGGCCTGGGCGGCATTGCCGTCAACACGGTGGGCCATGCCCACCCCAAGCTGGTGGCCGCGCTGCAGGAACAGGTCGCCAAGCTGATCCACACCAGCAACTACTACCTGGTGCCGCTGCAGGAACAGCTGGCCACGGAGCTTTGCGAGCTCTCGGGCATGAGCAATGTGTTCTTCTGCAGCACCGGACTGGAAGCCAATGAAGCCGCACTCAAGATCGCGCGCAAGTTCGGCCATGACAAGGGCAACACCGCGCCCGAGGTGATCGTGTTCGAGGGCGCCTTCCACGGCCGCTCCATCGCCACGCTGTCGGCCACCGCCAACCCCAAGATCCAGGCCGGTTTCGGGCCGCTGGTGCCAGGTTTCGTGCGCGTGCCGCTGAACGACCTGTCCGCCGTCGAAGCGACGCTGAAGGCACATCCGAACGTTACGGCCATCTTCCTGGAAACCATCCAGGGCGAAGGCGGCATCAAGCCGGCCCACATGGAGTTCCTGCGCGGGCTGCGCCGGCTGTGCGACCAGCACGATCTGCTGCTGATGCTCGACGAAGTGCAATGCGGCATCGGCCGCACCGGCAAGTGGTTTGCCCACCAATGGGCCGGCATCCAGCCTGACGTGATGCCGCTGGCCAAGGGCCTGGGCTCGGGCGTGCCGGTCGGCGCGGTGGTCTGCGGCCCGCGCGCCGCCAAGGTGCTGCAGGCCGGCAACCACGGCAGCACCTTTGGCGGCAACCCGCTGGCCATGCGGGCCGGCGTGGAGACGCTGCGCATCATGAAGGAAGAAGGCCTGCTGGCGAACGCCGAGACGGTGGGCGCCGCGCTCAAGGTCGGGCTGGAGCGCGAGCTCGCCGGCGTGGCCGGCGTGGTGGAAGTGCGCGGCCAGGGCCTGATGCTGGGCATCGAGCTGGACCGCCCCTGCGGCGCGCTGCTGACGCAGGCCGCCGAAGCGGGCCTCCTGATCAGCGTCACCGCCGAACGCGTGGTGCGCCTGGTGCCGGCCTTGATCCTGACGCTGGAGGAGGCCGAGCAGATCGTCGCCATCCTCTGCCCCTTGATCCAATCCTTCCTGGCCCAATCATGAAACCCGGTCAACGCCTGATCCGCCACTACCTGCAGTTCAAGGACTTCCGGGCCGAGGAGTACGCCTACCTGTTCGAACGCGCGGCCATCATCAAGCGGCGCTTCAAGAACTACGAGAAGTACCAGCCCCTGTCGGACCGCACGCTGGCGATGATCTTCGAGAAGGCCAGCACGCGCACCCGAGTCAGCTTCGAGGCCGGCATGTACCAGATGGGCGGCTCGGTGGTGCACCTGACCACCGGCGACAGCCAGCTGGGCCGCGCCGAACCGATCGAGGACAGCGCGCGCGTCATCAGCCGCATGGTCGACATCGTGATGATCCGCACCTTCGAGCAGACCAAGATCGAGCGCTTCGCCGCGCACTCGCGCGTGCCCGTCATCAACGGCCTGACCAACGAATACCACCCCTGCCAGATCCTGGCCGACCTGTTCACCTTCATCGAGGCCCGCGGCATGGACTCGCGCGGCACCATCGACCTGGACTGCCTCAAGGGCCGCGTGGTCGCCTGGGTCGGCGACGGCAACAACATGGCCAACACCTGGCTGCAGGCCGCCGAGATCCTCGGCTTCACCGTGCACGTCAGCACCCCCAGCGGCTACGAGATCGACCAGGCTGTTGCAGGCATCACCAACCCGAACTGCTACAAGCGTTTCGACAACCCCAACGAAGCCTGCCGCGGCGCCGACCTGGTCACGACCGACGTCTGGACCAGCATGGGCTATGAGGCCGAAAACGACGCCCGCCGCCGCGCCTTCGCCGACTGGTGCGTGGACGCCGAGATGATGGCCCAGGCCAGGCCCGACGCCCTCTTCATGCACTGCCTGCCCGCCCACCGCGGCGAGGAAGTCACCGCCGACGTCATCGACGGCCCCCAATCGGCCGTCTGGGATGAGGCGGAGAATCGAATGCACGTGCAGAAGGCACTCATGGAGTACCTTCTGCTGGGCAGGATCGGCTGAAGGCCGAGCCTGACCGGGCCCGCCAGCGCCATGCATCCTGTTCGGGGCTCACTCACATGGCGTAGCCATGTGAAGCCGCGCAGCGGCGGGTGAGCACCAGAATCGAATGCACGTGCAGAAGGCACTCATGGAGTACCTTCTGCTGGGCAGGATCGGGTTGGCCCTGGTTTGGGCGCCCCCTTCATTCGTCCATGAACGTCGACCCCGAGAACTCCGGCGCGTCGTCGGAGCGCGTGCTCACCAGCCATTCTTCGAGCTGGGCTGCGGGCATCGGGCGTGCAAAGAGAAAGCCCTGAAGCTCATCGCAATTGAGTTTCTCAAGAATCGCGCGCTGGCCGTCTGTCTCGACGCCTTCGGCCACGACGATCAAGTCCAGGGCATGCGCGAGCTTGATGACGGCGTCCACGATCGCCCTCGCATCCTTGCTCGATTCAATATCGTTGATGAAGCTGCGGTCGATCTTGAGTTGGCGCGCGGGCAATTGCCGCAAATAGGCAAGGCTGGAGTAACCCGTTCCGAAGTCATCGATGGAGAGATAGACACCGATTTGCGACAATTTTTCGAATGTCTTCTGGGTCGCCGCCACATCCTCCATGGCCACGCTCTCGGTGATCTCGCAAAGCAGCATGGACGGATCGATCTGGTATCGATGCAGCACCGCTTCGATGTTTTGCACGAGATCAATTTGCCGCAACTGATGCACCGATAAATTGATCGCCACGCGAATACGCAGGTTTTGATCGGCCCAGGCATTCATTTGCCGGCACGCCTCTTCAATCACCCAGGAGCCCAGCGCGCTGATCAGGCCGTATTTTTCCGCGATTTGAATGAACACACCCGGCGGAATCTCCCCCATCTCCGGATGGGTCCAGCGCAGCAAGGCCTCCACGCCGCGCAGCCGCCCCTGGCGGCGATCGAATTTCGGCTGGTAGTGCAGGGTCAGCTCGCGCCTTTGAATGGCCTGCCGCAATTCACTTTGCATGTAGTTGACATTGGCGGCCGTGCTCGCCACTTCCATATGCGACTGAAAGATGACGTAAGTGTTCCCGCCGGATCTTTTGGCCTCGTACATCGCGGCGTCGGCATTGCTCATGAGGCGGTTGCCGGGTCCATGCTCGGGAAATATGGCAATGCCCACCGACGCGCCAATGTGCTGCGTTCGCTCCCCAAGCTGTATCGGCGCCATCAACGCGTCGATGATTCGCTGGGCACAAGCCGTGGTGGTCGCAACATCGACCACGTCCTCGAGCAGCACCACGAATTCATCGCCACCCATGCGCGACACGGTGTCGCTGTCCCTCACCATTTTCGTCAGCCGGCAGGCGACCTCGCGAAGCACCTCGTCGCCTGCCGCGTGGCCGATGGAATCATTGATGGGTTTGAAGCCGTCGAGATCGATGAACAGAAGCGCGAGTTTCCGCCCGAATTTATCGCTGACGCGTTCCGACCTGGACACCGCCTCCATATTCGCCTCGCCCACTCGCACCAGCGCATGCTGCAGACGCTCATCCAACAGCAGTCGATTCGGAAGACGAGTCAGAGGGTCATAAAAGGCCCGCAGCTCGAGCTCCTGATTTGCGGTCTGCAAGGATCTTGCCAACTTCGCAGTGCGGCTTTGCATCCGCGCGTCCAGGCTGGAGGTGAACAGCGTCATACCCAACAATGCGATGGTCGCGGTCGCCACGAACTCCACCAGCTGGTTGCCGCCCAGCTTGCCGACGCTGAAGCAAACGGTGCCGTCCACCACATTGACCGCCGCCATGGCCGAATAATGCATCCCGCTGATAGCCGCCCCCATGACAACCGCCGCAGCGAGCTGGTATCGAAAACTCTTGCGTGGCGGCACCTTTCTGATGAGAAAAAATATCACCAATGCAGCGGCCGACGCAGTAATGGCGATCAGCACCGAAATGGCAACCCATCCCCAGTTCCAGACAATGCCGGGCTGAAGCTCCAAGGCCGCCATGCCCGTGTAGTGCATGGCGCAGATGCCAGCGGCCATCGAAAGCGCGCCCACCAAAAGATGCAGCTTGCTGAGCTCACCGCGAGCGGCAACTCTCAGCGCAATCGCGGAAACGGCCACCGCAGCAAACCAGGACGTGAATGTCTCCAGGCCGTTGTATCCCAGCTCGATGGGCAGGCGATACGCCAGCATTCCAATGAAATGCATGGACCAGATACCGCTGCCCATGGCAATGGATCCGCCAATCCACCATGCTGTCGATACCTTTTGCTCATGCTCGCGAACGCGTTTCGTCAAGTCCAGCGCAATATAGGATGCAATGCAGGCAATAACGATCGACGCAATTACGATAAGCGGATCATATTGAGGAACAAGAAATTGCATAAATGGAATCGTGCGAGCTTCGTGGGCTGGTAGGCAAACTCGGCGATCCAGACCTGAATCCATCGAGCTTTGACGCCCATCAAGTAGACACCGATTACCCGATTTGGTGCATTGCAGACTTTTCCAGCAACGCGTAAAAAATCACGCATCGAGATGCTTTGATTTTGCAGAAAAATGACGTGCCTGGGAGCCGGCAATTCGATGCCTTGGCACTGACTCGCTTGTTGAGCACATGACGCTCGCCGCGGCAGTCCGGCACGGTTGACCCGGCAGCAGCCTGAACACCGTTCATCGGCGGCATTGACATTCCGCAAATTCCGGCCCGCCGCGCCTTCGGGCCGGACCAGGATCAGGCATGATCCACGGCCATGCCACATGCCATGTCACATGCCCCAACCGCCAACCCTGACGCCCACCACCGCATGACGGCCGCCCTGCCGCCGCTGGCCGCCGGCATGGAATTGGACGGCTTCCGCATCGAGGAGCGCCTGCACCAGGGCGGCATGGCGAATCTCTGGCGTGTCAGGCGCATCGGCGAGGCGACTCCAGGCGAGCCGCCGCTGATCATGAAGGTGCCGCGCATCAAGGGCGGCGAAGATCCGGCCAGCATCGTCGGCTTCGAGGTCGAATACATGCTGATGCCCTCGCTCAAGGGCCCGCATGTGCCGCGCTACATCGCACGCGGCGACTGGACCGGCCAGGCCTACATCGTGATGGAACTCATCGGCGGCGACTCCTTGCGCCCCCGCTTGGCCCAGTCGCCGCTGCCGCTGGAGCAGGTGGCCGATATCGGCCACCGCGTGGCTCTGGCCCTGCACGATCTGCACGAGCAACAGGTCGTGCACCTGGACATCAAGCCCAGCAACATCATGTTCCGGCCCGACGGCCAAGCCGTGCTGATCGACTTCGGCCTGTCGCGCCACGAACGCCTGCCCGACCTGCTGAAAGAAGAGCTCGCGCTGCCCATGGGCACGGGCCCCTACATGTCGCCCGAGCAGATCCACCACATCCGCAACGATCCGCGCAGCGACCTGTTTGCGCTGGGCGTGATGCTCTACCACTTCGCCACCGGCGAGCGGCCATTCGGCCAGCCGACCTCCCTGCATGGCCTGCGCCGCCGCCTGTTCGTCGAACCCGTGCCGCCACGCGCCATCGACCCCGACATCCCGCCCTGGCTGCAGGAGGTGATCCTGCACTGCCTGGAGATCAAGCCCGAGCGCCGCTACCAGAGCGCCGCGCAACTGGCGCGGGACCTGCAACATCCCGAAGGCGTGGTCCTGACGCAGCGCTCGCAAAAGATGGGGCGCAGCAATGCGCTGCGGCGCTTCAAGCATTGGTTCTTTGCCAACACCGGCGTCGGCGAAGCGCCTGCATCCAGCCAGGCCGAGCCGGGCCAGGCGCCGCGCAGCCCCATCATCATGGCGGCGGTCGACATCCAGAACGCCACACCGGGGCTGCTGTCGCAGCTGCGCGAAACCGTGCGCCGCATCGTCCAGGCCGAGCCCGGCGCGCGACTGGCCTGCGTCAGCGTGATGCGGACGGCCCGCATCGCCATGGATGCGCTGACCGATGAAGAGGGAACAAGCGTGCACGTCAAGCAGCTGATCGGCCTGCGGCACTGGGCCCGTCCGATCAGCCGGACGCTGAAGCTCGAAGATGGAATGGAAGATGGCCGCCTGACCTTCCACGTGCTCGAAGCACCCGACCCCGCCAACGCCATCATCGATTTCGCCAGCAAGAACCATGTCGCCCACATCGTCATGGGCGCACGCGGCAACTCGGCGCTGCGGCGCTACCTGGGCAGCGTGTCGGCGCAGGTGGTGGCCGAGGTCGACTGCAGCGTCACCGTGGTGAGGGAACAGCCATGAAACCCGACAACCCCTGCACCAGCTGCGGCGCATGCTGCGCGAGCTTCCGCGTCGATTTCGCCGTCGAAGAACTGCAAAGCCAGGGCGGCTGCGTCCCCGACGGCCTGACCGTCGACATCAACGCCCGCCTCGCCCGCATGCGCGGCACCGACCACGCCCAACCCCGCTGCGCCGCTCTCACCGGCGTGATCGGCCAGCAGGCCGGCTGCGGCATCTACGAATGGCGGCCCGCGCCGTGCCGTGAATTCGGAATGCGGGCGCCGATGGGGATTGGGGATGAGGCTTGCGCGAGGGCACGGGCGAGGCATGGGATGGAGCCGATTTGATGGAGCTGTAAACCCCCTGTCAAATAAACAGCTCGGAACCTAGGACTTCCCGAGGCGTCGTAGGCGTAGCGGTTGGCTTGGATGGCGTCCGGGTCGGCTTGGGCCGAGGCGATCAGGCGGTTTGCTGCGTCGTAGACGTAGCTTTGTGTACTGGGCCTCTTGCCGCTCGTGCTCGATGGGCTTTGGGTGTAGAGCAGATTGCTGCTGGCGCGGGAATTACCGGGCCAAGTGTAGATTTGGGCCACCGTGGTCAAGTCTGTGCGCTAAAAGCTGCTGCGGACAAAGCGAGCGCCGGCGGCATGGAGGAGAATGAATCAACGACCCGTTCGCGTACAAGCGGCTGCTATAGCCGCAGGTCGTGAAGTGGCGAGGCCATCGGTTAACGCACACAAGTGCCGCATTTCGTCCCGCTCGACGCGTGAATCAAAGCCACCAGCAATACCCGCCGCCTTGAAGGCGAGATAGACCTCCTGGCCCTTGCCTGTCCAGCGGTCCAACGATCTCAGGCGACCCTCGTGGCGGTCCAGTGCGAAGACGCGGTAGCCATCGAACCCGTTAGCAATGCGCTCATCGTGCCAGGCCACCAGATAGACGGTCAAATCCGACGGCAGTGTTAGCTTGCGGACTTCGGAGAACGTGAACTGTTCGTCGTCGCCATATTCAATAAGGTCAAGCGAGGCGGGGCGATCATCGCGGCGCGCACTGATCGCCCCGACGCGCAGCCAGTCAGATGGCGGCTTTGCCAGATAAATCGTCGTTAGCACGTCACTGTCACCGCCACTGCTGAGCGGGTCGCGCACGGTAGCGATAAGGTCGCAAACACCACTACCCGAGAGGTCGATCTCTTGCAATGAGACCTCCACCCATTCGGCGCCCTTGGCCGCCAATTGGCGCAGATGGAGTCGCTCGTTTACCGGCAACGGCGCTTTGACCACCTGCGATGCATAGAGCGGTGGCAGGCGCCTGGTCTGAGGCCGGCAAGCCGGTTCGGGCGTTGCAACCGTGGTGATGCCACCCAGCAAGGTTGCGGCGAGAAAAATGACAGAGTTGCGAGCAAGGTGCATGGCTGGTGCGATCAAGGAATTGAGAGGGGTTTCATTTCAAGACCGCCGATACCTCAGCCGACCGTGCCAGGGGCGACTGTAGTGACACCATCGCCGAAATCTTCAAGGCAACGAAGCGACCGTGACTCGCTTTCACGTCGAACGTTGGCAAGGAACTGCTATTTGCGGCAGTCTGCGAGCGCAAAGGGACGCGACGGTTATGGCTTGCTGCCGATCATCGGCAGCCTTTCAGGCCCAAGCGGAACTCGTTTGTCTTGGGCGATAGTCTGCTGCCCCAAATCTAGGAGCCACCGAATGCGGGCCCTGTCGTCCTCCTCGGATGCCTTGTTCAATCCCGGCATGAGCCGGCGATTCATCAATATTGCCAGGGATTGCATTACCTCCCCCGCGCGAACTTTGGTGGCAAACGATTGGCGGGCCTCGTTGTTCAGATTTGGCGTCGGGTTGCGCTTCCATTGATTGATGTCATTCCAGATCGTGCTGGCCTGTGCAGCATCAAGCCCGCTGTTCGCCACGAAATCGTTACGCACCGCAGCGGTCGTCGCGTTCCAATCAGGGGACGCAGCCGTATGGCTGTTGAAGACGCTGACTACATACTGCGCGTGAGCGTAGGCATTATTGACGTGCGTCCAGAGGTTTTCATCATCCAACTGCAGCACAGCACGGCCGTCGGCGTTTTCAAGGCGGCTATTGCCGCTTCGGAGTCTCCTGAGAGTATCGACCATCGTCATGCCGATGAACTGCGTCTGACCATAAGAGGCCACATAGCCGCTCAGAACAGTTCCGTCGAGCGAGCGCCCTGGGCAGCCATCCACATGGCAATCTTTATAGATCTGCGATGGGCTACTTTCGAGAAGCATAGCCGCGTAGTTGTATTTCTGCACGCGCCTCTGTACGACATCATTGGCAAAATCTGTACCGCAGGCAACGATGCGCTGCGGCTGCGCCCAGGTAGTTCCGTCTTGAGAGTAAGCTCCGCTTGTTACGCGGATAGGCACTTCTTTAGAAGCAAATTGAATTTCCGGCAGCAATGCGGCCCGAGACATGCAATTTTTGGCATTTAAGAGGGTGCTATCCGCGGTGATATAGCTGGCAATCAGTCGGGTTGCATCCTCATCACGCATCTGAAGTGTAAAGGCCGGGATGCTGATGAGATTGTTGCCATAGTGCTGCGCGAACATATCAGGGACACCGGCATTGCCGCCAACCCAGGTCGTCGTGGACTGGCCATTTGCAAGGAAATTACCGTTGGCGTCGAAGAGCAGGCTTTGGCCGTTGCCGGCATATTTCTGCTGGAGTTGGTCGAGGGTGGCGTCGCCACTGCTAACTGTAGGCGCTTGAACGTCGTCAACGATGAACGCCCATCGTGCTCGAGTAAATCCTTGGGTGGAGCCCAATTGTTGACCGCTTGCACCGGTCGTGAGGGCGAAATACCTGATGCGCGCCGCCCCATCGGGGTCGAAGTATTCGTCTGGCCGACCTCCTGCGTAGGGGTAAAGGTCGAGCAAATAACTCGGCCGCACTTCGTTGACCGAATCGGCCACGCCGCGCGGATCGGGACTGATGAAGCGGCCTATGCCTGCTTCGTAATAGCGTGCGCCGTGATAGTCGAGCCCGCTGTCGTCGTCGTGATACTGGCCGACATAGCGCAGCGGCTGATGCACGGCGCTGTGGCGCTCCAACGCCGTACGGGCGAATCCAGCGTTCCTGCCGTCCGGTTGCCGCCAGTGTTCCAACCCCTCCTGCGTCATGCTCTGTACCTGGCCGCTGGCACTGGTATGCAACGCTTTTGCTTGCGCGCCGAACAGCCGGGCGCCGATCTTTCGAATCCAATCCTGGCCTTGCAATGGCAACTGAGCCACAGGCCGCCAACCCACATAGGCATAGGCAAAAGTGCCCTTGCCCTGGGCATCTGCTTCCTCTAGCAGACGCGTCTGTTCATAGAGGGCCAATGTCACCTTGTCGTGGCCACCGGCATCCCTGACCAATTTCACCACTCGACGGCCCTGGGCGTCATAAACGTAGCGGCTGTAACCACCATCCTCTCGACTTGTCTGCACCAATTCACCCGCAGCATTCCAGTGCAGCCGCTGCAGTCCCTGCTCCGTATCGATGGTCACTGGCCGACCGGTTGCTTCCGGGGCTTGCCCTGGCGGCGACCAGCCCGTCTCGACGTGCAGACCGTCGTCCTCGGAGATGTCGTCCACCGCCTTGCCGCCTGCCGCCGCCGGAGCCTCGATACTCAATTCGAGGTAACGGTCTTCTGAGGCATCGCCGTGACGTATCAGCGTGGCCCACTCCACGCTGCCGATGCGTTGCCAGTCGATTTTCTTTACAAACTGACTGCAGCCGCCCAGCCATCCAGGTAGCCACCCTTTGGTGCCGAGACTTACCAATCGCCCCTGACCGTCCAAAGTTTGAGCGATTTCCAGTGTCATGTTCTGACCGTCCGTGATGCTTCGCTGCAACACCCGGCCCTGTCCGTCATATCGGTAGGCCACGCTCATCGTCACCGGTTTCAAGGTGGTCGCCAGGCGTCCAGCGGGGTGGATACCTTGGGACTCGCGCAGCACCCATCCCTGCGAATTTCGCTCGGTTGATGTGGTACGCATACCGTCTGCGTCGCTGACTGTCACCTCGCTGACCCAACGACCAACATGGTGCCACTCAAGCGTCTGCTCGGCTCGGTTGCTGCCCGGGGAAAAACGCTGCAACCGTACTAGGCGCCCAGCGATATCCCATTGTGCGACCTGACGTGCACCCAGCGGATCACGCGTTTCGATCAACCGGTCAGTTGCATCGTAGCGGGCAAACTGCCACCCCTGTGCAGGGTTCTTGATGGCTACGATTCTCCCGGCGTCATCGATTATCCGCTGAGCATGGAGGTTGGTACTTCTTAGCGACAGAATTGATGACTGTGCAACGGTGCCAAGTGCGCCCCAACTGGCTTCAAGCAGGTGGACTCCATGGGCATCCGACCAGCTTACCGGCCGTGCCCAAGCATCGCGCTCGACACCCGCCACGACGGGGTCGGAGGCTTCTCGTGGATCGAACCCGACATTGGGCTGCCGTAAGCTGTCTCTGACCTGCTGGATCCAGTCGCTGCCGTAGTGAGCGCCCTTGATATCCAGGCTAGAAAGCTGACCGGTGTTGTCACGCTGGATCATCACTTCGCCAAAGCGCTTGGAGCCTTCCTGCACGGATCCCGCAGCATCGACGAACCAAGTGGACTCAGTGATCCCGCTGGGCATCCACGCCTGAGAGGATTGACCGTCATAGCGCAAGGCGAGCTGCACGCGGAGCATGTCTTCGGCATGCAAAGCTTGGCTCAATCGCCCGATGGCATCCACGGACCATTCCGTGCGCCATCCCCCAGGGCGTGTGATGGCTGCGATGTGCAGGCCTTTGCGATCCCATTCGACCCGTGTGATGTCCGAGTCGCTAGGATCGTGCTTGGGCCCATTGGGCATCGGCCCATCGATCTCAGTCAGCACGCTGTTGCCACCAATGACGCTGTAGCGGTAGCTTGTGCTGCGCGTGAAGGGTGTGGTCTGGTCGTGCCCCTGCCCGTCGATCGGGCTCCACCCTTCTTCCGTAACGCGCAGCGGCTGCCCCTTGTCGTTGTACTCGACGCTCAGCATGTGCGCCTTGCCCGCAACGACGCTGGGTTGGTTCAAACTGGTTGGCTGGCTGCCCAGCGCGATGCTGCCGTCCATGAAGCGCGTGTCGGTGTAGGCCAGCCTCTGGATCCACTGCGCCGCTTGCGACTTGCCCTTGGCGTAGCGCTGCTTGGCGACTTCGACGAGCCGCCCATGGCGGTCGTAGCGCTTGAGTTCGGATTGCAAGGGCTGGCCTTGCGCGTCCAACTGCGTGCTGCGCAGCAATCGACCCTCGAAGTCGTAACCGTATTGCATATTGCTAGGCCCGCAGGTGGCGCAGCCGGGGCCGCGGATCTCGATCAAGCGATAGTGGCCGCCAATGATGGCGGACTGGATGAGGGTTTGCTGGCCCAGGCTGTTGGTCAATTGCGTGCGGCCCAGGCTGCGGGGGTGGACTTCATCGTCGGGGCCGGTGCGGCCTTCGATGGGCGAGGGCTGCTGCAGGTAGCTGAGTTGCACCTGCTCAATGCCGGTGCCTTCGATCGTCTTGCCGTCTTTTTGTTGCAGCGGTAAGCCCTGGGTGCTGAGCACGGCCAGGTTGTCGCTGTTGTAGACGTAGGTCGAGAGGCGCTGGGTTTGCCATTTACCGTCAACCTGGCTCTGCAAGCTGATGCCCGTCAGCGAAAACCCGCTGCTGCCCTGGTGTTCGCGCTCGTAGTGGTAAATGCGCTTGGCGTAGGGTTCGACCTGTTCGCCCGCCAGGTAGGCGACCTCGGTGAGGCGGCGGTTGGTGTCTTGCAGGTAGTTGATGCGGCCCAGCGGGGTGATGACGGCGCTCAGGCGCGAAGCCTTGTCGTAGATGAACAGCAACTGGCGATTCTGCGGGTCGGTCACCGAGACGAGCTGCAGCATCGGGCTGTAGGCCAGGCGAGAGGTCTCGCCGGTTGACGCGCGAATGGCGTGCAGCGGGTAACCGCCGTGCAGGCCGCTCCTGAAGGTGAGCACGCGGCCGTCGGGCCAACGCCAGTGGAACACAGGTTTATCGCCCGCGTATTCGATGCGGACCTGGCCGTCGGACCATTGCGGGCTGTCGCACAAGGCGGCGCCGGGTTTCTTGGCGAAGCTGATGCGCCGGCCGTCGGCCTGGATGATCTGCAACTGCGAGCCGCGGTCGTAGAGCACGGTCTCGTAGCTGAAGCGCCATTGCGCGCCGAAGAGGCCCGGGTGGGAGGAGCGGCTGTTGTAGTAGCGCTTGAGCTCCAGGCCCAGCACGCCGGGCAAGGCGGGCAGGTCGGTTTCTTGCTGGTATTTTTTGCCGCTTAGGATGTTGATGGGGTTGCCGCCGCCGGCATCGACGCCGCCGCTGTCGCCACCGCCCTGGCTGGCAGGGCCACCGCCGCCGCACTTGGGGCTGCCATTGACGGGGGGCTTGCACATGCCGGCGCCGTCGCTGTTGCCAGGGGCAGAGTTGGCATCATTACCGGCGATCAAACTGCCGCTTGTGCCTCCTGAGCCGCCGGTGGTACCGGGCAGGCACGTTGCAATCGACGGGTCGCAGGTGTTGGCGGAGGACTGCACGACATGCCCTGTGGGCCCCAGCGCGCCAAGGGTGGGAAAGGAGCCGGCCCAGCCCAGGGAAGTGGCAAGCAGCAACCCCAAAACCAAAAACAAAACCCAAAGATTGCGATTGCAAACAAGAATTGGACGGCCGACAAGGCGCGGCAGAACGAAGATCATGAACTTGGCGGGCAAAGACAGCGGGCTGACGGTTCCGTCTGGCGTCTGTCGGGCTTCCTGCTGTGCGCTGTCTGCCGCCATCGAGGCGGCTATCATCAGCAATACGCGCCAAATACACCAGCCCAAGTCTTTGCCATTCGCCCGCAAACGTCTTGCATCTCAAATGAGTGTCCAGATAGCAATCCATCTGTTCGGCATTCAAATCAAGACCGGTATTTCAGGAGGCCTCCATGAACACCAGCACTCACGGCAAAACACCGCTTTCGGGAAAGATCCTGGTCGCGCAGGGCGGCGGGCCGACAGCCGTCATCAATCAGTCGCTGGTGGGCGTGGTGCTGGAGGCGCGGCGCCACAAGGGCATAGCGCGCGTCTACGGCGCGCGGCATGGCGTGCGAGGCATCCTCAACGAGGACTTCGTCGACCTCACGCAGGAAACCAGCCACAACCTGGAGCTGGTGGCCAGCACGCCTTCGTCGGCCTTGGGTTCGACGCGCGACAAGCCCGACCTTGCCTATTGCCAGCAGATCTTCCAGGTGCTGAAGGCGCATGACATCGGCTACTTCTTCTACATCGGCGGCAACGACTCGTCAGACACCGTGCGCATCGTCAGCGAGCAGGCGCAGCAGGCCAGCTATCCGCTGCGCTGCATCCACATCCCCAAGACCATCGACAACGACCTGGTCGGCAATGACCACACGCCGGGCTTCCCGTCCGCAGCGCGCTTCGTCGCGCAGGCCTTCTCCGGCGCCAACCTCGACAACGCCTCGCTGCCTGGCGTCTACCTGGCCGTGGTGATGGGCCGGCATGCCGGCTTCCTGACCGCCGCTTCCGCGCTGGGCAAGAAGTTCGACGACGACGGCCCGCACCTGATCTACCTGCCCGAGCGCGTGTTCGAGCTGGAGCGCTTCCTGGCCGACGTCAAAGCCACCTACGAGCGCCTGGGCCGCTGCGTGATCGCGGTCTCAGAAGGCATACACGATACCCAGGGCGAGCCCATACTCGCGCAGCTGACGCGGGAACTCGAGCGCGACGCGCATGGCAATGTGCAGCTCTCGGGCTCGGGCGCGCTGGCCGACCTGCTGTGCGAGGAGATCAAGTCCAAGCTCAAGATCAAGCGCGTGCGCGGCGACACCTTCGGCTATGTGCAGCGCAGCTTCGTCGGCTGCGTCTCGGACGTGGACCAGCGCGAAGCCCGCGAGGTGGGCGAGAAGGCCGTGCAATACGCGATCTGGGGCGAGCACGACGGCTCCGTGGCGATTCGGCGTGTGGGCTTCTACGCCGTGGACTACGAACTGCTTCCCTTAGACGCCGTGGCCGGCAAGACGCGCGTGATGGACGAGGCCTTCATCAGCGCCAGCGGCACCGACGTGACCGACGCCTTCCGCCTCTACCTGCGCCCGCTGCTGGGCTCGGGCATGCCCGACGCCTTCAGGCTGCGGCCCAACCCGGTGGCCAAGGTGCTGAACAGCCAAAGGGATTGATACCGCTCCTGGCGTTCAGTGAATCGGCGCAGCGGTATGCCGCTGGAAACGCCGCACGCCGAGTACGACGCCCGCCACCAGCAAGGCGATGCCTACAAGGCTGAGCGCGTCCGGCCACCGGCCTCGATAGAAGTAGCCGTAGGCCAGCGCCGCCAGCGTTTCGAACACGATCAACTGTCCGGCCAGGGCGCTCGGCAGCAGGCGCCCGGCCCGGCTCCAGGCCAAGGTGCCCAGCCAGGACGCAAACAAGCCCATGCTCAGCATCAGGGCCAGGAAGCGCCAGGGCTGCGGCCCCAGGCTCCACAAGTCCTGGCCCTGCCACGCGCCAAACAAAATCCAGCCCAGGGCCGCCAGCGGCAGCGTGGCCAAGCCCTGCGCGGTGGTCCAGGTCGTGGTGGAGAGCTCGGGATGGCGCTTGAGCCAGCTGGCATTGCGGATCGGGTACCAGGTCCAGGCCGCCACCGCGCACAAGGCCAGCAAGGCCCCGGCCAGGTAATGGACGCCCTGGTCCGGCGCGATCAACGCCAGTTCAGACTGGTTGACGCAGGCAATGCCGGTCGCCATCAAGGCCAGCGAAGGCAGCAGAGCCGCCCAGGGCACGCTGCGCTCCTGCCAGTTGGCGCAAAGGGCGATCACCACCGGCAAGGTGCCGATCAACACGCTGGCCAAGGGCACGCCGGAGATCTGGATGGACGCCGCCAGGCACAGGTAGTAGATGATGTTGCCCACCAGCGCCAGCTTGAAGGCCTCGCGCCAGTCGGCCGCACGCAGCGCCAACAGGCGCTCTCCATCGACCAGGCCCAGCGCCACGGCCACCAGGCCAAAGGCGCAGTAACGCCCGAAAGCCAGCGTGGCCGGAGCATAGCCTGGCAACATCACCGGCACCACGAACACCCACCCCCACATCAAGCCGGTGACCAGCGCATACGCCACGCCCTTGAACAGATCCATAATGTTGTTGATCCCCTGATTCCCTTCCCTGCGCCCCATTTTGCCAAGCGCTTGACCCACCTGCGGTTAACCAGCGTGCCGCGACCTTGCCGGGGCGGTTAGCATGAAGCCACGCTTCAAACCGGAGTCCTCCATGACAGCAAGCCCCGCCGACCTCCTCGCACTCGAACAACTGCCCGGCCGCGATGTGCTGCTGCTGGACCTGGAGCAAGCCACCCGCGCCGCGCATGCCTCCAAACGGCCCTTGTCCGTGCTGGCCCTGGATGTGGACCATTTCAAGGACTATCAAGACCAGCACGCGCTCCACGAGGCCAGCCAGGCCCTGGCACGCCTGGCCAAGGAACTGCAGGCGCACCTGCCGCCGTCCGGCGCGCTCTACCACCTCAGCGGCGACGAATTCATCGTGCTGCTGCCCGATGTGGCGTTACCGGACGCCGCGGCCCTGGCCGAAACCCTGCGCGCCGATGTGGCGGACGCACTCGCCACCGAGCAGTTGACCGTGACCCTGGGCGTGGCCAGCACGCCGGCGCATACCGACTGGAGCGCGCGCGGCCTGCTCTCGCTGGCCGACGCACGCATGACCTTTGCAAAGAAGCGCCTGAATCCGCACCACAACCTGATCTGGGCCGGCGCCCTGCCCTCCGACTGGTATTTGCGCCTGGACATCGAGGCCAAGCTCTGGCCGCAGCTGGAAACCCATCTGGCCTAAAGCCTGAAACGCTCAGGCTGCTGACAGCAGTTGGGCCAGGGCGCTCAACTGGTCGTCGCTCAGGCGTCTGCTGCGGCGCGCCAGATCCAGCTGCCGCAGCGCCAGGTCACGGTACAGGCCGAGGTGCGCGGCACCCAAGCCTTGGAAGGCCTCCAGATGGCGCGCAATGACCGCGACGTCGCCGCGCGAAATCGGGCCGGAGAGCGCGCCCGCCAGGCCGCGCGATTCGGCGCTGTCCAGCGTGCCGCGCGCCAAGGGCAACAAGGCCTGCAAGGCCTGGTCTGAATCCAGCCCCAAGCTGTAAAGAACCTGCACGGCCTCGTCCAGCAGCGACAGCATGAAACTCGCCGCGAAGCTGGCGGCGCCGTGGTAGCGCGCGCGGCTACCCGGCGGCAATTCGATCGGCCGCATGCCCAACACCTGGGCCAAATGCCACAAGGTGCCGCGCAAGGGCGCGCTGGCCTCGATGGCCGCGACCGCTCCAGACAGACGCGCGCGCGCCAACTCCGGGTCGGAAAAAATCTGCAGCGGATGGAAGCCGCCGATGCCGGCGCCCGCCTGTTCGGCGGCGCGCAGCACGCTCAGCTCGCTGGCGCCGCTGCAATGCACCACCGCCTGGCCGGGCCGCCAGGGCAGCGCCGCCACGGTGGCCGCGATGGCATCGTCGGGCGTGGTGATGAACACCAGGTCCGCTCGCGCCACCGCCTGCTCGGCCGGCAAGGCCTCGCAGCCGGGCAGGCGCTGCGCCAAGGCCTGCGCGGAAACCATCTGGCGGCTCGCCACCGCCACGACGCGCAGCCCTTGCTGCACCCAGGCCGGCGCAAGGCTTTGCGCAAGACGCCCTGCGCCGACGAAGGCCAGGCTCAAGCCGGACTGCATCTTGCGGCCCTTAAAACGCCGCAATCCCCGTCTGCGCCCGGCCCAGGATCAGCGCATGGATGTCGTGGGTGCCCTCGTAGGTGTTGACCACCTCCAGGTTGACCAGGTGGCGCGCGATGCCGAACTCGTCGGAGATGCCGT
>Ga0213872_10000139_pt1 | contig 65459 bp, 64 predicted proteins | sample VelepicomBERX_R2_FD_160071 | JGI IMG/M metagenome (GOLD analysis project Ga0213872, IMG submission 160071) | Rhizosphere microbial communities from Vellozia epidendroides in rupestrian grasslands, the National Park of Serra do Cipo, Brazil - RX_R2 | ecosystem: Host-associated > Plants > Roots >... | reverse complement strand
TGCTCCGTAATGGCCCGTAACCTCCGCGCCAAATTGGCCTCATTGGACCCGGGTAAGCCCGAGCGTATAAGGGCTTTCATCTAGTTTATGATTGCGACTACTTCGTGACCGAGGTCTGCTCATTGAGGTGGATCAGGCTTGAAGGCATGCCCGCAGGTCAAAAGCCAGCGGGCGTTTTTGTTGAACTTGGGTCGAATCGCGTCCTGTTTGCTGAGTGTTGATGTTCATCCTGCATCTGATCGTGCCTTTCGCGGCCAACATGAAAGTGGCTCTTGAAAGAGCTCATTTCATCGCTGGCTGTGGCCGAGTCAGTGGCACGCTTCTTGCAAGAAGCCGTCTCTGGCTCGGATCGGGCGTGTTGCCTTTGCAGGGGAGCGCCGACGCCGTTGGGGCGCGAGCCATGATGAAAGAGTTTGGCCGTCATATGAAGGAGCGCGCATGAACTTTGCGCAGGAGAACAATCGCTCGTCGCATGTGACCGGATTTGGCATCGTGATTCTCATTCACGTGCTGATCATCTGGGCACTGGCGAGTGGATTGGCAAAGAAAGTCGTTCAGGCCATCGCGCCGATCGAAACCAAGGTGATCGAGGAGGTCAAGAAGCCGCCGCCGCCACCGGAGAAGGTGGTGCCGCCGCCGCCCGATTTGAAGGCGCCGCCGCCGCCCTTCATTCCCCCGCCTGAAGTGCAGGTCACGGCCCCCACGCCGCCGGCACCGACGATTGCTGCACAGTCCAGCACGCCGCCGGTCAACCGCGACGTGCGTCCGGCACCGGCACCTGCCGTGGCAGCACCGCCTGCACCCAAGCCCACCGGCCCGATCAAGGCCAGCATGGTCTGCACCAAAATGGGCAAGCCTGAGATGCCGGCTGTCAACTGGGCAGGCACGGCCGAATTCAAGGCCATCGCCACCGTCAAGGCGGGCCGTGTGGTCAGCGCTGAAATCCAGGTCATCCATGGTGCCAGCGACCGCAAGGCGCAGCGCGCCCTGATCAACACGATCCAGGCAACCTTGGCCGACACCTATGAGTGCCCGGGCGACCACGTGTTCGAACAGGACTTCGTCTTCAACATGAATGAGTGATCCGACACACCCGCGTCGGACTATCAACAAACTGGCGGGGCTATCCAGGCCCGCCACCTCTCAACCTGAATCAGAATCTTTGCGTAGGAGTTGACTCCATGATTTCTCGTATCTCTGCCCTGTTTGCGGCACTCGCCGTGACCGCCACCCTGGCCGTCTCCCCCGTTACCGCCAGCGCCCAGGACCAAAAGCCTGCCGACGTGGCCGCTTCCGCTCCCGCTGCTGAAGCTCCCGCTCCGGCCGTGGCCGAAGCGCCGGCTGCCGCCGAAGGCGCCAAGGCTGAAAAGTCCACCGACAACCCCTACGGCCTGATGGCGATGGTCAACCACGGCGACGTGGTGTCCAAGACCGTGCTGACGCTGCTGGTCATCATGTCCATGGGCTCGTGGTACATCCTGATCACGAAGCTGTGGGACTCGCAAAAGCTCTCCAGCGAAGCCAAGGCTGCACGCGCCGGCTTCTTCAAGAAGGCCAGCCTGGCTGAAGGCGTCAAGTCGCTGAGCGAAACCGGCGCCTTCCGCTACATCGCTCAAAGCGGCATCGAGGCTTCGGAGCACCACGAAGGCGCGCTGACCGAGAACATCGACCACAACAGCTGGGTCACGATGAACGTGGACCGCGCCGTCGGCGACGTCAACAGCCGCATGCAAGCCGGCCTGGGCTTCCTGGCCACCGTCGGTTCGACCTCTCCCTTCATCGGCCTGTTCGGTACCGTGTGGGGCATTCTGCAAGCACTGACCTCGATCGGTGCAGCCGGCCAAGCTTCCATCGACAAGGTGGCAGGCCCCGTGGGTGAAGCGCTGATCATGACCGCCATCGGTCTGGGCGTGGCCGTGCCGGCCGTGCTGGGCTACAACTGGCTGGTCAACCGCAACAAGGGCATCATGGCCCAAGTGCGCGCCTTTGCTGCCGACCTGCACGGCGTGCTGATGGGCAACCGTCAAGTCAAGCGTTAATTTCCCACTGCCTGGAGCCACACCATGGCAATGAACGTCGGATCCTCCTCGGGTGAAGACGAAGTGGTCTCGGCCATCAACACCACGCCCCTCGTGGACGTGATGTTGGTGCTGCTGATCATCTTCCTCATCACCGTGCCGGTGGTGACGCAATCGGTGAACCTGAATCTCCCCAAGGAGACCAACATCGTGCGCGTGACCAAGCCGGAGAACATTGAAATTGCAGTGACCAAAGATGGCGACATGTATTGGTACACCAAGCAATTGGCGGACACGGATGATCTGTTCGATCATCTGAAGAAGATCGCCGTGTTGAACCCGCAGCCTGAAGTGCACATCCGCGGCGACGACAAGGCACGTTACGAGTCGGTCGGCAAGGTGGTGTACACCTGCCAGCGCGCGGGCATCATGAAGATCAGCTTCGTGACCGAACCGCCAGCGCGCAACTGAAGCCGGGAGCACAAACATGGGAATGAATGTAGGAAGCTCGTCGGGCTCGGATGAACCGGAAGTGATGATGGACGTCAACACCACGCCGTTGATCGACGTGATGTTGGTGCTGCTGGTGATGTTGATCATCACCATTCCGATCCAGTTGCACTCGGTGAACCTGAACATGCCCAACGGCAGTCCGCCGCCGATCACCAAGGAACCGGTGGTGGTCGAGATCTTCATCGATTTCGACGGCACGGTGCTGTGGAACGGCGAAGCGGTCGACAAGCCGGCGCTGGAAGCCAAGCTGAAGGCTGCTGCCACGGCGGAAGACCAGCCTGAAGTTCACATCAAGCCCAACAAGCTGGTGGACTACGGTGCGGTTGCCGCGGTGATGGCCGCTGCCCAGCGTCTTGGCGTGACCAAGATGGGTATCGTGGGCAACGAACAGTTCGTCAAGTAAACGGATATCAATGCATGGGCGCGCTGCTCGACAAGGGTGGCGCGTCCTTTTTGTCATCAGGAGAGATGGGATGAAACTCAAGGCACTGGCCACGGCCGCCGTTGGCGCCGTGGCGTTTGTTTTTGGCGCCACGCCGCAAGGCGACTTCGGCTTTGCGCAAGTGCACGCGCAGGCTGAAGGCGTGCGCCCCGACGTGGGCAAGCACCTGAAGGACGCCGCCGCGCTGATCAAGAGCGGCAAGTACAAGGAAGCCCTGGCCGCCGTGAAGGACGCCGAGGGCGTGCCCGGCCGCAATGCCACCGAGAACTACTCGATCGAAGCGATGCGCCTGGCCGCCGCTTCGGGCGCGTCCGACGCCGACACCATGGCGCACAGCTTTGATGCGCTCAAGGCCACCGGCAAGCTCGGTTCGGCTGACCAGTTGCGCGACATCGAGTCGATTGCAGGCACCTACCTGCGCAACAAGGAATACGCCAAGGCCCTGACCTGGTCGCAGCGCTACTTCAAGGAAGGCGGCACCAGCGCCACCATGAAGGAAGTGCAGTCGCAAGCCCAGTTCTACTCGGGCGACATGACGGCCATCATCAAGGACACCAGCGAAGAGATCAACGCCGACGAAAAGGCCGGCCGCACGCCGCCGCAGGCCAAGCTGAACCTGCTGCTGAACGCCGCGATCCGCGCCAAGGACGGCGCCGCCGAAGGCCAGGCGCTCGACAAGCTGCTGAGCTACTACCCCAGCAAGGACCTGTGGGCCAGCGTGCTGGGCCGCGTGCAGCAGAAGCAGAGCTTCTCCGACCGCTTCGCGCTCGACATCTACCGCCTGCGCCTGGCCACCGGCAACCTGAAGGATGCCAACGACTACATGGAAATGGCCCAGTTGTCGGTGCAGGCCGGCTTCCCTGACGAAGGCAAGAAGATCTTGGACAAGGGCTTCGCCGCCGGCGTCCTGGGCCAGGGTGCAGAAGGTGCACGCCACAAGCGCCTGCAGGACCTGATCGTCAAGAAGGTTGCCGAGGCCAAGGCCGCGGCGGCAACGGCCGAGCAGGACGCGCACAACGCCAAGGACGGCAACGCCCTGGTCACTCTAGGCCTGGCCTATGCCTTCCGCGGCGACGCCGCCAAGGGCGTCAAGCTGGTGCAGGAAGGCAATGAGAAGGGCGGCTTGAAGCACCCCGAAGACGGCAAGCTCTACCTGGGCCTGGCGCAGTTCCTGGCCGGCGATACCGCCAAGGCGCAAGCCACCTGGCGCGGCGTCAAGGGCACCGATGGCGTGACCGACATTGCGCGTCTGCTGGGCATCTACTCGCGCAGCAACAAGCAGTTCTGATCACGGTTCGAATGCCTGAAAAAACGGCCCCTCGGGGCCGTTTTGTTTTTTTTAGGCGGGAGCCTGCGCTGGCATCACTTCGGTGCCAGGCGGATGGCGCCGTCCAGGCGGATCACTTCGCCGTTGAGCATGTCGTTGGTGACGATCTGGTGCACGAGCTTGGCGTAGTCTTCCGGCTTGCCCAGGCGCGAAGGGAAGGGCACGTTGGCGGCCAGCGCGTCCTGCACTTCCTGCGGCATGCCGAACAGCATGGGGGTGCCGAAGATGCCGGGGGCGATGGTCATGTTGCGGATGCCGTTGCGGGCCAGGTCGCGCGCGATGGGCAGGGTCATGCCGACCACGCCGCCCTTGGATGCGGCATAGGCGGCTTGGCCGATCTGGCCGTCATAGGCCGCCACCGAGGCAGTCGAGATCAGCACGCCGCGCTCGCCGGTGGCTTCGGGCTCGTTCTTGCTCATGGCTTCCGCGGCCAGGCGGATCATGTTGAAGCTGCCGATCAGGTTGACTGTGATGACCTTGCTGAACGTCGCCAGCGGATGGGCGCCATCCTTGCCCACGGTTTTGACGGCCGGTGCAATGCCGGCGCAGTTCACCAGGCCCATCAGCTTGCCCATATCCAGGGCCTTGGCGATGACGCAATGGCCGTCGGCCTCCTGCGACACGTCGCATTTCACGAAGGCGCCGCCGATTTCGGCCGCCACGGCCTCGCCGCGCTCGATTTGCAGATCGGCGATCACGACCTTGGCGCCTTCGCGTGCCAGCATGCGGGCCGTGCCTTCGCCCAGGCCCGACGCGCCGCCGGTGACGATGAATACCTTGCCTGCGATTTCCATGGAAAGCTCCTGAATGAGTTACGTTAACGTAAACGTCAATTGTCGGACAAAAACAAAGCCGCTGACCAGCGGCTTTTTTCGGATCTTGAGCGGATCTTGCGTCAGGCCATGTTTCAGGCCAGCGCCGCCAGCGCGCGCGTGGTGATGTCGTCCACCGAGCCCAGGCCCTCGATCTTGCGGTACTTGGGCGCTTGCGAGTCGCCGGTTGCGGCCCATTGCGAATAATAGGTGACCAGCGGGCGGGTCTGCGACTGGTAGACGTCCAGGCGCTTGCGAACGGTTTCTTCCTTGTCGTCGTCGCGCTGGATCAGTTCTTCGCCGGTGGCGTCGTCCTTGCCGGCCTGCTTGGGCGGGTTGAACTTGACGTGGTAGGTCCGGCCCGAGGCCACGTGCACGCGGCGGCCACTCATGCGTTCGATGATGGCGCTGTCGGGCACGTCGATCTCGAGCACATAGTCGAGCTTGACGCCTGCGGCCTTCATGGCGTCGGCCTGCGGGATGGTGCGGGGAAAGCCGTCGAACAGAAAGCCCTTGGCGCAGTCGGGCTGGGCAATGCGCTCCTTGACCAGGCCGATGATGATGTCGTCGCTGACCAGGCCGCCGGCGTCCATGATCTTCTTGGCGGCCAGCCCCATTTCGGTGCCGGCCTTGACGGCGGCGCGCAGCATGTCACCAGTCGAGATTTGCGGGATGCCGAACTTTTGGCAGATGAAAGCTGCTTGGGTGCCTTTGCCGGCGCCGGGTGCGCCCAGAAGAATCAATCGCATGGGAGTCCTCAATACACGAAGAAGGGGGGAGCGGGGCCCTGACAAGGAAACGCAGGGCCGACCCAAGTTCCTTGCCCCGTTGGGGGCGGGCTGGGCGCAGCCCAGACCTGGGGGTGCTCATATCAAAACTGCTTCGAAGAATAGCATGGAGAGCCCTTCGCGCCGCTGACAGCGCGGCAGCAAAGGGCCGGGTTTAACCCGCATTGCGCCTGCGATTCAGGGCGCCAGCAGGGCTCGGACGCGCTCCAGATCTTCCACCGTATCGACCCCCGGGCCGGGTTGCTCGGCGCTGACATGCACGGCGATGTGCTCGCCGTGCCAGAGCACGCGCAGTTGCTCCAGCGACTCGATGCGTTCCAGCGGGCTGACCGCCAGGGACGGGAAACGCTTGAGAAAACCGGCCCGGTACGCATACAGGCCGACGTGCCGGAGCACTGCGCCAGGATAGGGCGTGCGGCCCTGTTCCGGGGCATCGCGCCAGAAGGGGATGGGTGCGCGCGAGAAATACAGCGCCAGGCCGGCGGCACTGGTGACCAGCTTGACCACGTTCGGGTTGGTGTAGTCCGCATCAATGGCGATGGCGTGGCCGACCGTGCCCATCACGCAATGCGGGTGCTGGTCGAGCAGGGCGGCGCAGGCGCGGATCATGTCGGCGGCAATCAGCGGTTCGTCGCCTTGCACGTTGACGACGGTTTCCGTGTCGGCCAGGCCCAGCAGTTCGCAGGCTTCGGCCAGACGGTCGCTGCCGCTGGGGTGATCGGGTCGGGTCAGCACGGCCTTGACGTGGTGCCGGGCGCAGGCTTCGGCGATCTCGGGCGCATCCGTGGCGACCACCACCTGGCGCGCCTGGGCCCGCGCGGCGGCCTGGGCCACGCGCACGATCATCGGCAGGCCATGGATGTCGGCCAGCGGCTTGTTGGGCAGCCGGGTGGATGCCATGCGCGCCGGGATGATGACGGAAAAGCTCATGGCGAGGGCCCGGACGGCGCTGGCGAATTCGCGCCCGTGCTCGCGCCAGCGTCCAGCGAGCGCGCCTCGGGCTCCAGCATCACCGGGATGCCGTCGCGCACCGGAAAAGCGAGCTTGTCGGCATGGCAGACCAGTTCGTGCGTGGCGGTATTGCGCACATGTTCGAGCGGGCCCTTGCACAGGGGGCACACCAGCATTTCCAGCAGTCGGTTGTCCATATCAGGTCAGCAGGGCCTGCAGCTCGTCGTGCAGGGCCTGTTCAAAAGCTTGTTCGGGTTGGAAGTCTAGCGTCACCACCCAGATCCGTGCTTGTTTGAAGCGTTCGGGCCTGAGTTTGACGGCGTCCTTTTCCGTGACGAGCACGTCCAGCGGCTCATCCGGCCAGGGCGCGGCGGCGAAATCGAAGTGATCGGGCAGCGGGCAGGGCCAAAAGCCCAGGCCTTTGACGCGTAGCATGCCGAAGAAGCGCTCCGGCTGCGCCATGCCGGCAGCGGCCCAAAGCGGAGCTTGGCCGTGGCGGGGGCCGCTGAAAGCGTCCAGCTGCTGCCCTTGAGCCGCCTCGCCGCGCCACCAGGCCGACAGTTCGGCCGCGCCGCCCAGCCTGCGCTCGGCGATAAAGCCGGGCAGGGCAGTGCTGGGTCGATCGCAGTTGTAGAGCACCAGCTGGCGCGCGGTGCTGCCTGGTGCTGCAGGCCAGCTGCGGTTCTGCCGCAAGGGGCCGGCCGGCAGCAGCCGGCCATTGCCCAGGCCTCGTTCGTCGAACACCAGCACGCTGAGCTGGCGCGGCAGACGCCAGTGCTGCAGGCCGTCGTCGCTGACGAGCAGTTGGACCTCGGGGTGGGCCGCCAGCAGCGTCCGAGCGGCCGCGATGCGGTCGGCGCCCACGGCGACCGGCACCTGCGCGCGCAAATGAATCAGCAGCGGCTCGTCGCCGACGTCGGCGGCGGCATCGTCAGCACTGACCAGGCGTTGCGCATATTTGTCTGAGCGGCCGTAGCCGCGTGAAATCACGCCGGCGGACAGGCCCATCTGCTTGCAGACGCGCAGCAGCGCCAGCGTGGACGGTGTCTTGCCTGCGCCGCCGACAATCCAGTTGCCCACCACCACGACCGGCACAGGCAGTTGGCCGGCGCGCAGAACTCCGCACTGATACAGCATGGCGCGCAGCCCCTGCAAGCCGTCGTGCAGGGCGCCGAGCGGACGCAGCGCCTGGGCCAACGCGTCGCCGTCCTGCCAGGCCTGCTGGATGCGCGAGGCCCAGCGCTCGCCCATGTCTGGGCTCAATGCGCCGCGTCCTGGGCGCTCGTGGCATCCGCCGCGCCGCTGCCCTGGCTGGCAAAGGTCAGGCGGGCCAGGCCTGCGCGCCGGGCCGCGTCCATCACGTTGATGACCGACTGGTGCGCGGCGGCGGCATCGGCGGAGATCACCACCATCATGTCGGCCTGGCCGGCCGCGGCGGCGCGCAGGCCGTCCGCTAACAGGTCGATCGAGCGTCCGTCCACCGCCTGGTGGTTGATGGCGTAACGACCGTCGGCGGCAATCGCCACGATGATCTCGTGCGGATGCTCCTTGAGCCGCTCGGCGTCGGCCACCGGCAGGTTGACCTGCAGCTCGGTGAACTTGGAGTAGCTGGTGGAGAGCATCAGGAAGATCAGGATCACCAGCAGCACGTCGATGAAGGGGATCAGGTTGATTTCGGGCTGCTCGGCCTCGCGCTGCCGGAATTTCATTTTCTGCGGCCCGCGCTCATGCGCATCAGGTGCGACAGCAGGCGGTCGGCGGCCAGCTCCATGTCCAGCACGTAGGCGTCGATCAGGCCGCGGAAATAGCGGTAGAACATCAGCGAGGGCACGGCCACGATCAGGCCGAACGCGGTGTTGTACAGCGCCGTGGAAATGCCTTGCGCGAGCTGGGCCGGGTTGCTGGCGCCCGGCGACTGGCTGCCGAAGATCTCGATCATGCCGACCACGGTGCCGAACAGGCCCAGCAGCGGCGCCGCCGTGGCGATCGTGCCCAGGGTGTTCAAGTAGCGTTCGAGTTCGCGGATGGCGCGGCGGCCGGCGAGTTCCATCGTCAGGCGCAATTTTTCTTCGGGCTGGTCGGGTTCGGCCGCCGAGGCGCGCAGGCCGCTGGCCAGCACGCTGCCCAGGATGGAGTTGTCGGCGAGCTTTTCGATCACGTCGGGCTTGGGGATGTGGTGCTGGGTCACGCCCAGCACTTCGTCGAGCAGGGTGGCCGGCACGACGCGCTGGCGCCGCAGGCTGCTGAAGCGCTCAATGACGAGGGCCAGCGAAACAACCGAACACAAGAGTAGTGGCCAGATCGGCCAGCCGGCGGCTTGTATGATCGAAAACAAGGGCTCCCCCTCAATGGTGATGCAAAGGTTTGGACGGTTGACCGGACCGATCAGCGCCGCGATTATCACTCCGCCCAGAGGGTCGGATGGATTCAATTCCAAGTCATCCACCGTTGCTGTGGATAACATTGTGGGGAACGCGGTATGGGCGGGCTGGAGGGCGCATCAATGCGACATTTTGTTCAGCCTGCTTAATTTTTGAGCAGATCGTGCAGTACATGGAAATGCAAAAAATGCGCCTGGTCTGGAGTGTTTCGGCGCTGCTGGCGGCGGTGTCCGACAGCCTGCAGGCGCGCTTCGCGGCCTGCGTGGTCGAGGGCGAGTTGTCGGGCTTCACCCGGGCCACCAGTGGCCACTGTTACTTCAGTCTCAAGGATGCCGATGGTCAGGCCGGGCTGTTGCGCTGCGCCATGTTCAGGCGCGCGGCCAGCCTGATGGATTTCAGTCCCCGGGACGGGCAGCGGGTCGAGCTGCGGGGCCGGCTGGCCGTGTACGAGCCGCGCGGCGAATTGCAGTTCGTGGTCGAAGGTATGCGCCGCGCTGGCGCGGGCGCCCTTTACGAACAGTTCCTGCGCCTGAAGGCGCAAATGGAGGCGCAGGGCTGGTTCGATGCCGAGCGCAAGCAGTCTGTTCCGGCGTTTGCGAGCCGCATCGGCGTTGTCACTTCGACGGCGGGGGCGGCGCTGCACGACGTGCTGACCGCCTTGAAGCGCCGCGCGCCGCATGTCGAGGTGATGGTCTATCCCACGCCGGTGCAGGGCGCCGAGGCGCCGCCCGGCATCGTGCAGGCGCTGCAGACGGCCAATGCGCGCGCCGAAGTCGACGTGCTGCTGCTGTGCCGTGGTGGCGGCTCTCTGGAGGACCTGTGGGCCTTCAATGACGAGCGGGTGGTGCGCGCCGTGGCGGCGTCTGACCTGCCGGTGATTTGCGGCGTGGGCCACGAGACCGATGTGACCCTGGCCGACCTGGCCGCCGACCTGCGCGCCGCCACGCCCACGGCGGCGGCCGAACTTGCCGCGCCCGCAACGGCCGCCTGCCTGGCGCAACTCGACAGCCTGGCGCAGCGCATGCAAGCCCGCACCACGCAGGCGCTGGACCGTGCCGCCCAGCAGCTCGACCGCTTGGCGCTGCGCCTGAACCGGCCCAGCCAGTGGCTGTCGCGGCAGCGCAGCCGGCTGGACCTGCTGGCCCAGCGCCAGGCGCAGACGCTGCCGCGCTGGCAGTTGCAGCAGTCCCAGGGCCTGGCGCACTGGGCCACGCGGCGAGAGGCGGCGCTGGCCATCCAGATGGCGCGCCAGCAGGCGCGCCTCGACGGACTGGCCACCCGCCTCGCGGCATTGGACCCGCGCCAGGTGCTGGCGCGCGGCTATGCCTGGCTCGACGAGGGACGGGGTCAGGCCTTGACAGGGGTGTCCCGGATGCATCCCGGCCAGCAGTTGCGGGCCGTGATGGCGGACGGGGAGGCCAGCCTGACCGTCGATGCTGTTCGGCCGAACTGAAGATTGCCGCAGCGCAAATCCCTTTGCCCTTGCCTGGTGTATGGCTTGCGCCATCAGATCATCGGATGACCTGCCTACAATCGGCCCCGATTCGACATTGCAACCCGTTTGACCCACCAAGAGGAGTCCATATGGAACATACCCTGCCCGCCTTGCCCTATGCCAAGGACGCCCTGGCACCGCACTACAGCGCAGAGACGCTCGAATACCACCATGGCAAGCATCACAACGCCTACGTGGTGAACCTGAACAACCTGCAAAAGGGCACCGAGTTCGAGACCAAGACCCTGGAAGAGATCGTCAAGACCTCCAGCGGCGGCATCTACAACAACGCCGCCCAGATCTGGAACCACACCTTCTTCTGGAACTGCATGAAGCCGAGCGGCGGCGGCGCACCCTCGGGCGCCTTGGCTGCGGCCATCAATGCCAAGTGGGGCAGCCTGGAAGCCTTCAGCGAAGCCTTTGTGAAGAGCGCCGTCGGCAACTTCGGCTCGGGTTGGACCTGGCTGGTCAAGAAGCCTGACGGCAGCGTCGACATCGTCAACACCGGCGCCGCCGGAACGCCGCTGACTACCGCCGACAAGGCCCTGCTGACCGTGGACGTGTGGGAACACGCCTACTACATCGACTACCGCAACCTGCGCCAGAAGTTCGTCGAGACCTTCCTGAGCAAGCTCGTCAACTGGTCGTTCGCCGAAGCCAACTTCGCCTGACCGGAAGCAATCTAGCTGGGTTTTCAACCCAGCGGCGTCCATGGATCCGGCTCCGCCGGTCCATCGGACGCGCCCCCTTGAGGGGGCCGGCGGGAGCCGGTAGGGGGTGGTTCAATTGCTCCAGGGCTGGCCGCGCAGGTTCATGCCGGCTTTGATGCCCCGCTTCTCGAACCATCCCTGGTTCATCTCCAGCACGTAACGCACCGGCTTGGCCGAGCAGTGCGAGTTCTCCGTCTGGGCCTGCATTTCATCGAGATTGACGATGCTGCCGTCGTCGGCGATGAAGGCCACGGACAGCGGGATCAAGGTGTTGCGCATCCAGAAGCATTGCATGCCGGGGCGCTGGAACACGAACAGCATGCCGTCGTTGACGGGCATGCTGCGCCGAAACATCAGGCCGATCTCTCGCTCTTGCGCAGTTTGCGCGACCTCGGCGTGGATCAGGTGCATGCCCGCACTCAACTGGATGGTGTTCAGATGCTGGGGCTCTCCTTGCGCCCAGCCGCCCACAGAGGCGCTCGAAACCAGCAGGCCGGCCAGAACTTTGAATGCGGTCTTGATATAAGTCATGTTGGATTGATGGGAATTCGATAGATTATGGCCCGATCAGGCGTTGTGCCTGAGGGCGCCGTGATGACTTCCACCTTGACGATCGAATCCCCCCAGCTCTTGCCTTCGGCCCGCGAAGAAGCGCCTGCGCTGGATGCGTTCGACGATCCCGCCACGCTGGACGCCTACACCCAGTGGCGGCAGGGTGCGTCGGGCGAGCGCATCGGGACCTCGCAGCTGCAGATTTCAGGCATGCATTGCGCAGCCTGCGCGGGCATCATCGAGCGCACGCTGCGGGCCGTGCCTGGCGTGCTGTCGGCCGACGTCAGCGCGGCGGCGGAGCGCCTGCGCGTGCAGTGGCAGCCGCAGCGCACGCAGATCTCCACCCTGGTGACAGCCCTGGCGAGGGCCGGCTATGGCGCGGTGCCCGACCTCGCTGCGCCGGCGCGCGAGATGCGCAAGCGCGAAAACCGCCAGTGGCTGTGGCGCCTGTTCGTCGCCAGCTTCCTGATGATGCAGGTGATGATGCTGGCCGTGCCCATCTACATGGCCTCGCCTGGCGAAATGAGTCCGGACCTGGAGCGCCTGCTGCAATGGGGCATGTGGGTGCTGAGCCTGCCGGTGATGTTGTTTTCGGCCGGGCCGTTCTTCACGGGGGCCTGGCGTCAGCTGCGCGCGCGCGAGATCGGCATGGACGTGCCGGTGGCCCTGGGGCTGATCGTGACCTTTGTCGCCAGTACGGGAGCCGTGCTCGATCCGGGCGGCTTGTTCGGTCGCGAGGTGTATTTCGATTCGCTCACCATGTTCGTCAGCTTTCTGCTGGCCGGCCGCTTCCTGGAGTTGAAGGCTCGCCACCGGGTGGCGCAGTCGCTGGAGAGCGCGACCGCGCGCCTGCCCGACCAGGTGGAGCGGCGCAAGCCTGATGGCAGCTTCGAGCGCATCAGCGCCTATCGGCTGGTGGTCGAGGACGTGGTGCGCGTGCCGGCAGGCCAGGCGTTCCCCGCGGACGGTCTGCTGCTCGACGGCGCGAGCGCTGCCGATGAGTCCCTGCTGACCGGCGAGTCGCGTCCGGTGAGCAAACGCGCGGGGGATGAACTGGTGGCGGGCAGCATCAACCTGCAGGCGCCGATCCTGATGGAGGTCACGCGCATCGGGGCCGATACACGCTTCGAAGGCATCGTGCAGCTGATGCGCACGGCGCTGACCCAGCGCCCGGCGCAACTGCGCCTGGCCGACCGGATGGCAGCGCCCTTTTTATGGGGCGTGCTGGTGCTGGCGGGGCTGGCGGCAGCGGCCTGGAGCGTGATCGAGCCGGCGCGCGCGGTCTGGGTGGCGGTGTCGGTGCTGATCGTCACCTGTCCTTGCGCCCTGTCCCTGGCGGCACCGTCCGCGTGGCTGGCGGCGACCGGCGCGCTGGCCCGGCGCGGCGTGCTGTTGACGCGCCTTGACGTGCTGGACACCTTGGCCCGGGTGGATTTCGTGGTGCTCGACAAGACCGGCACCTTGACGCAGGACGGCATGGCCTTGCTCCGATCCTGGCCGGCCGAGCCGCCGCGCATGCTGACGGCGGCCGCGTTGGCATTGGCGGCGCAATCCCTGCATCCCTATTCCAAGGCCTTGGTGGCGTCTCAAGGCGCGATGGGGGAAGAGACGGGGGGGCAGACGGGGGGCGAGGTTCCCTCGTGGCTGGAGGTGCAGGAATGCGCGGGCCTGGGCATGCAGGCCAGGGACGCGAATGGCAAGACCTGGCGCCTGGGAGCGCCGGCCTGGGTGGCCGAGCTGGCGGGCGCGGCGCCTGCGTCCGACGCACTGGCGCTGGCGCAGCTCGCTTTTGGAGGCGAGGGAGGCGCGGCTGTGTATTGGCAGTTTGGCGAGCAGCTCCGGCCCGAGGCGCGCGAGGCGCTGCGATGCTGGCAGGCGCAAGGCCTGTCGGTGCTGTTGTTGTCGGGCGATGCGCCCGAGCGCGCCAAAGGCATCGCCGATGCGGCCGGTATTTCGCTGGTGCAGGGCGGCGCGACGCCGCAGGGCAAGCTGGCCCGCGTGGCCGAACTGCAGGCGCAGGGGCGCTGCGTCCTGATGGTGGGCGACGGCATCAACGACGCGCCGGTTCTTGCGCGAGCCGATGCGAGCTTCGCGATGGGGCAAGGCGCCCTGGTGTCGCGCGCCCACGCCGATGCCGTGGTGCTGACCTCGAACTTGCTGGACGTGGAGCGTTGCCGCAGCCTGGCCCTGCGGACGCGGCGCGTGATCCGTCAGAACCTGATTTGGGCGGCCTGCTACAACGCCGCCTGCATTCCTGCTGCCTTGCTCGGTTATTTGCCGCCCTGGGCGGCGGGGCTGGGCATGGCTTGCAGCTCCGTGTTGGTGATCCTGAATGCGCTGAGCCTGGCGCGCGACCTGCGCGGGCCGGTGCAGGCGACCCGGTCGAATTGAAGAAGAACCAGAAGAACTGAAATGGACATTCTGTATTTGCTGATTCCTTTGTCGGTGGTCCTGGTGCTGCTGATCGTGGCGGTGTTCGGCTGGGCCATACACAGTGGACAGCTGGATGATCTGGAGCGGGAAGGCGAGCGAATTCTGGAAGATGAATGGGTACTGGTTGATGGCGATCAAGCTTCAACGCCCGCAATCCGCCAAGAATCGCACAACTCAACTTAAGTGTAGGAAGGAGCACGTCAATGGCAAGTGTTGCTCAACCGGCCGGGCCGGTTTATGAGGACGGCGTGGTGCGCGCATTTGCGCTCGCCACCGTCCTATGGGGCATCGTGGGCATGCTGGTGGGGGTGGTGATCGCCGCCCAGCTCGCATGGCCCGAGCTCAATCTCGGGATTCCATGGCTCAGCTACGGCCGTTTGCGGCCCTTGCACACCAACGCGGTGATTTTCGCGTTCGGTGGTTGCGCCTTGTTTGCGACCTCCTATCACGTCGTGCAGCGCACCGGGCAGACGCGCCTGTTCGCGCCGGCCCTGGCCTGGTTCACCTTTGCCGGCTGGCAGTTGGTGATCCTGTTGGCGGCCATCACCTTGCCGATGGGCTTCACGTCCGGCAAGGAATACGCCGAGCTGGAATGGCCGATCGACATCCTGATCACCATCGTCTGGGTGGTCTACGCCATTGTGTTCTTCGGTACGGTCGGGACCCGCAAGATCCGCCACATCTACGTGGCGAACTGGTTCTTCGGCGGATTCATCCTGGCCGTGGCCTTGCTGCACGTGGTGAACAGTGCCGAGATTCCGGTCAGCCTGTGGAAGAGTTACTCTGCCTATGCCGGCGTGCAGGATGCCATGGTGCAATGGTGGTACGGCCACAATGCCGTGGGCTTCTTCCTGACGGCCGGCTTCCTGGGCATGATGTATTACTACATCCCCAAGCAGGCGGGTCGTCCGGTGTACAGCTACCGTCTGTCCATCGTGCACTTCTGGGCGCTGATCTTCACCTACATGTGGGCGGGTCCCCACCACCTGCACTACACGGCGCTGCCTGACTGGGCGCAGAGCGTGGGCATGGTCTTCTCGCTGATCCTGCTGGCGCCGAGCTGGGGCGGCATGATCAACGGCATCATGACCCTGTCGGGTGCCTGGAACAAGCTGCGCGACGACCCGATCCTGAAGTTCCTGATCGTGTCGCTGTCCTTCTACGGCATGTCGACCTTCGAAGGTCCGATGATGTCCATCAAGACCGTGAACGCGCTTTCGCACTACACGGACTGGACCATCGGCCACGTGCACTCCGGCGCTTTGGGTTGGGTGGGCCTGATCACCATCGGTTCCATGTACCACTTGATTCCGCGCATGTTCGGCCGTGTCGAGATGTATTCGAAGCGCGCCATCGAGCTGCACTTCTGGATCGCCACCATCGGCATCGTGCTCTACATCGCCGCGATGTGGATCGCCGGCGTGATGCAGGGCCTGATGTGGCGCGCGGTCAATCCGGACGGCACGCTGGTCTACACCTTTGTTGAAAGCGTCAAGGCCACGCATCCGTTCTACATCATCCGCCTGTGCGGCGGCCTGCTGTACCTGGGCGGCATGTTGATCATGGCCTGGAACGTGATCAAGACCGTGGGCGCGGGCAAGGTTGAACCGCAGCGCATTCCCGCTGTGCTGGCCCACGCTTGAAGCAGGAGGACAAGAAAATGGCAAATACGAATCACGTCGTGGCAGGCCACGAGCGCATTGAGACCAGCAACTTCCTGCTCATCGTCCTGATATTGCTGACCGTCGCAGTGGGCGGCCTGGTGGAAATCGTTCCGCTGTTCTTCCAGCGCTCGACGACCCAGCCGGTGCCGGGCCTGAAGCCCTACACCTCGCTGCAACTGGCCGGACGCGACATCTATCTCCGCGAGGGCTGCTACAACTGCCATTCGCAGATGATCCGCCCGTTCCGCTCGGAAACGCTGCGCTATGGCCACTACTCGGTGGCGGGCGAGTCCGTGTACGACCACCCCTTCCAGTGGGGCAGCAAGCGCACCGGTCCGGACCTGGCCCGCGTCGGCGGCAAGTACAGCGACGAATGGCACCGCATCCACCTGAACAATCCGCGCGATCTGGTGCCCGAGTCGAACATGCCGGCTTACTCGTGGCTGAAGGACGGCAAGCTCGATCCGGCCGACATGGCGCCGAAGATGCGAGCCCTGCGTACCGTCGGCGTGCCCTACACCGATGAGGACATCGCCCATGCCGGCGAAGGGGTCAAGGACAAGACCGAGCTGGACGCCTTGATCGCCTACCTGCAGGTGCTCGGCACTGCGCTGAAGTAAGGAGCCGCCATGGACATCAATGATCTGAGGGCCGCGGTGACGCTGCTTTCCATGCTGACCTTCGTCGGTATCGCCTTCTGGGCGTTTTCGAAGCGCAACAAGCAACGTTTTGAGGAGCTCGGGACCCTGCCGCTGATGCAAGACGGTTCGGTCGCCGACTTGGGCTCTGAAGGAGGACAGAAATGAGTGACTTTATTTCCAGCGGCTGGTCGGTCTATATTTCGGTCATCGTGATCGGTGGCCTGCTGGCTTGCCTGGGCCTGTTGATCATTGCGAGCCGTCGGCGCGTGATGGCCAACGACAACACCACCGGCCACGTATGGGACGTCGACCTGCGCGAGCTGAATAATCCGCTGCCGCGCTGGTGGATGGGCCTGTTCGTGCTGACGGTCGTGTTCGGCGGCATCTACCTGGCCCTGTATCCCGGCCTGGGCAGCTTTGCCGGCGGCCTGAACTGGACCAGTGCCGGCCAGTACCAGAAGGAGCAGGACAAGGCGATGACCGAGCTGTCCAAGGTCTATGCAAGCTACGCGGCCCAGCCCGCCGAAGAGCTGGCCAAGGACCCCAAGGCCATGGCCATCGGCGAGCGCCTGTTTGCCAACAACTGCTCGGGCTGCCACGGTTCCGACGCCAAGGGCTCCAAGGGCTTCCCCAACCTGACCGACAACGACTGGCTCTACGGCGGTTCGCCCGAGAAGATCGTCGAGACCATCACCAACGGCCGCAACGGCGTCATGCCGCCCATGGCCGCTGCGGTGGGCAATGCGGAAGACGTCAAGAATGTCGCCAACTATGTGCTGAGCCTGTCCAACAGCCCGCACAACTCGATCGCGGCGCAACTGGGCAAGCCCAAGTTTGCGGCCTGCGCTGCCTGCCACGGCGCGGACGGCAAGGGCAACCAGGCGATCGGCGCGCCCAACCTGACCGACAACATCTGGTTGTACGGCTGGGGTGAGCAGGCCATCATCACGCGCATCAACAACGGTGCCAACAATCTGATGCCAGCGCAGTCCAAGCGATTGAGCCCGGAGCAGATCCATGTGGTGGGTGCCTATGTGTGGAGCCTGTCGCATCACGGCGAAGCGCCGGTGGCTGCCAGCAACTGAGGGTTGTTCGAGCCCTGTGCAGGGCTGGAAACGGAGCAAGTTTTGTCTTTGATGAGAGCCGTGTCCGTTCATGGATAAGGAAGTGAACGTCAGCGCAGTCAGTAACCCATCTCCGGCGGCGGATGCCGCGCCGGAGATGGTGTCGCTGTACCAGGCCCAGAAGAAAATCTATCCGCGCGCCGTCAGCGGCTGGTTCGCCACCTGGCGCTGGGTGCTGGTGGCGCTCACCCAACTGCTGTTCTACGGACTCCCCTGGCTGGAATGGAACGCCCGGCAGGCCGTGCTGTTCGACCTGGGCGCCAAGCGCTTTTACATCTTCGGGCTGGTGCTGTATCCGCAGGACTTCATCTACCTGACGGGCTTGCTCCTGATTTCTGCTTATGCGTTGTTCCTGTTCACCGCGGTGGCGGGACGCCTGTGGTGCGGGTTCGCCTGCCCGCAGACGGTTTACACCGAGATCTTCATGTGGGTGGAGCAGAAGATCGAAGGCGACCGCGCCGCCCGCATGCGCCTGGACGCAAGTCCTTGGGGCCTGGAAAAGCTGGCCCGCAAGTCCGGCAAGCAACTGGCCTGGCTGGCCATGGGTCTGTGGACCGGCTTCACCTTCGTCGGCTACTTCACGCCGATCCACCAACTGGCCGCCGAGGTCGCCAACCTGAGTTTCGGCCCGTGGGAATGGTTCTGGGTGCTGTTCTACGGGTTTGCCACCTACGGCAATGCGGGCTACATGCGCGAGCAGGTCTGCAAGTACATGTGCCCTTATGCGCGCTTCCAGAGCGCCATGTTCGACAAGGACACGCTAATCATCAGCTACGACGCCGAACGCGGCGAGCCGCGCGGCGCGCGAGGCAAGCAGGCCGACCCGAAAGCCCTGGGCCTGGGCGCCTGCATCGACTGCAAGCTGTGCGTGCAGGTCTGCCCCACCGGTATCGACATCCGCAAGGGCCTGCAATATGAATGCATAGGCTGTGCTGCCTGCATCGACGTCTGCAACGGCGTGATGGAGAAGATGGATTATCCCAAGGGCCTGATCCGTTACGACACGCAAAATGGCCTGGCGCAGCACCTGACGCGGACGCAGCTGATCCGCCGGATCTTCCGGCCCCGGGTCGTGGTCTATACGACGGTGCTGCTGCTGATCTGTGCCGCCCTGCTCGTGAGCCTGGCCACGCGCTCGCCCTTCCGGGTCGATGTGGTACGCGACCGCGCCGCGCTGGCGCGCGAGGTTGAAATGGGCTTTGTCGAGAACGTCTATCAGATCCAGGTGATGAATGCGACCGAGGCGCCGCAGACCTACCATGTGTCGGCCCAAGGCATAGACGAGATGCGTCTGTCTCAGCCGGTGACCTTGACGGTTGCACCTGCCGAGGCGCGCTGGGTGGCCGTGGCATTGCGCGTGCCGCCGCAAGTGGTCCAGCGCCTGGGCGCAGGGGCGCATGAAGTGTTTTTTACCGTGGACCTTGAGGCTGCAGCCGGCAGCCCTGGGCGCAGCCAGCGCGAAAGGTCTACGTTCGTGGTTCCACGTTAGAGGAGAGCTGTGATGGCAGACATCGTCAATCAAGCGGGTGCGGACGGCGGCAAGCCGCGTAAACCCTGGTGGTCCGAGCGGATGATGTGGCTGGTGGTGGGCGGTCCGGCCGTGGTGGTGGTGGCCAGCTTCGTGACGCTGGGCATCTGCCTCAAGTATCCGGAAGTGGTGCTCGACACCCACGCCCATGCCGACAGCCACATGGCGGCCGAGGATGCCACCGAGCAGGACCAGGCCAACGCGACGAACCCGTCGCTGCAGCCGGCCATGAGTGCGCGCAATCACGCGGCGACCGGCGGCAAATAGAACTAGAGAAGTAGAAGCCGAAAGAAAAAAGCCCGCCTGGCGCTGCCGCCGGCGGGCTTTGTTGTTTCAAATCGACGGGATCAGCAGGTCGTATTGACGAGCTTTTGCAGGCCGCTCTGGTCAATGATGCGGATCTGGCGCTGCTTGACTTCCAGGATGCCGTCTTCCTGGAACTTGGAGAAGGTCCGGCTGACGGTTTCCAGCTTCAGCCCCAGATAGCTGCCGATCTCTTCGCGCGTCATGCGCAACACCAGCGCCGAAGCGGAGAAGCCGCGCGCCTGCAGACGTTGGGTCAAATTCAGCAGGAATGCCGCTAGACGTTCTTCGGCGCGCATGCTGCCCAGCAGCAGCATCACGCCATGGTCGCGCACGATTTCGCGGCTCATGATCTTGTGGAACTGGTGCTGCAGGTCCGTGAATTCGCGCGAGAGGTCTTCGAGCTGGCCGTAAGGGATCACGCAGACCTGGGAGTCTTCCAGCGCCACGGCGTCGCAGGAGTGGCGATCGTTGCTGATGCCGTCCAGGCCCAGCAATTCGCCTGCCATCTGAAATCCTGTCACCTGGTCGCGTCCATCCTCCGATGACACGCAGGTCTTGAAGAAGCCGGTACGAACCGCATAGAGCGACTGGAAAACATCGCCGGTACGAAACAGCGTGTCACCGCGATTGACGTTGCGGCGGGTCGCCACCAGCGTGTCCAACTGGTTCAGGTCGGCGTTGGACAAGCCGACCGGCAGGCACAATTCGCGCAGGTTGCAGCTGGAGCAGGCGACCTTGAACGGTTCGATTTTGATCGGCGTCACGGTGTTCATGCCGCGCATTATGGGCTGATCTGCGCTCAATTGATTCAAATTTGCTTCGACGGCCACGGTGGCAGATTTGGTGTTGAACATGAGATTCCTCAAGGTTGTTCGCATTCTTCACCGATCGACGTTCAGGAAGCTTGATGCAGGTCAATCGCTTCGACCTTAAGCTTGGCACAGTGTGCAACATGCACCCAACACCAACTGACAACCCGCTGAGCGTGGACGCCGATGTCCTGCGTCGATTTGACATATCGGGCCCGCGGTATACCTCCTACCCCACAGCGGACCGTTTCGTCGAAGCCTTCAATGTCGATCAATACCGCCAGGCCTTGGCGCAGCGCGGGCAGGGCGCCGCGGTCGCGGGCGGTGCGCCTTTGTCGCTTTATGTCCACATTCCCTTTTGTGAATCGGTTTGCTATTACTGCGCCTGCAACAAGGTCATCACCAAGCACCATGACCGCGCGGCGGAATACCTGCAGGCGCTGGAGGTCGAAATGGATCTCACGGTGGCCGAGTTGGGGCGCGCATCCAGCCTGTCTCAAATCCATTTCGGCGGCGGCTCCCCGACGTTCCTGAGCGATGAAGAGTTGACGGCCCTGATGGCCAATATCCGTCAGCGCTTCCGTATTGCAGCAGAGGCGGAGGTGTCCATCGAGGTGGATCCCCGCACGGTGACCGATGATCGCTTGAAGCACTTGCGTGAGCTGGGCTTCAATCGGCTCAGCTTCGGTGTGCAGGATTTTGACCCGCGCGTGCAAAGAGCCGTGCACCGGATTCAAAGTCTTGAAAGCGTCGAAGCCCTGATGACGCAGGCGCGCGCGCTGGGGTTCGAGTCGACCAATGTCGACCTGATCTACGGCCTGCCGCAGCAGACGCCGGAGTCGTTCGCCCGCACCATTGCGCAGGTCTCAGCCCTGAGGCCCGACCGGATTGCACTCTATGGCTATGCGCATTTGCCGCAGCGTTTCAAGCCGCAGCGTCGCATCGACGCGCAGCTGCTGCCCCTCGCCACCGACAAGCTGACCATGCTCAGCGGCGCCATCAGCGGGTTTCAGCAGCAGGGCTACACCTACATCGGCATGGATCACTTCGCGCTGCCGACCGACTCGCTCGCCGTGGCCAAGCGGCAGGGCCGCCTGCATCGCAATTTCCAGGGCTACAGCACCCAGCCGGATTGCGACCTGATCGCCTTGGGCGTGTCGGCCATCGGCAGGGTGGGGGCCACCTACAGCCAGAACGTCAAGACGCTGCCCGAGTATTACGACGCCTTGAACCACCGGCAATTGCCCATTGCCCGCGGCCTGGCCTTGACCCGCGATGATTTGTTGCGGCGGGCCATGATCATGGCCCTGATGTGCCAGGGACGCGTGGAGTTCGAATCGATCGAGTTGGCGCACCTTGTCAAAGTGCCCGAGTATTTCGCCAACGAATTGCAGCAGCTTGAATCGTTGCAACGGACCGGGCTGGTCGTACTGGAGCCTCAGGCCATTCAGGTGACGCCCCTGGGCTGGTATTTCGTCCGGGCGGTGGCCATGGTATTTGACCGCTATTTGCAGGCTGATCGCAACAGGGAACGGTTTTCGCGCATCATCTGAGGATGAACCTGACACTTGCAAGCTCTGCCCTGTTGATGGGTTTGGCGGGCTCCCCGCACTGCCTGAGCATGTGCGGAGCCGCTTGCACGGCCCTGTGCGCAAGTCCTGGCGGAAGCTCCGGTACGGGGCTGGCGCCATCCCGTCTGACGAGCTTTCATGTCGCGCGCTTGATCAGCTATGGATTGGCCGGCGCGGTCGTCGCCAGCAGCGTCGATGTGCTGGCGCGCTGGGGGCAGACGGTGGCCTTGCTGCGTCCCTTATGGCTACTGGTCCATCTGGCGGCATTCGGCCTGGGCCTGTATCTGCTGTGGCAGGGGCGACAGCCCGCGTGGATGGCGCAATGGGGCCGTGCGGCGCCCCAGACGGCCAGCATTCCCGTGACCTGGGTCGATGGGCGCATGGGCGGCGGAAGGCTGACCATCGCTCCACCTTTGCGCGCGGGCGTGGCGGGTTTGGCGTGGGTGGCCTGGCCCTGCGGACTGTTGCAGTCGGCCTTGGTCGTTGCGGCGCTGGCCGACGGCGCCTGGGGCGGTGCCAGCACCATGGCGGCATTCGCGGTCGGGTCGTCGATCGGACTGTTGCTGGGTCCCGCCCTGCTGTTGCGTCTGTTGAAACGCACGGTGGATGAAGCGCGCGGCATGGCCTGGGCCATACGCTTTGCCGGGCTGGGCCTGGCCTTGAGTTCCGCCTGGGCCTTGGGGCATGGCGTGTGGCAGCAGATCGCTGCGTACTGCCAATGAACCCATGAGCCCGCCAAGGCGCACGAGATCACTGACCTAGAATATTTCGATCAGTTTGCGGAGACACGCACCATGTACCAACACGTCAAAGTGCCCGAGGCGGGACAGAAAATCACGGTCAATGCCGATTTTTCCCTGAACGTCCCCGACCAGCCCATCATCCCGTTCATTGAGGGCGATGGCACCGGGTTCGACATCACACCGGTGATGATCAAGGTGGTCGATGCTGCGGTGGCCAAGGCCTATGGCGGCAAACGCCTGATCCACTGGATGGAAATCTACGCAGGCGAGAAGTCCACCCGCATCTATGGACCGGATGTCTGGCTGCCTGATGAAACCTTGCAGGTCCTGAAGGACTACGTGGTCTCTATCAAGGGACCGCTGACGACACCCGTGGGCGGCGGCATTCGTTCCTTGAATGTGGCGCTGCGCCAGGAACTGGATCTGTATGTCTGCCTGCGTCCGGTGCGGTACTTCAAGGGTGTGCCTTCGCCTGTGAAGGAGCCTCAGAAGACAGACATGGTCATCTTCCGTGAAAATTCGGAAGATATTTATGCAGGGATCGAATTCGAGGCCGGGAGCGACAAGGCCAAGAAGCTGATCAAGTTCCTGCAGGATGAATTCGGCGTCAAGAAGATCCGGTTTCCTGCCACGTCCGGCATCGGCATCAAGCCGGTGTCGCGCGAAGGCACCGAACGCCTGGTGCGCAAGGCCATCCAGTACGCGATTGACAATGAAAAGCCCAGCGTGACCATCGTGCACAAGGGCAACATCATGAAGTACACCGAGGGCGGATTCCGCGACTGGGCCTATGCCCTGGCGCAAAAGGAATTCGGCGCCGAGCTGATCGACGGCGGCCCATGGTGCAAGTTCAAGAGCCCCAAGACGGGCAAGGACATCGTCATCAAGGACTCGATCGCCGATGCATTCCTGCAGCAGATCCTGCTGCGTCCGGCCGAATATTCGGTCATTGCCACCTTGAATCTGAATGGCGACTACGTGTCCGATGCGCTGGCGGCGCAGGTTGGCGGCATCGGCATTGCACCGGGCGCGAATCTGTCGGACTCCGTGGCCATGTTCGAAGCCACGCATGGCACCGCACCCAAATATGCGGGCAAGGACTACGTGAACCCGGGTTCGGAAATCCTGTCGGCAGAAATGATGTTGCGCCACATGGGTTGGACGCAGGCGGCCGATCTGATCATCAGCGCCATGGAGAAATCCATCCTGAGCAAGAAGGTCACCTACGACTTTGCACGTCTGTTGGACGGCGCGACGCAGGTGTCGTGCTCGGCGTTTGGCCAGGTGATGATCGACAATATGTGACGATTTGAAACGCCCCGAAACAAGGAAGGCAAAAAAGGCCCGCTATGCGGGCCTTTTTTTGGGGCTGATAGATCAGCCGATGACAGGTTTGATGGCAGGTTTGACAGTACCGCTGACGGATCAACCGGTGGCGCCAGCCTTTTGCGCGCCCGTTTCAAGTGGTGTGATGTTCTGAGCCAACTGGCCCTTGGGACCCTGAATCAGGTCAAAACTGACTTTGCTGCCTTGCTTGAGTGTACGGAACCCTTCCATCTGAATGGCTGAAAAGTGCGCGAAGACATCATCGCCCCCTTGTTCAGGTTCGATGAAGCCAAAGCCTTTGGCGTCGTTGAACCACTTTACTGTTCCCTGTTGCATTTTCCTTCTCCTTCTCCGTCACGGTGTTTGTGCACCCGTGGGGAATTTTCTGTTTTGCGTTGTCAGGGTGTCAATGCACCAAAGGGGTGATGCGCATATGCCTGTGCGCGTATGGAAGCGCGTGAAGATCGCGTGAAGAAATTGCCGTTTGCGCGGCTTGTCGTGCGCCGTTTCCCGATTTGCCCTGCATCTCGAGGTTTACGCCGCCGCGTACTTGATACAAGATCAACAAGCCTTATGTGTGGTCTTGTCCCTGTCTATAGAATCAGTTCATGCCTGATATTCCCAAGCAAGTACCCACGGCGCCAGAGCAAGGGCCTGGCGTTGTGCCTGGTCGTGAAGCCGATGACGGCACGACCATTCTGGAGCGTGTGCCGCAGAAAACACAGCCGCCGCGCCTCTATCAGGTGTTGCTGTTGAATGATGATTTCACGCCCATGGAGTTCGTTGTCATGGTGCTGCAGGAGTATTTCCGCCATGGTCTGGACACGGCCACGCAGATCATGTTGAAGATTCATCACGAGGGGCGGGGTGTCTGCGGTGTGTTCACCAAGGATGTCGCCGCCACCAAGGTCGAGTTGGTGCTGGCCGCCTCCCGGCGTGCCGGCCATCCTTTGCAGTGCATTATGGAGGCCGCATGATTGCCCAAGAGCTTGAAGTCAGCCTGCACATGGCGTTTGTCGAAGCGCGCCAGCAGCGCCATGAGTTCATCACCGTGGAGCATCTGCTGATGGCATTGCTCGACAATCCGTCCGCAGCCGAGGTGTTGCGGGCCTGTGCCGCCAACATGGACGAACTGCGCAAGAGTCTGGCGCAGTTCATCAAGGAAAACACGCCGACGGTTGGCGGCATCGAAGAGGTCGATACCCAGCCGACGCTCGGATTCCAGCGCGTGATCCAACGCGCCATCATGCACGTGCAGTCCACCGGCACGGGCAAGAAAGAGGTGACCGGCGCCAATGTGCTGGTGGCCATCTTTGGCGAGAAGGACTCGCATGCGGTGTACTACCTGCACCAGCAGGGGGTCACGCGGCTCGACGTGGTCAATTACATCGCGCACGGCATCAAGAAGAGCGATCCGCCCGAGGTCAGCAAGGGCCAGGAAGGTGGCGGCCAGGAAACCGAGCGCGACGAGGCGGACGCTGCCGGCGGCGGCAAGAGTTCGCCCTTGGAGCAGTTCACGCAGAACCTCAACGTCCAGGCCAGAGAGGGCAAGATCGACCCGCTGATCGGGCGCGACCAGGAGGTCGAACGCGTGGTCCAGGTGCTGTGCCGCCGGCGCAAGAACAATCCGCTGCTGGTGGGCGAGGCCGGCGTGGGCAAGACGGCCATCGCGGAAGGCCTGGCTTGGCGCATCACTGAAGGCGACGTGCCCGAGGTGCTGGCCGAGGCCGTGGTCTACGCCCTCGACATGGGTGCGCTGCTGGCCGGCACCAAGTACCGTGGCGATTTCGAGCAGCGCCTCAAGGCGGTGCTCAAGCAGTTGAAGGACCAGCCGCAGGCCATCCTGTTCATTGACGAAATCCATACGCTGATTGGCGCTGGTGCGGCATCGGGCGGCACACTCGATGCGAGCAACCTGCTCAAACCGGCCCTCAGCTCCGGGGCGATGAAGTGCATAGGCGCGACGACCTTCAGCGAATACCGCGGCATCTTCGAGAAGGATGCGGCGCTCTCGCGGCGTTTCCAGAAGATCGATGTGCCCGAGCCCTCTGTGGAGCAGACCATCGAGATCCTCAAGGGCTTGAAGTCGCGCTTCGAGGAGCATCACAGCGTCAAGTACGCACTGGGCGCCTTGCAGGCTGCGGCGGAGTTGTCGGCCAAGTACATCAACGACCGCCATCTGCCCGACAAGGCCATCGACGTGATCGATGAAGCCGGTGCGGCCCAGCGCATCCTGCCCAAGAACAAGCAGAAAAAGACCATCACGCGCGCAGAGGTCGAGGACATCGTTGCCAAGATCGCCCGCATTCCGCCGGCCTCGGTGTCGAGCGACGATCGCGGCAAGCTCAAGAGCCTGGATCGCGACCTCAAGAGCGTCGTGTTCGGCCAGGATCCGGCCATCGATGCGTTGGCGGCGGCCATCAAAATGGCGCGCTCGGGCCTGGGCAAGCCGGACAAGCCGATCGGCTCTTTCCTGTTCTCCGGACCGACCGGCGTCGGCAAGACCGAGGTGGCCAAGCAGCTCGCCTACATCCTGGGCATCGAGCTGATCCGGTTTGACATGTCGGAGTACATGGAGCGTCACGCGGTGAGCCGCTTGATCGGCGCGCCACCCGGCTATGTGGGCTTTGACCAGGGCGGGCTGTTGACCGAGGCCATCACCAAGAAACCGCATGCGGTGCTGTTGCTTGATGAAATCGAGAAGGCCCATCCGGACGTCTTCAACGTGCTGCTGCAGGTGATGGACCATGGCTCACTGACCGACAACAATGGACGCAAGGCCGATTTCCGCAATGTCATCATCGTCATGACGACGAATGCCGGCGCCGAGATCATGGGCAAGGCCACCATCGGCTTCACGACCCAGCGCCAGCAGGGCGACGAGATGGCGGACATCAAGCGCCTGTTCACGCCCGAATTCCGCAACCGGCTGGACGCCATCGTGTCGTTCCGCACGCTGGACGAGGAAATCATCCTGCGCGTGGTCGACAAGTTCCTGTTGCAGCTGGAAAGCCAGTTGAGCGAGAAAAAGGTGGAGGTCACCTTCACCGACGCCTTGCGCAAGCATCTGGCCAAGCGCGGTTTCGACCCCCTGATGGGCGCGCGGCCCATGCAGCGGCTGATTCAGGACACGATACGTCGTGCCTTGGCCGATGAGCTGTTGTTCGGCCGCTTGGTCGAAGGCGGGCGGCTGACCGTCGATGTGGACGATGCGGGGGAGGTGCAGCTGGATATCCAATCGGCCAAGCGCAGCGACAACAAGCCCAGGGCGGAGCCGGCGACGGCGGATTGACCCGTCATCAATCCCTCGAGCGCCTGTGGCGGCGCTCGGGATGCATAGCAAGCTGAAAGAAGTGCCCTGTCAGGGCAGGCTGTTGAGTGAACTCGACGCAAAGGCGCTGTCCCAGGCCGGGCTCATGTCGTCGATCATCAGCCAGAAATCCATCAGCTTGCGCATGAAGGCGGGCTGCGCGACATAGCGTGCCTTGCCCATCTCGGCGAGCGCAGCGATGTCGCGCGGGTCGTGGCTCTTGGCGGCGTCTGCCAGCACGCCTTCGTACATCAACTGCGACACGTCGTTGAAATAACGCAGATTGGACGTGTCCTTCATGTAGTAGTGGTAGAGCACGTACATTTCGTTCAAGGTCGACTGCGTCTTGCGCGCCTGCTCGCTGGCGGTCGCAGCAGGTGTCTTGGATTTCCTGAACGCCTCGGGGTATTGCTTCATGTAGCCATCGAGGAAACGGCTGGCGTTTTGCTCCATGGCCTGGAACGCGAGATCGATGCTGCATTCATCGGGATTCTTCGCCGGACGGTGATCCGCGCTTTTCAACAATTCGCGCAACTGCGCCAGGATTTGATAGGGCGGGTAGTCGGGGGAATTCGCCGCGGGCACGGACTCGCCCATGCGAAGGCGCACCGAGGCTTCGTAAACGCGCCGCAGCATGTCGAGATCGCGCAGTCGTCGTGTGCGGGCAAACGTGGCAAGGTTGGACTGCTGGACTTCGTCCCAAAGTGCCACGTAGCTGGGTTTTTGCGAGGCGTCCAGGGCCTGTTCCAGGCTGGCGCCATGCTGGTCGGCAAGCGGGCCCTTTGAGTCGGCCAGGGCCTTGAGTGAGTTCAGTCGTGTCAGGTTGTCCGCCATGACGCTCGCGTTTTCGGCCTCCAAGCCGTGATGTGTGGAGTCGATCGCCAGCACCGGCACGCAATGGTCCAACGCCAGCTCCTTGGGACTCAAGGCCTGCGTCTGCGGCTGGGCCTGCACGGTCGCCACGCCCGTCAGGAGCCACGCAAAAGACCATGCGATACACCTTGCGCTCCAATTTAGTGACTGAATTGGCGCTGGATGTGTTGCTGGACGTGCGATGGCGCTTGGCATAGAACAACCTGATCCTTTGAATGATGCCGAACTGTATCGGACGTATGAGACAGATTCATGCCACGTTTTACCTCCCCTCGTGGCGAGGGCGCGTATTCAGGGCTCTTGCCGCTCTTGGTTGGCTGAACGTGATTTGCGATACGCCGCCAGTTCGCTCAAGGTGATGCCTTCCGGCGCATGCCTGTGCTTGGCATGCCCGACACGCTGTGCGGAGTAAATGCCCGTATGGCCCGAGCACAGATAGCTCACCACGCAGGCCAGCGCGGCGTACAGGCCGACCTCGGCGCCAAACAGCTCCATCGCCATCAGAGTGCAGGCCAGGGGGGTATTGGCCGCGCCGGCGAAAACCGCCACAAACCCCATGCCGGCCAACAGGGAGACGGGCATGTGCAGCAGCGGTGCCAAGGCGTTGCCCAGGGTGGCGCCGATGTAGAACAGCGGTGTGACCTCGCCGCCCTTGAAGCCGCTGCCCAGCGAGGCGACGGTGAACGCCAGCTTGGCTGCGAAGTCGTAGGGGGGCAGGGGTTGCGCAAAGGCTTCGACGATGATGGGAATGCCCAAGCCCAGGTAGCGATCCGCATGCAGGAACCAGGCCGTGGCCGCAAGCATGGAGCCGCCCACCAAAGGGCGCAGCGGTGCATAGGCGATCGTCCGTTTGAACCAGGCGCCCAGGGCGTGCGTGAGGTCCGCGAAATACTTGCCGGCGAATCCGAATGCGATGCCGGCCAGCAGCATTGCGCACAGGTTCCAGGTCGACAATTGCGGCACGGCGCTGATCACATAACGGGTGTGATGCACGCCCCACATCAGGCCGACCTGGTCGGCACCCATGGCGGCGAGCAGGCAGGGAAACAGGGCTTCGTAGCGAATCCGACCGATGGCCAGCACTTCAAGGCCGAACACGGCCCCCGCCAAGGGCGTGCCGAACACGGACGCAAATCCGGCGCTGATGCCCGCCATCAGCAGGATGCGCCGGTCTTCATGGCTGAGCTTGAGGTGGTGCGTGAGCTGGTCCGCCAGCGCTCCGCCCATCTGGACAGCAGTTCCCTCGCGCCCCACCGAGGCGCCGAACAGGTGCGAGATCACGGTGGCGCCCAGCACCAAAGGGGCCATGCGCAGCGGAACGATTTTCTTCGGGTCGTGAATTTCGTCGATCAGCAGGTTGTTGCCGGCCTCCACCTGCTGGCCAATGCGCAAATACAGCCACCCGACACAACATCCCGCAACAGGCAGAAAGGCCAGCAGCCAGCGGTGCGCCTCGCGCGTGGCGGTGGCCCAGTCGAGTGCATACAGGAACAGGGCCGAAGCCGTGCCGGCCATCGCGGCCACCGCGCAGCTCAGCAAGATCCATTTGCCCAGGTAAGGCAGCAGGTTGAGCACCTCCGGACGTGGCGCGCCTGGCGGGAGCTCGGGCGCGCGTGGGTCCATCATGGCTGCGCGCCGGGGCAGTTGGCGTCAAGCCGGGTCAGGCCTTGGTGATCCAACTGGAATTCAGCGGCGCCATGGGCATGCAGCTTGATGACGTAGATGCTGTCGAAGTCTTGTCCGTCCCAGGGCGGCACGGCGTCGGCATCGCCGTGGTTCTGCGCCATCACGCGGCGCGCCAGTTGCACCAGCAGGCTGTGCTCCCATGCGACCACTTGCACCTGGCCCTCATGCGAGGCTTGTTGAAGCTCGGACTGCAGGGCGTCGAGTTCGTCCAGGCCCCAGCGCGTGTTGACGGGGAGGCCCAACTGGATGGCGGTCGGCTCTATCGTGGCCAGCGGGCGGATGTAGTTGTAAGGCACACCCTGATCGCGTTTCGGGATGCCCGGATTGGGCGCGTACAGCGCCGCGGGCTGACCGAATTTGCTCATCAGCACGGCCGGCAGCGCCAGCGAGCGGTTCAAGCCGGTACAGCTGAGCTGCCCCAGCCCGGCGCTCGGCTTTTCGCCATGGCGAATCAAGACCAGCGTGGTGTCGGCCTTGGCGCAGGAGGCTGCCGTGAGCACGCACATGCCAAGAAATGCGACCCAAGGTTTGATGAGCATCCCGATCGTCATTCGGGCGATGGGGGCTGGGCGCGAGAATGGAGTCGGCATGGGAAGCGTGCTTTTGCGGGTGGAGTCCAATTCTAGGTGTGACGCGTCCGGGCGCGGCCCTGGGCATGCGTGATCCAGGAAGGTGAGATGGCCGGGCTTGGGTGGAAATCCGCACGAATGCGGTGATGCCCGTGTGGATTTTCGCCCGCCAAGCCGTCGAGGCGATCCACTTCAAAGCCGATGCTCACGGGAGAAGTCGCCTGGGTCTCGGTACTAACCCGTGGCGTGCCAGGGCAGGCCCCTGACTTGCTATATGCAGGCATTCCGCCCGGTCAGGGTGGCGGGCCGCAGGCCCGAACATGTATCGACAAGCCCTGGAGTGCCTCGTGGATGCCATGTCCGATGTTTCTTCCGTATTCGAGACCCTGTCCCTGGATCGCTGGCTGCGCCAGGTCCGACTGCCGTTCTGGACGCCGCGTGAAGTCCGGCGCTTGCGCCTGGGGCAGTGCTTGACGCTGGTTGACTACTGTGGACCGGGCCTGGTCCAGGGGCTGAACGGCCGCGCCCAGGTGCTCGTGACGCGTGAAGAGCAGGGCTTTCGCATGGAAAGCCTCTGGACCCTGAAACCCTGTCGCGTCGACGCCGAGTTCAAGCCCTTGTGGGGCGAATGCACGTTTGGCCTGGCGCCGCCACGGCGCCTGCAGCTGTGGTGTGATTCGGCGCAGGAAGCTGCCCGCGCACAAGCCGGGTTTCGAGTCGCCAGCCTGGTGCTGCGGCGCTCGGCCTGGCTGGCGCACCTGGCCCAGTCGCAGGGCCATGAACATTCAGCCCGCTTGACGCATCCGGCCTTATTCCTGTCCCGGGCCTTGCGAGGGGAAAACGGCGGTTTCTTGCCGACGCCTCGGTAGAATTGCGGTATGCGCGCGCAAACCCGTCGACAACTCACGAGCGTCCTGGTCGTCCTGGCCATGGTGCTGGCTGGGTTTGCATCGGTGGCGCATCGTTTCGCGCCGCTGTCTTCGGCCAGCGAAAGCTGGCTCCTGTCGATCTGCTCCGAATCGAATTCGGCCGCGGCACCCAAGCCTATGGATCAGGCGCCTGGCCAGGCGCATGCGCACGATTGCGCCGCATGCGTCCTGGGCAGCATTGATTTTGCGTTGCCGCTGCCGACCGCGCTTCTGGCGTGGGCGCCCGATTCGAGGCAGGCTGGATCTCTTGCCGGTTTCGATGTCCTGCAGGCCTTGGCGCCGCTGTGGCAGCCTTCGCGCTCGCGCGCACCTCCTTCATCCGTGATTTCGATTTGATGCTGCGCCGCGCGCCGCTGGGTGCGTGGCTTCTCTCAATTCGTGGCTTGCATGAGCGAGCCCGAAAGCACGTGATGAAACTGATTTCTCAATTGACATGGGCTTCGACATCGATGGTGACGGCACAAACGGCATGGGCCTGCGCCACCTGCGGCTGCGCTTTGTCTTCCGAGGCCGCCATGGGCTATTCCACCGGCCCGGGATGGTTGCTGAGCGCCGAGTTCGATTACCTCAACCAGGACCAGTTGCGGCACGGGAGTGGTCCTATCTCCCAGGCCCAGGTGGCTGCGCTCAATCCTGCCGCCAACCAGGAGGTTGAAAACGACACCATCAACCGTTACACGACGCTTGGGGCGGCGTACTCGCCCAATTCGAGCTGGAATTTCAGGGTGCTGCTGCCCTACATCGACCGCAGCCACAGCACCTACGGCGGGGCCAGCAATCCCCTCACGCCGGAACAGCTCAGCAACGCCAACGTGACGGGCCTGGGCGACATCAAGCTGATCAGCAGCTACCAGGGCTTCCTGCCGACCCGCAACCTGGGCCTGCAATTGGGCTTCAAGCTGCCCACGGGCCACTATGGGGGGCCGAATGCCAGCGGCACGGGCATCGTCGGCAGCAATCCAGTGTCTTTCGACAACCATGGCAACAGCGCCGGGCAGTTGCTTGACACCAGCCTGCAGGCCGGCAACGGCAGCACGGACGTGATCCTGGGCGCCTACTACTTCCAGGCCGTCAGCCAGGATTTCGATGCTTTCGTCAACGGGCAGTTCCAGACCTCCATTGCGCAAAAGCTGAACCAGCCGGGCGCCGATTTCCGCCCCGGCAATTCAGCCAACGTGAGTCTGGGCCTGCGCTACGAGGCCGATCCTCATTTCGTGCCGCAGCTGCAACTGAACCTGACGCACAAGACCGCGGACCAGGGCGCGTTGGCCGATATGGCCGATACGGCGGGCACGGTTGCCTATCTCAGTCCGGGGCTGACGGCCAGTGTGACGCACAACACGCATGTCTACGCCTTCGTGCAACTGCCCATTCACAGCCAGTTGCAGGGCTATCAGCTGTTCCCGCACTGGACAGCAACAGTCGGTGTGACGGTGGGGTTCTGACATGACGCACGGCGCTGTATCGCGTCGCCGCTGGCTGCTGCAGGCCGGCAGCGGTATGGCGTTGGCCGCCGGGGCGCGCTGGAGCCAGGCGGGGGCAGGCCGGCTCCAACTGGGGCAAGCTGCGCCTCCGCTGGTGCTGCACACCCTGGACGGGCGCAGCATCGCCACGCACGACCTGCTCGGCAAGATCGCCGTGGTGACATTCTGGGCCACCTGGTGCCCCCATTGCGTCGAAGAGCTGCCCCTGTTGTCCAGGTATGCGGCTCAGCACGCGGCTCAAGGTCTGGAGGTGCTGGCCTTCAGCCTGGACAGCCCGGACGATCTACCCGAAGTGCGGCGGCGCTCGGCGCCGCTGAGCTTTCCCACGGGGCTGCTGGGCAGCGCCTGGGCCGGCGGCTACGGACGCATCTGGCGCCTGCCCGTCAGCTTCGTGATCGACCGTGCCGGCCGCCTGGTCGACAACGGCTGGGACGACAAGCAGCCGGTCTGGACGTCGGAGCGGCTCAAGCGCGTGCTGGATCCCTTGCTGCAGACCTCGTGAGGGTCTGCATGAAGGTCTGCAATAGTACGTAAGGCCGTTCGAGGGACTTGGGTCGATAATTCCGTCTGGACGGGGCGGCATGTGCCGCCGTGTGGGCAAATGCAAACTTGGGTGCCTGGTGCGCAAGCCGGGTGCCCGCGAGGAGTTGATTCATGAGCAAGCGTGACGTGGTTGTTTTGGGTGCCGCACGGTCGGCCATCGGTACGTTCGGCGGCAGTCTGGTCGATATCGAGCCCAGCGAACTGGCCGGGACGGTGATGAAGGAAGCCGTGGTCCGCTCCGGTGTGGACCCCAAGGCCATCAACTATGTGACCGTGGGCAACACCATTCCGACCGAAAGCCGCTTCGCCTACGTGGCGCGCGTGGCCTCCATCCAGGCCGGCCTGTCCAGCGACTCGGTGGCCATGGCCGTGAACCGCCTGTGCTCGTCGGGCCTGCAAGCCATCGTGACCTCGGCGCAGAACATCCTGCTGGGCGATGCCGACTATGGCATCGGCGGCGGCGTTGAAGTGATGAGCCGCAGCGGTTATTTGTCGGCGGCCATGCGCAACGGCGCGCGCATGGGCGACACCAAGTTCATCGACATGATGGTGGCCACATTGACCGACCCCTTCGGAGTCGGCCACATGGGCATCACCGCCGAGAACCTGGTCGCCAAGTGGGGCATCAGCCGCGAGGAGCAGGATACCTTGGCCGCCAACTCGCACGCCAAGGCCGCGGCGGCAATTGCCGAGGGCCGCTTCAAGTCCCAGATCGTCCCCATCGTGCGCCAGACCCGCAAGGGTGAAGTCGTCTTTGATACCGACGAGCATGTGAAGCCCGGCACCACGGTGGAAAGCCTGGCCAAGCTCAAGCCCGCCTTCAAGAAGGACGGCTCGGTGACGGCCGGCAATGCGTCCGGCATCAACGACGGCGCGGCCTTCTTTGTGCTGGCCGATGCCGCTGTGGCGGCTGCTGCAGGCCATAAGCCCATGGCGCGGCTGGTGTCGTACGCGGTGGCCGGCGTGCCCAATGAGATCATGGGCGAGGGTCCGATCCCCGCGACCAAGCTGGCGCTGAAGAAGGCGGGCCTCACCCTGGACCAGATCGACGTGATCGAGAGCAACGAAGCCTTTGCCGCGCAAGCGATCGCGGTCGCGCGCGGCTTAGAGCTCGACATGAGCAAGGTCAATGTCAACGGCGGTGCGATTGCGTTGGGCCACCCGATCGGCTGCTCGGGCGCTTTCCTGGCCACCAAGGCGATCTACGAGCTGCAGCGCACCGGCAGCCGCTATGCCCTGGTGACGATGTGCATTGGCGGCGGCCAGGGCATTGCAACGATCTTCGAGCGTTTGTGAGTTCGAGGTCCGGTCTTTGGATCGGATCCGGCGTCACGCAGGCCTCGCCAGGCCCCTGGGTCCGGCGGGGTTTTTTACAGGCTTCAGTGCATGTGTTCGCCCGAGGTTGCAGATGCGCCATGCGCATGTGGCGCTTGAACCTGCACGTCGACGTCGATCTTGCCCGCATGCTCGAATTCGAGCGTCATGGGGAAATGCTCGCCGTCCTTGATGGTCTGCTTCAGGTCCATCAGCATCAGGTGCCAGCCTGATCCCGGTTTCATCTTGACCGAGGCGCCGGGCGGCAGCGCGATGTAGGCTTCTTCCTTCATGTGCATGACACCGTTCGCATCCATGCCCATGCTGTGCAGTTCCACATGGCCTGCTAACGGGCTGCTTGCGCGGACCAGGCGGTCGGCTGTCGCGCCCAGATTGTCCAGGGAGGCGATATAGGCCGCGCCCGTGCTGGAGCCGGGGACGCTGGGTTTGGCGTAGGGGTGATCGATGTGCACGTCGCCAAGCTTGTAGTCATGCGCATGCACGACACCAGCGCACAAAGCCAGGATGGTGCTGATCAGGGATTGTTTCAGGGTGGGCATGGTGGTGAATTCCATAGCAATTGAATAAGTTGAAGCGGCTTGCAGGCCGCATCGGCGCGACAATGGCGCATTATTGTTGATCAGCGATCGCGAAAACCAGTATGAGCGCCTTGCCCCAATGTCCCCAGTGCCAGTCTGCGTACACCTATGAAGACGGGGCTCAGTATGTGTGCCCCGAATGCGGCCATGAATGGAGCCGGGTCGCGCAGCCGGCGCCGGCGGAAGAGCATCGCGTGGTCCGCGATGCCCATGGCAATGTGCTGCAGGATGGCGATGCAGTGACCGTCATCAAAGACTTGAAGCTCAAAGGTTCGTCGCTGGTCGTGAAGGTGGGTACCAAGGTCAAGAGCATCCGCTTGGTGGATGGCGATCACGACATCGATTGCAAGATCGATGGCATCGGCGCTATGCAGCTCAAGTCCGCGTACGTCAAGAAGGCCTGACTTCAGAATCGGGGCGGCCGCGACTTTCGCAGCGGTCTCAACGGGTATAGCCGTAGCGGCTGTAGATCGTGCTGATCACGCCGCGCTTGTCCATCGCAGCCAGCGTGTCGTTGAGTTGGTTGATCAGGTTTTGCGGCATGTCGCGCTGGCAGGCCAGGTACATCTCGGTGCGGTTGAAGATCAGCACGGGCTTGATGTTGTCGATGTGCTGCTGTTGCAGGCGGTACTGGCCGATCAGCTTGCCGGTGGCCCAGAAGTCGATGCGACCATGCAGCAGTTTTTGCGGGTTGACGTCGTCCGAAGGCGCCACGTCCACCATGTAGCCGCGCCCTTGCAGATACGGCACGATGGCGTCGCCCTGGTAGCTGCCGATGGTGGCCTTGACCACGTCCGGCAGCTGTGCCGGAACTGGCGCGTCCGGGAGCGCAAACAGGGCCCAGTCGTTCTGGACCAGTGGCCCCACCCACTGATACAAGGCTTCGCGCTCGGGGGTGCGTGACATCGAGAAGACGCAGGTGTCGGGGTCCGTGCGCGCCATTGCAATGGCCCGGGCCCAGGGGTAGACCGCCAGTTGGTAGTGGAAGCCCGCTTCGGCCAGCAAGGCCTTGACGATGTCGGTCGACACCCCGGTCACCTGGCCCTGCGGCGAGCTCATGTTGTAGGGGGGGTACTCTTCCGTGGTCAAGGTGATCGAGAACGGTTTGAAGAACGAGTCGCCCGGCATGGGCAGCTGGTATTTCTTGAGGATGCGCTGGTAGCTGCCGTTGCTCTGCAGCTCCAGCATGGCCTGGCGCCAGGCCAGGGCTTGTTGGTCTGTGATGTCTTTCGATGCGCCCAGCCAGATGATGCCGGTGAACACGGGCGCGCTGACGCTCAGCTCGGAGGCAGGCATGCCGCGCTGGTCCAGCACGCGCAGGTCGATCGCCTCGCTGCCCAGCAGCACGTCGCATACGCCGGACCGCAGCATGCGGGCCATGTCTTCGACGGTGTTGGCTTCAAGCGGATGACGCAATCCGAGCAGTCGCAATTGCGCGGCTGTGGCCGAGCCCCGCATCACGGCCACGCGAAGCTCGCGGAGCTTGCCGACATCCTTCAGATCTAGGCCCGACTTGCGCGGTGCAATGAACACGAAATTCTGCTCGTAGAGCTTCACCAGCCATTGGTACTGGCTCTCGCGCTCCTGTGTACGAGTCAGCGGATAGATCAGGGTGCGAGGCTGTGTTTGCGCCATCAGCTGCGCGCGCGACCAGGGGAGGAACTGGATGGTGCTGCTCGAGCCGACGCGGCGCTGCATTTCCTGCACCATCTCGCTCAAAGCGCCGGGCGCATCAGGCGGCTGCTCGGCGGAGAAGGGGCGCAGATCGGTGCTGACGATCTGGACATCCCGTGGGGTGTCGGCGCAGGCGAAGTTTCCAAATCCTGCCAGACTTGCCAAACCTGCTATCGCGGCGGCCAGTGCGAGCGAATACAAACTGCGTATGCGCATGGAGGGCATGACGGACTCCCGTGGGCTGATCCAGCTTGCATTTTTCACCGGGGCAAAGAAAAAAGCACCCAGGCTTACACCCGGGTGCTGTTTCATTTGATGAGTGGCTCCTCGACCTGGGCTCGAACCAGGGACCTACGGATTAACAGTCCGGCGCTCTACCGACTGAGCTATCGAGGAATAGATTCTGAGGGAATCTTGATCGGTATGAAATTGCGCTTAATCCTGAGCAATTTCAAGTATTTTTTGGCTCCTCGACCTGGGCTCGAACCAGGGACCTACGGATTAACAGTCCGGCGCTCTACCGACTGAGCTATCGAGGAACTAAGCCTCGCATTATAGAACGAAAAATCCGTACCTCACAAGCGCATTTCCAAACTCAACCTGAAAGTCCGGGGCGCCAGCGGATAGAGGTAGGCGCTGCCGTATTGGTAGGGCGACTCACGCCAGGCGCGCCTGTCGAAGACGTTGTTCACGCCGAGACGCCAGGTGAGCTGCGCCTGGTCCAGGGTTTGGTCGAAGCGCAAGCCGCCATCCATGCGGCTCCAGCCGCCGATGTTGACGCTGTTGTCGGGTAGCACGGCGCGCGGACCTTCGTAGACCAGCGCCAGGTGAGCGTGCAAGCCTTGCCAGCCCGTCAACCGGCCCAGGCCCTGCCGGACCTCCAGCTTGAGCGTTTCTTCCGGTGCGTTGGTGGGACGCAGGCCATCGATGCCCGGCTCCATCGCGCCCTCGCGGCGGGCCTGCAGCTTCATCGCGCTGCCGCTCAAGGCGCCGTCGCGCCATTTCAGGTCGGCCTGAGCCTCCAGTCCGCGGTTGTGCTGCGTGCCGTCGAGCGTTTCCGTGCAACTGGCGATCGCGCCGCTGCATGCGCCCAGGCTGCTCCACTGCGGCTGTTCGATGTCGAAGGCCGCGATGGACCAATCGACTTGCCGGGCGCCGACCTTGTAGCCCAGTTCGAACTGCCGGCTCACGGCGGAAGGCAGCGCCTGGCCCGCATTGGTGTAGGTGGGCAACTGCGGCGCCACGTCGGACTGCACGCCCTGGCCCCAGCTGCCATACACCATTTGCTGCGCGGACACGGCGTAGCTCAAGCCCAGCCAGGGGGTCGTGAAACTCTGGCCGTAGGCGGCGGCTTGCGTGCCGTCGGTCTGCCAGCTGTCGCGGTGCAATTGCGTGTGGCGCAGGCCGGCAAACAGCTGCCATTCGTTGCTCAGCTGGATGCTGTCGCGCAGGTAGAACTCGGTGGTGTGCTCGTGGCGGTCGGTGTTGGTCGCATTGGGTGCGGGGTTGGGCGGGATGCTGAAATTCTGGCTGTAGACATTGCTTTCCCCGGCGTACGCGTAGGTTTGCGGTCCCAGGCGCCACAAGGTGTGCGTGAGCAGGACGCCGCCCGTGAAGTCATGCTGCAGTCCGGCGGTCTCGAAGCGGCCGCTGAGCGAGGTGTCGAGCGCGTCGACATCGCGATGCTCGTTGTTGCTGCGAAAGTCGTAGAGATCGAAATCGCCGTTGCCGCAGAAGCGGTCGTAGAAGACCTGGCCGCTGGTGGAGTTGGTGCAGCCAAAGGCGAAGGCCTCGCGGTCGTCGGAGCGCAGCCGCTGCAAGCCGTAGTGCATGTCCAGGCGCCAATCGGTTGACAGCTTCTGCTGCCAGCGCAGCGAGGCGTGGATGTTGTCGAACACCACGGGTTCGGTCCACGGCATGTCGTTCAGGTTGAGATTGGGATCGACATGCGCGGCGTTGGGCAGCGTGGCGCCGAGCAGGCTGTAGGCCTGCTGGCTGGGTTCGGATTGGTGGCTGATCTCGAACTCGGCCTGCAGCAGCGTGTCGGTGCCGGGACGCCAGTCGGCGGCCACGCCGAGGTGGTTGCGCTTGCCTTCGGCGTTGTTCAGCAAGGGATGCAGATCGGCGGCGCTGGCGTTGATGCGCAGTCCGAATTCGGTGCCCGCGCCTTGGGAGCGGCCAAAGCGCTGGCTCCAATCGAAGGTTGCCTCGGTGGTGCCGCGCTCGCTCAAGGCCAGCGAGGCGTCCAGCCAGTTGCCCGTGGGACGCTTGACCACCAGGTTCACCAGGCCGCCGGGCGCGCTCGTGCCGGCCTGGATGCCGCTGGTGCCCTTGAGCACCTCGATGTCGTTGATGTTGCCCAGCGCCAGAGCGGTGTCTGCATCGATGGGCAGGCCGTCGCGGCGGTAGTTGAAGCGCGGGTCCAGTTGGAAGCCGCGCACGTTCAGGTAGGAGATGTAGCCGATGGCGTTGTAGCTGTCGCTGACGCTGGCATCCAGGGCGGTGAGGCCGCGCAGGTCGTTGATGCCGTCCTCGAACAGCTGGTCCCGGCTCACTGTGCTCGCTTGCAGGGGCAGCTTGGCCAGGGGCGTGCTGCCGAATCCGCCGATCGCGACAGCAGCATCTTGATTGCTGGCGCTGACCGTGACGGGGGGCAGCTGATTGTCAGCCGTGGATTGCGCCAACGCGGGTGCGGCGCAGAGCAGGGCGCTCAACAAGGAGTTCAGGGGAAAACTCCGCCGTGGGTTGATGTGGATGTGGTGACGTCGTGCCATCGGTGTTCCAAAAAGCGATGGTAGGGCAGCACAGACCCATGGCGACGCTCATCGACGATGGTGCGGTCATGGCATGGAGTCTGTCATGCTTCCCTGCGCGAGGATTACCTCAATCAGGTTCAAAGGGACTTTCTCAGCCGGCTCATCAGATGAGCCAGCACCCCTAGCGGACGGATTCGATGAATCCGAGCTGGCAAGTGTAATGGATTGGCCGGACCTAAGAAAAAAGGCTGCCCAAATGGCAGCCTTCGGTGGAACGGGAAATCGTTCGCTCAGTCGAACACCGGCGTGTCCACGCCCAGCACCTTGTGCAGCTTGGGGCTGGTGGTGGTGTACTGCAGGTGGATGCGCTTCTCGGGGAAGATGTAGGGCGCGGCGGCAAAGGCTGCCAGTGCGCACTCGTGGAAGCCCGAGAGGATCAGCTTCTTCTTGCCGGGATAGGTGTTGACGTCGCCGACGGCGAAGATGCCCGGCACGCTGGTCTCGAACTTCTCGGTGTCGACCACGATCTGCTTGCGCTCGAGCGCCAGGCCCCATTCGGCGATCGGTCCCAGCTTGGGCGACAGGCCGAAGAACACCAGCACCTGGTCGCAAGGCACGACGCGCGTGACGCCGTCGCCGCCGGTGACCTTGACGCCCTTGAGCACGTCGTCGCTTTCATCGAGATCGGTGATCTGGCCGACGATGAACTGCATCTCGAACGCGTCGCAGAGTTCCTTCATCTTGGCGACGCTGGCCGGCGCGGCGCGGAAGCCGTCGCGGCGGTGCACCAGGATCACGCTCTCGGCCTTGTGCGGGTTGCCGTCCTCGTTGCCGCCGCAGAAGTTCAGCGCCCAGTCGAGCGCCGAGTCGCCGCCGCCGATGACGACGATGTTCTTACCCGCGAACTGCTCGGGCTTGCGGACGCGGTAGTGCACCTGCGAGCCTTCGAACTTGTCGATGCCGTCGACCTTCAGCGTGCGCGGCTGGAACGAGCCCACGCCGCCGGCGATGAAGATGGTCTTGGTCAGGAACTGCGTGCCCTTGGAGGTGGCGACGAAGAAGCGGCCGTCGTCCTGCTTTTCGACCGTCGTGACTTCCTGGCCGAAGTGGAAGGTGGCGCCGAAGGGCTCGATCTGCTTGAGCAGGTTGTCGGTCAGTTCCTTGCCGGTGCACACGGGCACGGCGGGGATGTCGTAGATGGGCTTGTCGGGGTACAGCTCGATGCACTGGCCGCCGGGGTAGCCCAGCGAGTCGATCACGTGCGCCTTGATTTCGAGCAGGCCGAGTTCGAACACCTGGAACAGGCCGACAGGACCTGCGCCGACGATGACGGCATCGGTTTCAATCACGCCGGTCGTGGCGTGGGCGGAAGCAGCGGTTTGAGTCACTTGATACTTTCTGCGTTCAGCGGATCAGTTCGGGCAGCTTGCCGGTGCGGTCTTTCCATTCGTCGGCGTCGGGCAGCGCGGCCTTGCGCTTGGTGATGCTGGGCCACTTCTTGGCCAGATCGGCGTTGAGCTTGATCATGTGGACCTGGTCGCTCGCCACGTCTTCCTCGGGCACGATGGCGTTCACCGGGCATTCGGGAATGCAGACGGCGCAGTCGATGCACTCATCCGGATCGATGGTGAGGAAATTCGGGCCCTCGCGGAAGCAGTCAACGGGGCAGACGTCGACGCAATCGGTGTATTTGCAGCGGATGCAGGCTTCGGTAACGACGTGGGTCATGAGTAGCTCGAATTTTGGTGGTGCAGAAATGGGGCCTTGCGGTTTACGGCGGACGAATCGCAGTCTGCCGAAACGACAAAGGGCTGATTTTAATCGCTTGGGCCCTGAACTTGATGTTGATGAACGTCAATCAGGGCTTTTCTGTCTGGGAATCCGTCAATTGACATGGCGCCGGCCCCCACGATCAGCAGGGCCGGACGGTCCTGGTGCAGCTTTGATGCCGAGTCCAGCGTCGCCAGGGTGTGGTCGCTGCTGGCCATGTCCGGGCAGCCGGCCTTGGAGACCACCAGCGCGGGTGTCTGGGCAGGCCAGCCTGCGGCGATCAGCTGGGCGCCCATCTGGGGTAGCTGGCGGCCGGCCATGTAGTAGACCTCGGTGTCGGCGGCATCGTCGTGGGGCAGGACATCGCCCGAGACCGGGCCCGCAGCGACCAACTGGCCTTCGCGCGTCATCGCGGTGCGCAGGCTGACGCTGCGGCCCAGGCCGCGGCGCGTCAGCGGGCGTTGCAGTTGCGCCGCGGCGGCCAGGGCCGCCGTCACGCCGGGCACCACTTCGAAAGCGATGCCGGCCAGGGTCAAGGCCTGCATTTCTTCTTCGAGCCGGCCGAACACGCTGGCGTCGCCGCCCTTGAGCCGGACCACCACGGCGCAGGACTGGGCGTGCCGCACCAGCAGCGCGTTGATCGCCGCCTGGGCGGTGGAATGGCAAAAGCCGCGCTTGCCCACGTCAATCCATTGGGCCTTGGGGGCGTGTTCGCGCAGGGCAGGGTCGGTCAGGGCGTCGAACAGCACGACATCAGCTTTGGCGAGCGCGCGAGCGCCCCGCAAGGTGATGAGGTCGGCGGCGCCGGGGCCGGCGCTGACGAAGATCACTTGACCCATGGGCATGCTGCTGTGTGTTCGAGATGGGCGCGAGCTTAGCGCACCAGCAGGGCGCCGCTGGTGCGGTTGCTGCTGGGGTCCACCACGATCAGGGCGCCGCCGACGCGGTTGTTGGCATAGGGCTCGACCGGCAGCGGGGCTTGCGTTTCGATGCGCACGTGACCGATCTCGTTGACGGCCAGCTCGTGCGCTTCGGTCTCGGCCAGCGTGTGGATGTCCAGCCGGTGCTCGATGGCGGCGATGCGCGCCTGCACCCAGCGGTTGCCATGGCGGACCCAGTACTTGCGGCCCAGCATGGCCGGCTCGGTGTCCAGCCAGGCCAGCGTGGCCTCGAAGCTCTGCGTCGGCTGGGCGGTGCCGGGGGTGACGATCCAGTCGCCGCGCGAGACGTCGAGCTGGCGGTCCAGCACCACGCCAGCGGATTCACCGGCCACGCTGTGCGCCACGGTCGAGCCGGCGCGGCGCACTTCGGCCACGACGGCGGTCTCACCGCTGGGCAGGAGCTGCACTTCGTCGCCGGCCTGTACTTGGCCGTGGGCAATGCGGCCCCATAGCGTGCGCGGCTGATGGCCCGTGCCTTCGCCTTCCTTGGCGACGTATTGCACGGGGATGGCCAACTGGCCTTCGACGCGCTCCTGCACCGAGGGCAGTTGCTCGAGCACCTGCAGCAGCGAAGGGCCGTCGTACCAATCGGCGTCCAGCGGCTGGGTGACGTTGTCGCCGCGCAGCGCCGACACCGGCACGATGGCCGTGACCGTGATGCCGGCCTGCTCGGTAAAGCGGCGCAGCGCGGCGCTGACCTTGGCGAAGCCTGTTGCTGGCTGATCGAGCGCGTCGATCTTGTTGATGGCGAACACGATGCTGGGCACGCGCAGCAGATGCGCCAGCAGGCTGTGGCGGCGGGTCTGCGGCAGCAGGGGCACTTCGTCGAGGTTCAGGTCGAGCTTGGTGATGTCGACCAGCACCACGGCGGCATCGGAGCCGGCGGCCGCCGTCACCATGTTGCGCGTGTACTGCTCGTGGCCGGGGGCGTCGGCAATGATGAACTTGCGCGCCTTGGTGGCGAAGTAGCGGTAGGCCACGTCGATCGTGATGCCCTGTTCGCGCTCGGCCTCCAGGCCGTCGGTCAGCAGCGAGAGGTCGATGGGCTGGCCGGCGGCGCGCCGCTCCAGCGTGTCGAGCTGGTCGGCCAGGATGGCGCGGCTGTCATACAGCAGGCGGCCGATCAGGGTGCTCTTGCCGTCGTCGACGCTGCCCGCGGTCAGGAAGCGCAGCGCGCGGTGGTGGACGGCTTCGTCGAGTGATTCGGTTGTAAGAAGGGCGCTCATATCTGGGTCATGCCTTGTATTGATCGAGTGGAGCCTGTGGAACCGGCTTTGCCGAGCCATCGGGCTCGCCCCCTTGAGGGGACTGAGGCCGGACTAGGGAAACCCGGTGGGTTTCTCAAGCCTGCCGAAGGGCTGGGACACTGGCCCAGCGCGGTCTGCAGGACCAGCGCAGCTGGTACGGGGTGGTCAGAAATAGCCCTCTTTCTTACGGCGTTCCATGGAGGCGTCGGAGGTGCGGTCGTCCATGCGGGTGGCGCCGCGCTCGCTGACGGTCACGGTCAGGGTTTCGGCGACGATGTCGGCGGCGTTGGCGGCCTCGCTCTCGACCGGGCAGGTGCAGGTCATGTCGCCGACGGTGCGGAAGCGCACGGTGGCGGTTTCCACGGTTTCACCGGCTTCCGGCGGGGTCACGTCGGTCAGCGGCACCAGCAGGCCCTTGCGGCGGATCACCTGGCGCTGGTGCGAGTAATACAGGTTCGGCAGCGGGATGTTCTCGCGCGCGATGTAGAGCCACACGTCGAGCTCGGTCCAGTTGCTGATCGGGAAGGCGCGGAAATGCTCGCCGGGGCGGATGCGCGTGTTGAACAGGTTCCACAGCTCGGGGCGCTGCTCCTTGGGCTGCCACTGGCCGAAGCTGTCGCGATGGCTGAAGATGCGTTCCTTGGCGCGCGCCTTCTCCTCGTCGCGGCGGGCGCCGCCGATCAGGCAGTCGAAGCGGTGCTCCTCGATGGCTTCCAGCAGCGTCACGGTCTGGTGGCCGTTGCGCGACTCCAGCGGATGGGCCAGGCGCACGGTGCCGCGCTTCATCGAATCCTCCAGGTGGCCGACCACCAGGCGCTCGCCCATTTCGGCGATGCGGCGGTCGCGGAATTCAATCACCTCGGGAAAATTGTGGCCGGTGTCCACGTGCAGCAGCGGGAAGGGCAGGCGGCCCTTGAATTCATTGCCGGCAACTCTTTGCTTGAAGGCTTTTTCGGCCAGGCGCAGCACCACGCAGGAGTCCTTGCCGCTGGAGAACAGCAGGGCCGGACGCTCAAACGCGGCGGCCACTTCGCGCAGGATGAAGATGGCTTCCTCTTCCAGGTGGTCGAGGTGGCGGTGGTCCACCGAGGCCACCAGTTGTTCCAGGTTCAGGGGCGCATTCATGCTGCGGCTCCGTTCTTGAGTGCTTCGTTGAGTTCTTCGTTGGTATGGGCCTTGTGCAGGCCGCATTCCTTGGCGTTTTCGTCTTCCCACCACCAGCGGCCGGCGCGGAAATCCTCGCCGACGGCGATGGCGCGCGTGCAGGGCTCGCAGCCGATGCTGGGCATGAACTGGTCATGCAGCGGGTTGTAGGGCACATCGTACGTGGCCACGTAGTGCCACACGTCGGCCCAGCTCCAGGCGGCCAGCACGTTGAGCTTGGCGCGGCCCTGGCCGTCGGGTTCGCTGAACGGCACGTCGGCGCGGTTGCTCGACTGCTCGCGGCGCAGGCCGGTGATCCAGGCCGTGCGGCCCGCCAGCATGCGCGACAGCGGCTCCAGCTTGCGCAGGCCGCAGCATTCCTTGCGCAGCGCCAGGCTCTCGTACATGGCGTTCTCGCCGCGAGAAGCAACAAACCGGATCACAGCGTCGGCCACAGGCTTGTAGACTTGCACCTGGATGCCGTAGCGCGCCTCGATGGCCGGCAGCAAGCCCAGCGTCTGCGCATGCAGGCGGCCGGTGTCCAGCGTCGCCACGTGGATGGGCAGGCCATGCCGGGCGATCAGGTCGGTGACGACCATGTCCTCCACGCCCAGGCTGCTCGACTGCAGCAGGCCTGCGCCATACTGCGCCACCGCGTCCTGCAGCAGGGCCACGGTCTGCGCCAGCCGCTCCTCGAAGCCCAGCGTGCGCCGCGCGTAGAGCGAGATCGCCGAGCCGTTGGACGACGCGCCCGGCAAGGCCGACAGCGACGAGACTTCGCCGCTCATGCTGCCTTCCTGTCGGCCGCGAAGATGGGGTGGACCTGCGTCGCATCGCCCTGGTAGTGACCGGGGAAGAAGCCCAGGGCGCGCCTGGCGTCGTCGATGTTCTGGTCGCGGCGCAACTGGATGGCATCAAAACCGGTGCGTTGCAGCAGCGGCAGCATGTCGACCAGCACTTCGCCTGCAGCGCGGATCTCGCCGGCGAAGCGGTAGCGCGAGCGCAGCAACCTGGCCTGCGTGTAGGCGCGGCCGTCGACCCATTTTGGGAAGTTCAGCACCACCAGACCCAGCCAGGGCAGGTCGGCGGCGATCTCCTCCACGTCGAAGTCATTGGCCAGTTGCACGCCCACGGACACGTCGGCAGGCCAGGTGTCGCGCACGGCATGCCACTGTTCCAGCGACAGCAGCAGATGGGGGGCCGGATCGGGATGTGGCATGGGACCGTCTTCGCCGGCGACAAGGTGCCACTGATCGTGGTGGGTATCGATGAATTTCATGGCTCTGTACTCCGGCGTGAATCAGCGTGCCGCAGCGGTGCTCGATCGCACGGCGTTGGTGGCGGTCTTGAAGGGGTCTAGCCCCAAGCGGCGCACGGTTTCAATGAAGCGCTCGCCGGCCTGGCGCTGGTCGCGGTAGGTCTGCACCACGGCTTCCACGGCGTCGCCGATCTCTTCGGCGGCAAACGAAGGACCGATCACCTTGCCCGGCACGGGCTCGCCCGACAGCGTGGAGCCGTCCGAGCCGCCCAGGGTGACCTGGTACCACTCGCTGCCGTCCTTGTCGACGCCGAGGATGCCGATGTGGCCGCTATGGTGGTGGCCGCAGGAGTTGATGCAGCCGCTGATGTGCAGGTCGATGTCGCCGATGTCGTAGAGCTCGTCGAGATCCTGGAAACGCTCGGTGATGTCGGCCGCCACCGGCAGCGAACGGGCGTTGGCCAGCGCGCAGAAGTCGCCGCCCGGGCAGGCGATCATGTCGGTCAGCAGGCCGATGTTGGGGGTGGCAAAGCCCTGCGCCTTGGCTGCCGCAAAAAGCGCGGGCAGGTCGGCTTCACGCACCCAGGGCAGCAGCAGGTTTTGGTCGTGCGCGACGCGCAGCTCGCCTTGGCTGAACTGGTCGGACAAGTTCGCGGCCGCGTCCATCTGGGCATCGGTCGCGTCGCCGGGCGGCAGGCCGACGCGCTTGAGCGACAGCGTCACCGCACGGTAGCCGCTGACGCGGTGCGCGTGCACATTGCGCTGCAGCCAGCGGCGGTAGGCCTGGCCGCTCTCGTCTTGCGGCGCGGCAGCGAAGATGTCGGTGCCGGTGCTGGCTTGCACGCCCGCAGGCACGACGAAGCTGGCGGCGACGCGGTCGAGCTCGGCCTGCGGGATCAGGTGCTCGTGGCCGGACGGATCGTCCTGCAGGATCTTGTGGAACTCTTGGTTCACGGCATCGAAGAACTTCTGGCCCTCGGCCTTGACGAGGATCTTGATGCGCGCCTTGTAGAGGTTGTCGCGGCGGCCATAGCGGTTGTAGACGCGCACGATGGCCTCGATGTAGACGAGAATCTGCTGCCAGGGCAGGAACTCGCTGATGACCTGGCCGATGATGGGCGTGCGGCCCATGCCGCCGCCCACCAGGACCTTGAAGCCGATTTCGCCGGCCTCGTTCTTGAGCAGGTGCAAACCGATGTCGTGCCAGGCGATTGCGGCGCGGTCTTCCAGTGCGCCGGTGATGGCGATCTTGAACTTGCGCGGCAGGAAGGCGAACTCGGGGTGCAGGGTGCTCCATTGGCGCAGCACCTCGGCATAGGGCCGCGGATCGATCACCTCGTCGGCCGCGATGCCGGCCAGCGCGTCGCTGGTGATGTTGCGGATGCAGTTGCCGCTGGTCTGGATGCCGTGCATGTCGACGTCGGCGAGCAGGTCCATCACGTCGGCCGACTTGACCAGCGGGATCCAGTTGTACTGCAGGTTCTGGCGCGTCGTGAAGTGGCCGTAACCGCGGTCGTACTCGCGCGCGATGCGGGCCAGCTGGCGCAGCTGCCGGGAGTCCATCACGCCATAGGGCACGGCCACGCGAAGCATGGGCGCGTGGCGCTGCACATACCAGCCGTTCTGCAGTCGCAGCGGGCGGAATTCATCGTCGCTCAGGGTGCCAGCGAGGTTGCGCTCCAGCTGGTCACGGAACTGGGCTGCGCGCGCATGGACGAACTGGCGGTCGAAATCGGTGTACTGGTACATGGATAAACAGCGAAGGTTCAGTGAATGACTTTCCAGCCCGCCGTGATCAGGGACAGGCAGAGTAGCGTGCGAATGACCCGGTCGGGCAGGCGTCGGGTCAGGTGGGCGCCCAGCCAGATGCCGGGCAGCGAGCCGATGACCAGGGAGGCCAGCAAGGTCCAGTCGACATTGCCCATGGCGGCGTGTCCGATGCCGGCCACCAGCGTCAAGGGCACGGCGTGGGCAATGTCGCTGCCGACGATGTAGCGCGACTCCAGGCGCGGATAGATCAGCAGGATCAGCGTGGCGCCGATGGCGCCGGCCCCGATCGATGAAAGTGAAACCAGCACGCCGAGGATCAACCCTGACAGCACGGTCAGCGCGGCCTTGCGCGATTCAGGAATCCAGCGCTCGAGCCGCAGGCCGATCCGGTTCCACGATTGCTTGAAGGCTACCACCACGGCCGTCAGCAGCAGGGCGATGCCAAGCGAGAAGGTCAGCGTGCCGGAACCGGATTTGTTATACCCGAAGTGCTGCATCAGCAGCACGGTGACGATGCTGGCGGGGATGCTGCCCGATAGCAGCAAGCGCGTGATGCGCCACTTGACATGGCCATGGCGCGCGTGCGCGACCGACCCCGAAACTTTGGTGAGTGCAGCAAACCACAGGTCCGTGCCGATCGCGATGGCCGGGTTGAGCTTGTAGACCGTCAGCAGCAGCGGCGTCATCAGCGAGCCTCCACCCACGCCGGTGATCCCGACGATGGCGCCCACGCCAAATCCACTCCCGATCGCAGTCCAGTCCACTCTCGTCCCCTTGCTTGCGGCTCCCCTTGGTAGAGACCCTAGGGGATGAACTTTATGCAGTATTTGTATATGTTAAAACTAATAAATGGTAGGTTGCTTATATTTGAATTTGAATATGCGCGACTCGTCAATCGCGGGCCAGCCTGACCAAGGCCTGGACCTGCTCCTGAATGCGGGGCGGCACCGGTGACTGTCCGGCCAGGATGGCTTTGATGTACTCAGCGTTGGCCTCTGGGGCGCAGGCATCCGACAGCGGCCAGTCCAGGTCTTCGCCATCGACCGGATGCAAGTCCAGCCGCACGCCGCGGTCAAAGGCGGCCAGGAATGAGCGTCGGCGCAAGTGCGCGTAGGGCTCGCCTTCGCTGGCGCGCATCAGCAAGGCGCGGCCATGGTCTTGCGTGAGGGGCGCGAGCGCGCTGGCCATGCTGCTGAGGTATTCGGGATGGGTCACGGCGACGACGCGCACGCTGCGCCCGGGCGCCGGGTCCAATAATTTGGCGATGCTGTGCGCGCTGTTGCGCACCCCTAGGCGTGGGCGCAGGGCCATCAGGGCGTCCAGCCCGGGGTTGAGTTGCGACAGCGCCAGCACGGCGACGTGGCGCTCACGCAAGTCCTGGCCAGCGAGGAACAAGCTGCCTGCCTGAGATAGCCCCAGTGCGTCGAGCACGTCGATGGGGTTCTCCCGGGCCTCGAAATCGTGCCGTCCATGGACCAGGACCGGGACCCTTTCGCGCGCCAGCATCAAGGCCACCAGCGGAACCAGATTGGCCTGCTTGCGCGCGCCGTTGAAGCTGGGCAGGACGACCAGCCTGGGCGTTGCGTCGTCATCGCCCCAACGCAATACCTGAGTGCGCGCCTGCATGGCCGCGCAGAAGCCCAGGGTCTCTTCAAGACTTTCCCCCTTGATGCGCAGCGACAGCAGGATGGCGCCGAGTTCCAGTGGAGGAACCTGACCATCCAGCATGGCACCAAACAGGGATTCCGCCACTTCGCGGGGCAAGCTGCGGGCGCCGCGGGCGCCGCGGCCGATGTCCTTGATCATGGAGGCAAAGGAGGGCGAGGACATGAGCGGTTTCTTTCCAAGAAGACTTGAGTTTGTTCGAATATTTTGCGCGCAAGTTTTTTCTTCGGACGTATTGGCTTGAGCGGCCATTGGCGCGATGATCCGAATAACAGATTGGGCGACTACCGCATCAACCAGGAGACGCCCCGTCTGTTGACAAAGCGCCGCTGGGACGAGGGCCGATTTTGGCTTGAACCTCGATTCCATGCGCTTACTTCGGCGGGGTTGTTGGAAGTTCTGATTTGGATTGGAGCGATGCAATGCTGGAGTCGAGGATTGTTGGGATACGGAGGTCCGTTCAAACGGGAAAGAAGAGCTGTCACGTGGCAGTACACTGCGCAGCGCAGGGAGTTACCAAAGCAGTATTGGGGTACTCATGAAAAGCAGAGATGTTGTCATATATACCGGGGAACAATTCGTTGTTCCGCAAGGCGTACAGCGAATTGACTCGCGCTCTACGCATGGGTGGCAGTTGCGATACGGGGGTACCAAGTTCTATTCGGACAGCAAGTTCGAGGGCGGCCCGTCGGGCGCCCTGACCGCGGCCAGCAAGGAGCTGGTCAAGCGCATTGCCAAGCTGCCGGCGCCCACGCGCCTGAAGCCAGAGCGCAATGCCAACAAGACCAGCGAGTTGCCAGTGGGCATTTCAGGACCTATCGTGCGTCAGCGCCGAGGCGCATTGCGCGACTGCAGCTTCACGGTCCTGCTGCCCCGCTTCGGTGAGCCGGCACGCCGACGCAGCGTCTACATTGCGTCGGAGACGACCTACACGGTAGAACGTTACACGCAGGCGCTGGAGAAGGCGATCGAGTTGCGCAACGAGGCCGAAGAGGCCTACAAGCGGGCCGCCACGGCGGCCAAGCGCAAGGCGGCCAAGAGCTGGAAGCAGGAGCAAGGCCTGTAGTCGACGGCGCCGCGGCTGCGGATGCAGCGCCCGGTTGCCCCTCTCGCCATGGCCGCGCTGGCTTCAGGCGGCTTGGCGGATCCCTGCGCTCAGGTTCAGCTGACCGAACAGGTCTTTCGGATTAGCCAGACTTGGCACCAGGCTGATGGACTGCCCCAGATTCAGCGCCTGGGCCTGATCGCGCAGGAAGCGCAGGACCGAGAAGTCCTCGAGCGCGAATCCCACCGAGTCGAAAACCGTCACCTGCCGGACGTCATCGCGTCCGCCGGAAAGCCCAGCCAGCACGCGCCAGAACTCGGTCACGGCAAAGTCAGCCGGCATCTGCTGCACATCGCCTTCGATGCGCGATTGAGGCTCGTACTCCACGAACACTTTGGACATGCCCAGCACATCGCGGTGCAGTTCGGTCTTGCCCGGGCAATCGCCACCGACGCCGTTGATGTGCATGCCGGGCTCGATCATCTCCGGGGTCAGGATGGTCGCGTTGGTCTTGTCGGCCGTCACAGTGGTGACGATGTCGGCGCCTTGCACCGCCTCGGCGCAGGAGCGGCAGACCTGGAGGCGCAGGCCGGGCACTTGGCTCAAATGGCTGACCAGCTTGTCCGTGGCTTGCGCATCGATGTCGTACAGGCGCAGCTCGTCAATGCCCAGCAGGTGATGGAAAGCCAGTGCCTGGAATTCGCTCTGAGCGCCGTTGCCGATCAAGGCCATGCTGCGCGAGCCCGGGCGGGCCAGGCGGCGGGCGACCATGGCCGAGGTGGCCGCCGTGCGCATGGCCGTGCTCAGGGTCAGTTCGGACAGGAACTCGGGCGTGCCCGTGGCCACGCTGGCCAGCAGGCCGAAGGCCATCACGGTGGGCAGACCCACGCGGGTGTTCTTGGGGTGGCCGTTGACGTACTTGAAGCTGTACAGCTCGGCGTCCGCGATCGGCATCAATTCGATCACGCCGTCGGCCGAGTGGCTGGCCACTCGTGCCGTCTTGTCGAACTCCGGCCAGCGCAGGAAGTCCGATTCCAGGTAGGCCACCAGTTCCGCGTTCAGGCGTGCCATGCCGAGGTGACGGGCAATATGGGCCACGTCGTGGGTGGTCAGCAGGGTGGTCATGACAGTCTCCAGATTTGATCTTCAGTTTGGCTCAAGGCCCTTGGACCTGATTCTTCTCAACTGTGATGTCAAGCGGAAGCGCAATGATTGATTGAAAACTAGTCATAAACTGTCAAAATGGCAATTGAAATTGTCAAAACGTCAATTCGTGTGTGAGCAACTTCATAGAAAGCGTCGTTGATGGACACCTTGGATCAACAGCTGATGGCCTTGCTGCGGCAGGATGCGCGCGCGTCGGTGGCGACCTTGGCGCTCAAGCTCAAGGTGTCGCGCGGCACGGTGAGCAACCGGATCGCCAGGCTGGAGGACGCCGGCGTGATCGTCGGCTACACGGTCAAGCTGCGCCCGGATGCGGCGCCGAACATGATCACCGCCTGGACCAGCATCGCCGTCGAGGGCAACAAGACGCGCGAGGTGATCGCCATCCTGCTGGGCGAACCGGGAGTGTCGGCGCTGCATGACACCAACGGCCGCTGGGACCTGCTGGCCGAACTCAAGGCCGGGTCGCTGAACGAATTGGCCGAGGTGCTGGAGCGCTTGCGTCTGATCAAGGGCATAGGCGCGACCGAGACCAGCATCCATCTGCAGACTTACAAATTGTCTTGATCGGCCAGCGGCCTCTCTGCACGCACTCTTTAAAATCCAGCCCATGAGATGTTCATCCGGGATTTGGAATTGCCGTGCCGACGCCAAGCGTCGGCTTTTTTCTTGCCTCGCCTTGTTCACGGTGCTGAGCCTGGTCGCCTGCGCAAGCGGGCCCCGGCCCGCGGCGCCGCTGGCGGCGAGCGCAGCCAGCAGCCCGAGTAGCCCGCTCCCGCAAGCCAGCGCGCCGGCCGAAAGTCAGCCGGACAAGGCGGCCGAGCCGCCTGTCGTCAAGGCGCTTGCACGGCCGCCGCGAATCGGCCTGGCGCTTGGCGGCGGTGCCGCGCGGGGCTTTGCCCACATCGGCGTGATCGAGGTGCTGGAAGAGCAGGGCATCAAGGTCGACCTGGTGGCGGGCACCTCGGCCGGCAGCTTCGTGGCCTCGCTCTATGCCTCGGGCCGCAATGGCAAGGAGCTGGCGTTGCTGGCCGAGCACATGGACGAAGGCGCCATCACCGACTGGACCTTTCCCAGTCGCGGTCTGATCCGTGGCGAGGCCCTGGCCCGTTATGTGCGCGAAAAGACCGGCGGCAAGCTGATCGAACAGATGAGGGTGCCGCTGGGCATCGTGGCCACCGACCTGGCGGACGGTTCGCCCATCCTGTTCCGCACCGGCGACACGGGAGCCGCGGTGCGCGCCTCGAGCTCGGTGCCTGCGGTATTCGAACCGGTTCGCATCGGGCAGCACGAGTATGTCGATGGCGGCTTGGTCGCCCCGGTGCCGGTGCGCTTTGCCCGGCAGATGGGGGCTGAGCTGGTGATCGCGGTGGACATCTCCGAGCCGCCGGATGGCAAGCCACCGGGCGACGCCATGCGCATGCTGCTGCAGACCTTTTCCATCATGGGGCGCTCGATCAACAACTTTGAGCTGCGCGACGCCGACGTGGTGATCCGCCCGCGCCTCGAGGGCGTGGGCAGTGCCGACTTTGCGGCGCGCCGGCGCAGCATCCAGGCGGGGCGCGATGCCGCCACGGCCATGCTGCCGCAGCTCAGGCAGCGGATGGCCGCCTTGTCGCGCTGAATTTCGCGCTGAAGCAGGGCAGAAAAAAAGCCCGGCAGAGCCGGGCTTGAAGGGTACTTTGAAGGCCTACGCCTTGACAGGTACCGAGGAGACAATCGGTCTTAGGCGGCAGCGCGCTTGGTGGCGCGGGCAGCGGTCTGGGAGGCCTTGACGGCGGTGTTGGTCACGGCCTGGATGTTGGCTTCGGTCACGTCAGCGGCTTGCTTGGCGGCCTTTTGCACGGTCTCGTAGGCGTTGTTGGCAGCGGCCAGGGCCGACTTCACCAGGGCCACGGCGTTTTCGGTGCCAGCCGGAGCATTCTTGGCGGCCGAGTCAACGACGTTGTTGAACTTCTTTTGCGCGTCAGCGATCTGGGCTTCGGCCAGCTTGGCCACTTCGGCGTTGGTCGAGGTGGCGATGTCGTACAGGTGACGGCTGTAGGCGGTGGCCTTTTCTGCGCTGGGTTGCAGCAGCGAGGCTTGCAGGGCCAGCAGTTCCTGGGCGTCCTTCACCGACAGGGCGGCGTGCGCCGTTTCAGCCACTTCACCCAGGGCGGTCTTGGCCACTTGCAGGTTCAGTTCAACCAGCTTTTCCACGCCTTCAAAGGCCTTGTTCGTCAGGCCGAACAGGGTTTCGATATTGGCCTTGTGTGCGGCGAGAATTTGTTCAGCAGTCAGCATCATGTGCTCCTAGTTACATATGCGGTTGCCCGCGGGGATTCCGAATGGATCTAGTTAAAGCAATTATGTTGCACTGCAACATGATCGCAAGTATACGGCGGCTGCCATTGAATGCAAGCAGTTTTTGTTGCGTTGCAGCAAAATCCTTGCCCCATCAGGATTTTTGATCGCGAAGGCTGTGGATGGACTTTGTCGAATCCCAGCATGGGCCCCCTGCGTGACAGGGGCATGAAAGGGCGCGGTACGATCATCCGTCCGTTTGTACCCATGTCGCACCCATGTCGGCCGCACCATGCGTGGCTCTTTCAGGAAGGATTGATTTGTGAAGCTCTTCGACGCCCCCACACCCGACTACACCGCTGCGGTGGACGACGCCATCACGAGCCGGCATTCGATGCGCGCCTATCTGCCCAGGGAGGTTTCGCGCGCCGACCTGGAGGGCTTGCTCCAGGTGGCCGCGCGCGCGCCGTCGGGCACCAACACCCAGCCCTGGCAGGTGCATGTGCTGACGGGCGCCGCCAAGCAGCGACTGGCGGACCGCATCACCGACGCCTATCTGGACCCCGAGCAGCACGCGGAACACCATGAGGAGTACGCCTACTACCCGAGCGAGTGGGTCTCGCCCTACATCGACAGGCGCCGCAAGGTCGGTTGGGACCTGTATGGCCTGCTGGGCATCGGCAAGGCCGACAAGCTGCGCATGCAGGCCCAGCACGCGCGCAACTACCAGTTCTTCGATGCGCCCGTGGGCCTGATCTTCACCATCGACCGCGTGATGGAAAAGGGCAGCTGGCTGGACTACGGCATGTTCCTGCAGAACGTCATGGTGGCGGCGCGTGCTCGCGGCTTGCACACCTGCCCGCAGGCAGCCTTCACGCAGTTTCACAAGCTGATCGAAGAGGAGCTGCAGCTGAAGCCGGCGCAGATGGTGGTGTGCGGCATGGCGCTGGGCTATGCCGACCCTGTCGCAGTCGAGAATTCGCTGGTGACCGAGCGCGCGCCCTTGCAGGATTTCGTGCGCTTCCTCGATCAATGAACTGGGCTGCACGATGCCGCTCAAACCGCAAGTCCTGGTCGCCCGCAAGATCTTTCCGGACGTCGTCGCCCGCCTGCATGCGCATTTCGAGGTGCAGGAGCCGGCCGACGACGAGCCCCTGCCGCAGCCCGAGCTGATCCGTCGCCTGCAGGGCAAGCAGGGCCTGTTCGCCACCGGCACCGAACAGATCGACGCCGCCTTGCTGGATGCCTGTCCCGATCTGCGCGCGGTCTGCCTGATGACGGTGGGCTACAACAACGTCGACCTGGACGCCTGCACGGCGCGCGGCGTGATGGTCAGCAACGCCCCCGACGTCTTGACCGAGACCACCGCCGACTTCGGCTTTGCCCTGATGATGGCGGCCGCGCGCCGCATTGCCGAGGGCGAGCGCTTTCTGCGCCGCGGCGAATGGCGCCAGTGGTCGGTGGACCTGCTGGCGGGCAGCGATGTCCACGGCGCGACCCTGGGTATCCTGGGCATGGGGCGCATCGGCATGGCGATCGCGCGGCGCGGCGCGCTCGGTTTCGGCATGCCGGTGATCTATCACAACCGCAGCCGGCTCCCGGCGGAGCAGGAAGCGTCGGTGGACGCGCGCTGGGTCAGCAAGACCGAGCTCCTGCAGCAAGCCGACCATCTGGTGCTGGTCGTGCCTTATTCGGCCAGTTCGCACCATTTGATCCAGGCGCAGGACCTGGCCCTGATGAAGCGCAGCGCCACGCTGACCAATATCGCGCGTGGCGGTGTCGTCGATGATGCCGCGCTGGCGCAGGCCTTGCGCCAGGGGGTGATCGCGGCGGCCGGACTGGACGTGTTCGAGGGCGAGCCGCAGGTGCATCCGGACCTGTTGGATCTGCCCAATGTGGTCTTGACGCCCCATATTGCCAGCGCCTCGCTGCCGACGCGCCGTGCCATGTGCAATCTGGCGGTCGACAACCTGATCGCGGCGTTGACGGGCCAGTCGCCGTCCACGCCGCTCAATCCGCAGGTGTTGACGGCACGGCGCTGAAACGCAGAGGTTGATAGGTCGGCTGCGGCTGGTGGCGCGCGCGGAGCTGTCCGCAGCCGCCGTCCACGTCCTGGCCGGCCGACTGGCGCAGCTTGGTCAGGATGCCGCGCTGGTGCAGGTGCCTGGCAATGGCGGCGGCTTTTTCCCAGCTGGGCCGCTTGAAGGGCAGCTCGGCCACGCTGTTGTAGGGGATCATGTTGAGCACCCCATAGCGGCCCTTGAGCAGTCGCACGATGCCGTCGAGCTCGTCGGGACCATCGTTGACGCCCTCGATCAAGGTCCACTGATATTGCACCGGGTAGGCACTGTGGCGGGCGTAACGTTCGCCGGCCTCGACCAATTCCTCGGGCGTGAGCCGCGGCGCGCGCGGCAGCAGTTCGTTACGCAGGTCTGCCTTGCTGGTGTGCAGCGACAGAGCCAGGGCCGGCTTGACAGGGCCTTGTGCCAGCCGTTCGAACGCACGCGGGTCGCCGACCGTGGAGAACACCAGGTTCTTGTGCCCGATGTTGCCGGCCGTGCCCAGCAGCTCGATCGCCTCCATCACGTTGTCCAGGTTGTGCGCGGGCTCGCCCATGCCCATGAAGACGACCTTCTTGACCGTCCGTTGTCGCCGGGCCAACGCTACCTGCGCAACGATCTCGGCGCTGCCGACCTGGCGCAGCAGGCCGCTGCGCCCCGTCATGCAGAACTGGCAGCCGACCGCGCAGCCCACCTGGGTGCTGACGCACAGGCCCTCGCGGGGCAGCAGCACGCTTTCCACAGTCTGGCCGTCGCGCAGGCCGATCAGCAGGCGGGCCGAGCCGTCCTCTGCGGGATGATTCGACTGCAGCGTCACCAGGCCGGCCAGTTCGGCTTCGATATCTGGCAAAGCGTCGCGCAGGGCTTTGGGCAGGAAGTCCTGCAGGGCGCGGCGGCCATGGTCTTGCGGCAGGGCCTGGCTCCACAGCCTCAGGACGCGGTGTTCGTGCTTGGGATTGGCACCGAGCGCGCGCAGGCGCTGGCGGATGTCTTCAATACGCATGGCACGCCAGTGTAGGACGGACGTGCAGCATGACTCATGGCGCAACCGGCCCGCCCTGAGACAATCTGCGCATGATGATGGAAATCCTGCTGATTCTGGTGCTGCTGGGCGTGGTCCTGGTGCTGGTGCTGCAATGGCGAGGGGCTGCGCAGTCCCGGGACGGCCTGGCACCGGCCCTCATGCCCCTGGTGCAGCAAAACGGCGAACGCCTGGAGCGTGAACTGCGCGATGAACTGAACCGCAGCGCCGCTGCAACGCGGCAAGAACTGCTGGCTGGGTTGGCGCAGTTCCAGCAGACCTTGCTGAACCAGGGCAGCACGGCGGCGCGCAGCCAAGGCGAGCACATCGAGGCGTTCCGGCTTCAGTTGACGCAGTTGCAGCAGATGCTGGCGGCGCAGTCGCTGGCGGCGCGGGAAGCTCAGGACGCGGCGGCGCTGCGCAGCACGCAGGCGCAGACCGAGGCCTCGCAGCGCCTGTCCGATGCCTTGCGCGAGCAGATGCTGGCCTTGCAGACCAGCAACGAGCAGCGCCTGGCCGAAGTCCGGCACAGCGTCGAGCAGCGCCTGGGCGCCATCCAGCAGGACAACGAGAAGAAGCTTGAGCAGATGCGCGCCACGGTCGACGAAAAGTTGCACGCCACGCTCGAACAGCGCCTGGGCGAGAGCTTCAAGCAGGTGGCTGAGCGCCTGGAGCAGGTGCACAAGGGCCTGGGCGAGATGCAGAACCTGGCCCGCGACGTCGGTTCGCTCAACCGCGTGCTGACCAATGTGAAGACGCGCGGCATCTTCGGCGAGGTGCAGTTGGCGGGCCTGCTGGAGCAGGTCTTCACGCCGGAGCAGTTCGCCGCCAACGTGGAAACCGTACCCGGCAGCAATGCCCGGGTCGAGTTCGCGATCCGATTGCCCGGCCAGCGCGACGACGGCGCGCCGCTGTGGCTGCCCATAGACGCCAAGTTCCCGCGCGAAGACTACGAGCGCCTGCTGGAGGCGCAGGACCAGGCCGATGCCGCCGCCGCGGACGCGGCCGGCCGGGCCATCGAGGCGCGCCTGCGCCAGGAGGCTCGGACGATTCGCGAGAAATACGTGTCGCCGCCGCACACGACCGACTTCGGCATCCTGTTCGTGCCGACCGAGGGGCTGTATGCCGAGGCGCTGCGCCGGCCCGGCCTGGTCGAGGCGCTGCAGCGCGAGCACAAGGTCATGCTGGTCGGCCCGACCACGCTCTTGGCGACGCTGACGAGTCTGCAGATGGGCTTTCGAACCCTGGCGCTGGAGAAGCGCTCGGCCGAGGTCTGGGAGGTACTGGGCGCCGTTAAGACCGAGTTCGGCAAGTTCGGCGAGGTCCTGGCCAAGACCAAGAAGAAGCTCGAGGAGGCCAGCAATACCATTGACGCTGCCGAGGTGAGAACCCGCGCGATGAGCCGCAAGCTCAAGGGCGTGGAGGCGCTGCCTGACGATGCGTCGCTGCGCCTGCTGTCGCTGGCGGATGGCGCGGGTGGTTCGGACGCCGAGGACGGCGAAGGATGAGCGCCGGATCCGTGCGGGATTTCAGACAGTCACTGCCCTGGGTGATTGCCACCTTGATCGCCGTGCATGCTTGCATGGCCGTCACACGGGTCACAGCCAGCCTCTGGGTGCTCCACCATGGTTATGGCGAATGGACGGTGGGTGTGCTGCTGAGCCTGTTTGCCGTGGCGCCCATCGCCCTGTCGCTGTGGGCCGGCCAGGTGGCGGACCGCCATGGTTTCCACCTGCCCGTCGGTCTGGGCGTTTGCATGAGCCTGGTCGGTGCCGTGATTGCGCTGCTGGGGTCGGGATTGGCGCCGATCGCCTTCAGCTGCCTGCTCAGCGGCGGCGGCCTGTGCATGTCGGCGGTGGCGATCCAGCGCGAAGCCGGGCATCTGGCGGAAGACGCCGCGGCCCTCAAGCGCGTCTTCAGTTGGGTGGCGCTGGGGCCGGCCTTGTCGAATTCGATTGCGCCCGTGGTCACCGGTGTGCTGATCGACCATCTGGGCTTCCATGCTGCCTTTGTATTCGCTGCCGTGCTGCCCTTGCTGGCCTGGCGGCTGGCTCTCAAGGTGCCGCGCGTCGGGGGCCAGTCGCTTCCCAGCGCTGCGGCGCCGGTCAAGGCCAAGCCGGCCTGGGACCTGCTGCGTCAGGCGCCGCTGCGCAATCTGCTGCTGGTCAATGTGGTGCTGTCGGCCTGCTGGGATTCCCACAGCTTCGTCGTGCCGGTGGTCGGGCACGCCAAGGGTTTGAGCGCTTCCAGCATCGGACTGGTGCTCGGCTCGTTCGCGGTGGCGGCAACCGTGGTCCGCCTGGCCATCGTGCGCTGGGCCCATCATCTCGATGAGCTCCAGGCCCTGCGCGGCGCCATGGTGCTGGCGGCGGCAATGCTGCTGGTCTATGCCTGGCTGCCCGGCACGGCCGGGCTGATGGCGGGTTCGGCGGTGCTCGGCTTGGCGCTGGGATCGGTGCAGCCGATGATCCTGGCCACCTTGCACCAAGTGACGCCCAGCGACCGGCACGGCCAGGCCTTGGGCTTGCGCATGCTGATGGTCAATGCCGCCACGGCCAGCATGCCGATGGGATTTGGCGTGCTGGCCAGCGCCACCGTGGCGGCGGCGCCCATGTGGCTGATGGCCTCCTTGCTGATGCTGGCGCAATGGCCGGCCGCGCATGTGGCGCGTCAGCGGGGCCTGGAGCCGACCTGAGCGGCGTTCTGGTGCGCGCCGCTGCCCAGCGAGCGGACTTCGCAGATCAGCTGGGCGTGGTCGCCGTAGTCCAGCGCCTGGACCAAGGTGCAGCCTATCCACCCTTTGCTGCCCAGCGGCGGCACGGCCTGGGTTGGGAGGGTGGGCATCCGCTCGAAGAGATGGAGGATGAAATCCTCGCAAGTACGCAAGACGAGATGGCTTGGCGCGGCCTTGACGATGCTGACCATCAGCATCAACGGCGTCTGCGACACCAAGGCGAAATCGGTGGCGTTCAGCGCCTGGACCTGGTGCCCGGCGTCCGGCACGCCAATGACCGCGACGCCGTGCCGTTGCGGCCCCAGCAATTGCTGCAGCGCTTGAGGGCTGACCTCGGAGGCCCGCCCCTGCGAGCGGAAAAAATGCTGCAGATGCGCATTGACCGAGTCGGCATGGCTCAGGCACATCATGTGACGCCCCTGAGGCAGCACCCGCACCGTGCTGCCCGGCACCAGGCGAGCCATCGCATGGGCCATCCTGGGCGTGGAGTTTGGATCCAGCTCACCGGTCATGAACAGGGTGGGCACCCTGAGCGCGCCCAGGCGCTCGGCGTGCGCGGCGTCGCAATGGGCGAAGAGTTCGTAGCTGCGCCGGAATCCGACCGGATGCACCTCGTCCAGCGCCTGTCGGATCCATTTGGCGGCGGCGAGGTCATGGCCGGACATCGGATGGTTGAACCAGCGCGCCAGCGTGGCCGTCAGCGCAGCCTGTCCGCCAATGTCGGATCGGGTCTGGACGCGCGCCATGGCCGCGCGCCGCTGCGCCGCGCTGCGTTCGAACACCGGGCACAGCGCGCTGACGCTCAAGCAGCGCTTGGGGTGGCTCAGGGCAAATTCCAGCGCGATCATGGCGCCAAGCGAGTGGCCGACCAGATGGGCCTGGTAGATGCCCAATTCATTCATGAGCTCGGCCAGTTGCCGTGCGTAGTCGCAAAGGCGCGGATGTTCAGGGGGCAGCGTGCTGCGTCCGTGCCCCAGGATGTCGTATGCCAGGACTTGGTAGTGGCGCGCCAGGGGGATTGTCTGTGCCAGCCAGATCGATTTGTTCATGCCGACGGCGTGAATGAAAATCAGCGTCGTGCCCTGGCCCTGGAGGGTGTAGCTGCTGCCCTGGCTGCTGATGTGTTCGGGTACGGGCGTGGATCTGGACAAGGCTTACAACCGGGGCGTGGATGAAGGACAGCTTGGCAACGCAGGCGCTCGAAATAATTTGCACAATGTAGTCAGGCTGGCCGGACACTTGTGCGGAGAAATGCTTGCAATGTGCGCTTGCCAACAGCGTCATTCGTGGGCCCGCTAAGCTGCGGCCTTGTCAAACCAGCAAACAACAAAGAGGCGAATCACCATGGACATGCTGCGAGAAATCAAGCGCATCAATGCAGGCCGCGATCCTGAGCGCCTGGCCATGAAGTACGCCAAGATGCGCAGCGATCCCTTTGTGTTCCTGCGCGGCAGCTGCCACCTGTTCTACGACCGGCTGTCCCGTCGCGGCATCTTCAAGTCGGCACCCCTGACCTGGGTGTGCGGCGATCTGCATTTGGAGAATTTCGGCAGCTACAAGGGCGACAACCGCCTGCCGTATTTCGACCTGAACGATTTTGACGAAGCGGCGCTGGCGCCGGCAACCTGGGAGTTGGTGCGCCTGCTCACCAGTTTGTGGGCAGGCGCGCAGAGCCTGGGCGCCGATGAAGCGGAGTGCGTGACGCTGTGCCAGGCCTATGTCGAGGCCTATGCCGACGCGCTGGCTTCGGGCAAGGCTTATTGGTTGGAGCCGCAGACGGCGCACGGCCCGATCGGCAGCTTGCTGAACAGCCTGCGCGACCGGCAGCGCGTCGACTTTCTCAATTCACGCTCGGTGCTCAAGCGGCGCACGCGCCAGTTGAAGCTGGACGGCAAGCATGCCTTGCCCGTCACGGCCGCGCAGCGTTCGCAGGTGGAGACGTTCATGGTGCACTTTGCCGCCGCGCAGCCCGACCCCGCGTTTTACGAGGTGCTGGATGTCGCGCGCCGCATTGCGGGCACCGGCAGCCTGGGGTTAGACCGTTACGTGATGCTGGTGCGCGGCAAGGGTTCGCCGGACGGCAACTACTTGCTCGACCTCAAGCAGGCCGCGCCGTCGTCGCTGGTGCCGCACCTGAAGGTGGAGCAGCCGCGCTGGAAGTCCGAGGCGCACCGGGTGGTGTCCCTGCAGCGCCGCATGCAGGCGGTGTCCATGGCGTTCCTGCAGCCTGTCATGCTGGGTCAGCGAGGCTTCATCCTGCGCGGGCTGCAGCCTTCGGAGGATCGCGTGACCCTGGATCGCGCGCACCGCTCGGCCGAGGGCCTGAAGAGCGTCCTCACGACCATGGGCCGTCTGACCGCGTGGGCGCAGTTGCGCAGCTCTGGGCGCGAGGGCTCGGCCATTGCCGACGAGCTGATCGATTTCGGCCACCGTCGCAAATGGCGCGCCAAGCTGCTGGACGCCGCGCGTGATTGCGCGAAGCAGTTGGATGCCGACGCGACCTGCTTCGCCCAGGCCTACGACGACGGGGTGTTCAATGTCTGAGCGCTCCAGCGCTGCGGTTCTGGTGTCGCATGGGTCAGACGGTCGGTTGGGATGGCGCGCCGACGTCACTGCGGGCCTGTGCGTGGCCGGTATTCTCATGCCCGAGGCGGTGGCCTATGCGGGCCTGGCACAGCTTCCCGTGGTGCATGCCCTGACCGCCTGCCTGATGGGACTGCTGATCTACGCCCTGCTGGGGGGCAGCCGGTATGCCGTGGTCGCGCCCACCTCGTCGACCGCGACGCTGGGCGCCGCGGCGGCGCTGGGCCTGGCGGCACGCGGGCCGGACGGGTTGGCGCATTCCATCGGCTTTGTCCAGGCCTTCATGGCCCTGGTGCTGGCGGCGGGATTGATGCTGATGCTGCTTGGCGCGGCGCGCCAGGGGCAGTTGTCGGCCTATGTGTCGCGTCCGGTGTTGCGTGGTTTCAGCTTTGCATTGGCCATCACCATCGTGATCAAGCAGTTGCCGGACGCGCTGGGCTTCAAGCTGCCGGCCGCCTCTGGCGGCGATCCCTTGCACGTGCTGGTTTATACCGCCACGCATGTGGCGCTGTGGCAGCCGGTGGCGGTGCTGGTGGCCCTGGTCGCCGGCGCTGCCATGGCCTTGCTGCGGCGATGGCCGCAGTGGCCGGCCTCGATGCTGGTGATGGTGGCGGCGATCGCATTGACCCGGCTGCTGGGTCTGCCGGCCTACGGCCTGGAGGTGGTCGGGCAGGTGGACTTCGCGGGACTGAGTCTGACCGTGCCCAGGCTGAGCCTGGCCGAATGGCTGCAGGTGATCGAGTTGGCGGTGGGCTTGATGGTGCTGATCTTTGCGGAGTCCTGGGGCAGCATGCGCACGCTGGCGCTGTTGCATGGTGATAGCCTGAACCCCAATCGCGAACTGCTGGTGCTGGGTGCCTGCAATGTGGGCGCGGCGCTGTGCCAAGGCATGCCGGTGGGCGGCGGGTTTTCCGCCAGCGTGGCCAACAGCGCAGCCGGAGCGCGCAGCCGAATGGCCGGGGCCGTGGCGCTGGCGATGATGGTGCTCGTGCTGCTGTTTGCCTTGCCGGCCTTGCAAATGCTGCCGCGATCGGTGCTGGCGGTGGTCGTGATCAGTGCGCTGTGGCATGCCTTGTCGCCCAAGCCCCTGGTGGCCGTGTGGCGCATGCGGCGCGACCGGGTCTTGATTCTGGGCGCGGTGGTGGCTGTGCTGATGCTGGGCGTCCTGCACGGCATGATGGCCGCGATCGGGCTGTCCCTGGTCGAAGCCATGCGGCGCTTCAGCGAGCCGGTGGTGCATGAACTCGGCGAGCTTGGGGCTTCACGCAATTTCGTGGCGCTGGACATGCATCCGGACGCGCAGATCCTGCCTCGAACCCTGATCGTGCGGCCCGAGGCGCCGCTGTTCTTTGCCAGCGCCGAGCGCGTTGGCAGCGCGATCCTGTCGCGCGTGCGCAGCCGCAGCGACATCGACAAGGTTCTGCTCAGCCTGGAGGAAAGCGCCGATCTGGACAGCACCGCGGTCGAATGCCTGATGGAGTTGAACCAGCGCCTGGCCCGGGACGGGCGCACGCTGATGCTGGTGCGTGTGAAAGATCCGGTGCGGGACTTGCTGCAGCGCTGCGATCCGCAGGGCCTGGGACAGGCCGAGCGCATGTTCTGGAGTGTGGCGGACGCGGTCCGCCCAAGCGGCATGAGAATTTGAATGAAAACGTAAAAAGGGCTGGGAAAACCCAGCCCTTTCAATCGCCGTTTTTGGCGAGAAGCCCGATGGACTTACTTGGCTGCCGAGGCGGCGGAAGCTGCGGCTTCGGCCTTCTTGGCATGGTGATGGTGATGATGCTTGGCGTGGGAAGCGCCTTCGGCAGGGGCCGCAGCGGCTGCGGGAGCAGCCGTGGCGGCAGGTGCGGCAGCAGGGGCAGCCGTTTGAGCGAAGGAAACAGCGGCCACGGTGGACAGCAGGGCGGCGATAACGAGGGTCTTGGTCATGATGGTGCTCCGATTCATTGAGGTTCGAGGGTGCTCCGACGCTTTCAAGCGGGTCCGGATGGTTGGAAATTGTCCGGACTTGGCATTACAACGCGGCTTGGTCAGAGACCGTTGACGCAGGTTCAAGAAATTTCAAGAAATTTTTCAATCGGCGCCCGGTGTCTCAGGCCATGCCCTGGTGACGCAGCAAGGCGTCGATGCGCGGCTCGCGGCCGCGGAAGGCCTTGAAGTTTTCCATCGCAGGCCTGGAGCCGCCCATTTCAAGAATGCACTGCAGGTAGCGCTGGCCCGTGGCGGGATTGAACACGCCTTCCTCCTCGAAGGCGCTCCACACGTCGGCGGACAGCACCTCGGCCCATTTGTAGCTGTAGTAGCCGGCCGAATAGCCGCCGGCGAAGATGTGCGAGAAGCTGTGCTGGAAGCGGTTGAAATCGGGCGGAATCAGCAGCGCCACTTCTTGGCGCACCTCGTCGAGCAGGCCTTGCACCTTGAGCTCGCTGCCGGGTTCAGCGTGCAGGCGCATGTCGAACAGCGCGAATTCGATCTGGCGCAGGGTCTGCAGGCCGGCCTGGAAGTTCTTGGCGGCCAGCATTTTGTCGAACAGCGCGCGCGGCAGGGTCTCGCCGCTGTCGACATGGTGGCTGAGTTGCCGGACGACATCCCACTCCCAGCAGAAGTTCTCCATGAACTGGCTGGGCAATTCAACGGCGTCCCATTCGACGCCCGAGATGCCCGACACGCCCATCTCGTTGATTTGCGTCAAGAGGTGATGCAGGCCGTGACCGAACTCGTGAAACAGGGTGGTCAGGTCGTCATGGGTGAGCAGGGCCGGCTTGTCGCCGGTGGGCGAGGCGAAGTTGCAGACCAGATGCGCCACGGGCAGCTGCTGCTGGCCGTCAGGGCGCGCCCAGCGGCCGCGCACTTCGTCCATCCAGGCGCCCGGACGCTTGCCCTGGCGGGCGTACAGGTCCAGGT
>Ga0213872_10000138_pt1 | contig 65490 bp, 63 predicted proteins | sample VelepicomBERX_R2_FD_160071 | JGI IMG/M metagenome (GOLD analysis project Ga0213872, IMG submission 160071) | Rhizosphere microbial communities from Vellozia epidendroides in rupestrian grasslands, the National Park of Serra do Cipo, Brazil - RX_R2 | ecosystem: Host-associated > Plants > Roots >... | reverse complement strand
CAGAACATCTGGCTGCACGGCCTTGAGCTCTTCGAAAGGCATCACGCCCGTGGCGACCGCAACGGACTGGAACCCATTCACCCGCGCCGCCTGCACATCGTTCGGGTGATCTCCAATCAGCGAAATGCGTCCACCATTGCGAAGAAGCCCTTCTTTCTTCGCCTGCCGGGCAGCGAGCAGAGCCAGCCGCGCCCGTGTTCTTCCGTGTTCGGCGAATGCGCCCAAGGAAAAGTATTCGCGCAAACCGGCGAGTTCCATCTTGCGCCAACCGATTGCGCTCAGATTGCCGGTAACGAGCCCCAATACTGCGCCTCTTGCCTTCAACGCGGCCAAGGCATCTGCCACCCCGGCGCAGAGGAAGGGAGACAAATCGAGGCTGCAATTAGCCACATAAGCGCCCTGGCAGGCGTCCATTACCTCGCGAAGCGTCCTGCGGACTTTGCGCTCGCTCTCGCCGCTCGCCCGCAGCATATGGGCAATCAGATCGCGATCCAGCATGCCCGATGTTGTCAGGCCTTCGAGCGTCGTCTCGCGCCCGGTTATCTGGCGGATGCCCTCGATCAGCGCGTTCTTGTGATGCACGCCGGCGCCACGCAGCAGCGTTCCGTCGATATCGAATAAGACCAGGCTTTCCGCCACGCTCATGAGCTTTGCGCTAATCTCGGAAGCAGTTCGCCAAGCAGACGCAAAAACGTGTCCGACACTCTCCGTCCGATCTCCAGCACTTCGTCATGCACCAGTTTCTTCCCGCTCAGACCAGCCGCAAGGTTGGTGACACACGAGATTCCGAGCACCTCGATACCCATATAGTTGGCCGCGATGGTTTCCATAACCGTCGACATGCCCACCAGGTCGGCTCCGATCGTCTTGAGATAGCTGATCTCGGCGGGTGTTTCATAGCTCGGCCCTAAAACCGCCGCATACACCCCCTCATGTAGAGTGATGCCCAGCTTTTGCGCGGCATTGCGCGCCATCTTTCTCAACTCCGGCGAATAGGCCTCGGTCATATCGGGGAAGCGCGGTCCTAAGCGATCGTCGTTTGCCCCCAGGAGCGGATTGGCGCCCTGCAGATTGATGTGGTCTGAAATGAGTACCAGCGCGCCCTCCGCAAATTTCAGATTGATGCCGCCGGCCGCATTTGTCAGCACGATTTTTCCGATGCCAAGTTCGTGGAATAACCGGATGCCGCTCGCTACCTCGTGTGCGGAATAGCCTTCGTAGAGGTGAAAACGTCCCGACATCACCGCCACGTCGGCCGTTCCGCCCGGAGCGCGCAAGCTGCCCACAACCAGCTTGCCTGCATGTCCTACGGCTGTTGAGGCCGGCATTCCGGGGATTTTCGAATACGGAACGTGGATGGCGTTCTCGAGAGCATCCGCAAATGCTCCTAGCCCACTGCCCAACACGACCCCTGTTGGGGGACGTGTCGAAGTCAGAGATTCAATGTAACGTGCTGCCTCTTGCATTTCAGTTACGGAATGAGAGGCGTGATTTTGGGCCTGCCGCCGTTGGCCAGTTTTAAGCGTGGGTCTTTGTTGATCTCTTCCATCAGCGCGCGAATGACGTCATCGTCTATTTCGGAGGCGTTTGCAAGCTCTGCCGGAAAGCGGATAGTGATCTGATATCCACCTTCTATAAATTGCACGCGCACAGTGGGGACTGGATCTGCCACCTGAAAATTCGCTGTTCTCTCGAAGGCCTGGTGCTGGCGCTCAATGTCACCCTTATAGGTCTTGTACACAGATTCAACGGCGCCGAGCAAGCGCTGCCGGGCCTGATCCACGTCGTTTTCCTCAGTGAGTGCGATACCAGCCTGATGCCAAGTGTAAGCTGTCCCCGGGGCCTGCTTGATCAACGCCGACGGCTGAAAGATGATGGCGTTCGGAAAGACTGCGATCCGGCTTGTGGAATGGACGTCTGCGCCGGCTCCGGCCAGTTCCATCAGGTAAAGCCTCACAAGCCCGACTTCGATGACCTGCCCGGTAACGCCCGCGACCGTAACCCGGTCGCCGATTTTCAACCCGTAGCGGCCGATCAGGAAGAAATAGGCTACGACCGACAGGATCACGTTTTGCAGAGCCACAGCCAGGCCGGCAGTGACGAACCCGGCAATCGTCGCGAATGATCCGAAACCGCTGAAAAATCCGATTACAACAACGATCCCGATCGCCAGTCCGACGACGAATCTGCGTATCAGAAGGAACTGCCGGCGCAGGCGCGCCTCGCGGACATAGTGGAATGTAGCCCGGCGCAGCACTTCGGAGATGAGGAGAATGACAACGATGCCTAACGCAATCCCGCCCAGGCGGATGCCGAGGTACTCGAGTGTAGACCTGTATTGCTCGCTCAAAGCGCGTCGCCATTGCGCAACTCCGTTTTGCACGGAATTGAGGAGCATGGCTTCCTCTCCAAGCGGCAGGGCCGTTCCGGACAGCGTCTTGAATTGACTACTGATCTGATTGAGCTGATGCGTTTCTGCGGCAAGGTCCGCCGGATTGCTTTCATTGCCGACACCGCGCGCAATAGAATCGCTCTGCCGGATGATCGCCCGCAGCTGTACTCGCAACGGATTTCTTACTCGCTCAACCGTGGCTTGCAGGTTGGTGGTATCGTCCCGCAGCAAGTCGATCTGTTTGCGTGCGTGAACGACCGAAAGCGTTTGAGTGACCAGCGTCATGATCCCGGCACTCTCGGGATGAAAGACTTGGGTCGTTGCCGGCTTTGCGTTTGCCGGTGCTGTTTGGGAATTGTTCAGCGCGGCCGGAATGGAGTCAGAGTTCGCCAGAAGGTTGATCTGCCCCATCAGGCCCCCGGCCGAATCTGAAGCGCCAGTGAACGAAGCCATGCCTTCGATCGCCGCCTGCAACTGTTTTGCGACGTTGAGGTCCGCCAACAGTACGTCGCGCTGAGAGACAAGCGTTTGGCGCGTGCGGCTCTTCGCCTTTTCGATCTGCGCATTCAAATCATCGATCTGGCTTTGCAGTTTCTGAACGCGCTCCATCGCCGTCTGCTGGGCCTGCCGAAGAGTGCCCTGCTGGCTCGACGCGGAGGAAGCGCTCTTCTCAGAGCGCAACAAGGCCGCGTCCGCCCTTGCGAATGTGAACGCTGCCTGCACCACCTGGCGTGCGGTCTGCCGAACGTTATCCTCGAGCAGCGTGGTTTGAGGGAAGGAGCCCGATTCCTCCACTGAGGACACGTGTTGATACCACGCAATGGTCTGGTTCAGGCATTGCAGAAGATCTTGTGCAGCGACGTTACTGCCGCCTGGCGCGGCTATGGCGAAAGGCAAAGCTGCGAGGACCGCAAAACAGCAGGCCACCGCTCCAATCTTTCTCAGTGTGAACGTTGCGCGAATACTCTTGTTGGTCGTTCGTTTCAAAGAATAAGACTCATCCTCCGGCTCGGAGTTACCCTGATATCTGGCCGGGAAGGTAAGCGTCCACCAGCCCTCGGCCGAACGCTTACGGCACATTCGCAAATCCTTTTTCCATCGAAGCGTGTGTCGCTCATGTGGATTCCAATTCCTGTCGGCTTGAGAACGGACTTAATCAGGGCCAGCCCAGCGGATAGCGGGCCAAGCTTTGTAGGACTTGGCGCTCGATAACCCTCTCCGCCGCATTTATTCGCAGGATTCGCGTCGTAACCCATCCCACTTCGGTGAGCGGCTCGATAACCGGTCCGACTAAACGAAAATAATGCTGCCATTTCTCCGTACGCGGATTAAACAACGGAATCGCACGACCCGACAGAGGATCGATGGAGGCGACATCACTTCCTTTATACCGATTGCAAAGCACGCACGCGAACGCTAGATTGTTCTCGTCAGCCACGCCGCTGTGTTTTTGCTGATGACATGATCGACTTGATGGCCAAAGCCTGCTTCCTCTTCGTGCAGCAGGCAGTACTCGCAACGCCGGCCGGCTCGCTCCAGAACGTACAGCCGGAGCGACTCGCCAATGTCACTGGCCACGGGCTAGGATTTGATGGGCGCGCGCCTTCGCCATCCGCAAGATATGCTCGAGCTCAATAAAGTGATCCAGTTCTGCGCGTTGCTCCGGAGAAAGAGTTTGCTCTCGCTCCAGGGCGACCAACTCGGCGAAACGCTGCTCTGCTTCGGGGGACGGATGAAACTGTGCGACCGTTTCGGGTGTGGTACCGCTGGCAATGAAGTCAACAAGCTCTAAATAGGCTGGGTGCGCTGTGCTCATGACAGTATCCTTCCTAGAGTAGCGCGGAGTCCTCGTAGCGTTTCTGTTCTTGATGGCGGTAATCGCACAGGCCCCACCATGCGCCATTAAAGTACTATTCGAGCAGCAGGCCGGCGATGCAGGCGGACATGAAATTCGCCAACGTCCCCACGAACATAGCCTTCAGGCCGAGCCTCGCAAGATCCGATTTTCGCTTGGGCGCCAGCGCTCCAATGCCGCCGATCTGGATTGCGATGGAGCTGAAGTTCGCAAAACCGCAAAGCGCGAACGTAGCGATCACAAACGAGCGCGGCTGAAGAATCGCCTTTACTTTGCCGAGGTCGAGAAACGCGACAAACTCGTTCAAAACCATCCGCGTGCCAAGCAGGTTTCCTACCGTAGCGCAATCGTTCCAACTCACGCCGAGGGCCCACGCAACCGGTGCAAAAAGAAGGGCAAGGATGCTTTGCATCGATGGGGGTATCCAGGGAACATAGGAATGCGCAAACCCCAAACCTCCGTTGATCATGGCAATCAGTGCAAGAAAGGCGATCAGCATGGCGGCGATATTCAGTGCGAGTTGCAGGCCATCGCCCGCGCCGCGCGCTGCCGCATCGATGATGTTTACTCCCTGCTTTTCCACTTCCACGTGAACAGTGCCGGCAGTGACCGGCTTCCCGGTCTCCGGCACAAACATCTTGGATAGCATCAGGGTTGCCGGGGCGGTCATCAGTACGGCCGTGAGCAGATGGGCGATCGATACGCCGGCAATTGCGACATAGGCGGCCATCACCGCTCCTGAAACGTGCGCCATGCCGCTCGTCATCACCGTGAAAAGCTCCGATTCTGTCAGGCTCTCGAGAAACGGGCGGATGGTCACCGGCGCCTCGGTCTGTCCCATGACGACGCTGGCGGCCACGCAGGTCGATTCCGCTCCGCTGGTTCCCATGAACCGTTGCATGAACACCGCCATGCTCCTTACAAACACTTGCATGATCCCGAGATAGTACAGGATCGCGAACAGGGAGCAGATGAAAATGACGATCGGCAATACCTGGAACGCGAAAATGACGCCAAACTGGTTAGTCCGAACGCCGAGCCTGTCGCCGAACACGAAGCTCGAACCGGCCGCCGTATCGTTCAACAACGCGTTGACGAAAAGGCTTATGTCGTAAAACAACTTGCCGAAGCTGGTCTTCAGAACCAGGAACGCAAACGCAAACTGCAGAATCACGCCCCAGACGACAACGCGTCTCTGAATCGCAGACCGCTTGGTAGAAAAGAGATAAGCGGCCATAAGGATGGCGATGAGGCCCACCAGGCCGCTGAGTCTTGCCATCAAACTCCGAACTAACTTACAACTTCGAGAATGAGGTCCCTCTCATCCACCGGCTGTTGCGAGATCTTGAAAGCATCTTCCACCAGCTCTGCCGCCTCTTCCAGGTGCTCTTCGCTGGTGTAGTAGATCCGGCACAAAATACTGCCGGAATCGATCTTCTGGCCGACCTTGACCTCCAGGATCACGCCCACGGCCGGGTCAATCGTGTCTTCTTTTGTATTGCGTCCCGCGCCGATCATCGACGATGCCTGCCCGATCAGCTCGGCATCGATCGCGCTTACATAACCGCCGCGGCTGGTGGTAATCTCCTGCGCTCCGGTGGCGTTCGGCAGCATTTCGAAGCGGTCCAGCACCTGCGGGTTTCCGCCCTGCGCCGCAATGACTTCCTTGAATTTGCGGTAACCCGATCCGTCCAGCAGCTTCGATTGCGCCAGTTCCCGAGCCTCGTCGAGTGTTTTCGTAATCTTGCCGAGGAAGATCATGCGTGCCGCAAGCTCGAGCGAGATGCGGGTGAGATCAGACGGTCCGGCATTCTGCAGTGTCTGCGAAACCTCCATTACCTCGAGGGCATTTCCGATCGCATACCCGAGCGGCTGGCTCATATCGGTGATCAGCGCTTGCACTCGCTTATCGAGACGCCGCCCGATGCCGACCATCATCTGCGCCAGGCGTCGCGCTTCCACCTGCTTCTTCATGAAGGCGCCGGAGCCCACCTTCACATCCAGCACAAGCGCATCCAGACCGATCGCCAGCTTCTTCGACATGATCGATGACGCAATCAGCGCGATCGATTCTACGGTCGCTGTCGCATCCCGCAGTGCATAAAGCTTTCCATCCGCCGGCGCGACCTCGGGAGTTTGGCCGATGAAAGCTAAGCCATGCTGTGCGAGTTGAGCGCGAAATTCTTCAATCGTGAGATCGGTGCGAAAACCGGGTATCGACTCCAGTTTGTCGAGCGTGCCGCCGGTGTGTCCCAGGGCGCGGCCCGAAATCATCGGCACCACCACACCGGCCGAAGCCGCAATGGGAGCGGAAATCAGGCTGGTTTTGTCCCCCACGCCACCGGTAGAGTGCTTGTCAACCTTGATTCCCGGTATAGAGGACAAATCAACTATCGAGCCCGAATTCACCATGAACTCGGTCAGGGCGCTTACTTCGCGGTCGGACATCCCGGAGAAGTAAACGGCCATCAGGAAGGCCGACATCTGGTAATCCGGGATGTCGCCGCTGGTGTAGCTATCCACGAGGTATTGAATTTCCTCGGGCGCGAGCTCTTCGCCATCTCGCTTGCGATGAATTAGGTCGACAGTACGCATTTACGAATAATAAGCGTACCATTCTCAACAGCTTGAATCCCCCAGAGAAACCTCCTGGCGCGAGGTATTTGAGGGTCGATCGCCCGCGAGTTCTAGGGCAATTCCGCCGCCAGCAGGCGACCCAGGTCTTCCGTCCGAACCCGCAAACCTATATAGAAGGATCCGAAGAGCGCATAAACGGCGCTCACCTCGTCGAACCTCATCTCATAGATCAGCTTTTTGAAGACAAGCGGGTCATCCGCAAAGAGATCCACGCCCCACTCCCAGTCATCAAAACCAATGGAGCCGGTGATGATCTGGCGTACGCAGTCGGCATAACGCCGTCCTACTAGTCCGTGCTCGTGCATCAGGCGCTGCCGCTCCGCCATCGGGACGGTGTACCAGTTCTTCGTCTCGGCTCGCTTCCTATCCATCGGGTAGAAGCAAAGGTATTTCGCTTTGGGGATCTCGGGGAAGAGCCGGGGAGCCATCGCGGCAGATTGCCGCGCGATCACGTCGGCAATGCCGCTCTTCCACTCGGGCGAATGCGGCGCGTACCCATTCTCAGCCAACTGCGCATAGGCTTTCGCGGACGACTCGTACAACCCGAGCTCTACTACTGAAATGTAGGAGTGGCTGGCATCGAGATAATCGGAGAGCTGTAATTGCGCCATCGCGAGTTCCGCGCGATGGAGGGCGTCCAGCGAATCGCGGAAGTGCAACAGCAGCAAGTCGCCTTTATGACCCAACTGCGAATACAGCGCGGATTGCTGAGGGTGGCCATCGGCCGCACCCTGCTCCATGGCCGCGAGCGCCCCCACTGCTTCGTTAACAATCCGTTCCTGCTTGCCGCGCTCCGCTGCCCGCCAGGCCGTACGGCGGAAACGGAACATCTGGTGCAAAACGTACGAACCCTCCAGTGTCAGCGGAACAGCCGGTGCGTCAGCCACGCTGCATCTCCCATTCCCCCGACGGCAGACCCGGCATCTCGTGCCGATAACGGCCTTCGAAAATTTCCTTGAATAATTGCAGGCTCTCTTCGTGAATCAAGCCATTACTGGCGAACACGTATCGTCCATGCAGATCCAGCGGTTCGCCTAGCATCCCGGAAACCCGCCCCCCGGCTTCTTCAACGAGCAGCGTGCCGGCAGCCATATCCCATGGGTTCAAGCCAAATTCCCAAAAACCTTCCGTTCGCCCGGCAGCGGTGTAAGCCAGGTCGATCGCCGCCGATCCGCCGCGCCGTACCCCGTGGCTAAGCATCGCAAGCTGGTAATAGAAGTGGATATTTACGTTCTGGTGCCGCCGGCGGCTCGGAAACCCGGTCGCAAGAAGCGATTCGTTCAGGGTGCGGCCCTTGCTGACTTGTATGGGTGCGCCGTTCAGGCGGGCACCGGCACCCCGTTCGGCCGTAAACAACTCGCGGTTTAGCGGATCGTACACCACTCCCGCGATCACTTCATCGCGTTTCGCAAGGGCAAGCGTTACGTTCCACATGGGGAACCCATGCGCGAAATTCGTCGTACCGTCCAATGGGTCCACGTACCATCGCAGTTCCGCCTGCATCTCCGCGCGTCCACCCTCTTCGGCAACGATGCCGTGCTGCGGAAATTGCTCTTTGAGCCGCTGGATGATCAGTTGTTCACTCGCGCGATCCGCCGCGGTCACCAGATCGTAATCGCCCTTCAGTTCGAACGCGACGCCCCGGTGCGCGAGAAGTACCTGCCCGGCTTCACGCGCGATCTCGATCGCTGCGTCCAGAAAGTTGCCCATAGTTTCAGTTCATCACATGTACAATTCCGACTGCCCTGGACACGCTAATTTACGGTTCGTAGTAGCCGCTCCGTGCACTCAGCTTGAGAGTCGGGTTCTGCAGTTGCACGGAGATCGGGTGAAAGCGCCGGGGTTCTTCCTGCACGTTCTTCGGATAGAAGCCGAGAACGTACTGTGTTCGCAGTTCCTGAATGATTTGCCTGAAAGCGTCATCCAATCGCTCGAATCCATCCGGATAGAAGATTCTTCCGCCGGTAGACTCGGCCAGAGTTGCCAGCGCATGCTCGCCGCCGGTGTTCCGGCCGGCATCGTTCGCAATCGGGACAACCACAATCGGATACATGACGACGTCGGCTCGCTGCGCCGCGGCAAGCGCGTCCTGATATTTTTTGTAGCTGGTCGTATCGCCGCCGTCGGTCACCAACACCATCACATGCCGGCCGTCGCGGTCGCTGAGCGTGTCGCTTACCAGATAGACCGCGTCATACATCGACGTCCCGCCTTCGCCGTGCAAAGCATGCAGCGCGCGTTCGGCCCGTTTCTGGCTGCGCGAATAGTCCACTTCAAGATTCGTCCGCCAGTTGAAGCTGAATAGCGCAAACGCATCGGCCGGATTGCCGGCGCCCAGAAACGCGGGCAGGAACCGAAGCACCGAATCCTCTTCGAAGTGGAGATCCTTCTCCGTGCTGCCGCTGGTATCGATCAGAATCGCAACCGACAAGGGCAGGGAAGTATTGCGTTCAAAGACGGTAATGTCTTGCGCGACGCCGCTGTCGAAAACCCGGAAGTCCTCTTTATTTAGATTGGTGACGACCGCCCCGGACACATCGCGCACGGAAACCAGCAGCCGTACCAGATTGACCTTGATCGCAAACGTGGGTTGCTGTCCGGGTGCCTTCTGCGGCAGCGGCTCAAGCGGGCGCTGCTGTTCCGGATTCGCCGGCTTGAATTGGCTCCAGGCCAGCGCAGCGGCGGCTAATAGCGCGGCTGCTATCCGAAGCATCGCGGCGTTAGCGCGCTTCATTCGTGTGTGCGTCTGCCAGCAACCGGTCATCCCACTCGCCATCCACCCAAACGGCGCCATCTGCGAAGAACTCTTTCTTCCAGATCGGCACTTCGCGTTTCAACCGGTTGATACCTGCGAAAGCAGCTTCAAAAGCCGCCTTCCGGTGCGGTGCAGTAGCCACCACCACGACGCTCGCCTCCCCGATCTCCAGCCGGCCGACGCGATGCACCATGCCTATATGCCCGATTTCAAACTGATTCGCGATCTCTCTGCCGATCCTGACGATCTGCGCGAGCGCCATCGCCTCGTAGCACTCGTATTCGAGATGTGTCGTCGCACGTCCTTTCGTGTTGTTCCGGACAATGCCTTCGAACACCACCACGGCGCCGTCTTCCGGGCGCTGCAGCATGTCTGCTAGCTGCTTGGCGCCGATCACCTCGCGCGTGATCGAAAAGAAATGTCCATCCGGGTCTCGGGTTACCTTCCCGGACCCGCCGCTCACAGGCGGCAGAAACGCTACTTCATCCCCTTCGGTCAGCACGGTGTCTGGTGTGGAAAACTCCTGGTTCCTGGCAAATAGAATCGACGGACGCCTGTCGCGCAGGGTTGCAATGCGCTCAGCGTAGCTTTCGAACAGATTTCTCAGGGTGGTTTCGGGCGGGATTTGAACCGTCTCTTCGGCTTTTCCAACCATGTCTTTCAGGATGCCGAAAAACAGTACCCGTACCTGCATTTTCAAATGCTAACAGGGCGGCTCCGGTCCGGATGGATAAGTCCGGCTCGCTATATTCACAGAGAGGACACGCTTGGAAACGCATTCAAACGAGCCGCGAAAGCATGAAACGCGAATCCGTGTGCGCTATGCGGAGACGGATCAGATGGGCGTTGTCTACCACGCCAACTATTTCGTCTGGATGGAAATTGGCCGTGTGGAGCTGGTGCGCGCCAGGGGGTTCAATTATAAGGAGCTCGAGCAGGCGGAAGGGCTCTATCTCACAGTGGTGGAGGCCGATTGCCGTTATCTGTATCCGGCCCGCTACGACGAGGAAATTATCGTCCAGACCGAAATCGTCAAATCCACTGCGCGCATGGTGGAGTTCGCTTATCAGATCCGCTCAGCCGAGTCAGACCGCCTCCTTGCCCAAGGGGTCACGAAGCACATCTGGCTGAATCGTGAATTTCGCCCGACGCGTTTGCCCGATCAGTATCATGCTGTGCTGCGGGTCGGCTAGGACAGGCGAGCGGTTAATCGTACACCGCATGGACGAACCACTCGCCGCTCGGTGATTCCTGGTAAATGCGATAAAGCCCGCCGTCATCCAGGGCCACATCCCATTCCTCGCGGCTCCAGGCGGTCGTTGCCCACCATTCTCCCGAGGTCTTCCAGGGGCCCGCGGACTGCAGGACCCGGCCTTTCACGGCCGATGCCATAACATCTTTCGGTGCGCACTCTATGACGCGTACCCGTGCATGCAGCGCGGGCCGGAACAGCCGCATAATCAGGCGTAACGTCTCAGCCGGCGCCTGTTCCTGCTTGAGTTCTTTCTGTGTGGCCGTTGCAGGCAGGGTCGTCATTTGAAACGCATCCGGCCGATGTGTATTCAGCAGTACCGGTGTGCCCACGTTCTCTTTGCCTACCATGCCCGCAATCCGTGCGAGCGTGATTTGCAGTTTGTCCGGTTGGGGCGTCGGCGGTAAAAAAATTCCGCCTTGTACGCGCTTCGGCTCTACCGCTTCCACCCGCAACGAAAAAGCTGTTACCGGCGCGCCCGGAGGATGCCGTTCTAAATGCAATTGCAGGAGCTTCAAAATGCTACGGCTGTCATCAAGCGGCACGGGAAATTCCAGCTCGCAGCAGTGCCGGTCCGCTCCTTCCAATTCAAATTGCGCTGCCAGCGACCGCGCTGCCTGAGACTGTGACCGCAGTCGCCCGCACAGTTCGGTCAACACACGCGCCAGCAGAAACAAGAGCGGTTCCAGCAATTCCAGCGGATGCTCCAGTTCCATCCGCTCGTCATAGTTCGTCTTGGCCGCAGGAACGCGCAGCGGCCGCTGTACTCTTCCGCACGCCAGGTTGCGCAGATACACCCCAGCCTTTCCTAACCGCTCCGCTATCCCGCGCTCCGGCAATGCCGCCAGATCTTCACAACTCTTCACGCCCCAGCGCTGAAGAACATCGAACAGCACCGCGTCCACCGGTACATCGTGCGTGAACAGTGCGCTCAGCGGGAGCGGCGCCAGTTTCAGGTGTTCTTCCCCGGGCGTCACCAGGGTCACTCCGGCAAAGTTGCGTGCCAGCAGAATCGCTGCATCCGGGTTCGAGGCAATCGCCAAACTTGCCTGCAGTTTACGCTCATACCCGGCCCGGCAGATTTCAGAAGCAATCTGATGCGGCGATCCGATCAGCTTTCGCAAGGACGCAATAGAAAACACGACTGTGTCTTCTGCCGTCTGCTCTACCACCGGAGAAAACGCAAACGCCAGATCCAATACCGGGCATCCTGCCGCGGGATGCTTTACATGAACGCATGCGTACATATCAGGCCACTACCCAAAGCGGTTCTGGTCGAATGGTGGCAACCTTCTGTTGAAAAGCGTGGATCTCACGGCCACGCAATAACAGGAACGGTGCAGTGCCTGACCAATGAAACGCTTTCGATTTCGTTTGAATGTTGCTGCTGGCGCAGGATTTAGCTTGCGCTGAATCCGCACATAACAGCAAAATTGTCGGGGTGCTTTCTACGGCCCGCCGGAAGCGAAACCAATACGACAACGGAATGCGATTCAGCACGCGTGCCGGTGCTTCGCAAAGATCGAGCAGCACGACTCCAAAACCGCCGGCATGGAGAATCAGATCAGCTGCCCGAATCGCATGCTCGGCGTTCCCTTTGCAGCGGACCCATACGATGCTTTCCAGCCGCACGCCCGCGGCCGCCGCGGAGGCGGGGTGAAAACTATCGTTCCAATCCACTACCGCGCAAATCTCGCCTCGAATTGTCGCTTGCGCCAAAATATGGAGGCATGCCGACATTCGCCCCGAAGAGCGACGGCCATGAATCTCGGTAATCCCGCCCCGTAGCACGCCCTTCGTAAAAACTCCTTTCAAACCGGGCGCCTGAAGCGGAGCAAACTTTGGCTCCTCATGTAACACATGAAGCTTGGACGCTGTCTTCCAGCGTTCGTCCAAAAGCAATACTGCTGCCTGTTTCGCCATTTGTTCGCCTGTATCATTTTCGCCAGTAAGCTGGCGGAAAGCAAGGGACAAAGTCTCCAGGAATGTTTATCGTGTTACGATATATACACGCGCAAACTATGTCGGAGATTTGCCATGTCCACCCCATCGCCATCCATGTCTAAAGAACAGGTCCGGCACGATATTTCGGCTGCCGGCTATCAACAGCTTGCGGAATTTCGCTATCGCATTCGCGAATTTCTGCACTTCAGCGAGCAAGCGGCTCGCGCCAACAGTATTGAGCCCCAGCAGCACCAGCTTCTGCTTGCCATAAAAGGGCTGCCAACCGGTACGCGTCCCACCGTTACTTCGCTTGCGAACCGCATGTGCCTCCGTCATCACAGCACGGTGGAACTCATCAACCGCATGGTGGAACGTGGTGCTATCGTTCGCCGCCACAGTGAACACGACCGTCGCGAAGTCTTAATCGAACTTACCCCCTTGGGAGAAGAAATCTTACAAAAGCTTTCCCTCTTGCACTGGCAGGAACTGCAAACCTCCGGCCCGGCCCTCTCGAAGGCGCTTCGGGCGATTGTGGATCACAGTTCTCTGAAGGGGGGTGACTGCAATTGACTAAGAGTCTGCCCGGTCATCTCGCCGTGAACCAGAAAAAGAAATCGTCGAACGAACTCCGGGATTTCACCACGACGCCGCATGTGATCCCGATTTCCCTCCTGGCCATTGCCATCGGGATCATCGCATCCTTTGTCGCCTGGCTGCTGCTCAAACTGATCGGTTTTTTCACCAATATCTTCTACTACCAGCGCATTGACACGGCGCTTTCTTCGCCTGCCGGCAATCACTTGGGTCTTTGGGCGATCGCCATTCCTGTGATCGGGTCTTTGATTATCGGTTTAATGGCCCGCTACGGCTCGGAGAAGATTCGCGGTCACGGGATTCCCGAAGCAATCGAATCGATCCTAATGAACGGCAGCCGCGTGCATCCGCGATTAGCCGTTCTCAAACCCATCTCGGCAGCCATCTCTATCGGATCCGGCGGCCCGTTCGGCGCGGAGGGCCCCATCATCATGACCGGCGGCGCGTTCGGTTCCCTGATCGCGCAATTGTTCCACCTCACCAGTGCCGAAAGGAAAACCTTACTCGTAGCCGGAGCAGCCGCGGGCATGGCTGCCGTGTTTGCGACTCCACTCGCGGCGGTTCTGCTCGCCGTCGAACTTCTTCTATTTGAGTGGAAGCCGCGCAGTGTGATTCCCGTGGCGCTGGCCAGTGTCACCGCCGGCGCGGCGCGCCGTTACATCTTAGGACTCGGGCCGCTCTTTCCGGTGCCGCCCCATCCAGCTTTCATCGGTCCGCAAGGATTGCTCGGCTGCGCCATTGCCGGTCTTCTTGCGGGCCTGCTCTCGGCTCTGCTGACCCAGGGCGTCTACGCCGCCGAAGATCTGTTTCACAAACTGCCAATCCACTGGATGTGGTGGCCGGCAATTGCCGGCGTGTTCGTCGGCATCGGCGGGCTGTTCTTCCCGCAAGCTCTCGGTGTGGGTTATGACGTGATTGGGCTCCTGCTGCGGGGGAACGTTACCCTCCACATCATCCTGGGCGTCCTCATCGTCAAATCGCTGATCTGGATCATTTCCCTTGGCTCCGGCACTTCCGGCGGAGTGGTAGCGCCGGTACTGATGACCGGTGCTGCGCTCGGGGGCCTGGAAGCGCTCTTCCTGCCGCATTACGGCCCGGGCTTTTGGGCGCTCGTCAGCATGGGGGCGACCCTTGCCGCCACTATGTCGTGCCCCTTCACTGGAATCGTTTTCGCTATCGAGCTCACGCACGACCTCAATATGCTATTGCCGCTCCTTATCGCTTCGTTCCTGGCTTATGGATTGATCGTGCTGGCGATGCGGAGATCCATCCTGACCGAGAAGATCTCGCGCCGAGGTTATCATCTCAGTCGCGAATACGCGCTGGATCCGCTCGAGATCCTGTTCGTTCGGGAAGTCATGCGAACCAACGTGGTTGCCCTGCCGGCGGAGGCAAGCCTTGAAGAGGCCTGCGACCTCATCCGTCCGGGGCAGAAGCCTCATGGCCAGCATCTGTTTCCTGTCGTCGATGACAGCCAGCGTGTCCTTGGTGTCGTCAGCCGAAATTATCTGACGAAGCTGTTCGACGAGCGATCGGCGCAGACCTCACGAATGTTCCTCGGAGAGACCGCCGTACATCCGCCGGTGGTGGCTTACGCCGAAGAACCGCTACGCGTCGTTGCTCATCGCATGTTCGAGTCGGGCTTCACGCGCATGCCCGTGGTCGCCGGTGAAGACGATAACCGTCTCGTCGGCATGGTGGCATTGCATGACCTGATGCAAGCTCATAGCCGTAGTCTCGAAGAGGAGCGTGCCCGCGAGCGCGTTCTGCGTCTTCGCATGCCGCTGCTTGGGCGCATGCAGACGAGCCGCGTACCGCAGCCATAATCGAAAAAAAAGGCCGGGTGTTTGCGCACCCGGCCCTTTAGCCGCTCTTATCTCTTTTGTTCTTTGTTATCCGTTTACTTCTTTGACGATTTTCCCGCCGACACGGTCTTCGCCATGTCGACATTTGCCCCGGCTGCCATAACAGCCGTTGACATTCGGAAATCCTCACCCATCATATTTGCCATGGCGTGGATCTCCAGTCCCTCCGCTTCCTTCGTGAACACCAAACAGCGTTGATCCGGATCGAAATCCGCCTGGATCCAATCTCCCGGCACAACCTGGCTCGTTGCCATCAGATTCGACAGCGGATGAACCAGCAGCCGTTCGATGGCACGCTTCAGGTGCCGAGCCCCGTACTTCACATCGGTGCCCTCAGTAAGCAGGAAGTTCTTTCCCTCGTCAGAGACCGTGAACACGAAGCATTTCTCTATGGGCGATGTCAGGATGCGCTGTTGCACCTGTCCCAGTTCGAGATCCAGAATGCGGCGCAGCTCCGTTTCGCCGAGCGACTTGAACACAACCACCTTGTCGATGCGGTTCATAAACTCGGGCGTGAACTTCCGCCGGGCCGCTTCGAGACCAGCTTTCGACACTTTCTTGTCGAGTTCGTCATCAACCTCGACAGGTTTTTGTGCCGACACGGCGCGCTGGAAGCCAAGCTTCGGGTTCACGAGCGCACTCATCTCGCTTGCGCCCAGGTTGCTGGTCATGAAGATCATCGCCTGCGAAAAGTCCACCTTGCGGTTGTCGCCGAGCGTCAGTGTCGCCTTGTCCAGAATGCCGAGCAGCAGATTCCACAATGCGTCGCTTGCTTTCTCAATCTCGTCGAAGAGGATGAAGCTAAGCTTCACCGTTTCCGTGTGATGCTGATTGATCACTTCCTGGCTCAACAAGGGGTGCGTTTCGCGGTGGCCGAGGTAGCCCGGAGGCGAGCCGATCAGCTTGGCGATCTCATGGCTGTGCTGAAACTCGGCGCAATCGATCTTGATGACCGCGCGCGGATTTCCTACCAGTGCCTCGGCGGTTGCTTCCACCGTCCTTGTCTTTCCCGAACCCGTCGGACCGAGAAAGAGGAAATTGCCCACGGGGCGCCCCGGCGCCGTGAGACCGGTCAGGTGCATCTGGTAGATGTTTACAATCTGCTCGACAGCTTCGTCCTGGCCAACAACGAGCTTCAGCAGCCTCTTTTCGAGATTCTCAGCTTCTTTTCCTGTACGGCTTGGGTCTAGTACCTTGCGGAGCCGGCTCATATACTTCATCCTTCTTTCCACTTATCCGCCGGGTGATACCTCTTGCCAGCGTCCATTCCCAGCGGATCAAAAAATTTGTTGGCCTACGCCCAACATTGAGCAACCCAGGTGCCAAAAACCACCAAGCTGCTTCCTACTTCTCTTTATCGTCAGAGCTGCCTCTGTCATGCAGACTCACTCCAACCTTTTTCTCCCGGGCTTTTCCGATCAGCCCTTGGGTGGTCGTGAAGGTCTCACTTCCACGCGGCTGATCAGCGTCCTCTCCGGCATCCGGAGAATGCCCATCACAATCTCCGCGATGTCCTCCGGAGCGATTTTCCAGTCCGATCTTTTTTGCGCTCCTCCTCCAAACTCTGTGTCCACACTGCCCGGCATGATGTAACTGACCCGGACGTTGTCGTTGCGATGATCAAGCATCATCGCTTCGGTAAACCCGTTTAATCCAAACTTCGATGCGTTATACGCGGCTCCGCCCGCAAACGGATTTTTCCCGGCCAGGCTGCTGATGTTGATGATGGCGCCACCCTTGCCAAGTTGAAAGCGCTGCAGCGCTTCGCGGCTGCAGTAAAACGCGCCGGACAGGTTGGTGCCAATCAGGCGGTCCCATTCCTCGACGCTGAGTTCGGCCGTAGCGCGGAAGGCGCCGATCCCGGCGTTGTTGATCAAGATATCGAGGCCGCCTAGTTCCCGATCGGCGAACTGAAACAGCTTTGCGACTTGCCCACTGTCTCGTACGTCTGCCGTGCGGCCTGCTACCTTCCGGCCGCCTCCGTTCTTGCTCAGATCAGCCAGTGCGGCATCGAGAGACGCTTGCTGCCGGCCGCAGATCACCACATCCGCACCCGACGCAACAAGCGCGTTTGCGACTGCCAGCCCGATACCCTTCGAGGCTCCAGTCACAATTGCTCGCTTGCCGCTCAAGATGTCATTCATGAAGTTTAGTTAAGCTCCTCTAGTACCACCACGGAGTGGTTGGTGTATCTCCACCACCAACTCCTCACTTAACTGATTCCTTCCGACCACTGTGAGTTGCGAATCCCACGCATACACTCAGATACACTCTGAGCTTTTTACTCGATGCACTCGGAGTTTTTACCACTAACTGCTAGCCTGGCAGTCCTAAAACGGATCTTGTTCGACCCCTAACCGACAATCGCCGCCGTCTTTGCGGCGCCCGCTCGAATGAAGCCGCGCTCCCACGCGCCCGAGGCTAAACAGGGCCCCGGCCCAGGCGACCACTGACGAGTTCGCCCCTATACTGAAAGAGAGCCCCTCGTATGAGCGTCATCTGGCTGCGTACCGCAGCCGCCCTTTACGCATGCGGACTGCTGTACGCGCTGATCTACCTCTTTCGAAAGAACACGCGCCTTTTTCTTCCAGCACTGCTTGCCTTCGGAGCGGGCGCGGTCTTCCATTTCGTGTCCATCGTCGAGCTCTGGGCCGAAGCCGGCCACTGGCCGCTCGCAAACTTCTACGAAACGAGTTCGCTCTGCGCTTTCCTTATAGCTGTTCTTTTCTTGATAGGTTACACCTACTACCGCATAGCAATCTTCGCAGTGTGTATTTTTCCACTGGTTTTTTTCATGACACTTATCGGAACTACCGAGTTCCCGGTTGCGCCGTGGGGTAGTCCTGATATACGAAACGTCTGGCTGATCGTGCACGTTGCAACCGTACTAATTGGTTACGCAACTTTAACATTTGCCGCAGTCGCCTCCGTCTACTATCTGCTGCAGGAACGTCAGCTCAAGCGAAAGAATGTCATGCCCTCGGCGAACCGGCTGCCGCCTCTGGCAACCTTGGACCTCATCATCTCGGTATCCATGAATGCCGGGTTCGTCTTTATCACCATCGCCACGGCGACCGGCGTTATTTGGGCATTTATCGACAATGGAACGGGCTGGATTGCGAATCCCAAGATCGCGTTCTTCCTTTTCACCTGGGCGTTTTACCTTGCCATGATCTTCCTGCGCGTTTCGGCCGGCTGGAGAGGCCGGCGCATCGCGTGGCTTGCGGTCAGTGTGCTGGTCTGTTCCGTGGTCACCTGGGCCACGCATATGAGCCTGCGGAGTCTGTGGCCCAGATGAAAGTCGCACTGGCAGGTCTGAATCACCGGACGGCCCCCGTCCAGCTCCGCGAGAAGCTTGCCCTCAGGCCGGAGGAAATTCCGGCAGCTCTCCTCGAAATCCAGGCGTATGGAGCGAAGGAAGCACTCATCCTCTCGACGTGTAATCGCGTGGAGATCGCGGCAGCGCTCGATGACGATCTGCTCCCCGCCTCCGTGTTCGACCGCCTTCTTGCCGAGCGCGGAGAGATGTCACCGGAAGCGGTGCGCCCGCACCTCTATGTCTATGAAGACAAGGACGCGATCCGCCATCTCTTCCGGGTAGCCGGCAGCCTCGATTCGATGATCGTGGGCGAGCCGCAGATCCTCGGACAACTGAAGCAGGCCTATGCCCAGGCACGCGACCACGGCGCCATCGGCACGGTGCTCGACACAATCGTGATGCGGGCTTTACATGTCGCCAAGCGTATCCGCACCGAAACGGAAATCGGCCAGAGCGCCGTTTCCGTGAGCTATGCGGCCGTCGAACTGGCTCGCGAAATTTTCGGATCGCTGGCCAGGAAGCGCGTCCTGATTATCGGGGCGGGAAAAATGTCGGAGGGGGCGGCACGGCATCTCCTGCGCGGCGGCGCAAATGAAATTTTCATAACCAACCGCACACACGAACGCGCGGTCGAGGTGGCCGAGCTTTTCCGAGGGGAAGTAATTCCTTATGACGCGTTTCCACACCGGCTGGCCGAAATGGATATCGTCATCACCTCCTCAGCTGCTCCGACATTCGTTCTTACGCGCGAGGCGGTGCGCCGCAGCATCGAGCTCCGCAAGCACCAGCCGATGTTCCTGATCGATATCGCTGTTCCGCGGAATATCGATCCTGCCGTCGACGACCTCGAACACGCCTTTCTCTACGACATCGACGATCTGCAGCGCCTTACGGACGCCAACCTGCGTGCCCGGCGTGAGGTGGCGGAGCAGGCCGAAGCGATTGTTCTCGAAGAGGTTGCACGCCTCGAGGCCAAACTCCGGGAGCGCGACATTGCCCCGACGATCGTCAGCCTGCAGGAGCAGCTTGAAGCCATCCGAAAGGAAGCGCTTGGACGCTATCGCGGCCGTCTTGGGTCGCTTACCGCCGACCAGGAAGAAGCTCTCGAAGCACTCACACGCGGAATCGTCAACAAGATTGCACACGGGCCTATATCCGAGATGCGGCGGCATGCTGCCGGACAAAAGACCGGCGCGGGACCGCGTGATCCCGAGTTTGTGACGGCGGTCCGCCGCATGTTCCGCCTCCGCTGAACCAAATTGAAAGAATGCCTTCCGCTATAACGAAAACTCTCGTCATCGGTTCGCGCGGGTCCCAGCTCGCGCTATGGCAAGCCCGTCATATCGCTGCACGCCTGGAGAATGCCGGGGTGCCGAGCAGCATTGAAATCATCAGGACCACGGGGGATCACCTGCAGACCGCCTCATTGATGCAGGCGGGAGGCAAGGGCCTGTTCACGAAAGAGATTGAAGAAGCGCTGCTTGCCGGCACAATCGACCTGGCAGTCCATAGCCTGAAAGACCTGCCCACCACGATGCCGGACGGCCTGACCATTGCGGCCATACCGGAGCGGGAAGACCCGCGGGATGCGATTCTCGGCTGCAAGCTGCGGGACTTGCCTTCGGGCGCTCGTGTGGGTACCAGTTCCGGCCGCCGTGCCGCACAACTGCTGCTGCTTCGCCCCGATCTGGACGTGCAGCCGATCCGCGGCAATGTCGATACGCGGCTCCGCAAGCTGCAAGGCGGCGATTATGATGCAATTCTGCTCGCGGCCGCGGGCGTGCGCCGCCTGGGCCTGGAGCAGGAGATCGCCGAAATCCTTTCTCCGGAGCAGATCTGTCCCGCGCCTGGGCAGGGAGCTTTGGCCATCGAAACCCGGGAAAACGATGAGGCGTTCAGGATTTGCCGGCAGGCAGGCTTGAATCATGCGTCCACCAGCGCGGCCGTCGCCTGCGAAAGAGCGGCACTGGCCGGGCTCGGCGGCGGTTGCCAGCTTCCCGTCGGCGCGTATGCCGAGGTTCATGACGAACACATCCGTGTCATGGGTGTCATCCTTTCGACAGATGGCCGCCGGTACCTTCGCGCCCGGGCCGAAGGCTCGGCTGACAATCCGGAGGAACTCGGACAGCGGCTCGCGGCCGATCTTCTCTCGCGAGGCGCCGGCGGTATCCTGGCTGGGACCGATTGATGCCCGCACTGGCCGGCCAGCGCGTGGTTGTCACGCGAGCGGTCAATCAGGCCGAAGAACTTGCCGAGCCGCTGCGTGAGCGCGGCGCACAGGTAATCCTGCTGCCAACCATTGCGATCGTGAGCCCGAGCGATCCCGCTCCGCTGCGCGAAGCGGCCGCCCATTGCGACGCATATGACTGGATCCTGTTCAGCAGCGCCAACGCCGTGGCGGCTTTTGCGGCCGAACTGCGCGGACCCAGGAATCTGCGCCGCGCCCGCATTGCTGCGATAGGATCTGCTACTCGCGAATCGGCTGAAAAAGAAGGGTTTACGGTCTCGCTGGTGCCTGAAAAATTCGTTGCCGAATCGCTCGTCGAAGCCTTCGCAAGCGAAAATCTCTATGGTTGCCGGGTTCTGATCCCCAGTTCTGCCGTCACTCGCGAAATTCTGCCAAACGAACTTCGCCGGCGAGGGGCGACGGTCGACGTAGTGGAGGCTTACCGCAATATCATTCCGCCGGACACGGCCGATCTGGCCACAGCCGTTTTCCGCGAGCCCTATCCCGACTGGGTCACGTTCACAAGCTCGTCGGCGGTCGATAACCTTTTATCTGTTACGGTTACGACAATGCTCATCGAGGTCAAGATCGCCACGATCGGGCCGGTGACTTCAGACAGCGTTCGCAAACATGGCCTGGACGTCGCGGCCGAAGCGGATCCGCACACCGTGTCCGGACTGGTCGAGGCCCTCTGTAACGCCCCCGAATCCCGCGCGCTCTAGAAAGTGCGATGTCTTTGACGCACTGGAGTCACTGGATTACGCCCCTGATCATTGCCGCCATCCTGGCGCTGCTGGCGCTGACAGTTTCACGGACGCCGCTGCACGACGTCTACAATCGCCAACTCGGGCAACGCGGTCAAACGCGCCGTGAACGGCTCTTTCTTGCCTCCCTCGGATTCTTTGTGGCGGTCGCCGTGGTGCGTGCTCTTACTTTCGCGATTCACAACGATATCGGGCCGTTTCACAACGTCACCCTGCACGGCCGGCACATTCACCACCTGGTTTGGGGCATTCTGCTTTTGCTGCTTGTCGGTTACCTGTGGCTGCTTGAGATCGGTACTGGCTCTGATCAGTCGTCGCGCTGGGTCGGGCGGTTGACTTCGATGCTTTTCGGTGTCGGTGCCGCACTGACCCTTGACGAGTTCGCGCTCTGGCTCAATCTCGAGGATGTCTACTGGCAGCGCCAAGGACGGGAAAGCGTAGAAGCGATGGGATTGTTCGGCGGGTTGCTCGGAATCGGGATCTTCGGCGGCCCTTTTTTCAGAGAAGTAGCCGTACAAATCACGCGCCCGTTCCATCACGAGGTGCGCCGCTGAGGACATGTGCCTCGCCGAACACAGCCCGGTCGAGACGTTCGGTGAGTTCTTCCGGCGATGCACCCGGATCCGCCGGAATCACATCCTTTACTGTCACGGTAATCTTGCCCGACCGAAACCAGCGTTCGCCGCTCACCTTCAACTCACCCAAACCGGCCAGGTGCACCGGCAGCACTCTGGTCCCGAGTTCCTTCCACAGCAGTCCGGACCCAACTTTAAACGGCCGTGGCGAGCCGTCGGGCGAACGGACTCCTTCAGGGAATACCATGACGCTGTATCCGCGGTCGACGGCCTCGCCGGCATGGCGGAAACTTTCCCGGAATCCGCTGAGCTGCGGCAGCGGGAAAACGTTGAATAGCGCCGTCACGAGGAAATAGGCGATCGGTCCCACGCTGTTCAGAAACCAATTGCCCTGGTTACGCCCGCGCCGGAAGTCGAGCAGTATCTCACCGGCCATCGCGATGGCCACATGCCTTCGCAAACGACCTGGCAGGGCATACAAAACGAACGCCGCATCATAAGACGTGACGTGATTGCACACAATCAGCACCGGCTCATTCGGCCATTCGCGGATCTCGTATTGCACGCGCGGGTTGGCCAGAAACCACGCGATCGGCATCGCAATGGTTTCGAGAAATACGCCGCGGATCAACTGCTGCAAGGGGTGCCACGGCCAGCGCAGATAATAATGTTCCGGCGGTTTCCGGGCGCTTGGCCCGGCCGGCGCCTGGCGGACGAGGTTCCGCACGTCTTCCTGTGTTCGCACGTTTTCAAAAGCCGTTTCGTCCAGCGAGATTCCGTACTGCTGTTCGAGCTGTGCCTGCAGTTGAACGCGTCCCAGGCTGTCCAGGTTCAGTTCACGGGAAGCGGCGCCGTTCGTATCGGCGACGGCTGCGCCGGCAGCGATGCGCCGGGCGATTTCGCGTTTCAGTATTTTGCCGGTTGAGGTTCTTGGCAAGTCTGCTTCCGGCCAAACCATCCAACGCCGCATCTTCTGAAACTCGGCGAGCTCCCGGTTTGCGCCGGTCACCACCGCTCCGGCGCCGGAATTGCTCTCCAGTGCTAACACGGCCACCGGCTCCGGGCCATGTTCGGCCTGCGACTCGATCACCGCGCAGGCCTTCACGCCCGGTTGCCGCAGCAGTGCCGCTTCCAGGTCTTCGGGATGGATATTTAATCCCGAAGACGTGACGATCACATCCTTCTTACGCCCGCGGAAGTGCAGGTTGCCGTGCTCATCGAACTCGGCGAGATCGCCGGTTTGAAGCCATTCCGATTCCTGTTTCTCCGGCCGTCCATGCTGCCATATGGTGTTCGAGATCGTATCGCCGCGGACCAGAACTTCGCCTTCACCGCTGAGCTGGACTTCGCGGCCCGGCAGAACTTGCCCGATGGTGCCCCGTGCGGGTCGAAACGGATGGTTCAAGCTGACGAGGGCAGTGGTCTCGGTCATGCCATAGCCCTGCACGACAACGAATCCAAGAGCGTTCCAAAACTGCTCGCCTTCGGGCGATAAAGCCGCTCCGCCGCAGATAAAGGCCCAGAATTTCAGGCCGAGCAGGCGGTGGATTTTGCGGAAATGCCACCAGCGCGCCCATGCCGCCTTGCCGGAGGCAGCCGTCAGCCTGGCGGGCAGATCCGGGAAGCGTGCCTCGATATGCGAGCGCATCAAATCGAGCACGCGCGGCACCGCTGCCAAAACCGAAATGCGTTCGCGGCGTATGTGTTCCACGAGTTCGCCGGCGACCAGTCGCGGCTCGTAATGCACTTCCGCTCCTAATAAGGGCGGGATCCACAAGCCCATGAATTGGCCGAAGACGTGACTCAGCGGCAAGGTGTGTAGGAAGCGGAGCGGGTGAAAGAGGCGCTCGTATTTGAGGTATTTCCGTATTTCCCTCTCGATCGGCAGCAGGCTCGCGAGCACATTCTTGTGTGTGTGGACGACGCCTTTGGGGTCGCCGGTGGTACCGGACGTAAAAACGATCTGTAATGGGTCGTCCTCGCTCAGATGCGGTTCCGCGTGGGCTTCGTGCGCGGTAATTGCCCGGTCGAAATCCTCGAAAAACACGGCCGGAATCGTCGACCGGAGTGCGGCAAGATTCTCCTGATTGCCAACGATGAGCCGCGGCGAGACTTCATCGATGACTCGCCGGACGAAATCTCCCGCGCTCGCGTAGTCTACCGGCACCGGCAGCACGCCCCGCAAGATGCAGCCGAAGAAGGCCGCCACCCATTCGGCGCCGTTCTCTCCCCAGATGAGGACGCGTTCGCCCTTGAGCACTTCGCGCTCGACCAGCTCGCCCGCAAAGCGCCGGGAAAGAGTCGCTAGCTCTTGATAGGTAACTCTCCGCTGCCGAAGTCCGCGCGGAGCAACGATGGCGATGTCTTTGCCGTGCTTTTCGAAGTCGCTCACGAGCGAGGCAAGGCTGCTTCGTTCGGCTGGCACATATTTAGCCGGCACATACTTAGCCTACGATGACGTGCTGCCTGCTCCTGCGTAATAGCCGTCGCGAGCTTGAACGACAAGTCCGTTCTGCTTCACTGTGAGCTGGATCTTCCGGTAACTGCCGTCAGTATCGGGACGATCCGGTGTATAACCGATGCTGTATTGATTGCGCAGCTCTTCTTCAATGCGGTTGTAAATGTCGTCGACGGTTTTCTTCTTTGAGACTTCGAAATAGGCGCCGCCGGTCTGCTTCGAAATCTGTTGAAGGATTTTCTTACCGTCCGGGCGGCTCACAGGCGTTCCGCCGCCACGCCGACCGCCCCAGCCACCGCCGCCGCCACCCATACCACCCCAGCCGCCGTGGCGGCCCATGCCCGGACCACTGAAGGCCCGATTCATTCCCCCTTCTTCATCCGCGATGCGAACCGAGTAGGCGAGTGTGTTGGCCTTCTGCGCGGACGTGATTGCCTCCGACTGCGACACTTTGCTTGCATTGTCTTCCCCATCGGTCAGGAGAATCAGCGCCTTTCGTCCCGCCTGTTTTTTCATCAGATCATTGGCGGCAAGATAGATCGCGTCGAAGAGGGTGGTGCCTCCGCCATGGCCACCGTATCCTCCGTGTCCGCGGCCATATCCGCCGCCTCCCTGGCCGCCGGAGCCGCCCCAGCCGCCACCGCTTCCGCCCTGCTGATTCGGATCGCCGTGACACCACTGCCGAGAACCAAGCAGATCCAGCCCTTTCTCCAACTGCTGCCGTGACGACGTCAGATCCTGCAAGAGTTCCACTTCGCGATCGAAGTGATCAGAAAGACTTTGTCCCGATCGGGACGCAATACCTGCTCGATAAAGGTCCGGCTTGCGTCGCGCTCCTCCGGAATCATGCGCCGCTCGCTGCCGCTGGTGTCCACCAGCAGCCCAAGCGTCAGAGGAAGATCGCTCTGCTGGGCGAAGTAACGGATGGTTTGCGGGCGGCCATCTTCTTCAAGTATGAAATCGTCTTTCGTTAAGTTGCGGACGATCTTGCCGTCTTTGTCCCGCACGGTCGCGAATACATTGACCACTTTGACGTCAGCCGAAAACGTCGCCTGCGGTGGCGCCGGTTCCTGAGCCGAAGTGAGTTGGGCACGCAGCATCCGGCCGGCTGACGAGAACCAAAAGCCGGAAACGATCAGGCCTCGCCGCGTGAACTGCAGACGTCGAGACGCACCCTTGTCTCCTTGCATAGCTTAAGGGCGTCCGACGCATGCGGCGAGGTTTCGGTTTCCGGCACGCCGGACCTTACAGGCTGATGAGGTAGGCCCCGCTCAGACGAGAACGAGGCGAGTGACAAGAACAAGATTTCGGCTATTTGGCTCCAGCGGCTCGTGCGCGCCAGAAAGCCGAGAGCAATTTCTCCTCGGGAACCGGTTGAGGTTCGCTTGGCTTCTGCACAAGTACAGGTCCGCGCCGTTCCGGCGCAGAAATTTCATGCAGGAACGAGAGGGCTACCGGGTTGCCCGCTGCGATTTGGGTTCCGTGCTGACACATATCCCTCAAGAGTTTGCGTCCGGCTGCATCATAGCCAGTCAGGCGGGAGATGTCGACCGTCAAGCGGCGTGCGGTCACATCGGCAAGGGCATCCTTCCAGGCGGAAGCGACGTCGTCTACGACGTCGCCCGAGAATCTACCGTTGAGCTCTATACGGAACTCATCTGCTCTGTCGTGAATTTTGACTGTCAACTTGTGTCACCTGAGCGTTAGATCGCCGGATCAATATGCCGGCTACAGGCACGATTTAACTTTCTTAATTTAATTATTAACAGATATTCATCAGGCTGTCTCCGGCCATAAATACGGGGCCCGCCAGCAGCCCTATGGAAACAAAGACTTGCCGTGAATCATCTTCGCTTTTGTAGATGCCTCAAAGGGCAGAGCGGTAGTAGTTAAATTAACAAAGAGATCAGATGGGGAACAGAATTTTTCCAGGCAGGCCGTATCCGCAGGGTGCAACGTGGGATGGAACCGGGGTCAACTTCGCGTTGTACTCGGAGAACGCAACCGGAGTGGAACTCTGTCTGTTTAATGAGCTCGGAATTGCGGATCATGACACGATTCCAGTGCAGGAATGCACCGGACACGTGTGGCACTGCTATGTACAAGGCCTCAGCATCGGCCAATTGTACGGATATCGGGTGCACGGTCCTTACGAACCCGAAAGAGGCCACCGGTTTAATCCGGCAAAGCTGGTTCTCGACCCGTACGCGCACGCAGTGGCCGGTGCGGTGAACTGGGACTATCCGGTCTTCGGCTACCAGCTCGGCGACCCGAACGAAGACCTGAGCCTCGATACGGATGATGATGCAGCGGGCATGCCCAAGGGCGTGGTTACCAGTTCTCTCTTCGATTGGCAGAATGACCGCTCGCCCGAAATTCCGCTGCATCAATCGGTCATTTATGAAGCGCACGTGAAGGGGATGACTGCTCTCAATCCGGATGTTCCGGAGGCGCTGCGAGGCACTTATCTCGGCCTGGCGTGCCCGGCGATGATCGATTATTTCAAGACGCTGGGGATCACAACAGTGGAACTCATGCCCGCTCATGACTTTCTCGACGACAAGATTCTGCTGGATAAAGGTCTGCGCAACTACTGGGGCTACAACACCACCAACTATTTCTCACCGGCGGCCAGGTACTCGAGCTCGGGCGACATGGGCCAGCAGATCGGCGAGTTCAAAACGATGGTTCGTGAGCTCCATCGCGCCGGTATCGAAGTCATTCTGGACGTTGTGTACAATCACACGTCCGAAGGGAATCACCTGGGACCCACCCTTAGTTTTCGAGGCATTGACAACGCCACGTACTACCGGCTAGTGGCGGATAAGCAGCGGTACTACATGGATTACACAGGTACCGGGAACACACTGAACATGCAGCATCCGCAGGTGATCAAGCTGGTGATGGACAGCCTGCGCTATTGGGTGCTAGACATGCACATCGACGGTTTCCGGTTCGATCTTGCGTCAGCGCTGGCGCGCGAACTGCATGACGTGGACCGGCTGTCGGCCTTCTTCGACGTGATCAATCAGGATCCGGTGCTTTCGAAAGTGAAGCTGATCGCCGAGCCGTGGGACGTCGGCGAAGGCGGTTACCAGGTGGGCCAGTTCCCGGCATTATGGGCAGAGTGGAATGGCAAATATCGGGACGTCGTCCGCCGCTACTGGAAGGGGGATCCCGGCCAATTAGCCGAGCTCGGTTACCGCCTCACGGGCAGCAGCGATCTCTATCAGCGAGACGGCCGCCGGCCCTCCGCCAGCATCAACTTCATTACCGCGCATGACGGCTTTACGCTGAACGACCTGGTCAGTTACAAGGAGAAGCACAACCAAGCTAACGGCGAAAACAATCGGGACGGAACAAATGACAACTACTCGTGGAACCACGGCGTGGAGGGCCCGACCGACGACCCGACGATCATCGAGCTGCGTGAGCGCGAGAAGCGCAATCTCCTGACCACCCTATTGCTTTCGCAAGGCGTTCCCATGATTTGCGGCGGCGATGAGATCAGCCGCACGCAGAAAGGCAACAACAACGCCTATTGTCAGGACAACGAAATCAGTTGGCTGAACTGGAATTTGAACGATCGCGAGAAGGCGATGCTGGAATTTACTACGAAGCTGATTGCGCTTCGCCGTGAACACCCGAACCTGCACCGCCGCAAGTTCTTCCAGGACCGCCACATCAGTCCTGCAACAGCGGAGAAGCACAAGGTGAACGGCACAGAAATGCGGGATGTCTGCTGGTACCGTCCGGACGGCGAGGAGATGACGGAAGAAGAGTGGAATGCCGGCTGGGTGCGCTGCCTGGGCCTCTGGCTCTGCGGCCGCACGCTGAACGATGTGGACCGATACGGTGAGCTGATCCGCGATGACAACTTCCTTTTTTGCCTCAATCCTCATCACGAGCACATCGACTTCTATTTGCCGGTGTGTCGCGAACGCTGTGGCTGGGAGCTGCTTATGGATACGCGGGATCCCACAGTAGCGAAAACCCTAGCGCTGAAGAGCAAGGAGCCCTACGACATGGCGGCCCACTCCGCCGTGCTCTTTCGAGAAGTGGAATTGAAGCGAGAGGCGGAACAGATACGTGCTGAGAAGGTCGCGCTAGAGCAGACCGCCGATCTGCCACCAGCGCGCAAAGAAGAAGTTGCCGTTTCGAAATAGGCACACTTCGATAGCGTTCACCGCTTGACGCGCTGCGGTAGAACCCCGGACCCTCAGCCAGCGAGGCGGCATGTTGTTCTTCACGCCGCCTCGGGCCAGGGCGGGCGGGCTCTGTATCCTAGGCCCAACTGTAACCGCTTTTCGAGAGCGGCAGCGTTCGAATACGCTGGCCTGTTGCTGCAAAGATCGCGTTACAGACAGCAGGCAGCAGGGGCGGTAATGCCGGCTCTCCCAAACCGGTGGGCGGGTTGTCGGTTTTGAGGAAATGAACCTCGATTTCAGGCGCCTGGCGGATACGAAGCAACTCGTGCTGATTGTAGTTCGTCTGAACTACGCGGCCTGCCTCGAGAGTGATCTCCTGGAACATGAGCTCACTCAAGCCATCAATAATGGCGCCTTGCACCTGTGCTTCTGCGCCGCTCGGGTTGACGATCTGGCTTCCCACATCGCCGCAGGCCCACACCTTATTTACCTTGATGGCTTTCTTAGCGTTCACGCTGACTTCAGCGACGTGCGCAAAATAGCCTTGGAAGCTGTAGTGGAAGGCGACGCCGAGCGCAGTGCCCTTCGGCAGCGTACGCTTGCCCCAGCCGGATTTCTCCGCTACGAGCTCAACCACGGCCCGCATGCGAGCGGGGTTGTAAGTCTGCGGCTGCGCGCCGGCTAACAATTCCAGGCGGAATTGCAAAGGATCTTTGCCGGCCGCGTGAGCCAATTCGTCGATGAAGGATTGGAATACGAACGCCTGCGAGTTCGCAGTGGGAGCGCGAAGCGCGCCGGTCTTTAGCATCAACGGCATCACCGAGGAATAGATGCTGAAGTTCGGAACGAAGCCCGAGGGAAACTCGGTTGGTGAGATACCCGCGGTAGGAGCATACGTTTCACCCTCACCAAAACTGACGAAGTGATTGAGCCAGGCGACAATCTTGCCTGAGGCATCGACGCCGCCTTTGAGGAAGTGGAAGCCGCCGGGGCGGTAGTAGTCATGCGTCATGTCGTCTTCACGCGACCACAGGAGCTTGACCGGCGTGCCAACCTTCTTTGCAATGGCCGAGACTTCCACCATGTAGTCACTCGTGAGACCGCGGCCGAAGGAGCCGCCGGCCCGCTGCAAGTGGATGGTGATGTCGTCTTCCGGAATGCCCAAAATCTTTGCCACAAGGGCGCGCCCGCGTGCCGGCTGCTGAGTGTTGCTCCAGATTTCGAGCTTGCCGTTTTTGAAAACGGCAGTACAATTTCTGGGTTCAAGCGGCGCGTGTGAAATGAAGGGATAGGAATAGGCAGCATCCAGTACTTTGGCCGCACCTTTCAGCGCCTGGTCCACGTCGCCGTCGCTCTTAACCGTGCGTTGCGGCTGCTGCTGCGACAACTCACGGGCACGCTGCGCAAATCCTTCTGTGCTTTGTTGCGCAGCCGGGCCCTCGTCCCATTTCACGTCCAGCTTCTTGCGAGCGGACTGGGCCTGCCACCAGGTATCGGCAACGATGGCGACGCCCGGTTCGAGACCGGGGTCGCTCTTCATGACCGGCCCGACTTGCATAGGGCTTTCAAGGACGAACGCGTCGCGGACGCCGGGCATCTTCTTCACTTCATCGATATTGGCGCTGACGACTTTCCCGCCGAAGACGGGACACTTCTGATAGACGGCATGGAGCATCCCGGGCAGGGTGAAGTCGATACTATAGATCGGTTTGCCCGAAACGATATCCGGCACGTCGACACCGACAGTCCGGTGGCCGATGATCTTGTATTCGGAGGCCGGTTTCAGCTTGACTGAATTGAGGTCCGGCACGGGCAAGCTCGCGGCGGTCGCGGCAAGCTCGCCGTAGCCGAGGGAACGATCTGTAGGCCGGTGATAGACGCGTCCGTTGGAGGCGAAGCATTCACTTTCAGGAACGCCCCATGTTTTAGCGGCGGCAGCAATGAGCATCAGGCGGCCCACGGCGCCGACTTGCTGCATCGGAACGAAGTTGTTCGAGGCAGCGCGGCTACCCCCGGTGGTCTGCAATCCATACTTCGCGTCCAAACCGGCCTGCTCTACCTTCACGCTCTTCCAGTCAACCTCCAGTTCCTCGGCGATCAGCATGGGGAGCATGTTTTTGATTCCCTGGCCAATCTCGGGATTTCTGGATATGAGGGTGACTGTACCGTCACGGTCGATGCGGATAAAAGCGGTGGGAACAAGCGGTGGGGGCGCTGGCGGCTGCTGAGCGGAGACGCGCGGTTCGAAATACGTCCCGAGCAGCATGCCTCCGCCGGCAACCGCGGTCACGTGAAGGAACGATCGGCGACTTACTTGCATTTTAGAGACCTCCTTCCGCGGTGCCGGCGGCATGATTGGCCGCGCCGGCGCGCTGATGTTGCGACTGCATGGAGGCTGCCTTGTGGATGGCCTCACGAATACGAACATAGGTGCCGCAGCGACATAAATTGCCGTTCATGGCATCGTCGATATCTCGATCGGTGGGATTGGGATGCTTCGTTAACAGAGCCGCTGCCGACATGATCTGGCCGGCCTGACAGTACCCGCATTGGGGTACGTCGATTTCCAGCCAGGCTTTCTGCAGGGGATGAGAACCATCCGGTGACAACCCTTCGATGGTGGTGATTTGAGCGTTCGCTGCTGCCGACACCGGCGTCAAACAGGAACGAACCGCCTGGCCGCCGAGATGTACGGTGCAGGCGCCGCACTGACCGATTCCGCAGCCATACTTTGTTCCGTGGAGGTTGAGTACGTCCCGAATCACCCAGAGGAGCGGGGTATCGGAAGGCACGTTAACAGTAGTGGACCGGCCATTAACCGTGAGCTCGATAGCCATGCATTCTAATTTATCGAGACTTAATCGGGGAGGAGAAGGCGGGCGAAGCCGCAATCCACGGCCCGACTGATTGGGTCTGAGATCATGTCCCAGGGATGAAGATCGGCTTTGACTTCGGTACCACGAACAGCTCCATCGCGATGGCGACCGAAGACGGTGATGTGAAGCTTGCGCGCTTCGCGTACCAGGGGGGCTCGACGGAATCATATCGATCTCTGCTTTACCTGGAACGAATTCGCGAAGGGCGCCGGACGACCATCAAGTCATGGGGCGGCCCGGAAGGAATCGAACACTACCTTCAGACCGAGGATAAGGGCCGTCTGGTTCAGTCTCTGAAATCCTTTCTGGCCAGTCGCAGCCTGCAAACCACGGAGATCTTCGGCCGCCGCTTTCGGCTTGAGGACTTGGTGGCTAATATTCTGCGTGATATTCGCACGAAAGCGGAAGAGCAATTCGGCTGCAGGATACGAGATGCCGTTGTAGGCCGGCCAGTGCGATTCGTGGGTGCCGAGTCCAAGGCGGATGACGATTATGCGGTGCAGCGCTTGACGCGCGCTCTCGAAAACGCCGGCTTCGAGAAAGTAGAGTTCGAGTATGAGCCTGTCGCCGCCGCTTATTACTACGAATCAACTCTGGATCACGATGAATTGATATTGATCGGCGACTTCGGCGGAGGCACGAGCGACTTTTCGTTGCTGCATGTCGGTCCTTCCGCTCGGCGGCGCGGCCAGCCGAGGGATGTGCTGGGCAACAAAGGCCTGGCGCTTGCAGGTGACGCGTTCGATGCAAGGATCATCCGGCACCTGGTTTCTCCGGCGCTCGGCGCCGGAACGCTTCTCGATTCGGCGGGAAAACTGCTGCCCGTCCCGAACTGGGTGTACTTCAAGCTGGAACGCTGGCACCATCTCTCGTTCCTGCGATCCGCAGAAACACTCAACATGCTGCAAAGCGTTGCGGTGCAGGCTCTCGAACCGGAGAAGCTAAGCGCCCTGCTATATCTCGTGAAGCACGACCTCGGCTATCACCTGCATCGGGCCGTCCAGAGAGTAAAGGTCGCACTTTCGCACGACGAACACAGCCTTTTTGAATTCGTCGACGGCGATCTGGAACTCGAGGCGGACGTCGCCCGGCAGGCTTTCGAGAGCTGGATTTCAGAGGAGCTGCTCGCAATTGAGCAGCGGGTCGATGCTTTGCTGGCAAAATGCGGCACACAAGCGCGGGATGTGGACAGAGTGTTTCTCACTGGAGGCTCTTCGCTTGTGCCGGCCGTGCGCCGCATTTTCGAATCGCGATTCGGATCTCAAAAGATTCGTACCGGCGACGAGTTTACGTCGGTTGCCCGCGGGCTTGCGCTCAGGTCATTAGACAGCTGAGGAGCTTAGCCCAAGTTGGGTTAGCTTAGACGGTCAAGGCGAAGCAGCCCGTAGCTATCAGCGCTATTGCCCATATCAGATCGAGGTTAAACCAGCTCTTGCGCAAAAGGGCGAGACCAACTTTCCGATAAACGACCAGAGCAAGCACCGCAGTTAGTGTGAGATACCCAAGCGTGTGAATAACAGTGGCCTCAATGCCTGTCAGAGGGCCCTGAAAACTAGTTACCTGCATGTGGTGCATTGCATGTGTAGCTTCCGGATTAAGGGCAAGGACGATGGGCAGCAGCATGAGTCCGGCGCCATGCGCAGACGCCATCAGAAAAGACCAGAGAGTCAGATCGCGGAAGCCCACGCGCATTCCGCTCCAGCGGAAATGACGGTGACGCACGATCTTGTAAAGGCCGAGGGCAAGCAGCGCGGCCGCAACGGTGAATTTAATGTATTGCCGAGGCAGCACGATCTGCAGCAGTCCGGCGGCAAGAACTACTACACCGATTGAAATCGCATGACCGAGTGCAATCGGCGCCAGACTGCGAACGACCGCCCGTGCGCTGTTTTCCTGCATTCCGAGAGCGACAGCAAAGAGCCAGCCCATGCCGGGATTGATGCCGTGATAGGCGCCTAGAAAGAATAAGGTCAGCCACGGTGCGCTGCTACTCATGCATAGCAATACGAATCAGAGGAGGCGTCGCCGCCCTCCAGGCGCACCTGGTGACCTCGCAAGTCGCCAAACTCGAGAAAAAAGTTCGGATCCAGTTCCATGCCGCCTTGCGGGCTGGCGTTCACTTTCACCATCCAGCTCGTGATGCCCTCGGGAAAAAATTGCGCGTCCCACGGCGCATAAAGAGAGTTCGTGAGATAGATTCGCCGGCCGTCGCGGCTGACCTCGACCATCTGCGGTCCGCCATTGAGAGGCGTTTTCGGCTGTTTGGGGTGTGCCGCATGACGCACAATGCCGCCCAGCTTCAACGATCCGGTTTTCCTGGGATGGAACGGGTCGGAAACGTCGTATTGCAGGAATTCGCCGGTGCCCCAGCAGGAAACATATAGGAAGCGATCATCCAGCGACAAATTGATATCTGTGATCAGCGGCGGCACGGCTTTGAAGCCTTGCAACAGGGGCGGCAGTTGCTCAGGGTCGGCCGGCTCTGCCGGCACATCGATCACCTTCTGCACCTTCCAGTTACCATCGCTGCGGTGCCAGACCCAGATAGAAGCCGAGAGGTCCTTGAGCGACACGACAACGCCTAGAAAGCCGTAAGCGTGCCTCGGATCGTGGGCAGGGCGTAATTCGAGCGTCATTTGGTATTCGGAACCCAGATCGAGTTCTTCGAGGTGACGCCTCTTGCGTAGATCCCAGATGTGCAGTTTGTGGCCATATCCGCTCTTCAGCAAAATGTCCGGGTTCACTCCGTGCTGCACCATGTTGGGCGTGCCCCACTCGCTGGTAATAGCCGTGTCGAATCCCAGATGCCACCAGAAATCGTACGCGAGATATTGCGGGCCCCGATCCAACTCCCACTGCCCAAGTACATCGAAGCTGTCCTGGTCCAAGACGTAAATGCCGCCCGGTCCATCGCCATTAGGCGATCCGAGTGCGTTGCCATATATTCCCTCGGGCCCGCAGTGGATTGTGTGCGGCGAAGCATACCCGGCGCGTGCGGCCAGCGTTTCGGGTTCGATGACCTTCACAATCTGCGGTTGCCGCGGATCAGGCTTGGTGTCGATGATATGGATCCGGGACGAACGAATGCCAGGCACGATGAGGTAACGACGCTCGACATGCGGATGCGGAGCATAAGGGCACAGGCACGCGCTACAGGCATTCCAGCCAAAATGATGAAGCTCATCGCCGGCGTGGGGCATGTCCACCTGGCCGACGAGATGGCCATAACCCGATGATTCAGGTTCAAGATCCACCACTCCCAAAGCGTCGGGCTTGCCGTTGCCGTTGGCGTTGAGCATGGCGACGAAGGCAAGTTTCTCAGGAGGCGCCTGCATCGCCAGCTTCGGTGAGGGATAAAAGGTCGGGTCCGGCCGCCAACGTGCCATTCGACTCCTCCTTCGAGCATGTCGGATATCGGGAGTAGCTCGTAACCAAACTAGTTTGGCCGGGTTGTCGAAGTCAAGGCTACCTCGCAAGAGAATCAGAATTCTCCTTGCGCACTGACTACAAACGTAGTAGCATAAACTAGTTTTGTAATAGCGATGTCCAAGCCGCGGGTTACAAAGGTTGAGCTGCAGTTACTTGAGCAGCTTTGGAAACTGAAGAGCGCCTCCGTGCGGGAGATTCAGGAGAATCTGCCCGAAAAAGATCGGCCTGCCTACACAACAGTGCAGACCATGATCTATCGCCTGGAGGAGAAAGGCGTCGTGCGACGCGCCAAGAAGGTCGGCAACGCTTACGTGTTCGAGCCTGTTCTGACGCGAAAAGCCATTCATCGGCGGTTTGTCAGCGACGTTCTCGACGTCTTTGGCGGCTCTGCGACTGCTCTGATGTCGCACTTGATAGATACCGGAAAGCTCACGCTTAAGGACTTGCGCGAAATAGAGAAAACGTTGGAAGACATGGAGAAGAAGTGATGCTTTCGATGATCTTGAAGCACCTCGCGGAATCTACTATCTTTGCCGTGATCCTGGCCATGCTTATTCTCTGCCTGCGTCATCTCCGCGCGTCGGCGGCGGTGAGGCACAGGCTGTGGCTATTAGCGTTCGCGAAGTTCGCTATCCCTTTTTCGCTCCTCTCGGCGGCTGGGGCATCGCTCGCGTCGCTTGGTTTTTTCAAGCCCTCGATGCATGGGCCCGTGGCTGATATCTCACGCTTACTATCGCGCGCAGCCGGTAATCCTACCCTGGTGGTCTCCTCATCGGTGCATCAGGTGCTAACCGTTTCGCTCCTCGGCTGTTGGTTCGCCGGCAGCTCCATCTTGTTCGTGATCTGGATTTGCCGGCTTCGCAAATCCGCCTTTTCGCTGGCCGCACCTGCCGACGCCGAACGAATCATGTTAGAGAAGGCCAGGGAGCGCCTCGGTATCCGCAAGGATGTCCAATTGGGCATATCGGAAGAAGTTCCTGAGCCGCTTCTCAGAGGAGTAGTGCACCCCGCACTCGTGCTGCCCCAGCATCTATCAGTGAGCTTGAACAAAAGCGAACTGGAAGCGGTGATCCTGCACGAGCTGGCTCATGTACGCCGCGGCGACAATCTTATCGCCAGTCTCGCCCACATGATTTCTTTAGCCTTTTGGTTTCATCCGCTGCTGTGGTGGATGGAACGCCAGCTTCTGATTGATTGCGAGTGCGCCTGCGATGAAGTGGTTGTACACACTCTCGGGGCGCAACGTGATTATGTTTTGGGCATTCTCAAGGTCTGTCGATTTGCGTTGTCAGATGTTGTGCCGGGCGTTTCCGGGATTGGCGGATGGAAACTCAAAAAACGACTGGAGCTGATTATGTCGTATTCGAAGGATCAAGCGGCTTCACGCGCCCCGCGCAGTCTGGTTGGGGTAGTGGCCGCCACGCTACTTCTGATGCCGATGGTCAGCGGATTTCTGAGCCGCGGCGTTCTGCAAGCTGAAACGATAGAAAGGCGCAAGGGCATCGAATTCGTCAGTGCCAGAACATCGGGCAATTCCGTAGAGAGTGAGCAGGTTCTCTCGGCGTTGAAAACTCTGCTCAACCCCAATGAAATGGGCTTCGATCAGACAGCCGGGCCTTTCAATAAATGGGTGAACGAAGATGTTTCGCTAATCATCGCGCCGTCGGAGCGAGCCGCCTTCCTTGCTCTCACTTCCGACCCAGAGCGCCAGAATTTCATAGCGCAGTTTTGGGAAAGGCGAAATCCGACTCCGGGAGCTCCAACAAACGCATTCAAAGAGCAGTACTATCGGCGCATCGCCTATGCGAACAAACATTTCGCCAAGCATGACGTCGCCGGCTGGCAGACGGACCGCGGAAGAACCTATATTGTTCTAGGACCGCCCGATGAGATCGATTCACATCCCGACCAGAATCGGGAATTCTGGCTCTATCGCCAGGTAAGTCGGACCCCGGACGATCTCTACATCACCTTTGATATTTCCAACCGGGAGTAATTTTCGTCTTCTCTGCGGCTCGGGGTAACGAAAAAAGTTGAACCGCACCGGCGGTGTTAATCTTCGAACTGCTGCTCCTGATATTGCCGTACGATCGCCGACGCACCGGAAAGCGCCTTTGCCCGCAGCTCGCGCGGCTCTACTACTTCTACGTCTGCGCCGAAGCTCAGCGCAAATTGTACGGCCTCATCTTCGATGTCGAACCGTAATCTCACGCGCGTCCGGTCTCCTTCGGGCGTTTCGTTCTCGAGCCGCCAGCCCCAAAAACGTACCCATCGCATGGCAGAGGGGCGTACCAGGAACGTTGCGTAATATCGGGGCAGTTTCTCGCGGAACTCAAGGGCGGAACGCTCCCAATATGCGGCAAGGTTGAACTCTATTGGCCGGCGGCTCGGCTCTTCGAGAATGACGGCTTCACGGATTCGTGACACGCGATAGGTGCGCGGCGCTCTCTCCACATTGGCGACCAGATACCAGACGCTCCCTTTGGCGACCAGGCCGAGCGGGTCGACGATTCGCTCGGTTGACTCACAAAAATCCCGTGGGTAGACGAAGCGCAGCCGGCGCTCCCGCCATAGCGCATCAAGTAAGATCGGCAACGCTGCAATTGGCTCGGCCGGATCTCGCCAGCCGCGCATATCGATCAGAATCCGGTCGCGCGCAAATTCAGCCTGCCGCCTCGCGCTGGCGGATAGGGACGCCTCCAGCTTGATCAGTGCGGCCTCCGCCTCGTGCGTCCAACCGAGATCCGCCATTACCTGCTGCGGCCTCGCAAGAAAAAGGCACTGAATCTCGGCAGCGTTCAGACCTGTCAGCTTCGTCTGAAAACCGTCTAGCAGGCTCCAGCCGCCCCCTGTTCCGCGCTCCGCCATCACGGGTACACCGGAACCGCTCAACGCCTCCATATCCCGCATGATGGTTCGTTCCGAAACCTCCAGGCGTTTTGCCAGCTCGCGGGCAGTTATCCGGCGATGAACCTGAAGTAATAACAGGATAGAGAGCAGCCGGTCGGCCCGCATAGAACCAACTCTATCAGCCAAATAAGACATCAGATGTCAGGAATTGCCGGCCAAACTATCCCCATGAAGCCATTGAAAGGGAAGGTTGCTCTGGTCGCCGGGGGCAGCCGAGGTGCGGGACGAGGCATCGCTCTGGCATTGGGCGAAGCCGGCGCAATTGTCTATGTGGCTGCGCGTACTTCGCGGCACGGGCCGAAGCCTGCAGACAACGCCCCGGGAACGGTGGAGGATACCGCCGGCGAAGTCACCCGCCGCAGTGGTGAGGGAATAGCCATTCGCGCCGATCTGAGCGACGACGAACAGGTTGCCGCGCTATTTCGCCGCATTGAAACCGACTGCGGACGCCTCGACGTTCTCGCCAACTCTGTCTGGAGTCCGAATTTCATGGAGGTGTGGTCTAAACGGTTCTGGGACCTGAGCGCCGGGATTTGGCGCGAAACGATGGAAACGATAAGCGCCTGCTGGTTCTGCAGCGTCTATGCCGCCAAGCTGATGGTGAAGCGGGGCCACGGTCTGATGGTCCACGTCACCGACAACCAGCACCAGGACCCGGCAGCCTATCGCGGGCAGATTCTTCACGATCTCGGCCATGAGTCCATTAACCGGCTGGTGATGAGCATGAGCCGGGAAACGAAGCGATCAAAAGTTGCCGTGGTGGGATTAAATCCCGGCTTCACGCGGAACGGAACGGGTCCTGCTGTATATGACGAATGAGAAACGGAAGCGGCAGTACCGCTTCGACCTCAGTGAAACACCCGAGTACATTGGCCGGGCAGTCGTTGCCCTCGCGGCTGATGGAGACGTGATACGAAAGACCGGTCAACTGCTGTGGGTGGCGGAGCTGGCGAAGGAGTACGGCTTCACCGACACGGACGGGCGGTATATTCCGCTCTTTGATCCAAAAGCACCCTTGCAGGAGTTCCCGTGTTGACCGGCTCGGCACTGGGATTTCGCGTCCATTCCGGATGGGCGGCTGCGGTGGCGATGGGAGGATCCGTCGAGGCTCCTACAATTATTCAAAGGTGGCGGCTTGAACTGGTCGATCGCGCCATACCGGGCGCCGTTCAACCCTACCATGCGGCCGCTGAGATGCCGCTGCACGAAGCTGAGGATTTCCTCCGATCTTGCGCTGAGACGACGCGCTCGCTGGCACACACGGCAGTGCAGCATGTTGTCGGGGCATTGAGCGAGACGCGGTACCAACTCAGTGGAGCCTGCATTTTGATGGGCTCGGGCCGGCCCAGCCCCCAACTGGCTGCTACGCTTGCGTCCCATGCGTTGATCCATACGGCCGAAGGCGAATTCTTCAGGGATGCCGTCAAACGTGCCTGCGAATCCTGCGGCCTGGCGGTTTCCTGTATCAAAGAGCGTGAATTACTGCACGAAGCTTCCACCGCGTTAGGCATTCCGGTGCGCGAACTGACGCATCGCATATCGAGTTTAGGCCGGAGTCTGGGTCCACCCTGGCGACAGGATCAAAAGCTTTCTGCGCTGGCGGGTTGGCTCGTCCTGTCGTACGATCCAAGACACTTTCTTGCCGCTTCCAACTAACCGGGACAAATAATGTCAGTCTAAGGATCAGCCGGATGGACTGGACTGACGCAGACGCAGCGGAGCAGGCGCGCAAAGGAGACCAGCAGGCCTTTCGTGTCCTCGTTGAGCGTCACAGTCAATCCATCTTCCGTCTCGCTTTTCGTATGACTGGCAATGAACAGGACGCCGAGGATACAGTTCAGGAAACCTTCCTTCGAGCCTATAAACAGCTACATCGCTTCGACGGACGCGCGGCGTTCAGTACCTGGCTGTACCGCATTTGTGCGAATTGCTCGCTGGATCTGATTCGCGCGCGAAAGAGCCGCAAAGAGCAGCAGGATTCCACCGGAGAGGGCGCCACGGCCCACTGGCTGGAGCGCGTCGCGGCCCGTGACCCGTCACCGGAGCGCCTTAGCCAAAGCCGCCAGATCGCCAACCTGCTGGAGCCTGCGCTGCAGCGGTTGAGCGAAATCGAGCGCACCGCGTTTGTGCTCCGGCATTACGAAGGCTGCGACATAAATCAGATTGCGGATGTGCTCGGCGTCGGGGCCAATGCCGCGAAACACAGCGTTTTTCGAGCAGTTCAAAAGCTGCGGCGGGCCCTGCAGCCGGCCTGGGAGGTAGGCGCCCGATGACCCACCCGGATGAAGAGCAGCTTGTGCAGGCCTATTACGGAGAAATAGACGATGCATTTCACCACCACCTGGAAGAGTGCCCGGAATGCGCCGCGACCTTCGATCGTTTGAAGGAAATGCTTGATTCGGTGAGTGATTATCCCGTTCCCGAGCGCAACAGTGCCTACGGTGCAGAGGTTTGGGCCCGGCTTGTTCCGCATCTGCCTCTAGCCCAGCCGCGTCCCGGCTGGCTGCGGTGGTGGGTGCTCGGTCCTGTGCTCGCAACCTTACTGACCGTTGCGTTCCTGGCGGGCAGGTTTACAGAGCAGCGCCAGACCGGCATTTCTACGACAGCGCGTGAGCGGGTCCTCCTGATGGCAATTAGCGATCATCTGGAGCGTTCGCAGATCGTCCTAACCGAGTTGGTTCACGCCGATCCGCAGGCCGCCGATCTGGCGAGTGAGCGTGACCGGGCGCGGGACCTGGTGAGCGAAAACCGCCTGCTTCGCGAGACTGCGGTGCACATGGACGACCCTTCTGTCGTCGCTTTGCTCGATCAACTCGAGCGGGTCTTAGTAGATGTGGCGAACAGCCCCTCGGCATTGCCACCCGACGATCTCGCGGCATTGCAGCAGCGCATAGAAAGCGAAGGGCTTTTGTTCAAGGTGCGCGTCACGGGCGCAAATACCCGGGAAAAAGGACAGAAATTATGATTTGCAAAGGCATTCTCTTTCTCGCGCTGGCGGGGTCGGCTCTCGCGCAGGATCTTTCGGGCCTAATGGCGGAAAGTTTTCAGGCGCACCAATCGTCCGATCCCGACTATCAGAACGGCTTGCGGCAGCTCGATGCGCGTCAATGGGATCAGGCCATCTCGTCATTCGATGCCGCGGCATCTCGCAAAGGGTCCGCGGCGGATGCGGCCCTTTACTGGAAAGCCTATGCGGAGAACAAGGCGGGGCGCCGGGAAGAAGCTCTTGATACCGTCGCGGAACTGAGGGACGAGTATCCTTCGAGCCGCTGGATCAAAGACGCGAAGGCCCTTGAAGTGGAAGTGCGCGCACAAGCGGGTGCGCCTGTTAACCCGAGCTCTGAGCCAGACGAGGATTTGAAGCTCATCGCGCTCAATAGCCTGATGCAATCCGATCCCAACCAGGCGCTGCCCATTCTGCAGAAGCTGCTTGCGAGCAACAACTCCCCGAAGGTTAAGGATCGCGCTTTGTTTGTTCTTACTCAGAGCGGTTCACCGGAAGCTAGCAAGATCCTGAGCCAGGTGGCTCGCGGATCTTCGTACCCGGACCTCCAGTTGAAGGCCATCCGGTACATGGGCATGATGGGGAGCGACGAATCGCGGAAAGAGCTGGCATCCATCTATAGCTCATCTTCAGATGAGCATGTAAAGCGGGCGATTTTGCAAGGTTTCATGATGTCGGGCTCGCGGTCTTTCCTGCTCAATGCGGCAAAGACCGAAAAGGATCCGGCCCTGCGGCGCGACGCCATCCACAACCTGGCCATGAGCGGCGGACAGGACGAGTTGTGGCAGCTCTACCAGAGCAGCGCATCACCCGACGACAAAAAAGAGATTCTGCAGTCGATGTTCCTCGGCGGCAATTCGTCGAGGCTGGTCGAAATCGCACGGAGCGAGAAGGACCCGGCCTTGCGCGTTGCAGCGATCAAGTCCCTGGGCCTGATGGGGAGCAACGGCCGCGGAGACGTTCTGGTCTCTATCTATCAATCCGATTCGAATACGGATGTTCGCAAAGCGGTTCTGAACTCTTTGTTTCTTCAGCAGAACGGCAAAGCGCTGGTGGAGCTAGCGCGCGCCGAGAAGGATCCGCACATGAAGGAAGAGATCGTTCAGAAAATGGCGCTGGTTCATACCAAGGAAACCACCGAATACATGATGGAGGTCCTGAAATGAGAGTGGTTCCGCTCCTTCTATTCATTTCTGCCGCATTCGCGCAAAGCTGGCAGCCGAACGTCACGAATGCAAAGTTCGAGAGTCGGGCGTACTCGGGTGACCTGAGAGCTCAAATCCAGGCGTCGGCGGCAACCACTTGGTTCGGCTATGCCGTGAAATCAGTCCGAAACAACAACGATGACGGCTGCTGGAATAGCCCCGACGGCCGCTGGCTTGAGGATGAGAAAAAGGGCGGCTGGCCGGCGGCGAAGCCAAGCCGGCCGGTGGCGCTCGAGGGAACGGATGCCATCGCGATCCTGTTTCGAGTTGACAACAACAGAGTAGAGAAGATCCGCGTGTTCCCGATATCGTGTCCGGTGGATGCCGGCGGCCTCCCATTCGTGTGGCTGACGGCGGTTCCGGCTCATGCAAGCCTTGCATATTTGCAGACATTCGCCACACAAAGCACCGATCAAATCGCCGATGCGGCTATCTTTGCTATCGCGCAACACGACGGGCCGGAAGCAGACAGCACACTCGAACAGTTGACGCGCCCAACGCAGCCCGAACGGACCCGCGAGAAGTCGACCTTCTGGCTGGGTGCCAGCCGGGGCGCGCGAGGCCTTGCGATTCTGAAGCAAATACTCCAAACAGACCCGAGCGACCACGTGCGCGATAAAGCCGTTTTCGCTCTTTCCATCAGCAAGCAGCCTGAAGGGTTGGATTTTCTGATTCACGCCGCCAACAGCGATCCATCTGCACATGTTCGTGGGCAAGCCTTATTCTGGCTGGCGCAGAAGGCGGGCAAGCGGGCTTCCGACGCCATTACAAACGCCATCGAGAATGATCCCGATACGGAAGTGAAGAAGAAGGCCGTTTTCGCGCTTTCTCAGTTGCCGAAAGACGATGGAGTTCCCAAATTGATCGAGGTCGCACGCACCCAGAGGAATCCGGAGGTTCGCAAGCAGGCGTTCTTCTGGCTCGGGCAATCACAGGATCCGCGAGCGCTTGCCTTTATTGAGCAAGTGCTGACCAAGTAAGAGCAGAGGTCCAAATTCCTCGGGATTCAGATCCGGGCATGCATCAATTCTCCCCGCTGTCGTTTGCCTATGGTACGCGAAGTAGGGCGATAGCTGCGGCTAGTTGTTTGGGTTCGAAGCCGAAGGGCCCGGCTGCGCTCTTGAACTGGATCCGTCCATTTGCATCGATGAGATAAAGCCGGTCCGGCCACGCAGTGTAGTCCTGCTCCACCCTGTTGTCGATCGAGTCGATCAAAGCCGGCATTTCAATATGGAGCTTGCGGACGCATGAATTCGCGACAGCCTCGCGATCCTGGCTGGTGGCTGGATTGCGGAAGAGCACTCCCTCTTTGACGTTGCTCTGCATCTGCCAAAGATCAGTGGGGTGCGCTTCCGAGATGTAAACCACGTAGAAGGCGACGCTATCGCGATATTTCCGGTAAAGATTGTTGAGCGCGGGAACCTCCCGGCGAAATGGCGGTCAAGTGTAGCTGCCGAAAACAAGAACCACCGGCTTCACGCCGCGAAACGATGAGAGCGTCACCTGCTGCGAGTGATCCAGCAACGGTAGCGTGAAATCGGGAGCCGGATCGCCGGGGCTGAGATGCCCCGCACGCGCGGACTTCCACATCGTTTCGAACGGAAATAACAGGAAAGGAATCGGTCCGGCGTGCATCATTACTCGCGAGAATTTCTCGGGCGGCTGGTGCATCGCGTGGTCGAAGAATGCAAACCCTGACGCATAGAGCAACGCCAGACAAGCGGCGGCGGAGAGAAGGCGGCGGTTCCGCTTACGCTTCTTTTCACGCGCGGCTCCGATGCTTGGCAAAGCAGTTTCCATTTGTATGCTCTAGCGTACTAAATCAACCAATAAACGTCACGAAAGCTCATCGAAAGAACGAATAATTCGGTGAGAGTGAGGTTTGGTTATGTCCGCATTGCCTGCTCTCACGCACACCACGGTTGTAAGTCCGGCATCCCGCGCGGCATCGAGTTCCTCCAAAACATCCGAGATGAATAAGATATCACCGGGCGCGGTTTTCAACTGGCGCGCGATAGCCGAGTAACTTTCCGCTTCCCGCTTGCCGCCGGTTCGTGTATCGAAGTAAGCAGAAATGAACCCGGTAAGATCGCCTCGATTACTGTGACGGAACAGTTGCTGCTGCGCGAGGGCGCTGCCGGATGAGTAGATAGCGGTCTGCCGGCCGGCTTCGCGCCAGCGCGAAAGAGCCGGCGGTACATCGGCGAAAACCTCGCTGCGCAGTTCGCCGGTCTCGAATCCGCGTTCCCAGACGAGACCCTGAATCGTCTTGAGCGGCGTGAGTTTGCGATCGCGGTCCATGAGCCACCTGTAATAGTCAATGACCGTTGCTATTTCGAGCTCCGGCGTCCTTCTCTGAAGCCGTGGAGCTCCCTCGCTCTGGTCCATTTCGTTCTGCTTCCAAAGCTGCTCGCGCACGGAGCGCAGCGATTCGTCATCCCAAAGCTCGCGGATCAGCGACGGCCCGTGATCGCGGGCGTAGGGAAAGAGCGTTTCGTACACGAAACGGATCGGGGTAGTTGTTCCCTCGATGTCGAGGAGAACCGCAGAAGAGCTTACTTCACTCCGGGCCAAGGAATCGCAGTCACCTTCTCCGGCGGCAGATGACTTTGGCCGAAGCACACCGGCTCAAATTGCTTCTCGAGCTCGCTCTCCGTGTAGTACGGAGTCCAGCCCGCCGGATCCTGAAAAAACCGGATCGCTTTGATCTCGCGTTCGCCGCACAGGTCAAACCAGTGCAGAGTTCCGCGGGGTACTCGAATCATGTCGCCGGGTTCCACTTCGAGTGCCATCACAGGACCATTCTGCGGGTGGACGTGATACAGCCCGCGGCCGTGAACGGTGAAGCGAACCTCATCCTCATCGTGCCAGTGCTCGGTGCTGAACTTGGAGAGCATGGCATCCAGACCGGGCGTGGAGGAATTGACGTTGATCACATCCACTTTGCGGTAGCCGCCCTGGTGTTTGACTCTTTCAATTCGCTCCGCGTAGGCGGAAAGAATCGCATCGGCGTCCGAGTTCTGATCGATCTGCGGCGCAAGATCCCAATGCTCGTACTCGATACCGGTGCTGGCGAGGTGCTGCCGGATCTCTCGCTCGTCGCGGATGGTTCGGCTCTCTTCGATAATCGTCAGCACAGCCAATGCGTTCACCCTCCCGCTGCCAGGCGCTGCCGCGCCACAACTTCGAACAGAAACTCGAGAATCTCTACGTGTCGCCGGGCTTCGAAGATGTCTTTCCCCCAAGTGTACAGCCCATGGCGCCGCATCAAGAACCCGTGGATTCTCGGGCTGCTTACGATTATGCTCGCAATCTCCGCCGCAAGGAGCGAATAATTCTGGGTGTTTTCCAGAATGGGCAGCCACTCGGTGTGTTCATGCGTGACAACTCCTGCCAGGCCTTTCAGCATCTCGTACCCTTCAATGGCAAAGCCGCCGCTAGCCGCATGCAGGTCTGAGAGGAGCGTCGCCCAGACGGAATGTGTGTGCAAGACCGCGCCGGCACGTGCGGACTGCGCGATGGCGACATGCAGAAGAGTTTCGGCGGAAGGCTTGCCTGCTCCTTTGAGGACATTGCCGGATTCGTCCACAATCAGAAAATCCTCTGCACCGAGTTCGCCCTTATGTAGCCCACTCGTGGTGATTGCCAACTGCAGCGGTTCCCGGCTTAGAACAGCGCTGAAGTTACCCGCGGTTCCAAGAACCCAGCCGCGTTCATAAAACGATCTGCCCGCCTCGGCTAAGGCCGTTGCCGCCGACCGAAAATCGTACGAATGCATTGCGCAGTTTTTACGAGACCGCCTTCGATAAATTGGGACTCAATATTTCCCCCAGTGCTGCAATTTCAGCGGCGGCTAAGTAGTGCAGGGGCTGAAGTCCCAGTAATTTGATAGGAGTTAAGTGAAATAATTTCAATAATTTGCGCTTGTATTCCGCCTTCAGGAGCGGTAAGAAAGAAAAGAAGGCCGCAGCGATCCGCGCGGCTTACAGACACGGGAGGAGAAAAGGAAGCTCATGATGGCTACTGAGAACCCCAAGATGATGGAATGCGTGCAAGCCTGCATGGATTGTCATCGCTCATGCACGGAAATGCAGATGAAATGTCTGGAAACGGGCGGCTGCGATTCCAAAATGATGAAAATGATGATGGATTGCGCCGAGATGTGCCGGATGTGCGCCGATTTCATGATGCGCGGCTCCGACATGGCTATGCGGATGTGCCAGATGTGTTCGGAAATGTGCAACACCTGCGCCTCGATGTGCGAAAGCATGGCAAAGGGCGATGCCATGATGATGGGATGCGCCACGGCCTGCCGCAAGTGCGCTACGATGTGCGGCCAGATGGCAAAGGCTCAGGCCGCGTAGCCTTTTAACGGTCTGCGGTTGCGCTCGCAACGTTGCGGCGCACAATCTTCAGCTCGGGGTCGAAGAATAGCTCTCCGGCCTCCAATTCTGAACCGGCGGCCAGATCCGCTTCGAGTTGCACCTGAAATTCGCGAAGTGCTCGCGCGATACGTATTTCTTCGAGATAGAGTCGTAAGCCCTCAGCCAGCCGGTCCTGGGTAATCGGTGCTCGGTCGTTCTGCGGCTTCGAACTTGGCTTGGGACGCGACTTCTTGAAGTCAATGACCACCGCAGGCTGCCTTAATCGGGATCGCTGCTTCGCGGCAGGTGCCACAATCTCTCGCTTTGGTAACGACACCACCATGTTGAAATCTCCTGACCGCGATTTCCGCTGGTCGTTGCAAACGCGGAAAGTCTGCTTCTAGATAGAGTATAGGTAGATTAGCGCTGGGTGTCAAGTATCGGGCCATGCCCGTCAGTGGCGAAGAGAGGTGTTGCAGTCGCGGTCAGCTTGGCCAGATCGGCATCGCTTCTTCAAATACTGCCGCTACGGCCCTCTGCGGCTTGCTCGTATGTGTGAGCCGTTCGATTGCGTCGAACAGTTGGCTCGCAACAACGGGCTTGGGAACATAGGCGTCCATACCTGCGGCCAGACACCGTTCTTCGTCCCCTTTCATCGCATGCGCCGTCATTGCGATGATCGGCAGCCGGTTGCCTGTCCCGGCTTCGCGGCTGCGGATAGCGGCAGTCGCCTCCAGACCGTCCATTTCCGGCATTTGCACGTCCATCAGTACGACATCGAAAGGTGCTTTTTCAATCGCCGCAAGCGCCTCATGGCCGTTGTGAGCTACCGTCACTCTGTATCCCTGCTTTTCGAGCAGCTTCACCGCCAGCAACTCATTGATGGCATTATCTTCCGCCAGTAAAACGTGAGTCGGATTGTGGAGTTCCGGCCCGTTGACAGGCGCGCTCGAAACCGTGCCGGCAGATGCCGCCCCTTCGCCTCGGGTTGCTCGCGGAGCGGTAATCGGCGCCTGCTCACCCAGCCCAAGCCGCGCCGTGAAATGGAAAATGCTGCCACGCTCCGGCCCTGCTTCAACCCAAAGCTTGCCGCCCATTATCTCTACCAGGCGGGCGGAGATTGCCAGCCCTAGGCCGGTTCCCCCAAACTTTCGGGTGGTGGAGTCGTCAGCCTGGCTGAACGGTTCAAAAATCGCCTTTCGCAGATTTTCCGGAATTCCCACGCCGGTATCGCTTACCAGGAAATGCAGCGTCGTATGCGCGGCGTCGCCGCTCTCTTTGTCTACCCGCACCCTGATCTCGCCGGTCTCGGTGAACTTGATCGCATTGCCAATCAGGTTCACAAGCACCTGCCGTAGCCGCCCCGAATCTCCGATAACCGCTCGTGGCACGTCAGGCCCTATCTCAAAGCTCAGAGCAAGTTCCTTCTGCCGGGCGCGGAAGCTCATACTTCGCATCGTCTCGCTGAGCGACTCGTGCAGGTCGAACTGGATCCTCTCGAAGTCCAGCTTGCCGGCTTCGATCTTTGAGAAATCGAGAATATCGTTGATCACCACCAGCAGCGACTCGGCGGAGTCCCTGACCAGCTTCAGGTCTTCCTCCTGTTCTTTGCTTAAATTTGTCCCCAGCAAGAGTCCGGTGATGCCGATAATGCCGTTCATCGGCGTTCGCACCTCGTGGCTCATGGTGGCAAGGAAGATGCTCTTGGCCTGACTTGCTGCCTTTGCCGCGTCCTCGGCGCGCTTGCGCTCGGCAATTTCGAATTGCAGATCCTCCCGTTCGTTTTCAAACATCGTCACCATCATCCCGAAGGCAACAAAATACTTCGGGAGATCCCACAGGATACTGTCGGCTGGGAAATCGATGTGGAGGACAGCCAGAGTCTCGGCCGCCGGCCAGACCAATCCCCACGCCAGAAACGATGCAGACGTGAAGACCACCCCTGGGCTCACCCGCCTGTACCGCCGCCAGTAACAGACGCCTGTCAGCGCAAAGATGGCTGAAAGGATGAAGTCTATGCCGTAACCGGGGTCGCGCGCGATCAGATAAAACGCTACGCCGCCAAGCACCGTGCCTGCAACCACCCACCATTGCATTCCCAGGGAAAGGCGCCTGTGCCATAACCGGGTCAGGATCAGAGCGGAGCCGACTACGAAACCGAGTACCGCCCGGTACAAAAGCGTGCTATGAACGCCGGCGACGAGGCAGGTCCAGTACGCGAGCGCCGGAATGATGACCAACGAGAAAAAGACGATGCGTCTGGGCCACAAAGCAAGCGTCTCGGATACCGATAGAAAAAAACTCGTTCCGGCGACAATCAGCGTGGAGTACGCAATCCAGTTTGAGACCGTTTCCGGAATCAGTGCGAAGCTGAACAGCAGGCTCGATGCGAAATGAATGACAATCATCGCCCACCCCAGGAGGCACAAGCGCATCCGCGGTTGGCGATCCCGGATATGGATCCAGGTGAACAATATTACGAGCAGCATCATCACCAGCAGAGTGATCACGCGCCCGAATTGCGGAAACATCGACTTGCTCCTCTGAAAAGCGACGGTGTTGTTAGATTAAAAGCCAGTCTATCAGCGCTCTGCCGTCCTCGTAAACGTATCAGCCCGGTGCTGCCAGCCTTAATAGCGGACGAATTCAGATGTCCTCTTGGAAACGGGGGCTGACGCCCACGGTTTCCCCCGCAAAGTTCCCTCAAAAACAGCGCCCTCTAACGCACGATTAAATCCCAGTTTCGGACACTGACTCGTTCTATAAACGCGAGATTCCCCTAATAGAATGAGTGCGTTAGAGCCGGTTACAACCGTGGCTCCTGAAGTGCAGTTCACAAGATGATTATCGATGGACGTACCTCGCGGAAAAGAAGTAGCACGCAAACGCCTTATCCGGCGCATTACCTGGATCTCTCTTGCTGTCCTCGCCGCGGGCGGTGCAACGATCGCTCTCGCCCGTCTGAAACCGGCAGCACCCTCCGTTGACTCGAGTGGCCTGTGGCCCGGAACAGTCAAGCGAGGACCGATGGAGCGGCAGGTGCGTGGTTTGGGTGCCTTGAAACCCGAAGAGATCCACTGGATTGCAGCCGCCCAGGATTCCCGGGTAGCGACGATCGTTCGCCGCGCCGGCATCGATGAGATCAAGGCCAACGACGTCATCATGGTCCTGAGCGACCCCGATCTCGAGCTGGAAGCGGAAAAAGCCGAATGGCAGTTGAAGCAGGACGAAGCCAATCTCGCCAACCTGAAGGTCAAGCTAGAAAGCGACAAGCTGGACCAGCGGGCGACTTTTGCTGAACTGGGGTCGCAGTATACCCAGGCCAAGCTGACTGCCGATCGCGACCTCGAACTCACCCGCCTTAATCTGAAGAGCGATCTTGAATCCCGGCTCTCCGTCGATCAGGCGAACCAGTTGGGCAACCGGGTCGAACTGCAAAAGCAGCGGCTGACGATCACCGACGAGGCGATCAAAGCTCAGTTGGAGGCGCAGCGCGTGGTGGTCGAAAGTTCGCGCGCCGCCTATGAGCTGAAGAAGCGGCAGGTCGATCAGCTTACGATTCGCGCGGGCATCGATGGTGTTTTGCAGGAAGTAGATGTGGAAGTCGGCCAGCGTGTCGCTGCGGGCACCATCCTTGCCAAGGTCGCGGATCCGCGCAAACTCAAAGCCGTCCTGCAGATTGCGGAAACCCAGATGAAAGATGTCCGCATCGGGTTGGATGCCAGCGTCGATACTCGCAACGGCCTGATTCCGGGCCGCGTCATTCGTATCGACCCCGCCGCGCTGAACGGTACCGTCGGCGTAGATGTCGCGCTCCTGGGCCCGCTTCCGGAAGGCGCCCGTTCTGAGCTCAGTGTCGACGGCACCATCGAAATCGAGCGTCTGCCCGACGTGGTCTACGTCGATCGCCCCGTATCCGGCGAACCCAATACCACCATCGGCCTGTTCAAATATGACCCGGATGGAAAAGGCGCGCAGCGTGTCAACGTCAAGTTCGGCCGCGCCTCGGTGAACACGATTGAGGTCGTAGATGGATTGAAAGTCGGCGATCGGGTCATTCTGTCCGACATGTCGCAATACGACTCGTACCAGCGAATCCGTTTGAACTAGATCATTTTGCCGTACGTAATACAGTTGTTGGTTACTACATAGAGAGGACTTAAGCAGACATGGCCGTATCCGATCCGTTGATCCATCTGGAAGGCGTCACGAAGGTGTTCGTGACAGATGAAGTGGAGACCCATGCGCTCTCCGGTATCCACATTGACATTCAGCGAGGCGAGTACGTCTCGATTTCCGGGCCGTCCGGCTGCGGAAAGTCTACTCTTCTCGCAATCCTGGGATTGCTTGATTCTCCCAGTTCCGGGACATACATTCTCAATGGCAAGCCCGTCCAGAGCCTCAAGCTTTCTGAGCGCGCCCGCATTCGCAATCGCGAAATCGGGTTCATCTTTCAGGCGTTCAACCTGATTGGCGACTTGAACGTCTACGAGAACGTCGAGCTGCCGCTCACCTACCGCGGAATGCCCTCGAGCGAACGCAAAAGGAAGGTGCATGAGGCGCTCGAACGGGTAGGCATGTCGCACCGCATCAAGCACTATCCTTCGCAGCTCTCCGGTGGTCAGCAGCAGCGCGTCGCAGTGGCGCGTGCGCTTGCCGGTGACCCTTCTATTCTGCTTGCCGATGAGCCCACCGGAAACCTGGATTCACAAAATGGCGAGCAGGTGATGGATCTGCTTCGCGAACTGCATCGCGGCGGCGCGACTATCTGTATGGTCACGCACGACCCGCGGTATGCCCGCTATGCGGATCGTTCCATCCACCTGTTCGATGGTCGGGTGGTCGAAGAAAACATGGAGGTTCCCGTATGATCAGCAAGCATATCGACCTGATTGCCATCGGGTTGCTCTTGCTCGCGCTTGCCTTTAGTCTTCACGTTCGTAGCGTGGCGGTGTTTGAGTGCGGTACGCCGCATCGAATCACCATCAACAGCCGTTCGGCCGGCTCCGTAATCGTTGTTCCGCCAGCGCCGCACCTGCCGTCCGTGCCATTGACACGCGATTAAGTCCGTATGCTTCCAATCCGGTCTGACTTGCGCTTCGCTTCGTGAATGCCGATGGCGAAGCGTATTTTGACGATCACCGCCGCCGCGCGTCGCAAGTGCTGCCCATCTTTGCCTTACGCTATGAATAAGCGCGCGGAAGGTAAACAACTCGCATGATCTCCCTACGTAACATCGAGAAGTACTTTGAGCACGGTCCCACGAAGACATATGTTCTACGCCGGGTCAACATAGACATAAAAGAAGGCGAGTTTATTTCGATAATGGGGCCTTCCGGGGCGGGGAAGTCGACGCTGCTCCACCTGCTGGGCATGCACGACAGCGCGTGGACCGGCGAATATCACTTTCTGGACCACCCGGTGCACAGGTTGAATAAGAAGGACCGCTCCGAGCTCTACAAACGGTATATCGGGTTCGTATTCCAGAGCTATCATCTGCTCGATTCGCTCACCGTTTATGAGAATCTGGATATTCCGCTTTCCTATCGGAACATTAAAAAGTCGGAGCGCCAGAGCATCGTCTGTGATGCGCTTGATCGTTTCAACATGGTTGCCAAGAAAGATCTATATCCGAATCAGCTTTCGGGCGGCCAGCAGCAACTGGTAGCCATCGCCCGCTCGATGATCGCGAGTCCGAAGCTGATCCTGGCCGATGAGCCGACGGGCAATCTTCACTCGAGCCAGGGCAAGGAGATTATGGAGCTGTTCAAGAAACTGAATGTCGAAGGGACCACCATCGTCCAGGTGACCCATAACGAAAAAAACGCCGAATACGGAAATCGCATCATTCAGATTGAGGATGGCTGGATCGCTAAGAACTAACCACTTAGTTTGAATTGGCTCCAGTGTGATAACGACAATATATGAGAATTGTGCCGTCGCAAATGCGCATCCTGATTGCAGACGATCAGCCGGATGTGCTGGAAGCGTTGCGGCTTTTGCTGAAACGTGAAGGCTACAAAATCGAGGCTGCTGAGTCGCCTCAGCAAGTGCTTCAGGCGATCGAAAACCGCGACTTTGATGCTGCGATTATCGATCTGAATTACACCCGGGATACAACCTCCGGCCAGGAGGGGTTGGATCTGCTTGCCAAAATCCAGTCAAGCGACGCGATGCTGCCTGTCATTGTCATGACAGCGTGGGGCAGCGTCGACCTCGCCGTGGAGGCGATGCGCCGGGGCGCCCGCGATTTCATCCAAAAGCCGTGGGAGAATGAGCGGCTGGCTTCTATCGTCCGTACTCAGATGGAACTCAGCCAGGCGATCCGCCGCGGGCAGCGTCTCGAGCTCGAGAACCAGCTCTTGCGCGGCGACAATCTGCCGACGATGATTGCGCAGTCGCCGGCCATGCAGCCTGTGCTCGACCTTATCTCGCGCGTTGGCCCATCCGATGCGAACGTTCTCATTACCGGTGAGCCGGGTAGCGGCAAGGAAGTGGTGGCTCGAACACTGCATGCCATCTCCAGCCGCGCCAATAAACCGATGGTGACCGTCAATGCCGGTGGACTTGCCGAAGGCGTTTTCGAAAGCGAGCTATTCGGACATGTCAAGGGGGCCTTTACCGATGCGAAGATGGATCGTGTCGGCCGGTTCGAGCTGGCCGACACGGGAACGCTTTTTCTCGACGAGATTGCCAACGTTCCCATGAACCTGCAGGCGAAGCTGCTGCGAGTTCTTGAAATCGGGGAGATGGAGCGTGTCGGATCTTCAAAGACCAAGCGAGTCGACGTGCGTGTCATCTCCGCGACCAACGCCAATCTCGCGGATGAAGTGCAGTCCGGGCGTTTCCGCCAGGATCTTTTATTTCGTCTGAATACCATCGAGATTCATCTGCCGCCGCTGCGCGAGCGGCGCGAAGATACTGCGCCGCTGGCCAACCACTTTCTCGGCATTCATGCGCGCCGCTACCGCAAAAGCATCGCGGGATTCGACCACAATGCGATGCAGGCAATGTATGAGCACCAGTGGCAGGGAAACGTTCGCGAGCTGAACCACGTTGTGGAGCGCGCGGTTTTGATGGCCCAGGGAAGCTGCATCAAAGCAAGCGACCTGGCTTTGCGCGCGGGCTCGACTGCATCGCCAAAGCTCGAGGACATGAGCCTCGAGGATGTCGAAGAGTTCCTCATCAGGAAAGCACTGGCTCGTTATGGCGGCAACGTGAGTCATGCCGCGAGCGCGCTCGGTCTGAGCCGCAGCGCTCTCTATCGTCGTCTACAGCGTTTTGGGCTCTGAAATCTACACTTCCGGCGCGTTCATGAACCTAGCGCACAAGTTCCGCCTCGGGCATGACGCCCGAGTGCTGCTCTTTGCGCTCGCGGCTGGATTTCCGGCTGTTCTGGCGTGTGTCATTCTGCTTGCCGTAGGCGGTTACTCCGGTCGCGAACAGTGTACGTTTGATCTCGCCGTTGTGCTTTGCTGGCTCGGCTTCGCCTTCGCCGCCCGCGGCCGCGTGGCCGGGCCGTTGCGCACCTTGGCAAATCTCCTGGAAGCAATGCGCGAGGGCGACTACTCCATTCGTGCCCGGGTCGAAAATCCGAAGGAACCTTTGGGCGAAGTGATGCAGCAGGTCAATGCCATGGCAGCTACGCTCCGCGATCAACGTCTGGGAGCGGTGGAGGCCACGGCGCTGCTGCGCAAAGTGATGGAAGAGATTGACGTGGCCGCCTTCGCTTTCGATCCGCAGCAGACCTTGCGGCTGGTCAATCGCGCCGGAGAACGCCTGCTGGCGCAGCCGGCGGAGCGGCTGCTGGCGCGCGATGCCACTTCGCTGGGGCTTGGCGAATACCTCATCGGCGAATCCGAACAGACGATTCAAAGGGCGTTTCCCGGCGCAACCGGACGCTGGGGTATCCGCCGAAGCCAGTTTCGCGAAGGCGGTCGTCCTCACCAGTTGCTCGTCGTTACCGATCTGACGCGCCCGCTGCGAGAAGAAGAACTGCAGGCGTGGCAACGGCTGGTTCGCGTGCTCGGTCACGAATTGAATAACTCGCTGACGCCAATCAAATCGATCGCCCAGAGCCTCGAAAACCTGATCAAGACGGACCCGCGCCCGGATGACTGGACGGAGGACATGTCGCGCGGGTTGAACGTCATTGCGGCACGCTCGGAAGCGCTCAGCAGGTTTATGAGCGCTTACGCGCGGCTGGCAAAGCTGCCGTCGCCAAAATTTGGTCCTGTTGAGGTGAACGCATTATTGCGGCGCGTGACGAGCCTTGAAACCCGGATGCCCGTCTTCTTTGAAGAGTGCCCGCCGCTGACTATTCAAGGGGATGCCGATCAGCTCGAGCAGGTTCTGATCAACCTCATCCGGAATGCAGTGGATGCTTCCCAGGAAACAGGGGGGCGTGTCTTCGTGCGTCACCGGCGAACAACGACAACGGTTGAGATCGTGGTTCGCGATGAGGGACCTGGGCTTTCGAACACTGCGAACCTGTTTGTTCCCTTTTTTACAACCAAGCGCGGCGGCTCCGGCATCGGCCTGGTGTTGAGCCGGCAGATCGCCGAGGCACATAACGGGTCTGTCACGCTAAAGAACGCGTCCGAGGGGCCCGGGTGTGAGGCCCGGCTCACTTTGCCGCTTCAGTGACTACAGGTGTGAACGGCCGCCGCACTCTCTTGCGAACTGTCTGCGTGGTACGAGCTGCGAACCAGCGGACCCGCTTCGACATGTGCGAACCCCATCTCGAGTCCGGCGCGCTTGAATCCATCGAACTCCGGCTGTGGCACGTAGCGCAGGATCGGTAAGTGTTTCGTCGAAGGACGCAGGTACTGCCCCAGCGTGAGGATATCGACATGGTGATCGCGCAGGTCGCGCATCACTTGCAGCACTTCCGCCTGCGTCTCACCGAGGCCCAGCATGAGCCCGGATTTAGTCGGAATATGCGGCCTCAATTGCTTTGCATAGCGCAGCATGTCGAGCGAACGCTCGTAGCGGGCGCCCAGGCGCACCTGCCGGTACAGGCGCGGGACTGTTTCCGTGTTGTGGTTCAACACATCCGGATGTGCGTTCATCACGATCTCCATCGCGGCGTGGACACCCTGGAAGTCGGGTACCAGCACTTCCACCTTGCAACCGGGAATGTGTTCGCGGATGGCCTCGATGGTAAGCGCAAAAAGTTCGGCGCCGCCGTCTTTCCTATCGTCGCGGTTGACGCTCGTTATTACGGCATATCGGAGTCCGAGCGCAGCGCAAGCCTCCGCCACGCGGCGGGGCTCGTCGTAATCTACCGCTAGCGGTGCGCCTTTCTGGACAGCGCAGAACCCGCAACGGCGCGTGCATACGTTTCCAAGAATCATAAATGTCGCCGTACGCCTGTTCCAGCATTCGCCGACGTTTGGGCACGCTGCGCTTTCACACACGGTGTGCAATTGGAGCCGCGTGACGAGATCTTTCAACTCGCGGTAGTTCTCGCCAACCGGAGCGGGAGCACGCAGCCACTTCGGGCGCTCAGGCTGGGAAGAGATGGTGACTAGCACTAGATCCAGTGTAGCGATCTCTTTTTTTGAACGTTGGTGAATGTCCTAGGGTGAATAGTGCAAACGTTTTACCAGCAATTTGTCCTTCATTAAGTTTGCCTTCATAACCGCGACTGCGTGCAACCTGCTTCGGTCAAAGTCCATCAAAGTCTTTGTAACAGGGTTATAACTCGTTACTGACGGTACAGAACAGAGATGGCACGGGGTTAGTACAATGCCATCCCTACAGAAAGTCTTTGGAGGTCTTTTATGAAGTACGCCATTCTTGCAGGCGTAGTGTCTCTAGGATTGTTTGTCACTGGCGCGCAGGCGCAAGAGGGCTATAACAACGAAATAACGGTATCGGCGTTTGGTTCCTTCCAGAAGGGTGTAACCGGCAATGGCGTCGATCAGACTGCAGAACACCAGCCTGGCGTTCTTGCAACTTACCGGTATTACTTTCGTAACAATCAGGCGCTTGAATTTGACTACGGATTCAGCCGCTACAATCAACAGTTCACTGGAGCCGGATCCACTCCCCTCAACCTGACATCGCTGGGCCTAAGCGGCACCAGCCTGGCCGTGCCTACCGATACGCACGAAGGAACCCTTTCGTATGTGTATCGTTTCGGCACAATACACCATCTGCGGCCGTTCGTAAGCGCGGGTGGTGGTGTCCTGGTGTTCAGTCCGTCCGCGGGAGCCTTCGGAACCGGTTCATCGACAACGTTTGTGACGCCTGACTTCGTCTACAGCGCTGGTGCGGATGTTCCGGTGACCAGACGAGTCAGCCTGCGGTTAGGGTACCGTGGCCACGTGTTCCAGGCTCCCGGTTTCGGCATTGCTGAGATCAAGACCGGATCTGTGACTCACATGGCCGAGCCGTTCGCTGGTCTTTCGTTCCACTTCTAAGTAGTCACTTACCCATAGAGGGTCTCATAATTGGGGCCCTCTTTTTTTTCAGATCCAGTTGCCCGGCGGCGCCACTTCGATCCACTCGCCCTCTACTCGATCGGCATATAACGTGATCCGGCGGATGTACTTTTTAAGGAGCGAATATTCATCCGTGATGCGGACCCCAAGTCCGTCGTGCGAAGCCAGGCGAGCGGAGTCGAGTGTTTGTGCTTTCAGAAGCTGAATAAGCTCGTCGTGCGCCGCCGCGGCATCACCCGGTTCGGGAGCGACGTCATAATCCGGTTCAACAACTACTCGACCAATTTGATTAGAGGTCGGCTGGATAGATCTCAGCGCGTCCTCCAGAAAGAATTCGAGATCGGGATTCATAGATGAGTCCGGGAGTCTCAGCGAGACGAAGAATCAGTTAAGTTTCTACATTTCCCGGCGGTTTTCAAGTGATCGTGACATGGTAACCTCGTCAGCGAACTCGAGATCGCTTCCCACCGGAATACCCATTGCAATTCGTGTCACGCGCGGTCCGAGCGGCTTGAGAAGACGTGACAGATACACCGCAGTGGCTTCTCCTTCCACCGTAGGATTGGTAGCCAGGATGATTTCCTGGATATCGTTTTGATGCAGCCGGTCGACCAATCCTTTGATCTTCAGTTGTTCAGGGCCGATGCCGCGCAGCGGCGAAATCGCGCCGTGGAGCACGTGATATAAACCGCGAAACGAGTGCGTGGTTTCAATCGGCAGTATGTTGTGCGGCTCTTCTACGACGCAGATCTGCGAGTGCTCGCGATGCGGATCGCGGCAATAAAGACAGAGCTCGCCATCACTGATGTTGTTGCACTGCGCGCAGATGCCGAGTTTGTCTTTAATGTCGAGAATAGCTTGCGCCAGGTTTTCCGCATCCGCGCGTGGCACGCGCAAAAGATGAAACGCGATTCGTTGCGCGGATTTCTGCCCGATACCAGGCAGGCGTTTGCATTCCTGAATAAGCCGGGCGAGCGGTTCGGCGAATTCTGCCATTTCAGATGAACTAGAACAGGCCGGGCGGCAGGCCGAGGCCACCCAGCATACCGCCCATCTTGCTCTGGGCCTCTTCATCGACTTTTTTTGCAGCGTCGTTGAATGCGGCGAGCACCATGTCCTGCAGCATCTCCACATCGCCGGCGACTTCCGGATCAATCTTGACGCCGAGAACGTTCTTGTGGCCGTCCATCTTCACGCTGACCATGCCGCCGCCAGCAGAGCCTTCCACGCGAATGGCCGCAATCTGCTCCTGCAGCTTCTGCTGCATCTGCTGAGCCTGCTTCATCATGGACTGCATATTGCCTGGCATCTTCATGAAGGTAAACCTTTCGTTTTTCTTTCGGCGCAGCCGTCAATGGCTGCTTGCTACTCATTCAAATTTCGCACGGTGCGCACTTGTGCATCCGGAAAAAGTTCCTGGAGGCGCTTCACACCCGGATGCGAGAGCGCACGTTCGCGCAATGCAGTATCTTCCGCCGGATTTTTCTCCGCCGAACGGATCTGCGCTGCCGCGAGATTTTCGCCGACCTCGAGCTTCACCCGAACAGGTTTCCCCGCAACCTGAGACACAACAGCCTGAAGTTTCGCTTCGGTCTTCAGCGCCAGCATCATCGTCTTTGGCGCCCGGATGACGAGTTCCACGCCGTCCAAAGATACTTCGGAGCTCAGAATCGCGTCGGCCGTAAAGTTGAGTCCCGCCCGAACCAGCGCATCGTGCAGGTCCTGCCGAAGGTCGCCCGTGGTAGCGGCTGCAGGCGCAGGCGCATCCTCCACGCTGGCGAGTGCAGTTGACGGGGGCGAGGCGACACGCGCCTCCACTTTCGGGGCTGGCGAAAGATTCGCCACTGGCGGCGCGTTATTAGCCGGCAAACTTGTAGTTTTGGCTGGCGGGGCCTGGAATGCCGGCGGGCGCGGGCTGTCCGTGCGCGCAGAGGCAGAAAGCGGCGAACCGGGGGCTGTTTGTATTGCCGCAGGCGAGGCATTACGCACCGCATCCGGCTTCCCTAAACCGGCAAGCGCTTCTTCAATCGGCTGCAGCCTGCCTGCCTGTACCAGCTTGATGAGGCCCAGCTCCAGATGGAGCCGCGGCTGCAGCGAGGATTGCAGCGTCTTGTAAAGCTCGAGCGTGAGGTTCAGATACCTCGTCAGATCTTCTTCGCTGAACAGGTTCGCGGTTTCAAGAAAGCCGCGCTGTTCCTGATCAGTTGCCGCGATCAGGCGCGTCGGTTTACCGGCGATTTTTGCCACCAGCAGGTTGCGCCAGTACCGTGAAAGCTCGCGCGAGAAGTGCTGCAGGCTCTGCCCGTTGCGTTCGAGTTCCTGAACAATTTCGAGCATCCGCGCGCCATCCTGCCGCTGGACCGCTTCGGCAACGGCATAGAGTGACTCCGTTCCGAACATGCCGAGCAGCGCACGAATCTCTTCAACACGCAGCGTTTTCCCACAGCAGGCAATGGCCTGGTCGAGAGCGGAAAGCGAGTCTCGAACGCTGCCTTCACCCGCCTGTGCCACCACCGAAAGAACATCTTCGCCGGCCTCAATGCCTTCCTGCTCGGCAATGTATTTCATCCGGTTGATGATCTCGCTGAAATCAACCGATCGAAAACTGAAATGCTGGCAGCGCGAGGCAATGGTGTTCGGTATCTCGTACGCTTCGGTCGTACACAAAATAAACACTACCCACTCGGGTGGTTCTTCGAGCGTCTTTAGAAGCGCGTTGAAAGCCTCTTTAGTGATCTGGTGCGCTTCGTCGATGATGAAGACTTTAAAGCGGTCGCGCGCGGGGCGATAGCGTACGTTTTCGCGAATTTCGCGCATCTCGTTGATGCCGCGGTTGGATGCCGCGTCGATTTCGATCACGTCCACCGCGTTGCCCGCGCCGATCTCTATACAGCTCGAACAGACCCCGCAAGGCGTGGGCGTGGGTCCGTTCACGCAGTTTAAACAGCGGGCGAGAATCCGTGCGACCGTCGTTTTACCCGTTCCGCGCTGGCCGGAGAAGATATAGCCGTGCGCGATGCGATTGCTTTCAATCGCATTGCTCAGAGTTCGCTGGACATGCTCCTGCCCGATAAGCTCACTAAAGGCCTGCGGCCTGTACTTCCTCGCAATAACTTGATACATGGGCTGACGGAGAATTTGAGGCGGGCTATTGCCAGACCCCGGGTGATCCGCGGCACACGAGCTAAGCCGCTACCGTTGCTTCCTTCCGGACCTGGCGGGGTTTACAACCGCCCATTGCACGAAGCCCGGAGCCTGACAAGTCTCAATTCTAGCACCCGCGTCTACTTTTTCTGTTCCAGAACGGCCTGCAATTTTTCGCCGAATAGAGTCGACGGGGCGGGCCGGTGCTCGGGTCTCCGCTCTGACGGTGCCGGCCGGGGAAAATGGTCCGGCGCGGCGCCCGGGGGCCCCGGCGTGCGAGAAGGCGGCGGCACTGGTTGGGCCTCCTGGTTTGGCTTAACCTGGTTTGCTTCAACCGGCTTCTTTGGTTCCATGGCAGGGCGAGGAACAGCCGTCGGTTGGTCACCGTGCAGATAGCGATCCTTCTTCAGCAGAGAACGTTCGAGCGAGGCAATGTAGCCTGTAAATTCGCCGTCGGCATGGCGATCGCGTTTCAATGCGCTCCGGATCGCATTCATCTTGGAATCGAGGTTGTCCAGATGGTGGAGCATCAAAGCCTCAGCGAACGCCGGCAGCTTCGGTGATCCGAATTCCAGTTCGCCATGATGGCTTACGATCATGTGCTCGACCAGGCTGCGAAGCTTCGGAGGAAAATCCGGAAGCTGATCGAACTTTTGACCTATGAGGCGCAGGCCCAGAATAATGTGGCCGAGCAGTTGGCCGTTGGCGCTGTAGTTGAAGCTGCGCGCATAGGTCAGCTCCTCTACCTTGCCGATATCGTGCAGAATAACGCCGGTTAGCAGAAGATCGAGATCGATCTCCGGATAGTGGGAAGCCGTCAGCCGGGCCAGCGTGCAGAGCGAAAGGACATGTTCGATCAGCCCGCTGCGGCAGGCATGATGAATACTCTTGGCAGCCGGCGCAATCTTGTACAGGGCCGCGAGTTGCGAGTCACTGAAAACCGCCTCCAGAAGCCCGCGCAGGTGCGGATTTCGCAGGCCGCCGATGATACCCTTGAGCTCCGCGAACATTTCTTCGGGATCACGCTCGGAGCAGGGAAAATAGTCGGCCAGATCTACTTCGTGGTTTTCCAGGCGCCGCAGGCGATGCACCGTGAACTGTGAGCGGTTCTGATACAACTGCATCAGGCCCTTCACTTTCACGAAATCATCGCGGTCGAAGGTGTCCATCACCTCCGCCACGTTGTCCCACATTTTGGCTTCCATCTCGCCTGTGCGATCAGCCAAATGAAGGGAAAGATACGGCTCACCGGTCTTCTTTTGCCTGGTCTCCTTTGAAAGGACCAGAAACTGCGCCGTCACGACCTCGTTAGGGACCAGGCCGTCAATGTAGGGAACCTTCATACAACGCTAGCGGGAGCTGCTCTTTCCGGTAGCGGTGGTTTCAGTTCCCGGAATCGGAATCACCCAGAGCACACGCTTGTGGCGTGTCTTCTGTTCCACCTCTGCCTTCGTCACGGTCTCGGGCTTCAATTGCGCAACGTCTTGCCAGGTTGTGTTCTGGCCCGGCGCGGCGCCGGTATCGACAAAACCCGGCTTAATCTGCAGGAACGCCTGTTTGCGCAGCGTGGTGAGGTATTCGCGCACCTTGGGCTGCATCTTCGGGCCATAAAGGATGTTCTCGATGTCGGGCTTTACGTCGGCAAGAGGCGCAAGACCGGCTTTCGTGTGGTCGTCGACTTTGAATACTTCATATCCTGTCGGAACCTTGACCGGTTTCGTTACGCCCCCGCGCGGCAGGTTCCACACTGCGTCCTGGATCTGCGCGTTCAGCTCGCCCTTCTTGTAGCCGCCTAGCACGCCTCCGTCCTTTGCCGTAATAGCGTCGGAGTTATCGCGTGCCAGATCGGTGAAGCGCTCGCCCTTAGAAGCCTCATCGGAGAGCTGCTGCGCTTTCTTCAGTGCAGCCGCCGCTCCCGCCGCGTCCTTGCCTTCTGTGGAGATGAGGATTTCGCTCAGATACACCTTCTCGTCACGGACGAAATCCGATTTGTGGGCGTTGTAGTAGTCTTCTACCTCTTTATCCGTCACGGTGATGTGCCGGCCGACCTCTTCCCCGATCACCTGGCGTGTAAGAAAGTTGTTCTTGGCCTCGCTCAGAAAGTCTTCATAGCTCATCCCGGACTGCTGGCGGACGTATTCGTGAAACTTGTCCGGATCCGTGATGCCGGATTGCCGCTGCAGGTTTGCCATGTATTTGCTGACGTCGGTATCGACGTTGATGCTGAGCTCTTTACCCTTTTGAATGAGCAGCAGTTCATCGATACGGTCCCGCAAAACATCTTTCTGGCGGCTTTCGAACTCCTTCTCAAACTGCGGACCCGACGCGCCTTGGGCTTTGAGCTCTCCGGCGAGCTGCTTCGTGGACCGTTGAATCTCGTCCTGGCTGACGATATCGCCGTTCACCTTGGCAACAATCTGGTCGACAACTGTGTACTTCTCCGTGTCCGCGGCACGCAGGTACGTAGAGGCCGCTAAGCTGAAGCCCAGGGCTGCAAGGCGCACAACTTTCATATCTTTTCTTTCCATTATGTCAATAACCCGCATCATAGCGGGTTGCAAACTTCACAAAGATTTAGCGTTTGTACAGCCGCAACCGGAATCGTAACCAGACGCGCGCACCTGGCGGGCGGTTGCACCCTTTACTTTCTCACTGTTATCGGAGCCTCGGCAGTCAAATCCTCGAGCGTCTTTCTCAGGTAATCCAGCAGTTGCGCCGGAGTGCTTGATCCCTCCAGCGGCAGCTTCAATACTCCCGCCGGCGTGAACTGGGCGTTCCCGGTGCTGCGTACCAGGGCCATCAGCTTGAACGGATCGATCTTCGATTGCTGATGGAACTTGATGTTGGCGAAGCCCTGCCGGCGATCGATAGACTCCACGCCCGCCTTCTCTGCCATGCTCTTCAAAACCGAGAAACGAAGCAGATTCCGCACTTCGTCCGGCACCGGGCCGTAACGGTCTGCCAGCTCGTCCTGGATTCGCTTCGCCTGCTCTTCATCCTTGGCATCGGCGATGCGCTTGTAGGAGCGCAGACGTTGCGCTTCATCCGAGATGTACTCGGTGGGAATGCGAATGTCGAGTCCCAGGTTGAGGGTAGCGTGAATCTCGAGCGGAACTTCCTCTCCTTTGAGCTCCCGAACGGTTTCTTCGAGCAGCCGCACGTAGGTGTCATACCCCACCGCTTCGATATGCCCGTGTTGCTCCCCGCCCAGCAAATTCCCCGCGCCCCGCAATTCCAGGTCGAGCGCGGCGATCTTGAACCCGGCGCCCAGGTCGCTGAACTCCTTCAGCGCGGCCAGCCGCTTGCGCGCCACTTCGCTCAGTTGCGTATCGGCGGGGACCAGAAGATAGGAATACGCGCGCCGGTTCGACCGTCCCACGCGCCCCCGAAGCTGATACAGTTCGCTCAAGCCATAGCGTTCGGAGTTCTCGATGATGATCGTGTTCGCCAGCGGAATGTCGAGACCGTTCTCCACGATCGTCGTACAAACGAACACATCGTATTCATGCTTCATGAAGCCGAGCAGCACCTTCTCGAGCTCCGATTCCCCCATCTGCCCGTGCCCCACGCCGATGCGGCACTGGGGAACAAGCTCCTGGATAAACGCGGCGCGCATGAAAATGGTGTCCACCCGGTTGTGCACGAAGTAAACCTGGCCGCTGCGCTGCAGTTCCTGCTCGATGGACGCTTTGATCAGCTCGGGATGGAAGTGCGCCACCACTGTGTTGATCGCCAGCCGGTCCTTCGGCGGAGTTTCAATCACCGACATGTCGCGCAGCCCGAGCAGCGACATGTGCAGCGTGCGCGGAATGGGGGTGGCGCTCATGGTGAGTACGTCCACGTTATGCCGCAGTTGTTTCAGCCGCTCTTTATGCCGCACGCCGAAGCGCTGCTCTTCGTCGACGATCAGCAGGCCGAGATCGTAAAACTGCACGTCTTTTGACAGCAGCCGGTGGGTACCGATGAGAACGTCGACCTTCCCCGCTGCGAGGTCTTCCAACACGGCTTTCACTTCTTTGGCGGTGCGGAAGCGGCTCACCAGCTCGATGCGAACCGGAAACGAGGCGAATCGTCGCTTAAATGTTTCATAGTGCTGGAAAGAAAGAACGGTTGTTGGCGCCAGAACCGCCACCTGTTTTCCATCGCCCAGCGCCTTGAAGGCCGCCCGCATCGCGACTTCCGTCTTGCCGAAACCCACGTCGCCGCAAAGCAGCCGGTCCATCGGTTGCGGGCTCTCCATGTCGGCCTTGATCTGGCTGACAGCGTTCAACTGATCCTTGGTCGCGGAGTACTCGAAGGCATCTTCGAACTCGCGCTGCCAGTTGCTGTCGCCTGAGAACGCAAAGCCTTTCGCCATGCGGCGCTGCGCGTAGAGCTTCAGCAGCTCATCCGCCATGTCGCGCATTTTAGCCTTGACGCGCGATTTCGTCTTCTCCCAGGTAACGCCGCCCAGCCGGTCCAGGTGCGGCTTGCTTTCACCCGCGCCGCGGTACTTCTGCACCAGGTCGAGGCGCGTCAGCGGGACGTACAGCTTCGATTCGCCGGCGTATTCGAGCAACATGAAGTCGCCCTTTTGATCGCCCTGCGCGATCTCGCGAATGCCCAGGAACTGGCCCACACCGTGAGTGGAATGAACCACGAAGTCGCCCGGCTTGAGATCCGCTATGTCGGCGGCAAAGGCGGCCAGTTGCGACTTCGACGGCTGGCGTGCAATCAGATCGGAGGTTTCAAATAGATCTTCCGAGCCGAGAATGGCGAGCTGCGAATCCACCAGCACCGCGCCGCGGAGAACGCGTCCTTTGATGAGGTAGGCGCTCGAAACTGCGCCGGCATAGTAGGCGCGTTCCGCAAGCGAGGGGCGCGCGCCCGCGGTGGATCCCACTCCGAGCTGGTAGGGAACGGCGTATTCCTGAAGAACATCGGCGAGCCGTTCAAGCTCCCCTACCGATGCCGCAAAAAACGCCACGCGATTGCCTTGTTCAATGAGGTTGCGCGCTTCGGCAACCGCCACCGGCATGTTGCCTTGAAACGTGAGCGAGGGGCGCGTCGGGATATGGAAATGCCGTGCATCGCCATCTTGCGGACCGGAGATCACTTCCAGCTCCTGCAGGCTGATGCGCGTACGTTCTTCCAGCGCCGCCGAGATCTCCTCCCAATGCAGGAAGTTCTTCTCCGGTTCAATCGGAGCCGGGCGGTCGGGCTGATTCAACCGCTGCCACAGCCGGTCTGCCGCCGAGGCGATCGCGCTCGGTTCGTCCAGAATAATCAGGGCATCCCGCTGCAGAGAGAACACGTTCTGCGCCCGCGGACGAACCAGCGGAACCA